>Ga0182749_1000259_pt1 | contig 53510 bp, 44 predicted proteins | sample eDN3rd37CKraftMG_FD_128875 | JGI IMG/M metagenome (GOLD analysis project Ga0182749, IMG submission 128875) | Enriched Miracle-Growth compost microbial communities from Emeryville, California, USA - eDNA 3rd pass 37_C Kraft MG (version 2) (version 2) ...
ATGCCATGAGATCCTGGCTACACCACTACAACTGGCATCGACCTCACCAGGGTATCGGCCGCGCTGTCCCCGTCTCCAGACTCAGTCTGGATGGATACAACCTCTTGACACTTCACACCTAGCCGCAAGGCGCCCCGAACCCGGGACCCGGCCGCGCGGCATTCGCGACCGATGGGCGCCTAACCGGCGGCGCCGGCATGCCCCAACTGGCGCGAAAGCGCCGTCGCGGCCTGGCGCAAGGCGCCGCTCACGCTGTCCGGATCGACGCCGGCCCAGCGGAATTCGGGGATCAGCATGCCCAGGCTGCCCACGACGTCGCCTTCGCCGTTGAAGAATGGCGCCGCGATGCCGATGGTATGAGGCGTGCGGTGCGAATGCGTGATCGCATAGCCCTCCTGGCGGATCTTCTGCAGCGAGGCGCGGATATCGGCCTCGTCGGGCAGCAGGCCGAGCACGGGAGACGGTTCCTGCCCGGCGACCGCGGCCGCGATTTCCGCGTCCGTCAGGTGCGCCAGCATCACCCTGGCCGTCGCGCCCCATACCAGCGGCTGCAGGGAATTCAACCGGATGTCATAGCGCATCGGATCGTCCGGCGTGCCGTTGGCGGCATGGAACATCTTCAGTTGTTGCCTGACCAGCAGGGTCAGCAGGGACGTTTCGTGGAAACGGTCCGACAAGGCGCGCAGATAGGGTTCGGCCAGCTTGCGATAGGGCATCTGGGCGCCCAGCTTGCCAGCCATCCGGTACAGCTCCAGCCCGGGACCGAACGTGCCGTTCGCTTCGTTCGACGCATAGTCGTTGGCGCGTAGCGTGGCCAGCAGCCGGTGCACCGAGCTGCGGGGGAGGTTCAGGCGCTGCGCCAGGCTCTGGGCGCTTTCCCCGGGATAGTCGACCAGGCATCTCAACAGGATCAGCACGCGCCTGACCGTTCCGGTTTCCTTCATTTCCAGCGCCGCCGCCGATCCGGCCTTCTTGCGCGCGGGGTGCTGCCGCGATGTGCCCGTCATGCTCATGCAATGTCCCTCTATCAACCGGGCGAATTGTATGGGTTCGCCGCCGCGCTCAGGGTTTTCCGTCCATTGACAAAGCCCCGCGCAGGCTTCAATAATTATCATTATACGGACACATGTCTCATTCAGTGAGACCAACGGTTTTACAGCCCGCCCTCAGGTTGGGCCTGTCTCTATCGAGGAAAACTATGGAACTGGATTTCACCGGGCGTACCGCGTTGGTGACGGGCGCCAGCCAGGGTATCGGCCGCGCGACGGCCCGCATGCTGGCCCAGGCCGGGGCGACCGTGGCGGGGGTGGCCCGCCGTACGGAACTGGTCGAAGCATTGGCCAAGGAAGTGGCGGGGCAAGGGCGCGGCAGCATCCTGGCGCTAGGCGCCGACTTCTACGACGAAGACGCGCCCGGGCGCGTGGCCGCCCAGGCCCGCGAAAAGCTGGGACGCGTCGATATCCTCATCAACGCCGCCGGCGGCAGCCGCCCGCTGCCGTTCGACGCCGGCAGGGAACAATGGCACGAAGGCATGGAGCTGAATTTTTTCCGCATCCGCGAGCTGACGCACGCCGTGGTGCCCGGCATGCGCGAGCATGGCTGGGGCCGGATCGTCACCTTCACCGGGACCTCGGAACCACGCATGCTCAATGCCGCCTTCGCGGCGAAGGCGGCCGTGCACGTATGGTCCAAGGGCCTGTCGCGCGAAGTCGCGGCCCATGGCATTACGGTCAATTGCCTGCAGCCGGGGCGCATCCACAGCGAACAGATGAAAAAGCGCTATCCCACGCCGGAAAGCGAACGCGAGTACGCCCAGGCCGAGATACCGGTCGGCCGCTTCGGGGAGCCGGAAGAAATCGCGGCGGTCGCCCTGTTCCTGGCATCGCCGCTGGCCAGCTATGTCACCGGCACGGTCATTCCGGTCGACGGCGGATCCAGCCGCTATGCCTTCTGACGCCGCCAGGGCTGGCCCGGCTCCGGCGCCGGACCACTCCACGGCGCTCGAGATCCTGGCGCGCCGCGTGCACGAGGTCCGCTACGACGACCTGCCCGCGGATGCCGTACGGCGCGCCAAGGACTTGATCCTGGACACCCTGGGCTGCGCCTACGGCGGCCTGTCCAGCGACGTCGCGGCGGCCGTCGGACGCATGGCGGCCGACAGCGGCGGCACCCCGCAAGCCACGCTGATCGGCACCGGTGGAAAGACCTCGGCGGCGCTGGCGACGCTGGTCAACGGCAGCCTGCTGCGTTACCTGGACGGCAACGATTACTACTTTGCCCGCGATCCCGCCCATCCCAGCGGCAACCTGGCGGCGGCGCTCGCCGTGGGCGAACGCGAAGGCCGCAGCGGCAAGGAACTGCTGGCGGCCCTGGTCGCGGCCTACGAAGTCCAGCTCCGGCTGTGCGATTGCGCCGGCGCGCCGTCGCTATGGAAGCGCGGCTGGCACCACGGCACCAACGCGGCGTTCTCCGCCGCGGCGCTGGCGGCGCGGCTGGGGGGAGCCAGCCCGCTGCAGACCGCGCACGCCATGGCCATCGCCGGCAGTCACCAGAATACGCTGGCGCAACTGCAAAGCGGCGCCATTTCGATGATCAAGGCGACCGCCGAGGCATGGGTCGCCAAGGCGGGCGTCGAGGCCGCGCTGCTGGCGCGCCACGGCATGACGGGGCCGTTGCAACTGATGGAAGGCGCGGCCGGCTGGGGCAGCGTGGTCGCGGGCGAGGTGGATCTCCCCGCGCTGACGGCTCCGGTCGCGGACCGCTGCCGCTTGCTGGACGTCAGCATCAAGCCATATCCCGTCGTCGCCACCGCGCTGGCGCCGGTGCGCGCGGCCATCGAATTGCACCGGGCCGGCCTGCCGGCGCCCGGCGACATCGAAACCATCGTCGTCAAGCTGCCGGCCTTCGCGCTGGGCACGCCTTCGGCCCATGCCGGCCGCCGCTATCCGGCGGGGGTCGAAAGCGCCCAGCACAGTTTCTACTACTGCACCGCCGTCGCCCTGCTGGACGGCGCGTGCGGCGCGGCCCAGTTCACGCCGCAGCGCCTGGCGGCCGCCTCCCTGCGCGACCTGCTGGCCAAGGTGGAATTGGCGGAAGACCCCGAATTCACCGCACGCTGGCCGCAGGCCGCGGGCGGCGCCGTCGAGCTGCGACTGCGCGACGGCAGCACGCGCGCACACAGATGCCCCTACCCGCCCGGCCATCCACGCCTGCCACTGGACGACGCCGAGCTGAACGCGAAGTTCGACGACCATGCGGTTCCCGTATTGACGCGCGCGGGGGCCGACGCGCTTTCGACCGCGGTCCGGCAATTGGAAGACTGCCCCGACCTGCGGCAGCTGGCCGGCCTGCTGGCCATTCCCGCCCAGCCAGGCTGAGCATACAAACACACCGCCAAGGCGGAAGGAGACCTCCATCATGTTGCGCAATTTCCTTCGCGGCCGGGGGGCCGCATTGCTCGCTGCCCTGCTGCTGCCCGCTGCGGCGCCGGCGCAGACCTACCCCGAAAAACCCATCCAGCTCGTCGTACCGTTCCCGCCCGGCGGAGTGGCCGATCTCATCGCCCGCCCGGTCGCCGAAAAGATCGCGCAGTCGCTGGGCCAGCCCGTCATCGTGGAAAACCGCGGCGGCGCGACCGGCACGATCGGCGCGGCCTACGTGGCCAACGCCAGGCCGGATGGCTATACGTTGCTGTTCGGCACCACGAACGAAATCGCGATGAGTCCGACGCTGTACAAATCGCTGCCGTACGATCCGACCAAGGCCTTCGCGCCGGTGATGCCGGTGGCGGAATTCCCCAACGTGCTGGTGGTCGGCCCTACGGTTCGCGCCAGGTCGTTCGACGAATTCGTCGCGCTGGCGCGAACCAAGCCCAAGAGCCTGGCGTTCGCCTCTTCCGGCGAGGGCAGCACCAATCACCTGACGGCGGAACTCTTCAAGGCCCAGGCCAAGGTCGACATCCTGCATATCCCGTACAAGGGCGGCGGGCCGGCCCTGGTCGACGTGACCGGCGGCCATGTGGACGCCATGTTCGCGACCCTGCCCTCGGCCGTCGCCCTCATCGAGAGCGGCAAGGTGCGCGCGCTGGCCGTCACCGGCGCGCGCCGCTCGTCGGCGCTGCCCGACGTGCCCACCGCCCGGGAATCCGGCCTGCCGGACCTGGTGGTCACGACCTGGAACGGCGTGCTGGCCCCCGCCGGCACGCCTGCGGCCATCGTGGACCGCCTGCACCAGGCGCTGGCCGAGGCCGTCAAGGACACCGCCATCAAGGAAAAGCTCGCCTCCTTCGGGGCCGACCCCATGACCGCCTCCCCGCAGGAATTCGCGGCCACGATCCGCGCGGACTTCGCCCGCTGGTCGAGCGTGATCAAAGACGCCGGCATCAAGGCCAACTGAACATGAGCGCACTGATGGGAGACGGCGTGCTGGCGCTGTGGCTGGACGTGGCGCCGGAGCTGGCGCTGGAGACCGACGACTGGTATGTGGACGAGCATCTGCCCGAGCGCATCGACATCGGCGGCTACCTTCGCGCGCGCCGCTATCGCGCGCTGGAAGGCGGGCCGGGATACCTGACGCTGTTCGAGGCGGCCGACCCCGACGCGCTGGCCAGCGCGGGCTATCTCGGCCTCGTCGGCAACATAAGCGAGCGGTCGCAGCGCATCCGCGCCGGCTTTTCCAACGTGGCGCGCAATACGTTCCGGGTGCAGGCGACGGCCGGCCGCGGACTGGGCGCCGTCATGATCAGCCTGCGCCTGAGGGAGACCGGCCCGCAGCAGGCCGGGAACGGGGCGATCGACCGGCACGTGCGGCAACTGCTGCGGCACCGCGATGCGGTGGGCGCGCACTGGCTGCGGGCCGCCCCGGAAGTGCGGGCGCGCATGGACGCGGTGCGTGCCGTCGGCCAACGGGACGCCTCGACCGGCGACGTGCTCATGCTGGAAGCCACGCATCCCGGAACGCTGCATGCCTTGCGCGACGGCGCGCTATCGGACGCCGCGCTGTCGCGCCTGGGATGGCGAGTGGAGAACGCCGGCATCTACGGTTTGATGTACGAAGTATCGGGCCGGATATCCGGCCGGGAAGTCCTCCTGGGAGACAGACTATGAATCGATACATGAGAACCGCCCTGCGGCGCTGCCTCGTCGCGCTGTCCGCCTGCCTGCCCCTTGCGGCCGCGGCGGCCTACCCCGAACGCCCCATCACCTGGGTCGTTCCCTACCCGCCCGGGGGCACGACCGACGTGGTGGCGCGCCACATCGCGGAGGCGATGGCCAAGGCCATGGACGTCTCCATCGTCGTGGAAAACAAGGCCGGCGCAGGCGGCCAGATCGCCATGACGGCGGTGGCCCGGGCGGCCCCGGACGGCTACACCTTGCTGGTCAGCGACGCCAGCCTGGCGACCGCGCCCAGCCTGTACCGGCACATGCAGGTCGACCCGATGAAGGACCTGCAGGCGGTAGCGCTGTTCCTGACCGTGCCGCATGTGCTGGTGGCCAATCCGCAACTGCAGGCTCGCGACCTGGAGCAGTTGATCGCGTTGACCAGGAAGCAGCCCGGCAAGATCAATTTCAGTTCCGGCGGCGTCGGTTCGCCGCTGCATCTGGCGGGCGAGGCGTTGCGCCTCGAGACCGGGCTGCAGTGGACCCACGTGCCGTACAAGGGAGCCGGCCCCGCGATCCTGGCCGCCGTCAGCGGCGAAGCCCAGGTCGCCACGCCGTCGCTGCCCTCGGCTCTGCCGCAGATACGGGCGGACAAGCTACGGGCGCTGGCCGTCACCAGCCCGAAGCGCCTGGCCGTGCTTCCCGATGTGCCGACGGTCGCCGAACTGGGCTATCCCAAGGCCACGGCCTTCGGATGGGTGGGGTTGCACGCGCCCGCCGGGACGCCGCCGCAGGCCATGCAGAAGCTGCAGGATGCCGCCCTCCAGGCGCTGAAGGACCCGAAACTGATCAAGGACCTGCAAGCCCTGGGCGCGGAAGTCGATCCCCAGGACAGCGCCCGGTACGGCAAGCTGGTGGCCGATGAAGCGGCGCGCTGGAAGGCTGTGGTCCAGAGCGCCGGAATCCGGCAGGAATGAACGGACCGCGTCCGCCCAGGCGGGCGCGCCCTATAGCCGCTGGCAAAGGTCGATCAGCGCCTCGCGCAGCCAGCGATGGGCCATGTCGCCGTCGGCCGACTGGTGCCAGATCAGGTACACGGGAAAGCGCGGGATCCGCAGCGGCAGCACATAGGGCTGCAGGCCGAAATGGTCGGCGTAGAGCGTGGCCATGCGCTTGGGCATCGAGCACAGCATATTGGTGCTCTGGACGATCACCGGCATGGACTGGAAATGCGGCACCTCCACGGCGATGTGCCGCTGCTGGCCGCGCTTGGCCAGCGCCAGGTCGATCATGGGCATGGTCTTGCTGCGCGGGACCAGCGCCACGTGCCGCAATTTCAGGAAGGCGTCCAGGCTGAGCCGCTCGGCAAGGTCGGGATGATCCGAGCGCGCCAGGCTGAGCAGGGTATCGGTCATGACGCAGTGATTGCGGAAATCGTCCATGCCCAGCACGAAATAATCCAGCGCCAGGTCGACCTGCCCCGCGCGCAGTTCCTCGCGCAGTTGCGTGCCGGGCTCGGGCCGGATGGTGATGCGGATGCCGGGAGCGACCTGCGCCAGCCAGTTCAGGAAACGCGGCAGGATGATGTTCTCGCCGTAGTCCTCGACGGCGATCACGAAGCTGCGGGTGGAGCGGCTGTAGTCGAATTCGTGGCGCGCGCGCAGGCTCTGGTCGATCAGGTCCAGCGCCTGCCGGATCGGCTCGGCCATGGCCTTGGCGCGCGCGGTGGGGACCATGCCTTCGGCGCCGCGCTCGAACAGCGGGTCCTGGATCCGTTCCCGCAGCCGGGCCAGGGCATTGCTGACCGCGGGCTGGGACAGGCTCAGCCGCTCGGCGGCGCGCGAGATGCCGCGCTCGATATAGATGGCGTCGAAGACCCGCAACAGGTTGAGATCCAGCGAGCGCGGATTCATGCGATCCCCTGGGAATACTATTTACGATCTGAATAATAACAATCACACAAATAAAGTTCCTAAATAAAGCGGGTGTTCTTACCATGCAGGCATATCCCTGGATGGAGACACCATGCCCGGCTCGCCCGCGATCCTCCTGCGCGAACCGACCGCCGACGGCGTCGCGGTCCTGCGCCTGAACCGCCCGGACGCGCGCAATGCGCTCTCCATGCCGCTGCGCCAGGCCCTGGCCGGGACCTTCGGGGAGCTGGAGCGCGACGACGCGGTGCGCTGCGCGGTGCTGGCCGGCAACGGCCCCTGCTTCGCCGCCGGCGCCGACCTGAAGGAAATGGCCGACCTGGGCCCGGCGGAAGTCCAGCGCGCCGACGTCATGGAGTACTGGCGGGCGATCAGCGCCTTCCGCAAACCGCTGATCGCGGCCGTGCATGGCCCCGCCCTGGGCGGCGGCTGCGAGCTGGCCATGCACGCGGACATCATCGTCGCGGACGAGACCGCGACCTTCGGCCAACCCGAGGTGCTGGTGGGGATCATGCCCGGCGGGGGCGCCACCCAGCGCCTCATGCGGGCCTTGGGAAAGTTCCGGGCCATGCCCATGCTGCTGACCGGGCAAGCCATCGACGCCGCCCAGGCGTTCGCCGCGGGCCTGGCCAGCGAGGTCGTCCCCGCCGGCCAGGCGCTCGCCCGGGCGAGCGAGATCGCGGCGCAGATCGCGCGGCGCCCGCCCATCGCCATCCGGCTCATCAAGGAAGTGGCGCTGGCCGGCGCCGACGCGCCCCTGGCCACCGGCCTGATGCTGGAGCGCCGCGCCTTCGAGAGCCTGTTCGACACCGCCGACCAGAAGGAAGGCATGCATGCCTTCCTGGAGCGGCGCAAACCTTCGTTTCAAGGAAAATGACCATGCAGTCAGGGATCAAGCGGGCCGCCGTCGTCGGTTCGGGCGCCATGGGGCGCGGCATCGCGCAGGTATGCGCGGCGGCCGGCATATCGGTGGTGTTGCTGGACGTCGACCGCAACGTGGCCGAATCGGCGCGCGCCGGCATTGCCAAGGGCCTGGAGGCGGACGTCGCCAAGGGGCGCCTGGAAAAGGCCCAGGCCGAGAAGACCATGGCCGCGATCGGCGTCGCCGACTCGCTGGAAGGCCTGAAGGACGTGCAACTGGTGATCGAGGCCATCGTCGAGGATCTCGACGCCAAGCGCAAGCTGTTCAGGGAGCTGGAAGAGGCGGTCTCCGACGACTGCATCCTGGCGTCCAACACCTCGTCGCTGTCGATCACCGCGCTGGCCGCGGCCTGCCGCAAGCCCGGTCGCGTGGCCGGCATGCATTTCTTCAATCCCGTGCCGCGCATGAAGCTGGTCGAAGTGATCCAGGCGCTGAAGACCGCCCCCGCGGTGGTCGACACCCTGGAAGCGGTCGGCCGCGAAATCCGCAAGGAAGTGGTGCGGGTGCAGGACACCCCGGGCTTCCTGGTGAACCAGGTCGGACGCGGCTATACGCTGGAAGCGGTCAACGTGGTGGGCGAAGGCGTGGCCACGTTCGCCGAGGTCGACCGCGTGATGCGCGAGGCGGCGGGCTTTCGCATGGGACCGTTCGAACTGCTCGACCTGGTCGGGCTGGACGTGAACCACCCCGCCACCGAGGCGATCTACGGCCAGTTCTACCAGGAGCCGCGCTATCGGCCGTCGGCGCTCATGGACATGCGGGTCCAGGCCCGCGCGCTGGGCCGCAAGACCGGCGAAGGCTATTACCGCTACGGCGACGAGCCCGAGACGCCCGCCCCCGCGCCGGCCGCGCCCGATGCGCGCCCGCCCAGCGTGTGGATCAGCTCCATGGTGCCGCAGGCCGGCCAGAAGGTGCGCGAACTCGTGACCAGGCTGGGCGTCAAGGTGGAGACCGGCGGCGCCCCGAGCGACGGGGCCCTGTGCGTGGTGACCCCGATCGGCCGCGACGCCTCGCGCAGCGCGGCCAGCGAAGGGCTGGATCCGGCGCGCACCGTGGCGATCGATACCCTGTTCGGCCTGGATACCCACCGCACGGTAATGACGACCTGCGTCACCGGCGAATCCCGGCGCGCCCAGGCCCACGGCCTGTTCGGCGCCGACGGCGTGCCCGTCACGGTGATCCGCGACAGCCCCGGCTTCATCGCCCAGCGCATCGTCGCCATGATCATCAATATCGGCGGCGCGCTGGCCCAGTCCCGCACGGCATCGCCGGCCGACATCGACCGCGCCGTCACCCTGGGCCTGGCCTACCCGCACGGCCCGCTGGGCTTCGCCAACCATCTGGGCTCGGTGCAGACCGGCATGCTGCTGCATGGCCTGTACGAAAGCTACGGCGATCCGCGCTACCGCCCCAATCCGTGGCTGGCCCGCCGGGCCGCCCTCAACCTGAACTTCAGCGAAGGCGACTGACGCCCTCGCGCTCACGGAGAATTCCATGCTGGACGCATACCTCTACGCCGGAGTCCGTTCCCCCTTCGGCAAGCAAGGCGGCTCGCTCGCCCCCATTCGCCCGGACGACCTGCTGGCCCAGACTTTCAGCAAGCTCATGTCCCGCACCGGCATCGACGCCAGGCTGCTCGACGACATCGTGGTGGGCTGCGCCAACCAGGGCGGCGAGGACAGCCGTTGCGTGGCCAGACATGCGGGCCTGCTGGCTGGGCTGCCGATCGAGGTCGGCGGCACCGTGCTGCAGCGCAACTGCGGCAGCGGCATGGGCGCCCTGATCTCGGCGGCGCACGCGCTGACCGCCGGGGAAGGCGAACTGATGCTGGTCGGCGGCGTCGAGAGCATGAGCCGCGCGCCCTTCGTGATGGGCAAGGCGGAATCGGCCTACAGCCGCGACATGCGCATCTTCGACTCGGCCGTCGGCGCGCGCTTTCCGAACCCGAAGATCGAACGCGAATTCGGCAGCGATTCCATGCCGCAGACGGCCGACAACCTGGCCGCCGAATACGGCCTGACGCGCGAGGATGCCGACCGCTTCGCGCTGGCGTCGCAGGAAAAATACCAGGCCGCCAGGCAGGCCGGCTTCTTCGACGACGAAATCGTGCCGATCGAGGTTCCCAAGGGCCGCGGCGAACCCGTGAGCGTGGGCGTGGACGAGCATCCGCGCGCCACCACCATGGAAACCCTGGCCAAGCTCAGGGTGCTCAACCCGGGCGGCGTCACCACCGCGGGCAGTTCGTCGGGCATCAACGACGGCGCCGTGGCGATGCTGGTGGGCAATGCGGCGATCGGCAAGCGCCTGGGCCTCAAGCCGCTGGCGCGCGTGCTGTCGAGCGGCGTGGCCGGCGTCCCGCCCCGCGTCATGGGCATCGGGCCGGTGCCCGCTTCCCGGAAGGCGCTGGAGCGCGCGGGCATCGGCCTGGACAAGGTCGGCGTGATCGAGATCAACGAGGCCTTCGCCGCGCAGGCGCTGGCCTGCGTGAAGGGCCTCGGCATGGCGCTGGACGACAAGCGCGTCAATCCCAACGGGGGCGCGATCGCCCTGGGCCATCCGCTGGGCGCCTCCGGCCCCCGGCTGGTGCTGACCGCCGTGCGGCAGATGCACCTGGCCGGCGAGCGCCACGCGCTGGCCACCATGTGCATCGGCGTCGGCCAGGGCATCGCCGTGGTGCTGGAGCGTTGCGAGTAAGCCGCGCATAATCTTCGACGGAGACGACACCATGACGGCGCAAGAGGGCCCGCGCGGCCCCGACGAACGAGAACGGCGCATCGCCAGCATGCGCAACGGCCAGTTCGACTGGCAGGACCCGTTCCTGCTGAACGAACTGCTGACCGAAGACGAGCGCATGATCCGGGATTCGGTGGCCGAATATGCCCGGGACAAGCTCATGCCGCGCATCCTGATGGCCAACCGGCACGAAGAATTCGATATCGGCATCATGCGCGAAATGGCCGAGCTCGGCCTGCTGGGCGCCACGCTCAAGGGCTACGGCTGCGCCGGCATCGGCTACGTGGCCTACGGGCTGGCGGCTCGCGAACTGGAGCGGATCGACTCCAGCTACCGCTCGGCGCTGGGCGTGCAAAGCACGCTGTCCATGCTTCCCATCTATCTCTTCGGCAGCGACGAACAGCGCGAGAAATGGCTGCCCGCCATGGCGCGCGCCGACGTCCTGGGCTGCTTCGGGCTGACCGAGCCCGATTCCGGCTCGGATCCCGGCTCCATGAAGACCCGCGCCAGGACCGTGTCCGGCGGCTACCGACTGACCGGCACCAAGACCTGGATCAGCCACGCCAGCATCGCCGACGCCATGGTGGTGTGGGCCAAGGACGACGGCGGCGTGATCCGCGGCTTCGTGCTGGAGCGCGGCATGAAGGGCCTGGAAACGGCCAAGATCGAGGGCAAGTTCGGGGTGCGCGCCTCGCCCACCGGCCAGATCTTCATGGACGACGTCTTCGTGCCCCAGGACAGCATGCTGCCCGGCGCCACGGGCCTGTCGGCGCCGTTCGCCTGCCTGGCCAACGCCCGCTTCGGCATCTGCTGGGGCGCCATGGGCGCGGCCGAGTTCTGCTGGCACGCGGCCCGCCAGTACGTCATGGACCGCCAGCAGTTCGGCCGGCCGCTGGCCGCCAGCCAGTTGATCCAGAAGAAACTGGCGGACATGCAGACCGAGATCACGCTGGGCCTGCTCGCCTGCCTGCACGTCAGCCGCCTGCGCGACGCCGAGAAGGCCACGCCGGAAATGATCTCGCTGCTCAAGCGCAACTGCGCCGGTAAGGCGCTGGAGATCGCCCGCGCCGCGCGCGACATGCATGGCGGCAATGGCATCAGCGACGAATACCATGTCATCCGCCACCTGTTGAATCTCGAGACGGTCAACACGCTCGAAGGCACCCACGACATCCATGCCCTGGTCCTGGGCCGGGCGCAGACCGGCATCCAGGCCTTCGCCTCCGGAGCCCATTGATGAACGCCGCGGTCATGAACTCCTCCGGCTCCGACCCGACCCGCCACGAGATCCTGGCGCGCATGATCCGGCCGCGCTCGGTGGCCGTGGTAGGCGCCTCGGCCCAGTTTTCCAAGATCAACGGCCGGCCGCTCAAGCACCTGATCGAGAAGGGCTACCAGGGCGCCATCTACCCCGTCAACCCGAAGTACCAGGAAATCGGCGGCCTGGCGTGCTACCCGGACGCCGCCAGCCTGCCGCAGGCGCCGGACCTGGCGGTGGTGGCGGTGCCGGCGCAGGACGTGGCCGCCAGCCTGGAAGCCCTGGGGCGGCGCGGATGCCGCGCCGCGGTCATCTTCAGCTCGGGCTTCGGCGAAATGGGCGAACAGGGCCAGGCCGCGGAGAACCGCCTGCGCGAGGTCGCCGGCCGGCACGGCATGGTGCTGTGCGGCCCGAACTGCCTGGGATTCGTCAACGCCTTCGAGCACGTCTACGCCACCTTCAGCCAGTACGCCGACGGCCCGGTCAACGGCGGGCCCATCGGCTTCGTCACGCAATCGGGGGCCTTCGGCACCGCGATCGCGGCGCTGGTGCGCCAGCGCGGGCTGGGATTGGGCTACTTCATCAACACCGGCAACCAGGCCGACGCCACCTTCAGCGAGCTGATGAGCGTGGTGGTCGAGGACCCGCGCGTGCGCGTGTGCGCCGGCTACCTGGAAGGCATCCGCGACGGCCAGGCCCTGGTCGAGCTGGCCAGGAAATGCCACGAACTGGACAAGCCCCTGGTGCTGGCCAAGGTCGGCCGCACGGCCAGCGGCGCGCGCGCCGCGGCCTCGCACACCGGTTCGCTGGCGGTCGAGGACGCGCTGTTCGACGCCGTGACGCGCCAGTACGGCGTGCTGCGCGCCCGCAACGAGGAACAGATGCTGGACATGCTGGAAGCCCTGGCCGGCTGCAAACCTCCGGAAGGCAACGGCCTGGGCATCGCCACGCAATCGGGCGGCGCCGGCGTCATGATGGCCGACCGGGCCGAGGAGGTCGGCCTCGCCGTCCCGGCGCTGCGCGCCGAGACGCGGCAGGCGCTGGCCAAGGTCATGCCGGCCTTCGGCGCCGCGGGCAACCCGGTGGACGTGACCGGCCAGTTCGTGGCCGAACCCGGATTGCTGCGCGAATCCGTGCTGGCGCTGCTGGATGACCCCGATATCCACATCGGCATCGTCTGGCTGCAGCTCATGACGGCGCACGTCGATACGCTGGTGGACCTGTTCGCCGAGCTGCGCGCCAAGGCGCGCAAGCCCTTCCTGGTGTGCTGGGTGGCCGCGCCCGAAGGCGTGGCGGCGCGGCTGCGCGAGCATGGCATCGTCATGTTCGGGGCCGGCGAGCGCGCGGTCGAGGCCGCCGCGGCGCTGGCCCGCTACGCCGCCATGCGACGCGCCCATGCGGCGCGGCAGGCCGGGCGCGCGCCGTCCGGCAAGCCGCCGGCGCTGGGCTTTCCGGACGGCCTGGTGCCTACCGTGGAGGCGGTCGGGCTGCTCGCCGCGGCAGGCGTGCCCATGGCGCCGGTGGCGCTGGCCGCCACGGCCGACGAGGCGGTCGCCGCCTGGCGCCGCCTGGGCCGGGCCGTGGTCCTGAAGATCGAATCGCCCGACATCGCCCACAAGACCGACGTCGGCGGCGTGATCCTGAATCTCGACGACGAAGGCGCGATCCGCTCGGCCTTCGACACGCTGATGAGCCGCTGCCAGGCCAACCGCCCGCAGGCGCGCCTGCTCGGCGCCATCGTGCAGCCCATGGCCCGCGGCGACATCGAGCTGGTGATCGGCGTCAAGCGCGACCCGGTGTTCGGCATCATGGTCATGGTCGGCTGCGGCGGCATCTTCCTGGAAATCCTCAAGGACGTGTCGTTCCGCCAGGCGCCCTTCTCCGAGACCGAAGCGCGGTCCATGCTGGACGAACTGCGCATGCGCCCCCTGCTGGACGGCGCGCGGGGCCGGGCGCCGGTGGACATCGACGGCCTGTGCCGCCTGTTGGCCGGCCTGTCGCGCTGGGCCGCCGGCGTGGCCGGCGAACTGGCCGAGCTGGACCTGAATCCTTTACTGATAGGCCCCGACGGTCCGGTCGGGGTCGACTGCGTCATGGTAGTACGGACCGAGAAGTAACGATGGTGTAGCAAGCCCCCGCCCAGGCGGGATATGAAAATAGATTCCGGGCAACCGGACGAGGAGACACACTCATGTTGCGTTCATCGAAAACCGTCGGAACCCGCCGCTGGGCACTGTCCGCCCTGGCCCTGGCCGCCTGCGTGGCGGCCGGTCCGGCGGGAGCCAAGGACACCTATCCCTCGCACGCGATCACGCTGATCACACCGTACAGCACCGGGGGAGACTCCGACCTTGCGGCGCGCAACTTCAGCCTGGTCGCCCAGAAATACTTCGGCCAGCCCGTGGTGGTGGTGAACAAGCCGGGCGCCAGCGGCCTGATCGGCTCCGAACTGGGACGCCAGGCCGAGCCGGACGGCTATACCCTGCTGCTGTCGCGCCCGGGGTCGCAGGCCATCATGCCCGCGATCTCGCCGACCAAGACCAAGTACAAGTGGAACGATTTCACGTCCATCGGGCTGCTGGAACTCAACCCCTACGGCTGCTTCGTCAACGCCAAGTCGCCCTACAAGACCTACCAGGACTTCGAAAAGGCCTTGCGCACCAAGGGCGCCAGGATGAACTACGGCACGGCGGGCGTGCTGACCACCAACGACATGGGTCCCCGGCTGCTGTTCAGCATCCTCAAGCTCGGCAAGAATACGCCGCAGCAGATCCCGTACAAGGGCACGGGCGAGGCCACCACTTCGATCCTGAGCAACCAGACCGACTTTTCCTGCAGCAGCATCGGCCCGGCCTACGGCCTGATCCAGAGCGGCGAGCTGCGCGCGCTGTTCGTCACCACGCCGGAACGCCTGAAGACCCTGCCCGACGTGCCGACCGCCAAGGAACTGGGCATCGGGAAAATGGAGCAGATCACCGGCTGGAGCGGCATCTCGGGCCCGCCGAACATGCCGCGCGAGCTGGTCGAGAAGATCGCCGGGTTCATGGCCCAGGTCGGCAAGGATCCCGCCTGGATCAAGGCCACGGAAAACGCCGGCTCGGTTCCCTACATGAAGGGGCCGGACGAGGCGCAGTCCTTCGGACGCACCCAGTATGAAACCTACAACGAGCTGGGCAAGGAACTGGACCTGATCGACAAGGTGCAGTAAGCGCCCTGCGCGCCGCCCCGCGGGGCGGCGCGGCGCTCAGGACAATTGGTCCTCGCCGACGATGCGGTCCCGGCCCTGGCGTTTGGCGACATAGAGCGCGCGATCCGCGCGCTTGAGGGTTTCGGCGTAGCTCTCGCCGCTGCGGTAGACGGCCAGGCCGCCGCTGGCGCTCACCACCAGGGGCTGGTCGCCGTAGTGCATTTCGTGGTTGCGGATGGCGGCCAGCACCCGCCCCAGGACTTCGTGCCCTTCCGCGTGGCCGGTCTCGGGCAGCAGCAGCAGGAATTCCTCGCCGCCCCAGCGGCCGCAGAGATCGTATTCCCGGATGGCCGCGCGCATGACGCCGGCGATCTCGACCAGCACGCGATCGCCCGCGTCGTGCCCGTAGCCGTCGTTGATGCGCTTGAAATAGTCCAGGTCCAGGAGCCCCAGGACATAGCCGTGGCCGCTGCGCTCGGCGCGCAGGCTTTCTTCCTTGAGACGGTCCATGAGCAGGCGGCGATTGAACAGCCCGGTCAGGGGATCCTTGTAGGAAGCCTCGCGCAGGGTGCGGTTCAGGTCCTGCAGCATTCTCTGGTAGCGATCGGAGATGCGCGCCGCGCGCGACATCTGGTTGACCTGGCGGTCGTAGCGCTCCATCAGGCCCAGTTCCCGCTGGCGGGCCATGGCCTGGAATTCGTCCGAGACGTGGGACACCCGCTCGAGCCGCGTCAACTGGTGCATGGTGTATTGCCACAACGACTCCAGAGCCTCCCGCATGGGGTGCTCCTGGTAGGCGGGATCGCGCAGCAGCGCTTCGATCCGCGTTTCGAGGTCGGTGTGGTCCCGTCTCATCGGCGGGCGAGGATGGCAAAGGGGAAAGTGCAGTCCTCCTTGAATTCCTCGGCCAGTTCGGCGACGCGCTCGTTGTTGCGGTCGTAGTACCAGTTCACCCCCACGGTGCGGCCCTGCCTGTGCGCGGCTTCGAGCATGTCGAAGATTTCCATCATGGCGCGGATGCTGCTGGTGTTCAGGTAGAGCAGCTCCAGTTCCAGGGCCAGGGGACGGGTCTCGTGGTCGATGTAGTCTTCCACCCAGCGGATGACGGGGTTGAAGAGCTCAAAGGGGTTCTCGGGATACGAATCCCCCTGCATGGCCAGGATCCCCCTGGCCACGTCCGCCTGGATGCCGGGTACGGATTGTCCGCCGGGGATATTCAGATCTTCCATCTTCGATGCTCGGTAATCGTTGGAGTCGCGCTTCAGATGACCACGCTCAAACTGAAGAAGGCGCCCCCGTTCTCGAAGGGGCTCAGCGTGGCCGCGATCGGCTCGCCGGCCTTGCGCGCCATGTCTATCATGCCCAGCCCGGCCCCGGCCCCCGGCTCCGTCGAGCGGGGCTTGTGCAATTGTTCCTTGAAGGCGGCCTTCAGTTGCGCCTTGTCCATGGCGGCCAGGCGGCGCACCCGCGCCAGCAGGGCCGCGCCGTCCCGGGGTTCGATGCGGCTGCCGGCCGAGACGACGTACCGGCCGCGCTCGTTGCGCGCGATGACGACCGTGGCGGCGCCGTCCTGGTCGTTGTAACCCTGGCGGGAAGCGTAGCGCTGGATGTTCTGGGTCATCTCGATGTACACGGAAAATACGTCCATCGAGGCGTCGCGGTTGGCGGGATCGACCTCGAGATAATGGCGCAGCGCCTTGCCCATTTCCTCGATCAGGCAGTGCGAAATGGGGCCGTTGAAGCACAGCAACGCCTGTTCCCGGTTCAATTGCTGGCGAAGTTGGTAAAGTCCGGAAGCATCCATAGGCATCCTGCCCGAAAGCAAGCTCAATCGAAACGGAAGAAAAGCACCGTGATGTCGTCGCGTTGCGGCCTGGCTCCCCGGTATGCCCGGAGCACCCGCTCGAACGCCGGCGACTGCTCGGCGAGCGGCAGGCCGGCATGCTCGCGCAGCATGGCGGTAAAGCGATTATTACCGAAACCGAAGCCGGATTCACCACCGTCCTGGTCCAGGAAACCGTCTGTGGCCAGGTAATAGGTCCAGCCGCGGCTGGCCGGAATCACCGTATTCCCGTAGATCCCGGGCTTCTTGCCGCCCAGCGGGCGGCGCTGGCCGGCGATCTCCAGCACCTGCGCGCCGTCGCTGGCGCGCAACGCAATGCCCGCGCCGGCGAAGGTCACGGTGCCCGCGGCGCGGTCCAGGTATGCCAGGCCGAGATCGACATTGGTGGCCATTTCCAGGCTGTCGGACGACGTGGCGTTGGCCAGCATCGCCCGCAGCGCGGCATCGGCGCGGACCAGCAGGGCGGCCGGGTCGCGCAGCCCGATCTCGGCCAGGGCCACATCGAGGGCCGCCTTGGCCAGCATGGTCATCAGCGCCGCCGGCACGCCATGGCCGGCGCAGTCCATGACGCCCAGCAGGCTGTTTTCGCCGTCGGCCCGGAACACGTAGAGATCGCCGCCCACCACATCGCGCGGCAGCCACAGGACGCCCTGGCGCTCGCCCAGGGCGGCGTGCAGGCCGCCATCGGGCAGGATCGCGCGCTGGATCAGGCTGGCGCATTCGATGGAATCGCCCAGTTTCCGGTTGATCCCGGCCATTGCGGCGTTGGCGGCCTCGAGTTCGCGGGTCCGCTCGCGCACGCGGCCCTCCAGCTCGGCCGTGTGCCGCCGGACTTTCCCGGCCATGACGCCGAAGGCCTGGCCGAGCTCGCCGATCTCGTCGCGGCCGCCGGGCGGCAGCGCCACGCCGTAGCGGCCTTCGGCGATATCCCGGGCCGACTGGTTCAGGCGCTGCAAGGGACGCAGCACCACGCGCTCCACCGCATAGCCGAAGCCGATCAGCAGCACCAGCACCAGCACCGCCAGCGCCCCGCCGATGGGCGCCAGCCAGTGCATGTCGATCACCCTGGCCACGCGCGGATCGAGCGCGGCCAGCACGTACCAGTCCAGCTCCGGCGCGTACGCCAGGCCGACGAGCTGGCGCCTGCCGTCGAGCCGGACCCATGCGGTATAGACCTGGTCGGCGTGATCGCGGGCCGCCTGCATGGCGTCTCCCAGCTCGGCGCGGTCGCCCGGGTCCCGCAGCATGTCGTAGATGCTGGAGCCGCCGACATCCTTGCTGGCGCCCCGGTTATAGGCGATCAGCCTTTCGTCGGGATGGATCTGGATCTGTCCCGAGCCGTCGATGATCATGGGGGTGACGCCCTCCTCCGCCGGCGCGACGAACTCGCGCAGCAGCTCGCTCAAGTCCACGCTGGAACCCACTACTCCCAGGCGACGGGCGCCGTCGCGCACCACTACGTTGACCCATACCCGGGTCAGCTTGAGCTGACGATCGAAGTTGACATTGATGTTGTAGTCGCCGTGCAGGTTCAGGGTGTCGTAGAACCAGACGTCGGCCGGCTCGGACCGGCTCAGCGTGTAGCGCGGCCGGTCCAGCGGGCCCGCGGCCTGGTCGCGGTAGTAGTAGTGGTTGCTGAGGGCGGAGATGATGGCGTATGCATGGCTGCGGAAACTGCGGCGATAGCCTTCGGCCTCGCGGTCGAAACGCTCGCGCTTGGCGACATTGTCTTCGTCGAGCAGCCAGTCCCGCGTCACCACGGAATCGGCCAGCCGTTGCGACAGCACCAGGTCCTGGGCGACGGGGGCCAGGATCTGGTGGCGGCTGAGCAGCGTGAAGTTGCGTACGAACGCCTGCCCGAAGTATTCGCGCGCGCTTTCCACCGCCTTCCAGCCCGCCACGCCGGCCAGCGCCAGCGCCACCACGCAGGCCAGCATCAAAAATAGCAGCGATTTGCCGCGCAGTCCCAGATTCGCCATATTGATATTGTTTTGCCGTTGCACCCATGCGCCGACGGACCGGCGCGCCTTGCGGCGGCGCCGGCGGCCGCAAGGCGCGCCGTTCCCCGGATGTTCTTGGTTTTTGTCGCATGCGGAGGGCCGCTTGCCCGGGGCCGCGGGCCGGGGACAAGCCCCTGGCCGGCCCCGCCGATCCGAACGCAGCGGGCACAGTACCCGACATCGCTTCCGGACTCAAGCAATCCCGCCCCGTCCTGGTGTGTCCCCGTTAAGCACGCGCCGGGCCTCTCGCGTGCGGCGCGGCCGGCCGCGCGCCTGACACCAAAGCCAGGATTCGGGATAATGGGCGGCTTTCCCCGCCCGATCCGCAACCGCTAGCCGCGAGACGCAGCCATGGCCGTTAATCTTCGCATTCCCGACGCATCTGAAATCCTGCCGGTCGACGGCGTAGAAATCGGCGTGGCCGAGGCCGGCATCCGCAAGGCGGGGCGGCGCGACCTGACGGTCTTCCGGATCGCGCCGGGCGGCAGCGTGGCCGGCGTGTTCACCCGCAACCGCTTCCGCGCCGCGCCGGTCCAGGTCTGCGAAGAACACCTGGCCGCCGGCAAGCCGATCGGCGCGCTGGTGGTCAACACGGGCAACGCCAATGCCGGCACGGGCCGGCCCGGGCTGGATGCCGCGCGCACGACCTGCGAGGCGCTGGCCGGCCTGATGTCGCTCGATCCCGGCCAGGTGCTGCCGTTCTCCACGGGCGTGATCCTGGAACCCCTGCCGGTCGACCGCCTGGTCGCCGCACTGCCCCGCGCGCTGGAGGACCTGTCGACCGACGGCTGGATGAACGCCGCGCACGGCATCATGACCACCGACACGCAGCCCAAGATCGCCTCGACGCGGTTCGAGCTTGGCGGCCACGCGGTGACCGTCACCGGCGTGAGCAAGGGCGCGGGCATGATCCGCCCCAACATGGCGACCATGCTGGGCTTCCTGGCCACCGACGCCGGCATCGCCCAGCCGCTGCTGGCCAGGCTGGCGCACGAGATCGCGGACCGGTCGTTCAACCGCATCACGGTCGACGGCGACACGTCGACCAACGATTCCTTCATCGTGATCGCCACCGGCCGCGGCGGCCTGCGGGTCGATTCCGAAGCCGACCCGCACTACGGCGCGCTGCGCGACGCCCTGGCCCGGGCCGCGCTGGAACTGGCCCAGAAGATCGTGCGCGACGCCGAAGGCGCCACCAAGTTCATGACCATCCGGGTCGAAGAAGCCCGCGACACCCGGGAAGCGCTCAAGGTCGCCTACGCGGTGGCCCACTCGCCGCTGGTCAAGACCGCGTTCTACGCTTCGGATCCCAACCTGGGGCGCATCCTGGCCGCCGTGGGCTACGCCGGGATCGACGACCTGGACACCGGCGCGCTGCGCCTGTGGCTGGGCGACGTGCTGGTGGCGCGCGACGGCGGCCGCGATCCCGGCTACCGCGAGGAAGACGGTCAGCGCGTCATGAAGCAGGCCGAGATCGACGTCCGCATCGCCCTGGGGCGCGGCACGGTGTCCGATACCGTCTACACCTGCGATTTCTCGCACGAATACGTCAGCATCAATGCCGACTACCGCTCCTGAGCCCCGTTTTCATCCCACGAGGAACATGCAGTGACTGCCGCAGATCTTTCCACGCTCATCGCCCGCGCCGAGCGGGTCCTGGCCCAGCTCGAGGCCTGGCTGCCGCCGGCGCCGCCCGACATCGACTGGAGCGCGCACGCTTTCCGCTGGCGCAAGCGGGGCTCCCGGGGCTGGCTGGACGCCGTGCGCCATGTGTCGCGCATCGGGCTGGACGACCTGCAGCACATCGAGCGCCAGAAAGACATCATCGACCGCAATACCCGCCAGTTCCTGGACGGCAAGCCCGCCAACAACGTGCTGATGACCGGCGCGCGCGGCACCGGCAAGAGCTCGCTGGTGAAGGCCATGCTGGCGGCCTACAGCGAACGCGGGCTGCGGCTGATCGAGGTCGACAAGGCCGACCTGGGCGACCTGCCCGAGATCGTCGAGCGCGTGGCGTCCCGCCCCGAACGCTTCATCCTGTTCTGCGACGACCTGTCGTTCGAGGAAGGCGAGGCCGGCTACAAGGCGCTCAAATCGGTCCTCGACGGCTCGGTCGCGGCGTCCAGCGAGAACGTGCTGATCTACGCCACGTCGAACCGGCGCCACCTGATGCCGGAATACATGAGCGAGAACCTGCAGGCCAGGCACCAGCCGGACGGCGAAATCCATCCCGGCGAGACGGTCGAGGAAAAAATCTCGCTGTCCGAGCGCTTCGGGCTGTGGCTGTCGTTCTACCCCTTCAAGCAGGACGACTACCTGGATATCGTCCGGCACTGGCTGGCCGAGCTGGGCTGCCCGCCCGAGGCCATCGAGGAATGCCGGGCCGAGGCCCTGCAATGGGCGCTGGAACGCGGCTCGCGCTCGGGCCGGGTGGCCTGGCAATTCGCGCGCGACTGGGCGGCGCGCCATGACTGACAAGATCGTCGATGTCGCCGTCGGGCTGATCGTGCGCGCCGACGGCCTGGTCCTGCTGGGCGACCGGCCGACCGACAAACCCTGGCCGGGCTGGTGGGAACTGCCCGGCGGCAAGATCGAACCCGGCGAGACCGTCATGCAGGCGCTGGCGCGCGAGCTGGACGAAGAACTCGGCATCCGCGTGACGCGCGCCACGCCCTGGGTCACCTATGTGCACGTCTATCCGCACACCACCGTCAGGCTGGCGTTCTGCCGCGTGACCGGCTGGGAGGGCGAACCGCGCGGGCAGGAAGGCCAACAGTTGCGCTGGATGGCCCCCTGCGAAGCGCTCGACATGGGCCACCTGCTGCCCGCCGCGCTGCCGCCGCTGCGCTGGATGCAACTTCCCGACCGCTATGCCATCACTTCCATCGGCGGGCCCCAGGCCTTGCCGGCGTTCATGCACAAGCTGGACGCGGCGCTCGCGGGCGGGCTGAAACTGGTCCAGTTGCGCGAACCGGCCTGGGCCGGCGGGCCGGATGCCGACAGCCTGCATGGGGCCATGCACCGCATCCTGGCGCGCTGCCGGGCGGCCGGCGCCCGGTTGCTGGTCAACAGCGCCCACCCGGCCGGTTGGTGGGCCGAAGCCGACGGCGTGCACCTGCGCACCGCCGACGCCGCGGCGGGCCAGCGTCCCGACCTGCCCGGATCCGCGCTGCTGGGCGTGTCGGCGCACAACGCGACCGAACTGGCGCGGGCGCGCGAATTGCAGGCGGATTTCGCCGTGCTGGGTCCGGTGCTGGAAACGGCCTCGCATCCCGGGCAGCCCGGCATGGGGTGGGAGCGCTTCGCGGCGCTGAACCGCGAAGCGGGCTTGCCGGTGCTGGCGATCGGCGGGCAATCGCCGGCCACGCTGGCGCAGGCGCGCGAGCATGGCGCGCACGGCGTCGCCGGGATACGCGGCCTGCTCTGAAAATCTATTGCGCGGCGACGCCGGCCGCGGCGTTCGCCGTGGAGCGGGACGGCGGGCTGCCGGCGGCACCGGCCTTCGCATCGGAAACGGCGGCGTCCGCCGCGGCCTGCTCCGCCTCCAGCCCTTCCCACCCGCCGCCCAGCGCGGCGACCAATTGCACGCTGGCCACCAGCCTGTCGCCCATGAGCGAGATCGCCGAGCGTTCGTTGCCGAGCGCGGACGTCTGGATGGCGGCGACATCCAGGTAATCGACCAGGCCTTCTTGGTACTGGTTGCGGATCAGGCGCAGCGATTCGCGGGACGCCGCGAGCGCCCGCGCCTGCACCACCTGCTCCTGGGCCAGCACGCGCAACTGCACCAGGTAGTCCTCGACTTCGCGCAGCGCGGTCAGCACGGAACGGCGATAGGCCGCCGCCTGGCCGTCGTAGGTCGCCCGGGCCTGTTCCAGTTGCGCCTGGCGGGTGCCGCCGTCGAACAGCGTCAGGGCCAGGCTCGGGCCCAGCGACCAGAAGCGGGCCGGCGCCGTCAGCCAGTTCGCGAAGCTGCCGTTGCGAAAGCCGCCGTCGGCCGACAGCACCAGATCGGGGAACCAGGCCGATTCCGCCACGCCGATCTGCGCGTTGGCGGCCGCGGCACGGCGCTCGGCGGCCGCCACATCGGGCCGGCGTTCCAGCAATTCGGACGGCAGGCCCAGGGGAATCTCCGGCAACTGCTGGCTGAAGGCCTGCGGCGGCAACGAGAAGCTGGACGGCCGATCCCCGGTCAGCACGGCGATGGCGTGCTCCAACTGGCCGCGCTGCCAATCCAGGTCGACCGACTGCGCCCGCGCATTTTCCAGTTGGGTGGTGGCCACCGAGACGTCGGCCTTGCCCGCGACGCCGGCCGCATACCGATTCCGGGTCAGTTGCAGGGAGCGCTCGTAGGCGGCGGTGGTTTCCTCCAGCAGGCGCTTCTGCTCGTCCAGCACGCGCAGGCGGAAGTAGTTCTGCGCCAGCGCCGCTTCGGAGCTCAAACGGGTGGCCGCCAGGTCGGCGACCGACGCCTGGGCGCCCGCCTGGCTGGATTCCAGCCCGCGCCGCAGGCGCCCCCAGAGATCGGCCTCCCAGCTCACGCTGCCGGTCAGCGTGTACTGGTTGCCCGTCGAACCGGACGAGCCGCCGCCCGAACGCGACGCGCCGGCGCTGGACCCCACGACGGGAAAGAAGGTGGCGCGGGACTCCCGCACCAGGGCCTGGGCCTGGCGGTAATTGGCCTCGGCCACCTTCACGTCCAGGTTGGCGGCATCGAGCCTGGCCATCAGGCCGTCGAGCACCGGGTCGCCGTAGATCGTCCACCACTGGCCGCGCTGCGCGGCGTCCCGGGGATGGGCGGGCTTCCAGCCGGGGACCCGGTCCTGGCCTTCCTTGTAGCCCGCGCCCACGTCGATCGGGGGCCGCTGGTAGTCCGGGCCGACGGCGCAGGCGGCGAGCGCCATGCACAGCAGCGCCGCGCCGGCGCGCGGCAGCAGGACGGAGATTCGGGGGCGCAGGACTGGAGTCATGGATGGGAAGGTTGGGGATTTGCCCGGCCCGCGCGGCGGCGCGCGGCCCACAGGCGGAAACGGTCCAGGTAGAGATAGACCACCGGCGTGGTGTAGAGGGTCAGGACCTGGCTCAGCACCAGGCCTCCCACGATGGTGATGCCCAGCGGACGCCGCATCTCGACGCCCGCTCCCGTGGCCAGCATCAGGGGCAGCGCCCCGAAAATGGCGGCCAGCGTGGTCATCATGATCGGCCGGAAGCGTGTCATGCAGGCCTGGTAGATCGCCTCGCGCGGGGTCGTGCCCTGGCGCCGCTCGGCGTCGAGCGCGAAGTCGACCATCATGATGGCGTTCTTCTTGACGATGCCGATCAGCAGGAACACGCCGATCAACGCGATCAGGGTGAACTCGCTGCCCAGCAGCATCAGGGCCAGCAGGGCCCCGATGCCGGCCGAAGGCAGCGTGGACAGGATGGTCAGGGGATGCACCAGGCTTTCGTACAGGATGCCCAGCACGATATACATGGTGACCAGCGCCGCCAGGATCAGCCAGGGTTGGCGCGCGAGGGTCTTCTGCAATTCGGCCGCCGTGCCCTGGAAGCCGGCCTGGATGCGGTCGGACGGCAGGCCGATGCGGGCCACGGCGGCGTCGATGGCGGCGGTGGCTTCACCCAGCGACACGCCCGGCGCCAGGCTGAAGGACACCGTGTCCGCCACGAACAGGCCCTGGTGCTGCACGCTGAGCGGCGCATTGCCGACCTCGAAACTGGCGAACGAGGCCAGCGGCACGCGCTTGCCGTCGTCCGCGATCACATAGACGTCCTTGAGCGATTCGGCGTCCTGCGCGAACTGCCGGCCCACGCCCATGACCACGTGGTACTGGTTCAGCGGGCCGTACATGACCGACACCTGGCGCTGGCTGAACGAGTTGTTCAGCACCGCCGAGATGTCGGACATGCTCACGCCCAGGCGGGTCGCGGCTTCCCGGTCGATGGCCAGGTTGATCTGCCGGCCCTTGTCCTCCGTGTCGGCGTCGACGTCGGTCAGTTGCGGCAGCGTCGCCATGGCGCGCTGCACGCGGGGCATCCAGGTGCGCAGCAGATCCAGGTCGCCCGACATCAGGGTGTAGTCGTAGGAGCCGCTGCTGGCGCGGCCGCCGATGCGGATGTCCTGCTGCGAGACCAGGAACATGCGCGCGCCGGGTTCGCGCTGCAGGCGCGCGCGCAGCCGGGCGATGACCGTGTCGGCGCTGACCTGGCGCTCTTCGAGCGGCTTGAGCTGCACCTGCACGAAACTGCTGTTGCTGCCGCCGCGCCCGCCGGCGTAGGCGGTCACGCTCTGCACCGCCGGATCCGCCAGCAGGACCTTGCGGAAGTATTCCAGCTTGGGCACGGTGGACTGGAAGGACGACCCCTGGTCGGCCCGGAAGAATCCCAGCAACTGGCCGGTGTCCTGCTGAGGCATGAACCCCTTGGGCACGACCGTGTACAGGTAGACGTTCAGGCCGATGGTCGCGGCCAGCACCAGCATCATGAGACGCGCATGGGCCAGCGCCCAGTCCAGGCTGCGCGCGTAGCCGCGCCCCATGCCGCCCAACGCCCGGTCCAGCGCGGCGCCGATGCGCCCCGGCGGGCGCGGCGGCCGGGGTTCGGCGCGCAGCAGGCGCGCGCACATCATGGGCGTGAGCGCCAACGACACCAGGAGCGACACCAGGATCGAGGCCGACAGCGTCACGGCGAACTCGCGGAACAGCCGGCCCACCACCCCGCCCATCAGCAGGATCGGGATGAACACCGCCACCAGCGACAGGCTCATGGACAGCACCGTGAAGCCGACTTCGCGCGAGCCGCGCAGCGCCGCCCGCATGGGGGATGCGCCGGCCTCGATGTGACGCATGATGTTCTCGAGCACCACGATCGCGTCGTCCACCACGAAGCCGGTGGCCACGATAAGCGCCATGAGCGAAATCGTATTGAGCGTGTAGCCGCACAGATACATGACGCAGAAGGTGCCGACCAGCGAGACCGGCACCGCCACGCTGGGAATGAGGGCGGCGCGCGCGCGGCGCAGGAACAGCATGACCACCAGCACCACCAGGCCGACGGCGATGGTCAGGGTCATTTCCGCCTCGTGCAGCGAGGCGCGGATACTGGGGGAACGATCCTGCGCCACCCCCAGGTTGACGTCGCCGGGCAGGAAGGCGGCAAGCTGCGGCAACTGCGCGCGGATGGCGTCGACCGTCTCGATGATGTTGGCGTCCGCCTGGCGGCGCAGGATCAGCAGGATCGCCTTGCGATCGTTGTAGAAGCCGGTCTGGTACAGGTCCTCGACGGAATCCTCCACCGTGGCCACGTCGGACAGCCGGACCGGCGCGCCGTTGCGCCAGGCCACGATCAGCGGCCGGTACTGTTCGGCGCGGCCGAGCTGGTCGCTGGCCATGATCTGCCAGTGGTAGCGGTCGCTTTCCAGCATGCCCTTGGGGCGATTGGCGTTGGCGGCGTTCAGCGCCTGGCGGACTTCGTCGAGCGACACGCCGCGGCTGGAGAGCGCGCCGGGAATCAGGTCGACCCGCACCGCGGGCAGCGAACTGCCGCCCACGGTCACTTCGCCCACCCCTTTGACCTGCGACAGTTTCTGCGCCACGATGGTCGTGGCCAGGTCGTACAGCGTGCCCTGCGTGAGCGTCTCCGAGGTCAGCGCCAGCGTCATGATGGGCGCGTCCGAGGGATTGGACTTGTGGTACGTGGGATTGCTGCGCAGGCTGGTGGGCAGCAGCGAGCGGGCGGCGTTGATGGCGGCCTGCACGTCGCGCGCCGCGCCGTCGATGTCGCGGCTGATATCGAACTGCAGAGTGATGCGGGTCGACCCCTGGCTGCTGCGCGACGTCATTTCGGTGACGCCGGCGATGCTGCCCAGCGACCGCTCCAGCGGCGTGGCGACGCTGGATGCCATGGTTTCCGGGCTGGCGCCCGGCAGGCTGGCCGACACCGAAATGGTCGGGATATCGACCTGCGGCAGCGGCGCCACCGGCAGCAGGTAGAACGACAGCGCCCCGGCCAGCACCACGCCCAGGCTGAGCAGCGTGGTCGCCACCGGACGGACGATGAAGGGCGCGGACAGGATCATGGCTGCGTCGCCGGCTGGCCGCCGGGGGCCTTGCGGCGCGCCAGGCGGTCGAACATGAGATAGATGACCGGTGTGGTGAACAGCGTGAGCACCTGGCTGACCAGCAGGCCGCCCACCATGACCAGGCCCAGCGGCTGGCGCAGCTCGGCGCCGGTCCCGGTCGAGAGCATGAGCGGCAGGGCGCCGAACAGGGCGGCCAGCGTCGTCATGAGGATGGGCCGGAACCGCAGCAGCGCGGCTTCATGGATGGCTTCCCGCGGCGGCAGGCCGCGCTTGCGCTCGGCGTCCAGGGCGAAGTCGATCATCATGATCGCGTTCTTCTTGACGATGCCGATCAGCAGAATGATGCCGATGATGCCTATCATGTCCAGGTCGGTGCCGCTGATCATGAGCGCCAGCAGCGCCCCCACCCCCGCCGACGGCAGCGTCGACAGGATGGTGATGGGATGGATATAGCTCTCGTACAGCACCCCCAGCACGATATACATGGTGACGACCGCGGCCAGCACCAGCCACAGCGTGCTGGTCAGCGAATTCTGGAAGGCCAGCGCCGCGCCCTGGAAATGGGTCTCGATGCCGGCCGGCATGCCGATCTCCTGCTCGGCCGCGGCGATTTCCTTGACGGCCGAGGACAGCGAAGCGCCGTGCGCCAGGTTGAACGACAGAGTCACCATGGGAAACTGGTCGAGCCGGTTCACCGCCAGCACCGAACGCCCTTCGCTGACACGCGCGACCGTGGACAGCGGCACCTGCTGGCCGTCGGCCGTGGCCACGTGGATGCGCTCGAGCGCGGCCGGGCCGTTGCCGAACTGCGGCTCGACTTCGAGCACCACCCGGTACTGGTTGGACTGCGTGAAGATGGTGGAGATCAGCCGCTGGCCGAAGGCGTCGTACAGGGCCTCGTCGATGGTGGAGACGCTGACGCCCAGCCGCGAGGCCGCGTCGCGGTCGATTTCCACCCTGGCCTGCAAGCCCTGGTCCTGCAGGTCATCCGTGACGTCGCGCAGCTCGGGCGAGCGATTCAGCCGGTCGACCAGTTTGGGCGCCCACTCGCCCAACAGGGCCAGGTCGGGGTTGGACAGCGTCATCTGATACTGCGTGCGCGCCACGCGATCTTCGATCGTCAAGTCCTGCACCGGCTGCATGTAGACCTGCATGCTGGCCTGGTCCTGGTCGAATTCCTGCTGCAGCCGCCGCATGACCTCGGGCAGCGTCGCGTCGCGGTCGGCGTGCGGCTTGAGCGCGATCTGCATGCGGCCGGCGCTCAGGGTGGCGTTGCTGCCGTCCACGCCGATGAAGGAGGACACCGACGCGACGGCGGGATCCTTCATGGCGATCCGCGCGACCGCCTGCTGGCGCTCCGACATGGCCTTGAAGGACACCGATTGCGGCGCCTGGGTAATGGCCTGGATCAGTCCGCTGTCCTGCTGCGGAAAGAAGCCCTTGGGGATGGCCACGTACAACAGCACGGTCAGCGCGAAAGTGCCCAGGGCCACCAGCAGCGTCGCGGTCTGGTGGCGCAGCACGATCCCGAGCATGCTGTCGTAGCGGGCGATGACGCGGTCGATGAAGCCGCCGATGGCCTGGTGGAAGCGACTGTGCCGCTGCTCGGACTCGGGCTTGAGCAGCCGTGCGCACATCATGGGCGTAAGCGTCAGCGATACCACCAGGGAAATCAGGATCGACACCGCCAGCGTCACGGCGAACTCGCGGAACAGCCGCCCCACCACCTCGGTCATGAAGAGCAGCGGGATCAGCACCGCGATCAGGGAGAAGGTCAGCGAAATCAGCGTGAAGCCGATCTGTTCGGCGCCCTTGAGCGCCGCGGTCAGCGGCGACTCGCCTTCTTCGAGGTGGCGCGCGATGTTCTCGATCATGACGATGGCGTCGTCGACCACGAAGCCGGTCGCGATGGTCAGCGCCATCAGGGTGAGGTTGTTGATGCTGAAGCCGGACAGGTACATGACCCCGAAGGTGCCGATCAGCGACAACGGCACCACCACGGCGGGGATCAGCGTGACGGTCAGGCTGCGCAGGAACAGGAAGGTGACCATGACCACCAGGCCGATGGCCAGCATCATCTCGAACTCCACGTCGGCCACCGAGTCCCGGATGGTCTGGGTCCGGTCGGCCGCCACCGCCACGTCCAGCGTGGCGGGCAGCGCCGCGCGCAGTTGCGGCAGCAATTGCTCGATGCGGTCGACCACTTCGATGACGTTGGCGCCCGGCTGGCGCTGCACATTGAGCAGGATGGCCGGCTTGTCGCCCACCCAGGCGGCCTGCCGGACGTCCTCCGCCCCCTGCACCGCCTTGGCCACGTCCGACAGCCGCAGCGGCGCGTTGTTGCGGTACGCGATGATCAGGTCGTTATAGGCGGTCGGCGACTCGAGCTGGTCGTTGGCATTGATGGTGATCGAGCGCTGCGGGCCGTCCAGGTTGCCCTTGGGCTGGTTGACGTTGGCGCCGACCACGGCATTGCGCAGGTCGGCCAGGCTGAGCCCGGCGGCGGCCAGCGCCTGCGGATTGGCCTGCACCCGAACGGCCGGCCGCTGTCCGCCCGCCACGCTGACCAGCCCCACGCCGGGCACCTGCGACAGTTTTTGCGCCATGCGCGTGTCGATCAGGTCGCGCACCTGCGGCAGCGGCATGGTCGGCGAGGTGATGGCCAGCGTGAGCACCGCGGCGTCGGCCGGATTGACCTTGTTGTAGACGGGCGGCACCGGCAGGTCGTTGGGCAGGAGATTGGACGCCGCGTTGATCGCCGCCTGCACCTGCTGCTCGGCCACGTCCAGCGGCAGTTCCAGGCTGAACTGCAGCGTGATCACCGATGCGCCGCCCGAACTGGTGGACGACATCTGGTTCAGGCCGGGCATCTGTCCGAACTGCCGCTCCAGCGGCGAGGTGACCAGCGAGGTCATGACGTCCGGGCTGGCGCCGGGATACAGCGTCACCACCTGGATGGTCGGGTAGTCCACTTCCGGCAGGGCCGAGACGGGCAGCAGCCGATAGGCGATGAGGCCGGCGATGAGGATCGCCACCATGGACAGCGCGGTCGCGACCGGCCGCAGGATGAAGGTGCGCGACGGATTCACGGCGCCTGCCTACCCGGCGCGCCGGCCGTGGCGGGTGGAACGGGACGGCTGCGTTTCGGCGCCGGGCTGGCCGGCGGGGCTGAGCGAACTGCCCGGGGTGGCCGGGATGCTGGTCTGCGCCGTGACCACGTCGATCTTGGCGCCAGCCCGCAGGCGGTCGGTGCCTTCGACCACCACGCTTTCCCCGGGCTGGATACCCTCGTTGACCGCGACCCAATCGCCGTTGATGGGACCGAGCTGCAGCGGCCGGACCTCGACCGTCCGGTCGGGCTTGGCCACGAACACGAACGCGCCCACCGAACCCTGCTGGACCGCGGTCGTCGGGATGGCCGTGGCCTGTGGGCGGGTCTCGACCAGCAGCCGCACGTTCACGAACTGGTTGGGGAACAGGACCTGGTCGGCGTTCTCGAACCGGGCCTTGAGCTTGACCGTGCCGGTGGCGACGTCGATCTGGTTGTCCACGGTTTCCAGTTCGCCGGTGGCGATGCGCGCGGTGTCGGCCCGGTCGTAGGCGTCCACGCGCAGGCGATGGCCGGCGCGAAGCTGGGCGAGCACGTCCGGGAGCTGGGTCTCGGGGAGCGTGAACAGCACGGAGATGGGCTGGGTCTGCGTAATGACCACCAGGCCGTTGGCGTCGCCGCCGGACACCAGGTTGCCCTGGTCGACCTGGCGCAGCCCCAGGCGGCCGCCGATGGGCGCGGTGATGCGCGAATATTCGAGTTGCAGCTTGGCGTTGTCCACCGCGGCCTGGTCGCTCTTGAGGGTGCCTTCGTACTGGCGGACCAGCGCGGCCTGCGTATCCAGTTGCTGGCGCGGGATGGAATCCTGCTTGTACAGGGTCTGGTAGCGCTGCAGGTCGCGGCGGGCATTTTCCAGTTGCGCCACGTTCTGCTGCTGCTGGCCCAGGGCCTGGCTGAGCGCCACCTGGAAAGGCCGCGGATCGACTTGCGCCAGCAGATCCCCGGCCTTGACGATCTGGCCTTCCTGGAAGGCCACCTTGACCAGTTCGCCGTCGACCCGGCTGCGCACGGTGACGGTGTTGTAGGCGGTCACCGTGCCCAGCGAACGCAATTCGACCTCGATCTCCTGGCTGCGCGCCTGTTCCAGCCTGACCGGCACGGGGATCTCCGCCAGGGCGGCCGCCCCGCCGGCCATGGGGCCCCGGCCGCCGGGGCGGCCGCCCGGGGACGCGCCCGGCGTCGCCGCGGGCCGCAGGATCCACCATGCGGCGACGGCGACGACCAGGAGGACGATGGCGATCCCGGCCAGGCGGCCGCGCGACCGGCGCGGCGAAGAAGCGGGGCGATGTTCGGGCATAAGGGTTCCGACGATGCTGCGGGTGCCGCTATTGTCCAACAGACGGGAGACCCGCGGCGGCCGGCTGAAATAAACCGCAACAGGATTCGATGCATCGGTCGCGGGAAGGTTGCATCGCGCCCGTCCGGCCCACGGACATCGCGACCGCGCCCGCGACGCGCCGACAAGGCCGCGCCCGGCCCGGACGCGCGCGACGGGGCGTCACGCGGGCGAGAACGGCCCGTGGGGGAGAACTGCCGCGAAGGGTTGTATCAGGAATTGCACAGCGCCAGCTTGAACGCGATGTCGCGTCCGGCCGGCTGCGGCTTGAGTTCGCCGTCCTGCGTGGAAAAACGGATCCAGACCATGTACTTATTGGCGCTGATCTCGGGGAAAACGCCCTGCGCCTCGTCGATCCAGACCCGCAGCAACTGGTAGACCTTGCCGCCCATCATTTGCTGGTAGGCGCCCTGCTCGGCCACGATGTCGCTGCTGCGCCCGGATTCGCGCAGCAGCCGCAGGGCGATCGCCATGCCTTCGTACAGGGGCAGCAGCGGCGTCATCCAGTTCTGCAGGTCCTGGCAGCGGACGGATTCCGGCTTGTTCTGCCACGCGAAGTAGGAAGGCATGTCGACCTGGGTGGCGCCTCCCGGCACCGCCAGGCGGCCGCGCAGGCTGACCAGCCATTCGTTCTCGCGCAGCGCCTGCCCGGTCTTGCCCTGGCTGGCGAGCGCGCCGGCCACGCGCTCCATGTCGCGCAGCATGGAATCGAGGGCGTCCTGCGCCACGCCGGGATGATCGCGCAGGCCCATCAGCACCTGCCGCTGGCGCTCCAGGTCTTGCAGGATGCCGGCCTTGGCGTCGGTGCGCTCGGTCGCCTCGAGGATCTCGAACAGGGTCGAAACGGCGACCTGGTGCATGCGGGCGTCGCCCGGCCGGGAAAAGAAGAAGAGCCGGTCGAACAGGTATTCCAGCCGCAGCAGCGTACGGATCCGCTCGTTGAAGGGGTATTCGTACAGAATCACGCTCGATACGGGCCCATTGAAAAAAACCGGCGCCTGCCGGGGTGTTATCCAGGGATGCCGACGCCGGCGAACCGGCTTCAGCCCAATGCCGAGGCCGACTCGCACCAGCGGTCATGCTGCACTCTGGCACGGTCGCGCAGTTGCTCGGGTGTGGTCGATCCGTCGTTGACGATGACGTCGTCCGCCGCGGCCAGCCGCGTGGCGCGCGGAGCCTGTGCCGCCATGATACGACGTATAGTGGACGCCGTCAGCCCGTTGCGGGCGTGCACCCGGGCAATCTGGGTCTCGGGATCGCAATCGACCACGCAGATCCGGTCCACGCGGTCGCGCCAGCGCCCCGATTCGACCAGCAGCGGCACCACGAACACCAGATACGCGCCTTGCGCCCGCCGCGCCTGTTCCGCGGTGCGCCCGGCGATCAAGGGATGCAGAATGGCTTCGAGCCGGCGGCGCGCCGTGGGGTCGGAGAACGCCAGTTCGCGCATGACGGCGCGGTCCAGGGAACCGTCGGCCGCGGCGACATGCGCCCCGAACTCGGCCTGCAAGGCCGGCATGGCCGCCCCGCGCGGCGCGGTCAGTTCGTGCGCGATCGCGTCCGTGTCCACGATCGCCGCGCCCCATTCCTTCAGGTAATCGGCCACCCGGGTCTTGCCCGAGCCGATGCCGCCGGTCAGGCCGACGCTGAACATGCGGGTCGCGGGCGGCGTGGACGTCGAGTTCGGCATGCGCGGCTCCATCAGGGCGACCCCGGCAGGTAGCCGCCCGCCAGGAGCAGCGCCAACCCGGCCAGGGCCAGGTAAGGCCCGAAGGGCAGCGGTTGCCCCCGCTTGGTGCGGCCTGTGGCGAGCAGCGCCAGGCCGACCGCCGCGCCGGCGACCGAAGCGCCCAGCAGCAGCAGCGGCAGGGCCCCGATCCCGAGCCAGGCTCCGAGCGCGGCCAGCAATTTGAAATCCCCATGCCCCATGCCTTCGCGGCCGGTGACCAGGCGATAGGCGTGGAACACGACCCACAGGAACAGGTACCCGGCCGCCGCGCCCAGCACGGCTTCCGGCAGCGGCGCCATGGCACCGGCCAGGTTGACCAGCAGGCCGGCCCACAGGAGCGGCAGCGTCAGGCAGTCGGGCAGCAAGGAACTCTCGAGATCGATCCAGGCCAGGGCGAGCAGCGCGGCGGACAGGATCATGGCCGCCAGCGCCAGGGGCGTGGGACCGAAGCGCCAGAGACAGGCCAGGAACAACAGGGCGGTGGCGGCCTGCACCGCCGGCGTGCGCCACGGCAGCCACCGCCCGCACGCGGCGCAACGGCCGCGCCGCGCCAGCCAGCCGGCCAGGGGAATCCGGCGCCAGCCCGGGACCGGCGCGCCGCAGCCCGGGCAGGCATCCGCCTGCAACGCCAGTTCGCGCGGCGGCTCCGGCGCGGGCGCTCCGTGCAGTTCGCTGCACTGGACCTGCCAGCCGTACTCGATGGCGCGCGGCAGGCGCTGGATGAGGATTGCCAGCCCCGCGCCCAGCAGCAGGCCGGCCAGCGCGGCCATGCAGGCGGCGGCCAGGGGATCGGCCAGCGGGGTGAGCCAGAATGCGGACATGAATTGCGGGCGCCACGATCAGCAAGAAAGGCATTATTCCGGGACCCGGCGGTTTGTACAAACCGCCGGCGCGGACGAATTCGCAACATGCCCGGGACGAACGGGTTCCGGATGGCCGCAAATTCGTGACAGAGCGCCGCGCAAGTGCGTAGAATCATTCGTACCCCAAGCACTCCAACGGACCACCGCCATGCTTCGCCCGCCCAGCGCCGCGCATCCCCCGTCTTTCCTCGTCACGCTGCTGGGCCTGTCGATGGCCGCGCTGTTGGCGACCGGTTGCGCCCAACAGCAGCGCCAGGGCTATTACGATCCCCCTCCGGCCAGCACGATCACCGACGCGCAGGCGCAGTTCCAGGAAGCGAGCGGCCGCTCGGCGGTGCGGCCGCCGTCGCAGATCCAGTTCGAACTCAAGCCCCCCGTCCAGCAACGGCCGGTCTCGCAACAGGCCGCCGCGGCGCCGGTCGGCCCCGAAGGTTCGGCAGCCGCCGGAACCGCTGCCGCATCCCAGGCCGCCGCCACGCCCGCCGCCGTTGCGCAGCCGGCCGGGGAACCGGGCGGGTCACGGCAGTCCACGGATCCGGCGGCGCCGCCGTCGTTCGACGCCACGCCGCCCACGGTCGCCGCGGCCGCGGCCAGCGCCCCCGCCCCGCAGGCGGCGACTTCCACGCTGTTGCCGCAGGCGCAGACCTTCCTGGGAACATTGCCCTGCTTCCAGCCCGACATGCGCTGCACCGCCCAGCGGATCACGCTGACGCTGGCGCCCAATGGCCGCTGGCGCGCCCGCTCGGCCTACCTGGAATCCGACAAGCCGGGCGAGTCGGCGCAAACCGACCAGGGCTGCTGGCGCTCGATCGACGAGCGCCCGCCCCGGGTCATACTGCTCGCGGCCAACGGCAGCGTGCGCGCCGAACTGGTCATGGCGGCCAACAATGTCCTGCGCCTGCGAACGGTCAATGGCCAGTCACCCAACCTGAACTACAGCCTGACCCGCCAGCCCGATCTCGATCCGATCGAGGAATTGTCCAAGCGGCAGGCGCCGAACTGCCAGTAGTCCGGCGGCGGGAAACGCCCTACCGCCGGTATCGGCAACCCCGGACCCGCGGCTATTTGCCGTTGGACGGGCATCCCGGCCGGGCGCGCCCGGACACGGGCGGCTCGGACAGGCGCAGGTCGCAGGCGCGGGTATCGGCGGGCGCATAGACCCGCCGGGCCAGTTCCACGGCATTGCGCACGCCCATTTTGCGGAAGATGCGCGCCCGATGGGTTTCGATCGTGCGCATGGATATGCCCAGTTCCAGGGCGATCACCTTGTTGGACTTGCCCGCCGCCACGTAGCCGATGACATCCCGTTCGCGCGGGGTCAATGCGGCAGGCCCGGCGCCGGCTTGGTCGGTGCATTTCACGATAACCTCCTCCCTTGCTGCGGCCAGTGTGGCAGGAGGCGCCACTTTCCGTAAGCTGTCAGTTCTGACAGCTAGGATTAACCCTAGGTCGGGTTGACATCGAAAGGGGGGCGGACATGCGCCGCCCGGGGGCGGGATCGCGCGCTCAGAGCTCCAGGTTGTCGATCAGCCGCGTGGCGCCCAGCTTGGCCGCCGTCAGCGCCACCAGCGGTTCGCCGGCCGCCACTTCGGCGGCTTCGGGGCGCTTGAGATCGCGCCGGCGCCGCACGGCGACATAATCGACCTTCCAGCCGCGGCCCTGCAAGTGAGCGGCCATGTCGCCCTCGAGCCGGGCGACATCGTGCTCGCCTTCGCGCAGCCGCTGCTGCAGGGTCTTGAGCGACGCATACATGACCGGGGCTTCGGCCCGCTCCGGGGCGCTCAGGTACACATTGCGCGACGACAGGGCCAGCCCGTCCGTGTCCCGCACGGTCTCGTGCGCCAGTATCTCGACCGGAAGCTGGAACTGGCGGCACATGTTGCGCACCACCATGAGCTGCTGGTAGTCCTTCTTGCCGAAGACCGCCACGCGCGGCTGCACACAGGAGAAAAGCTTGAGCACCACCGTGCTGACGCCGGTGAAGAAGCCGGGCCTGAATTCGCCTTCCAGGATGTCTCCCAGGTCGCCCGGCGGCTGTACGCGGTAGCTCTGGGGCTCCGGATACATTTCGCGCTCGTCCGGCGCGAACAGGACGTACACGTCGCGTTCGCGCTCGAGTTTCTCGATGTCGGAGGCGAGCGTGCGGGGATAGCGGTCGAAATCCTCGTTCACGCCGAATTGCAGCCGGTTGACGAAGATGCTGGCCACCACCGGATCGCCATGCTGGCGCGCGAGTTTCATGAGCGCCAGGTGGCCGGCGTGCAGGTTGCCCATGGTAGGCACGAAAGCGGCGCGCAATTGCCCGCGAAGCTGGTCGCGCAGATCCTCGATCGTGTGTACGACTTTCAATGGGGTCTCCGATGCGCGGCGCCGGCCGCGGTCACGCCGCGCTGGTATAGGCCAGGCGCACGTAGATGGGGGCGTAGGGTTCGGCCTGGGTGATGTCCAGCAGGGATTCGCGCGCCAGTTCGAGCAGGGCCAGGAAATGCACGACCACCACGGCCGCCACCGCGCCCGCGTCGACGCGCTCCAGGAAGAGTTCGGTGAACTCCATGAAACGCACGTCGTTCAGGCGCCGCAGGATATGCGTCATGTGGTCGCGCACCGAGAGCTGTTCGCGCGTGATGTGATGATGGGCGTTGAGCCGGGCGCGCTTGATGATGTCGGCCCAGGCGGCGCGCAGGTCCTCGACGCAGACATCGGGCAGCATGCGCTCGACGCTGAGGTCGGCCCAGGCTTGCGCCCGCACGAAATCGCGTCCCAGTTGCGGCAGGGTGTCCAGCTTCTGGGCCGCCAGCTTCATCTGTTCGTATTCCAGCAGGCGCCGCACGAGCTCGGCGCGCGGGTCTTCGGGTTCCTCGCCGGTGTCGGACTTCTTGACCGGCAGGAGCATGCGCGCCTTGATCTCGATCAGCATGGCGGCCATCAGCAGATATTCGGCGGCCAGCTCCAGGTTACGGGCGCGGATCTGCTCGACGTAGGACAGGTACTGCCGCGTGACCTCGGCCATGGGAATGTCGAGGACGTTGAAATTCTGCTTGCGGATCAGGTAGAGCAGCAGGTCCAGCGGGCCTTCGAAGGTTTCCAGGAAGACTTCGAGCGCATCCGGCGGGATATACAGGTCCTGCGGCATGGCGAACAGCGGCTCGCCGTACAGGCGGGCCAGCGCCACGCTGTCGACGACGTCGGGCGTGCTGTCTACCTGCGGTTCCACGAGGGCAGCCAGGTCTTCACCGGGTACGGAAGGCGGCGGCATGGGCGGCCGTCAGTCAATGTCGTTCTGGTACACGTAGGGGCGCTGCGCCACGCGGGCGGCGCGGAAGCCTTCGAGCAGCTCCGGATCCTGCTTGCGGTCCCAGAAAATGGACCGGCCTTCCCGCTGGCGCTGCTCCACGTCGGGGTGCGATTTCTTGTAATCCTGCAGGAAACGGGTGACGTCGGATTGGTAATGGCTGGGCATGGGGACGGCAAAGTGGACGACGATGCGGGAAGTTTACTTCAGCCGGGCCAGTTACAATCGGGCGATGCCCGAACCCAGTGCACCCCCTGCCTCAACCCCCCCTCCCCACGACGACACCCGGGCCGCCCGCATGATTCCCTTCATCGTGGGCTGCGCACTGTTCATGCAGATGCTGGACTCGACCGTGGTCGCCACCGCCCTGCCCGCCATGGCGGAAGCCCTGAACTCCACGCCGGTCCGGCTGAACGTCGCGATCACCTCGTACCTGCTGGCGGTGGCCGTCTTCGTGCCGATCAGCGGCTGGGCGGCGGACCGCTTCGGCGCCCGCCGGGTCTTCATCGCCGCCATCGCCCTGTTCACGGTGGCTTCAGTCGCCTGCGCGCTGTCGCAGACAGTGCTCCACCTGGTCCTGGGACGGGTCGTGCAGGGCATCGCCGGCGCCATGATGGTGCCGGTGGGCCGCATCATCCTGCTGCGCACCGTGCCGAAGCAGGACCTGCTCAAGGCCATGTCCTTCCTGTCCATGCCCGCCCTGCTGGGGCCGGTCATCGGCCCGCCCCTGGGCGGTTTCCTGGTCACCTACGCCTCCTGGCACTGGATCTTCCTGATCAACATCCCCTTCGGAGCGGCCGGCATCGCGCTGGTCCTGAAATATATCCAGGAAATCCGCGAGGAATCCGCGCCGCCGCTGGACTTCGTGGGCTTCCTGCTGAGCTCCGTCTGCCTGGCGGCGCTGGTCACGGGCTTCGAATCGGTCGGCCGCGACATCATCTCGGTGCCCATGCAGATCGCGATCATCGCGACCGCCGCCCTCTGCGCCATTCTCTACGTGCGGCACGCCAGGCGCACGCCGCACCCCATCATCGACCTCAGCCTGGTCCGCATCCCGACCTTCGCCATTTCCACATTGGGCGGCAACCTGTGCCGCTTCGCGGTCGGCGCCATGCCCTTCCTGCTCGCCATGCTGCTGCAGGTGGGTTTCGGCCGCTCGCCCTTCGCGGCCGGCCTGATCACCTTCGCCAGCGCCGCCGGCGCCCTGCTCATGAAATTCGTCGCCACCTCCGTCGTGCGGCATTTCGGCTTCCGGAGCGTGCTGATCGGCAACGGCGTGCTCACCGGCCTCTTCATCCTGGTCTGTGCCCTGTTCCGGGCCGACACGCCCGTCTGGATCATGATCGGGGTCCTGCTGATCGGCGGTTTCTTCCGCTCCCTGCAGTTCACCGCCATCAATACCCTGACCTACGCCGACATCACCCCCGGGCAAATGAGCCGCGCCAGCAGTTTCGCCGCCATGGCGCAGCAGGTCGGCATCAGCCTGGGCGTCGGCGTGGCCGCCGTCACTCTCAATGTCAGCATGGCGGTGCGCGGCGCCGACCACCTGGCCGTCAGCGACGTGATGGCCGGATTCGTCGTCATCACGCTCCTGTGCTGGAGCTCGATATTCTCATTCTTGAAACTATCGCCCCAGGCGGGCGAGCAGTTGAACCGCTCCGCGGTCCGCAAGGCCGCCTGAGCCGGGCCGCCGTCCGGAAACGCAAAAGACGCCGGCCCCGCGAGGGGGCCGACGTCGATACGCCCAGGAACGCCGCGATCCCTTCCGACAGCGGCGGGGCCCGCGGCGACAGGCCGGATCAGTTCAGGCTCGCGCCCGAGAGCTTGACCACTTCCTTGTACTTTTCCTTTTCCTTGCGCACCATTTCCGCGAAATCCTGCGACGACATCGGCTGCGCATCCGAGCCCATCGTCAGCAGGCGCGCCCGCACTTCGGGATCCTGCAAGGCCTGCGAATAGGCCCTGTTCAGCTTCTGCACCACCGCGTCCGGCGTCCCTCCGGTGGTGAATACCCCGAACCACGTTCCCAGGTCGAAGCCCTTCACCCCCGATTCGTCCACGGTCGGCACCTTCGGGAAAATCGACGACCGCTCCAGCGTCGTCACCGCCAGCACCTTCACCTTGTCGTCGCGGATCAGCGGCGCCGAAGCCGCCAGATTGTCGAACATGAAATCCGACTGCCCCGACAACAGCGCCAGTTGCGCCGGCGCCGCCCCCTGGTAGGGAATATGCACCGCATCGATCTTGGTCCGCGCCTTCAACAGCTCGCCCGCCAGGTGCCCCGCGCTGCCGTTGCCGCCCGACCCGTAGTTCAGCTTGCCCGGATTCTTCCTGGCATAGGCGATCAGGTCGCCCAGCGACTCGATCCCATTCCGGGCCGCGAACTCCTTGTTCACCACCAGCACGTTCGGCACCGACGCCACCAGCGTCACCGGCGCGAAATCCTTGATCGGATCGTAGGGCAGGTTCGCGAACAGCCAGGGATTGATCGCATGGGTGGCCACCGCCCCCATCACCAGCGTATAGCCGTCCGGATGCGCCTTAGCCGCCAGGTCGGCCCCGATATTGCCGCCCGCGCCCGGCTTGTTCTCCACCACCACCGGCTGCCCCAGAGGCGCCCGCACCTTCTCGGCCAGCATCCGCGCCATGGTATCCAGCGGCCCCCCCGGCGGATAAGGGACCACGAACCGCAACGGCTTGGTCGGCCACTGGGCCTCCTGCGCCACCGCCCCACCCGCCACGGCCACGGCCGCGCAAACAAACAAGCCGCGCATCAGGGCGCGGCGCACAAAACACGATGCAGTCACTTGGACTCTCCTCTTTATGCAACCGGGCCGCAGCATACAACAGCCCTTTCCTCACCCATGATCATGGCTAGCTCAACCAAGCCAACCCACCGCCAGCCGCCACCCGAATGGTCATTGCGGCCGCCCGCGCGGCCGCAATGACCGGCCCCGCAAACGCTTCCGCCCCCCACCATCGCACCCCAGGAACCGCAAGAACCCCTACGCCCCCAGCGGCATCCCGCCTGGAGACACCGCAGCCGCCCCAAGAAAACCCCCTCCACCAACCTCAATGCAAAATCTGACTCAAGAACAACTTCGTCCGCTCATTCTGCGGATTATCGAAGAACGCATCCGGATCGTTCTGCTCGATGATCTCCCCCCGGTCCATGAAGATCACCCGATCCGCCACCTTGCGCGCAAACCCCATCTCGTGCGTCACGCAAAGCATCGTCATCCCCGATTCCTCCGCGAGATTGACCATGACATCGAGCACCTCCTTGACCATCTCCGGATCCAGCGCCGAAGTCGGCTCGTCGAACAGCATGATCTTCGGACTCATGCACAAGGACCGAGCAATCGCCACCCGCTGCTGCTGTCCCCCCGAGAGCTGGCCGGGAAACTTCGCCGCCTGCTCCGGAATCCGCACCCGCTCCAGATACTTCATGGCCGTCGCCTCGGCTTCCGCCCGGGGCTTCTTCAGCACCCACATCGGCCCCAGGGTCAGATTCTCCAGCACGGTCAGGTGAGGGAACAGGTTGAAATGCTGGAACACCATCCCCACGTCCCGCCGGATCGTCTCGATCTGCTTCAGATCGTTCGTCAGTTCCGTCCCGTCGACGATGATCTTCCCCTGCTGGTGTTCCTCCAGCCGGTTGATGCAGCGGATCAACGTCGACTTCCCCGACCCCGAGGGCCCGCAGATCACGATCCGCTCACCGTGGGCGACATCCAGGTCCACGTCCCGCAGCACATGGAACTGGTCGTACCACTTGTTGACACCCTGCATGCTTATGATGGCATCCGACATGCCTGTACTCCCGATGGGCGCGGCCGACTCGCGGCTCAACGCGAATATCCCGTGGACAAACGCTTCTCCAATGTCCGGCTGTACTTGGACATCGAATAGCAGAACATGAAGTAGATCAGCGAAATGAACACGTAGGCCTCGACCCCGAATCCCCGCCATGCCGCGTCGGACAATGCCGCCTTGGCCGCCAGCGTCAGGTCGAAAATGCCGATGATCACCACCAGCGACGTATCCTTGAACAGCGTAATGAAAATGCTCACCAGCGGCGGGATCACGATCCGCAGCGCCTGCGGCAGCACGATCTTGCGCATCTGCTGCCAATAGCTCAGGCCCAGCGAATCCGCCCCTTCGTACTGCCCCTTGGGGATCGCCTGCAGCCCGCCGCGCACCGTCTCCGCGATATAGGCCGCCGCGAACATGATGATCGCGATCTGCGCGCGCAGCAGCTTGTCGATCGAGAACCCTTCCGGCAGGAACAGCGGCAGCATCACCGACGACATGAACAGCAGGCTGATCAGCGGCACCCCGCGGATCAGCTCGATATACACCACGCACAGCACCTTGATCGCCGGCATCGGCGAACGGCGGCCGAGCGCCAGCATGACGCCCAGCGGGAACGCGAAGGCGATGCCGAACGTCGCCAGGATCAGCGTCAGCGGCAACCCGCCCCAGCGCCCGTTCTCGACATAGGTCAGCCCGAACACGCCGCCCCACATCAGGATCGCCACCGCGGTCAGCCCGACCACCCAGATCAGCGCCAGCCAGCGGTTCCAGAAGCGCCGCATGCCGCTGCACACGATCACCGCGACCAGGATGAACGTAACCAGCAACGGCCGCCACTGCTCGTCGTAGGGATACGTGCCGAACAGGATCAGACGGTGTTTTTCGGCGATGAACGCCCAGCAGGCGCCGCCCGCCTCCCGGCATTCCTGCGCCGTCGACGCCGTGAAATCGGCTTTGATGAACGCCCATTCGATTAGGGCGGGCACGGCCATCAGCACGAACCAGGCGCACAGGACCGTGAGCAGGATGTTCAGCGGCGAGGAAAAAAGCTGCGTGCGCATCCATACCCAGGCGCCGACCTGGTTGCGCGGAGGCGGCCGCCCCTGGCCGGGCGGCGTGGCGGAAGCGGCATTGACGGAAGCATTCATGTCAGCGCTCCACCAGCTTGATGCGCCGGTTGTACCAGCCCATGAAAGCCGAAATCGACAGGCTTACGGTGAGATAGGCGGCCATGATGATCAGGATGCCCTCGATGGCCTGGCCAGTCTGGTTCAGCGTGGTATTGACCACCGACACGATGTCGGGATAGCCGATCGCCACCGCCAGCGAACTGTTCTTGGTCAGGTTCAGATATTGGTTGGTCATGGGCGGCACCATGACGCGCAGCGCCTGGGGCAGCACCACCAGACGCAGCACCTGGCCGCGGCGCAGGCCCAGCGCGCCGGCCGCTTCCCATTGCCCGTTGCTGACCGCCTGGATCCCGGAGCGCACGACTTCGGCCACGAAGGCCCCCGTATACATCACCAGGCCCGCGAGCAGCGCCGTGAACTCCGGCGAGAGCGTCAGGCCGCCCGCGAAGTTGAACCCCTTGAGCTCCGGCATGACCACCGTCAGCGACGCTCCGCTCGCCAGCCAGCCGACCAGCGGCAACCCGACCAGCAGCGCCAGCGCCACCCGCCCCAGGGGGAAGATGCGCCCGGTGGATTCGCGCCGCTTGTTGCCCCAGTGCGCCAGCGCCAGGATCGCGACGATCGCCAGCACCAGGCCCCAGAGCATCCAGTCCAGCGCGTTGCCTTCCAGGCTGGGCAGCTTCAGGCCGCGGTTCGATATGAATACGCCGGGCAGGGGATTGGCCGCCTGGCGCGGGCCGGGCATGTTCTCGGTGATCAGCGCATACCAGAAGAACAATTGCAGCAGCAGCGGAACGTTGCGGATGACCTCGACGTAGATCAACGCGAGCCGGGACACCAGCCAGTTCTTGGACAGGCGAGCGATGCCGATGATGGTGCCCAGGATGGTCGCCAGCACCAGGCCCACCGCCGCCACGCGCAGGGTATTGAGCAGGCCGACCCAGATCGCGCGGCCGTAGGTATCGGCCGGGCTGTACGAGATCACCGTCTCGCCGATGGCGAAACCCGCCTCGCGGTGGAGAAAACCGAACCCGGTGGAGATATTGCGCGCCGCCAGGTTGTGCAGGGTGTTGGAAACCAGGAACCACACGCCCAGGGCCACCAGGCCGACCGCGAGGATCTGGTAGAGGATCGAACGTACGGTGGGGTCGTTCCAGGACAGGCGGCGCACGGGTGCCGCCCGGGGAGGCGTCTTGCTTGTCGTCATGACATCTCGCGGAAAACCGCGGCGCCCGGCCGCAGGCCGGGCCACCCCGTCCGGACGCCGCCTGCCTTCCGGGCAGGATTGCCGCCGGCCGGGGAGCGCCGGCCAAGGGCCGCGCGCGCCGCCGGAAGGCGGATCAGCGGACCGGCCAGCCGTACATCAGGCCGCCGTCGCGCCACGAGCGGTTCAGGCCCCGCTCCAGCTTCATGGCGCTGCTCTTGCCCAGGTTGCGCTCGAAGCTCTCGCCGTAGTTGCCGATGGCCTTGATCATGTTGTAGGCCCACTTGTCGTCCACGCCCAGGTTCTTGCCCATGCCGGGGGTCGCGCCCAGGATGCGCTGGACGTTGGGATTGGAGCTCTTGACCATGTCGTCCACGTTCTTCGACGTGATGCCGTATTCCTCGGCCTCGAGCCAGGCGTTGAGCGTCCAGCGCACGACGTTGAACCATTGCTCATCGCCCTGGCGGACCATGGGGCCGAGCGGCTCCTTGGAGAAGTCTTCCGGCAGGATCACGTAGTTGTCGGGCTTCTCGAGCGTGGTGCGGGTCGAGGCCAGTTGCGACTTGTCGGTGGTGAAGGCGTCGCAGCGGCCGGCCGAGAAGGCGCGCACGATCTCGTCGTATTTCTCGATCACGACGGGCTTGAATTCGAGCTTGTTGCTGCGGAACCAGTCGGCCAGGTTCAGCTCGGTGGTGGTGCCGGGCTGCACGCAGACTGTGGCCCCATTGAGTTCCTTGGCGCTTTTCAGGCCCAGGTCCTTGGAGACCATGACGCCCTGGCTGTCGTAGTAGTTGACGCCCGCGCCGATCAGGCCCAGGGTGGTGTCGCGCGACAGGGTGACCGTGGTATTGCGGGTCAGCACGTCGACTTCGCCGGACTGCAGGGCCGTGAAGCGCTGCTGCGTGTTCAGCGGCGTAACCTTGAACTTGCTCGGATCGTTGAACATGGTGGCCGCGATGCCGCGGCACAGGTCGACGTCCAGGCCCTGCCACTGGCCCTTGCTGTCGGCGATCGAGAAGCCGGGAATCCCGGTGGAAACGCCGCACTGCACGAAGCCTTTCTTTTTGACTGCGTCGAACGTGGCGCCGGCGTGCGCAGCCGTGCTGGCCGCGAACAGTGCCGTGCCGATCGCGGCGAGTTTAAGGAACTTCATGGCAAATCTCCCAGAATTGATGACGAAGAGAGCGGCCCCAAAAACCCGAGCCGCCCGTCTGAGGCGGATGGTAGGCCCCTTAAGTGCGTTTCGACATGAGGGAAATCCCTCGTAACGGGGGACATATCACTCGTGCATCCGGCGGGGGCCAGGGGCCGGTTAATATTGCAGCTTATTCCCAAAAGAGGGTTTCCGCGCGCACGCCATGATCGAATTCCAGCATGTTTTCAAGTCGTACGGGCGCGGCCGGAATATCCTGGCCGACATCGGTTTCTTGGTGACTGCCGGGGAGTTCGTCTTCGTCTCGGGTCCTTCCGGCGTGGGCAAGTCGACCCTGCTCAAGCTGATCGCCGGACTGGAGTCTCCCAGCCGCGGCTCCATCCAGGTCAACGGCCAGCGGCTGGACAGGCTTTCGGCACGGGCCCGTCCCTATTTGCGGCGCGCGGTGGGCGTGATCCTGCAGGACACCCACCTGCTGTTCGACCGCAGCGCCATCCAGAACGTCATGCTGCCGCTGGCGGTCATGGGCCTGCCGACCGGCCAGGCGCATGGCCGGGCGCGGGCCGCCATCGACAAGGTCGGGCTTTCGGGCAAGGAGCAGCTCACCCCGATCGAGCTGTCGGGCGGGGACCAGCAGCGCCTGGCGATCGCCCGCGCCATCGTGAACCGCCCGGCCATCCTGATCGCCGACGAGCCCACCGCCAACCTGGACCGCGACAGCGCGCGCCGCATCATGGAAGTATTCCGCGATTTCAACCGCGTCGGCGTCACCACGCTGATCGCCTCGCACGACGAGCCGCTCATGGCCCAGCATGCCAACCGCACCCTGCGGCTGGAACCGGGCAAGTTCATCGATATCGGGGGGCACGCATGAAAAGCTGGTTGCGCCAGCACCGCTACGCGCTGCGCATCACCCTGCGCCGCCTGGCCCTGCAACCTTTTTCCTCGCTGGCCAACCTGCTGGTGATCGCGCTGGCCCTGGCCTTGCCGCTGCTGGGCAGCGCCATTCTGGTCTCGGTCGAGCCGGTCGCCAAGCAGGTCTCGGTCACGCCCGAGCTCACGCTGTTCCTCGCGGCCGACGCTCCCGACGGCGCCGCCGAGCGCATCGCCGCCCGCATCCGGGGCGAATACGCCGGCCAGACCGCCGGCGTGCGGGTGGTGGGACGCGACGACGCGCTGGCCGACCTGCGCAGCAATCCCGCCTGGGAACAGGCGCTGGCCGTCCTGCCCGGCAATCCCCTGCCCGACGCCGTGGTCGTCACCATGACCGACGCCGAAGGCCTGGCCGCGCGCGCCGACGACCTGGCCGCCGCGTGGCGCAAGTGGGACCACGTCGATCGCGTGCAGCTCGACAGCGACTGGGTGCAGCGGCTCGAAGCCCTGCTGCGCTTCGGCCGCATCGGCCTGTTCCTGCTGGCCGCCAGCGTGGCGGTGGTGGTGCTGGCCACGGTGTTCAATACCGTGCGCCTGCAGGCCCTGTCGCAGCGCGAGGAAATCGCCGTGGCCCGGCTGGTGGGCGCCACCGAATCCTTCGTGCGGCGGCCCTTCCTGTACCTGGGCACGCTGACCTGCTCGATCGCGGCCCTGGGCGCCATCGCCATCGCCGGCCTGGCGCTGCTGCCCCTGAACCGCGCGCTGGCCAGCCTGGCCCGCAGCTACGACGCGGAATTCTCGCTGCACCTGCCGCACGCCGGGATCCTGGCACTGGCCGTGGTCGGCGCGGCCCTGCTCGGCGCCCTGTCGGCCCGCTGGTCCGTCACGCGCAATACGCGCTTTTGAGGGCAATTTCGGGCTCTGACCGGGGCTAAGGCCCGCCTGGCGCCCCAGTACAGTCAAGGCCCGCCCAGCATTCGCCGCCAGTCCCGGCCGGCGAACCCGCGGCGGGAACGTTTCAAGTCGATAACCGCCCACCCGCTGTCCGATCGCCATGCCTTCCGCCCAGGAATCGCGCGCCACGCGCCAGTATTTCGACAGCACGTTCGGCCTGCCGGCGATCAAGGTCCTGCCCAACGAATTCTACGTTTCCGGCGACGACGTCATGATCACGACCGTCCTGGGTTCGTGCGTGGCGGCCTGCGTGCGGGACGCCGCGGCCGGGGTGGGCGGCATGAACCATTTCATGCTGCCCGAGGGCGACGCGGCGGCGCCCGGCTCGGCCACCATGCGCTACGGCGCCTATGCCATGGAAGTCCTGATCAACGAACTGCTCAAGGCGGGGGCCAGCCGCGACCGGCTGGAAGCCAAGGTATTCGGCGGCGGCGCGGTGCTCAGCGGCATGCAGCAGATGAACATCGGCGAGCGCAACGCGAAATTCGTCCTGCACTATCTCAGGCTCGAAGGCGTGCCGGTGCTGGCGCAGGACCTGGGCGAGGAACACGCGCGGCGCATCAACTATTTCCCTCGCACCGGAAAGGTGCTGTTGCGCAAGATGGCGATCGACCGCCGGGCGGGCGAAGTGATCGCCATGCGCGAGCAGGCGGTGGCCCGCACGCTGCAGGACACCGCCCCCAAGCCGCGTGTGGAACGCTTCGGCCCGCCCGTGCGCAGGCCCGCCGCCACGCTGGCGTCGGACTGACGCGCCCGTCAGGCGGCCCGCGCGCCCCCGATGCCGGGAAGGTGCGCGCTGAAGTGCTTGAGCAGGGTGTCGCGCCGCCCGGCGGCGCGCGCCATGCTCGCTTCCTTGATGTGGCCATAGCCACGGATCTCTTCCGGCAGGCTGGCCAGTTCCACCGCCGCATCCAGGTTCTCGCGCGTGAGCCTGGGCAGGATGGCGGCCACGGTATCGCGGTATTCGCGGATCAGCGCCCGTTCGGCGCGCCGCTCGGCGGTATGGCCGAACGGATCGAAGAACGTGCCGCGCAGCCCCTTCAGGCGAGCCAGCAGGCGGAACGCCGCCAGCATGCGCCGGCCATAGCGGCGCTTGACCAGGCGACCCTGTTCGTCGCGCCGCGCCAGCAGCGGCGGCGCCAGGTGGAAAGTCAGCGTCCAGTCGCCTTCGAACTGCTGGTCCAGCCGCTCCAGGAACGGGCCGTCGGTGTACAGCCGCGCGACTTCGTATTCGTCCTTGTAGGCCATGAGCTTGAAGTAATAGCGGGCCACGGCCTCGGCCAGCGTGGTGGTGCCGCAGGCGGCCTGCTCGGCGCGCGCCACTTCGGCGACGAAATCGGCGTAGCGCCGCGCGTAGGCTGCGTCCTGGTAGGCCGCGAGTTCGCGCACGCGCCGCGCGACCAGGCGATCCAGCGCGCTGCCCGGCCGCTTGAATTCGACCACGGAGGCGGGCGCGGCTGCGTCGGCTTCCTGCCGCGCGCCGGCCGCTTCGGCCAGCCGGCGCCGCACGGCGGCGGGATCGTGGGCCGCCAGGCGGCCCCATTCGAAGGCGGCCAGGTTGTTGGCCACCTGGGTGCCATTGAGTTCGATCGCGCGCTCCAGCGACGCGCGGTCCAGCGGCAGCCAGCCTTTCTGGCAGGCATAGCCCAGCATCAAAGGATTGGAATAGATGGCGTCGCCCAGCAGGCCGACGGCCAGTTCGGAGGCATCCAGGTAATCCACCCTGCCCGCGCCGCAGGCGGCTTCCAGGTCATGGCGCAGGTCCGCACCGGGCAGTGCCCAGTCCGGGTTGTGCACGAAGGCGGCGGTCGGCGCGATGTCGCCGTTGATCAGCGCCATAGTGCGGCCGGCGCGCGTGCGCCCCATGGACTCCGCCCCCGTCGCCACCACCAGGTCCCCGCCCAGCAGCAGGTCCGCCTCGCCCATGGCGACGCGGGTGTTGAGCAGGTGCCGCGGCGATTCCGCCAGCACCACGTGGGAATACACCGCGCCGCCCTTCTGCGCCAGGCCGGCCATGTCCAGCACCGAGCAGCCCTTGCCTTCCAGGTGGGCCGCCATGCCCAGCAGCTGGCCGATGGTGACCACGCCGGTGCCGCCCACGCCCGCCACGAAGATCCCGTAAGGGTGCTCCAGCCCGGGCCGCGCGGGCTCCGGCACCGAGGCCGCCGGCCGGTGGCCGGCATCCGGCGCCGCCGGCTTGCGCAGTTGTCCGCCTTCCACGGTGACGAAACTGGGACAGAAGCCCTTCAGGCAGGAATAGTCCTTGTTGCAGCTCGACTGGTTGATCGTGCGCTTGCGCCCGAACTCGGTTTCCAGCGGCTCCACCGACAGGCAGTTGGACTGCTCGGAGCAGTCGCCGCAGCCTTCGCACACCCGCTCGTTGATCACGACGCGGCGCGCCGGGTCGGGGTAGGCATTGCGCTTGCGCCGGCGCCGCTTTTCGGTGGCGCAGGTCTGGTCGTAGATCAGTATCGACACGCCGGGATATTCGCGCAGCTCGCGCTGCACGCGCTCCAGGTGGTCGCGATGCACCACCGGCACGCCCGGCTCCATGTCGCGGACATGCGCGTACTTTTCGGGTTCGTCGGTCACCACGACGATCTTCCCGATGCCCTCGGCGGCCATCTGGCGCGTGATCATGGGCACGCTGATCGGCCCGTCGACCGGCTGGCCGCCGGTCATGGCGACCGCGTCGTTGAACAGGATCTTGTAGGTGATCGGCGTCTTGGCCGCCACGGCGGCGCGGATCGCCAGCAGCCCGGAATGGTAGTACGTGCCGTCGCCCAGGTTGGCGAACACATGCCTTTCGGAGGTGAACGGCGCCTGGCCCAGCCAGGGCACGCCTTCGCCGCCCATTTGCGTGAACACCTGCGTGCCGCGGTCCATCCACAGCACCATGTAGTGGCAGCCGATGCCCGCCATGCCGCGCGATCCTTCCGGCACTCGCGTCGACGTGTTGTGCGGACAGCCCGAGCAGAACCAGGGCTTGCGCTCGGCCACCACGCGCGGACGCGCCAGCTCGCGCTCGCGGTCCTGGATGAAGGCCAGCCGCGCCTCGATGCCGGCGCGCACGTCCGGCGGCAGCTCGAAACGCAGCAGGCGCGCGCCCACGGCCTTGGCGACGATGGCCGGGGAGAACTCGTAATGCGCGGGCAGCAGCCAGTTGCCTTGCGGCACGGCCCATTCGCCGCCGTCCTTGTCGTCGAACTTGCCGACCACGCGGGGAATCTTCTTGCCGCTGCCGATCCAGCCGAACAGCTCTTCCTTGACCTGGTATTCCAGGATCTGGCGCTTTTCCTCGACCACCAGGATCTCGTCCAGCCCGTCGGCGAAGGCCTGCAGGCCGGCGGCTTCGAGCGGCCACACCATGCCGGCCTTGTACAGCCGCAGGCCGATGCGGCGGCAGACGTCCTCGGACAGGCCCAGGTCCTGCAAGGCCTGGCGAGTGTCGAGATAGGCCTTGCCGGACGTGATGATGCCGAAGCGGCCCCCCGGCACGCGCCACATTTCGCGGTTCAGGCCATTGGCGCGCGCGTAGGCCAGCGCGGCGTAGAGCTTGTAGTCCAGCAGCCGCGCCTCCTGCTGCAAGGGCGTGTCGGGCAGCCGGATGTTCAGGCCGTCGGGCGGCATGGCGAAGTCGTCCGGCAGCGCGATGGAAGCCCGGTCGACGTCGACGTCGACCGAGGCCGAGACTTCGACGATGTCGGTGATGCATTTCATGCCCACCCACACGCCGGCATAGCGGCTCATGGCCCAGCCGTGCAGCCCGTAGTCCAGGACTTCCTGGACGCTGGACGGGAACAGCACTGGGATCATGCAGGCCTTGAGGATATGGTCGCTCTGGTGCGGCAGCGTGGAGGACTTGGCTGGGTGGTCGTCGCCCGCCACCACGAGCACGCCGCCGTGGCGCGAGGTGCCGGCGGCGTTGGCATGCTTGAAGACGTCGCCGCAGCGATCCACGCCCGGCCCCTTGCCGTACCACATGCCGTATACGCCGTCGTAGCGGGCGCCGGGAAACAGGTTGACCTGCTGCGAGCCCCAGACCGCGGTGGCGGCCAGATCTTCGTTGAGGCCGGGTTGGAACACCACATGATGGCGCTCGAGATGCCCGGCCGCCTTCCACATGTTGAGGTCGACGCCGCCGAGCGGCGAGCCGCGATAGCCGGACACGAAACCGGCGGTGTTCAGGCCCGCCCGGGCGTCGCGCACGCGCTGCATCATGGGCAGCCGCACGAGCGCATGGATGCCGCTCATCCAGGCGCGGCCGCGCTCCAGGGTGTATTTGTCGTCCAGGTGGACGGACTGCAGGGCCGCGCGCTGGGCGGCCGTGAGAGGGGCGTTCATGTCTCAGCTCCGTTGGTATTGGATGCCCGTTCCGCGCGCGGCCCGCGGCTCTTGTGGAACCGGGGCAACGGGGCGCGGGCACGCGCCGTCTTCTTGCACTGCTACGAGTACGTTTTAACCGGGTGCAGGCGGGCTTGCAAGGTCGCGGGGTCCCCCTTCGGGGCCGCCGGCTTCCCCGTCCCGGCCGCGCGCCCCGGGAGCCGGCCGGACGCCGCCGCGCGCCATGGGCCATAATCCCGGAATCATGGATTTCGCCTCCCGCATCATCGCCTGGCAACGCGCCCACGGCCGGCACGGCCTGCCCTGGCAGGACACGCGCGACCCCTACCGCATCTGGCTGTCGGAAATCATGCTGCAGCAGACCCAGGTCGCCACCGTCATCCCCTATTACCACCGCTTCCTGGAGCGCTTTCCCGACGTGGCGGCCCTGGCCGCCGCGCCGCAGGAAACGGTCATGGCCCTGTGGGCCGGCCTGGGATACTACGCGCGCGCCCGGAATCTGCACCGCTGCGCGCAGGCCGTGGCGGCCGAATGGGACGGACAGTTCCCGCCCGACGCCGGGCGCATCGCCTCGCTGCCGGGGATCGGCCGCTCCACGGCGGCGGCGATCGCCGCCTTCGCCTACGGGGAGCGCTCCGCCATCCTGGACGGCAATGTCAAGCGCGTCTTCGCGCGGCATTTCGGCATCGAAGGCGACCCGGCGCGGCGCGACACCGAGCAGGCCATGTGGGCGCTGGCCGAGGCGCAGGTCGGGGACATTGCCCCGGCCGATATGCCGGCCTATACCCAGGGCCTGATGGACCTGGGGGCCACCCTGTGCACCCGCGGCAAGCCGGATTGCGGGCGCTGCCCGCTGGCCGCCACCTGCGTGGCGCGGCGCGACGGCCGCCAGCAGGAACTGCCCTCGCCGCGAGTCCGCAAGGCCAGGCCGGAACGCGAGACCGCCATGCTGGTGGTGGAATGCGACGGCCGCGTGCTGCTCGAGCTGCGGCCCGAGCCGGGCATATGGGGAGGCCTGTGGAGCCTGCCGGAATTCACGCCCGGGCAGGATCCGCGCGAAGCCTGCCGGCAATTGGGCGCGACGCCGGAAACGGTCTGTCCCCTGGCGCCGTTCGCGCATGCCTTCACGCACTATCGGCTGCACGTGCAGCCTTTCCTGGTACGCGCGCGGCCCAGGTCGATGGCCGACGGCCTGCCGGCGCGGGCATGGACCGGCGTGGACGCGCTGGCGGACACGGGGTTGCCCGCCCCGGTCAGGAAACTGCTGGAAGGACTATACGCGCCGGGCGGGCCGGGCCTGCTGTTCGGCGACGGCGCCTGAAGCGCCCGGGCCGCGACCCGCGAGCCCGGCGCCCCGCGCCCGGGGTCGGTTCCGGCCCCCCGCGATCAGCGATCGGCCGGCCGCCATCGGCTGATGCTCATCAGCATGCCGCAGGCGATGCCCAGCGTCAGCAACGCCGTCCCGCCGTAGCTCATGAACGGCAGCGGCACGCCCACCACGGGCAATATGCCCGTCACCATGCCGATGTTGACGAACACATAGATGAAAAACACCATGGTCAGCGCCCCCGCCAGCAGGCGCCCGAACTGGCTGCGGGCCCGCACCGCGATGGTGAGCCCGCGCGCCAGCAGCAGGCTGTAGAGCACCAGCATCATCACGCCGCCGTACAGCCCGAATTCCTCGGCGTACACCGCGAAGACGAAATCGGTCGTGCGCTCGGGAATGAAGTCCAGGTGGGTCTGGGTCCCCTTCATGTAGCCCTTGCCGTAGAGCCCGCCCGAACCCACGGCGATCATGGACTGGATGGTGTGGAAGCCCTTGCCCAGCGGATCCGAGCTGGGATCCAGCAAGGTGCACACGCGGTGCTTCTGGTAGTCGTGCAGCACCACCCAGTCCGTTTCGGGCTGGCATAGCTGCTCTTCGTAGTAGACCAGCGTGCCGACGGCCAGCGCGCCCGCCAGCACGGCGGGGACCAGGAGCCGGAACGACAGCCCGGCGAAATAGATCACGCAGAACCCGGCGCCGAACACCAGCAGCGCCGTGCCCAGGTCCGGCTGCTTGACGATCAGCCCGAACGGCAAGGCCAGCAGCACGGCGGCCACGAAGAAATCGCGGATGCGCACATGCCCTTCGTGGCGCTGGAAGTACCAGGCCAGCATCATGGGCACGGCGATCTTCATCATTTCCGAGGGCTGGATGCGCGTCACGCCCAGGTCCAGCCAGCGGGTCGCCCCCTTGCTGGTCTCGCCGAAGAATTCCACGCCCAGCAGCAGCACGGTGCCCACCAGGTAGAACGGCAGGGCCAGGCGCATCAGCATCGAAGGCGGGATCAGGGCGATGGCCCACATGGCCAGGAACGCGATCGCGAAATTCCGGGCCTGGTCGGAGAAGCGCCAATCGGTGCCGCCGACCGCCGAATGCATGATCGTCAGCCCCAGCCCCGCCAGCAGGAGCAAGATCACCAGCAGCGGCCAGTCGAAGGCCGTGAAGACGCGCAACAGGAGTTGCAGCAGGCGTTTCATGGGCGCGGCTCCTGCGATTCCGTGACCGCCACGGCCGAGGCGGCGCGCGGGAATTCGCCGCGCGCGGCGGGCGGCGCGGGCGGCGTCGGGGAATGAGGAATGGGCGACGGCGCCGCGCGCGCCTGGGGATCCCGCAG
>Ga0182749_1000260_pt1 | contig 53467 bp, 45 predicted proteins | sample eDN3rd37CKraftMG_FD_128875 | JGI IMG/M metagenome (GOLD analysis project Ga0182749, IMG submission 128875) | Enriched Miracle-Growth compost microbial communities from Emeryville, California, USA - eDNA 3rd pass 37_C Kraft MG (version 2) (version 2) ...
GGGGAGGTGACCGGTCGATGGCTTTCCTTCCTCGACGGCGAGGAGCACCAGAGGCTGCGCCGCCTGGCCCATCACGCCTTCACTCCTCGCGCAGTCGGCTTGATGGAGCAGCGCATCCAGGAGATCGCCGACGGGTTGCTCGACCCCCATGGGGAGAGCGGCGAGATCGAGCTCGTCCACGACTTCGCCTTCCAGCTGCCGTTGATGGTGATCTGCGAGATGCTCGACATCCCCGCCGAGGACCGCTTCAGGATCCGGGAGTGGACCGTCGGCCTTGCCAGTTTCACCGAATGGGGGGTCGATTTCGCCGAGCGGGACGACCGGCTCCGCTACGCCCACTCCTGTGCCCGCAGCCTCTACGACCACATCAGCGGCGTGATGGAGGACCGGCGCGGCAAGCCGACGACGAGCCTGCTCGGGAACCTGCTGGCCGCGGACGAGGACGGCGATCGGTTCCAGACGAGGGAGCTGGTGGGGATGCTGACCCAGGTCGTCCGTGCCGGGCACGAGACGACCACGAACCTCATCGCCGTCGGCACCTACAACCTGCTCAAGCATCCCGATCAGTGGCGACTGCTCTGCGAGCGGCCGGAGCTGGTGTCCAACGCGGTGGAGGAGTTGCTGCGATTCCGCTCGCCCACACAGAAGAACGAACGGCGTGCGCTCGTGGACACCGTGCTCGGTGGCGTCGAGATCCACGCCGGTGACCGGATGGGCCTGTTCCTCGGCTCGGCGAACCGGGATCCAGACCGGTTCCCGGACCCGGACCGCCTCGACATCGCCCGCGCCGATGTGAAGCACATCGGTTTTGGCTGGGGCGCGCATCACTGCCTCGGCTCGGCCTTGAACCGCCTGGAGAGCTCCGTCGCCTTCCGCACCCTCAGCCGCCGGTTTCCGGATCTGGCCATTGCCGAGCGTGAGGTCAGCTGGCGGAGACTGTGGACGTTCAGTGGCCTTGAGTCATTGCCCCTCACCTTGGGAAAGGACCGTGGATGAGCACCAGGGAACATTTTGACGTCGTCGTGATCGGAGGGGGGTCCTCCGGCGGCGCCGTGGCCTCGCGCTTGTCCGAGGACGAGAGCTGCACCGTGCTGGTGCTGGAGGCCGGGCAGGACTTCCCGCACGAGGAGGAGCATCCCACGCCCTTCATGGTGTTGGGCCCGACCCTGGGCCGCAAGGGGGCCGGTCATGGCCCGCCGCTGGACGACGTGGACTGGGTGCAGCACACCGAGCCGGTCTTCGGCCGGCGGGTTCGGTTGGGCCGCGGCAAGCTGGTCGGCGGCTCCGGCATGATCAACGGGTCGATCGGCGTTCGCGGCCGGCCGGAGGATTTCGCGATCTGGGAGCAGGCTGGGGCCGCCGGCTGGAGTTGGGACGACGTGCGTCCGTTCTATGAGGCCGTCGATGAGATGGCGCCGCTGCAGCAGTGGGATCGCTCTGAATGGCTGCCGGGACCGGAGCGGATGGTTGCAGGCTTCGAGGAGCTGGGCTTCCGCTGGGTGGACGACATGAACGCACCGGACTCCTGGGACGGCGTGGTCGGCCCGTGGCCGCAGAATCGCCGCAACGGCATCCGTCAAGGCTCCCTGGTGACCTACGTCCGTGCTGCCCGCAAGCGGTCCAACTTCACGTTGCGTGCCCGCGCCCTGGTGGACAGGGTGCTCGTCGCCGGCGGCAGGGCGACCGGCGTGCGTTACATCGACGAGTCGGGCAGCGCGGTCGAGGTGGGCGCCGATCGGGTAATCGTCAGCGCAGGTGCCATCGGCAGCTCGCCCGTTCTGCTGCGCTCGGGCATTGGCCCGGCAGCGCAGCTCGCCCGGCTGGGCATCGAGGGCGTCGCCGACCTGCCGGTCGGGACGGGCCTCATGGACCATGCCTACTTCCGCACGCTGTTTCGGATCCCGCGCCAGACCGCCAAGCTCTTCGGTCCCGGCATGGCCGCCGTCGTGCGCCACGCCGACTGGTACGCCATTCCCGCTCCCTATGACGAGGAGGAGGGGCTGTGCTCGCTCGCCTTCATCCTCGCCACCCGCGATGGCGGCGGCACGATCCGGCTCAACTCCGTGGACCCCGCCGACAATCCGCTGGTGTCTCTGACGAGCTACCTTGAGGGCGTGGTCGCCGACAACAGCTACGACAGCCCATGGGATCACTATCACCGACTGCTGGAGACCGGAGTGCTGCGCGATGCCGGCTTCGCGCCGGTCAACGACGATCGCGACCTGGAGGAACAGCTCCGGGGCGGTGTCGGCAGTGCGCAGCACTACGCGGGCGGATGCCGGATCGGCGAGGTGGTGGACTCCGACCTGCGGGTCTACGGCTTCGAGAACCTGCATGTGGCCGACGCGAGCGTATTCCCGCGGCACGTGAGCAACAACCCGGATCGGACCTGCATGATGATCGGCGAGTTCGCCGCTGCCCGTATCAAGAACCTGACGAAGGAGACGGTCTCGTGACCACGTCCACACTGGACTACGAGTCCCGCATGCTCATCGATGGCGAGCTCGTCGGGGCCGCCGGCGGTGCCAGGTTCGACAACGTCAACCCGTCCACGGGTGAGGTGATCGGCTCAGTGTCCGATGCCGGTCCGGCCGAGATGGAGCAGGCCATCGAGAGCGCGAGGCGCGCATTCGACACCACGTCCTGGTCGATCGATCGCGACCTGAGGCGGCGTTGCCTCATCCAGTTCCGCGACGCACTGTTCGCGGAGCGGGAGAGCCTGCGCGCGGAGCTAGTGGCAGAGTTGGGCTGCACGATCACGAGCACCTACTCGAACCGCCTCGACCTCCCGATCGACCGCTCCTTCGACTGGCCGATCGAGATGATCGACGCCTTTCCCTGGGAGCGGGACGAGGGCAGCGTGATCGTCGGTGGTCGCAGTACCAGCCGCCGCGTGCGCAAGGAGGCCATGGGGGTGATCGGCGCGATCATCCCCTGGAACAGCCCGATCGAGCTCGCCCTGGCCAAGGTGATCCCGGCCCTCGCCACCGGCAACACCGTGGTGCTGAAGCCGGCACCGGACACCCCGTTCAGTGCGACCCGGATCGCCAGGGCGGCTGCGGCCACCGAGCTGCCTGCCGGTGTGTTGAACATCGTCCTGTCCTCTGATCATCTGCTGGGGGAACAGCTCAGCACCGATCCCCGGGTGGACATGATCTCCTTCACAGGGTCGGTCGAGACCGGCCGGCGGATCATGTCGGTCGGCGGTCCCACTCTCAAGCGGCTGCAGCTGGAGCTGGGCGGAAAGTCGCCGCACGTGGTGCTGGACGATGCGGACCTCGTGTCGGCCTTGCCGCTGTTCACCAGCGTGTGCCTCAACGCCGGTCAGAGCTGCGGCGCCCTCAGCCGACTGCTCATCCCCCGCAGTCGGTACGACGAGACTGTCGAGCTGCTGGTCGAGGCCTTCCGAGCGGTGCAGGTGGGGCCGCCCGAAGCATCCTCGAGCCAGCTCGGTCCATTGGTGAGCGGGCGCCAGCGTGAGCGCGTGCTCGGGTACATTGAGCAGGGCAAGGCCTCGGGGGCCAGGATGCTGGTGGGGGGTGGCATCCCTTCGGACCTCCCGGACGGCTTCTACGTCGAGCCCACGCTCTTCGTCGACGTGGACAACGGCAGCCGCATCGCGCAGGAGGAGATCTTCGGGCCGGTCCTCAGCGTGATCCCCTACGAAGGGGACGACGAGGCCGTCGGGCTCGCCAACGACTCTCCCTATGGACTGCTCGCCGCGGTCAGTTCGGCATCGGAGGAACGGGCCATGGCGATCGCCGGCCGCATCCGCGCCGGAGCGGTGGCAGTCAATCAGGGGAGCGTCTTCGCCAGGGATGTGCCGTTCGGCGGCTACAAGCAGAGCGGCATCGGCCGGCAGAACGGCCTCGAGGGCTTTGAGGAGATGCTGGAGACGAAGACGATCGGCATCGGTGATGCCGCGTGACGGTGGCCAGGCTCACCGGAAAGGTCGCCGTGGTCACCGGATCCGGCCAGGGGATCGGCCGCGCCATCGCACTCCTTCTGGCGGCCGAGGGCGCCGCGGTGGTCGTCAACAGCCGCACTGCCCAGAGCCCGGACGGCACCTCGACCGCAGCCGATGTGGCAGCCGAGATCAGCGCGGCCGGTGGCCGGGCCGAGGCCGTCTTCGTCGATGCGGCCACGATGGATGGAGCGCGCAGCCTGGTCGACGGCGCGGCGGAGATCTTCGGCTCGGTCGACATCGTCGTCAACAACGCCGGCAGCTGGCCCACCATCCGGATCGACGAGATGGGCGAGTCGGCGTGGGACGAGGTCATGGGCGTCAATCTCAAGAGCGCATACGCCATGGCGCATTACGCGGTCCCGCGCATGAGGAAGGGCGGTTGGGGCCGGATCCTCACCGTGATCTCACGAGTGGGCCTGGTCGGGGCGGCGACGATGTCGGCCTACTCCGCATCGAAGGCCGGGGCGATGGGACTCACCTTCGCTCTGGCCAAGGAGCTGGCGGGTGACGGCATCACCGTGAACTGCCTGGCGCCGACCGCGAACACCGCGCGGAGCGCTCGGACCGCGGCCGAACGTCACGCGATGGTCGGGCTGGTCGTGCCCGCATCGGCCGAGCGAACCCCGGAGCGCATCGCGCCCCTGGCGGTATACCTGGCCAGCCAGGCCGCCGCCGACATCACCGGCCAAGTGTTCTATGCCGCCGCGGGCGAGGTGACCCTGTACTCTCCTCCCGAGCCGCGGAGGAGCATATTCGCACAGGATGCCTGGACACTGGACGACCTGGATCGTGCCTTCCCGTCGGCCTTCGGCACCGTCCTGAACCCACCGGAGGTCCTGCAGCGGCGGACGTGACCTGGCGTCTCAGCCGAGACGGAAGAGCTTCTTCGCCGCATCGCCGAGCAGCAGGCGGCGGGCCTCGTCCTTCATGGTCATCGTGTCGATCGCCGTGCGGGCGTCCGGGTAGTCAACGACCGGCCAGTCGGTGCCGAAGAGCACCTTGCCTCGCCCCCGGGTGGCGGCGAAGCTGATCAGGGCCGGATCCCAGTAGCGCGGATGATGCGCTGAGGTGCCGATATACACATTGGGGTGCTTCCAGGCCAGGGCGACCAGCTCCTCCACCCACGGCCAGCCGGTATGGGCTCCGACGATGGACAGCTCGGGGAAGTCGAGGGCGATGTCGTCGATGAGGATCGGCCGGCCCATGGCCGACGGCATGCGCTCGGCCGAGTGGCCGACCTGCATGACCACCGGGACTCCGAGCTCCGAGCACTTCGCATAGAAGGGGTAGAACTTCCGGTCGTTCACCGGCAGGCCGAAGCCGTAGGGGTGGAGATGCGCACCGACGAAGCCTTGCCCGACCCAGTGCTCGAGCCGGCGGACGCCGGCCATCCCCTCGAAGGGGTCGATTCCCACAAGGCCGTACACCCGGCCCGGAGCGGCGGTCACCAGCTCCTGCACGTCCTCGTCCGGAACGTTCCAGATCAGTTGCCTCGTCGAGTACGAGGCCATCCTGGCCGAGGGAACCAGGACGGCATCCACCTCGTTGTCGTCCATGTGCTTGACGAACTCATCAACGGGTCGGCCATTGAGACGGCTCCCCATGCCCCACCAGCCCACGACCTCGGCGACCTCAGCGGGCGTGCGGAACAGGCTGTCGATGCCCGCTTCGGTGAAGACGTTGCACCAGATGTCTACGACGGTCATATGCGGTGTTCCTTCGGATGTGTCATTCGTTGCTGATCACTCTGCAGTGGCGCGAGCGTCGCGGCGGCGTTCCACCTCGGCGGCGAGCTCGAGCTTGGAGATCTTGGAGGCGTGGGTCATCGGGAAGGACGGGAAGATCTCGATCGACTCGGGGAACTTGAAGCGCTCCAGGGACTGCTCGGTGAGGAAACGGGTCATCTCCGCCATGTCGAAATCCGCGGCTCCCTTGAGCACCACGCAGGCGCAGGCCCGTTCGCCGAAGAGCGGGTCGGAGAGTCCGATCACGGCGACCTCGGCGATGTCCGGGTGCTGGCCGAGCACGTTCTCGACCTCGGCGGGCGAGATGTTCTGGCCACCGCGCATGATCATCTCCTTGAGTCGGCCGACGATGCGCAGGTACCCGTCGGCATCTACGACACCGAGGTCTCCCGAACGGAAGAAGCCGTCCTCGGTGAAGCTGATAGCGTCGCGCTCCGGGTCGTTGAGGAAGCCCAGCGATTTCGTCGGGGTGCGCCACTGGGCTTCGCCCGGTGTGTCCGGCCCGAGCTCGGTTCCGTCGGGATCCACGATCCGCAGCTGGTTCCCCGCGAAGGGGCGGCCGAGAGTGGTGTAGCGCTTCACCGGCGGATCGTCGTAGTCGGTCTGCACGATCAGCCCACCGTCTGTGGCTCCGAACGGGGTTTGCATCCGGCAGTCGAACACCCGTTCGACTGCCTCGCACTGCTCCGGGGCCATAGCGGCTCCGGCCTTGCTGAAGACCCGCATCGAGGAGTAGTCGTAGTCGCCGACCGACTCGTGCTGCAGCATCTTCAGGATCTGGGTGGGGATGGCCATGGTCAGCGTGATCCCCTCCTCCTGAATGAGCCGGAGGGCATCGAGAGGGTTCCAGTTCTCCAGCATGACGGTGGACGCCCCGGCGACCAATGGGCTCAGCACAGGGAAGACATAGCCGGTCGCACCCTGGCTCGCGGGAGCGATCCCCAGCGCGACATCGGCGTCGGTCATCCTGGTGAACTGGGCATAGGTGCTGGCGAAAACCCAGAGGTTGTTGGCGGTGTAGAGCGAGATCCTGGACAGTCCGGTCGAGCCCGAGGTGATCATGCACTGGCTGGCCGCATCGGGATCGCCGTACTGCTCGAGTCGCTCACCCTCGCCTTTCAGTGTGCGTACGAGGGAATGCGCGCCGTCGCCGGTGATTCCGGCAACCAGGCGCAGAGAGGGGACTTCGTCCCGTATGCCAGCGAGCACCCTCTGGTGCTCGCTGGCCGGGTCGGTGCTCGGGAGCACGACGACGGTGGCCTGGGCGACGTTCAGCAGATGGCGCATCTCCTGCTGACGGAAGTTGGTCGGCAGGGGAAGGAAGATCGCGCCGACCGATTCGCAGGCGAAATGGAATATGGGGATGGCCACGTGGTTCGCCGACTGCAGAGCCACGACCTGTCCGCCGGCGACCCCGGCATCCACCAGGAATCGTGCGGTGGTTCGAACGGCCGTGACGAATTCCGAGTAGCTCAGCCGATCCGAGCCGCAGGCCACGGCCAGCTTGTCCGGGGTGCGCTCCGCATGGCCCACGATGATCTCGAGCAGCGACCTATCCTGCCAGACACCTGCGTCAACGTATTCTCGGATGAGCTCTCCGGGGCTGGTGTACATGCTCGTGCCGTCTCCTCATGACTCTGACGACCCGACGGGGAACCGACGTCATCGTCTGCCGAACTCCTGGCACGACATCCGCGTAGACACCGGGCCGGTATTTACGATAGTGTAAATGCAGGGGTTCGCACAAGCTGGTCGACTGCGGACGCCGATCCATGCGTAGGTAGACCCAGCGTTTCAGTGAGGAGACGATCCGATGGTTGTGCGGTTCCGGTTTGCCGAGGAGATCCCGGCCGAAGCGGTGGGTCGGCGATGATCGGCCTCGACGGCAAGGTGGCCATCGTCACCGGCGGTGCGACGGGTCTGGGTCGTACGATCGTCCAGCGCTATGCGGACTTCGGCGCCAAGGTGGTGATCGCCGACCTCCGCCCTGAGGAGGGCGAGAGGGCGGTCGCCGAGATCGTGGCCGGCGGCGGTGAGGCTCTGTTCGTCATGACCGACGTGACCAGCAGCGAGGACGTGCTGCGTGCGGTCGCCGCGGCGGAGGAGCGCTTCGGCGGCCTGCACATCATGACGGCGAACGCCGGCGTGATGGGGCGCTCCTACCGCAAGTCGATCGTCGATGTGCCGGAAGAGGATCTGCAGTTCGTCATGGACGTCAACTTCCTCGGCGTGTGGAACAGCTTCAAGCACGCGATCCCCGCCATCCGCCGCAGCGGGGGCGACGGTGCGATGACCGCCACGGCGTCGACCGCCGCCACTCAGGGTATGGGCGGCCTGCCGGCGTACTCCGCATCCAAAGCAGCGGTGATCGGTCTCGTGCGCTCCGTCGCAGCGGATGTCGGTCCAGCGATCCGGGTCAACGCGGTCACCGCGGGCGCCATGGACACCACCCTCCCGGCTCATACCGCCGAGCTGATGGGCCTCGACGCGAGCACGCTTCGCGCCTCATCTCCCGCTGCCAGCGAGGTGGTCGATCCCGATTACGTCGCGCGGGTCCACCTGTTCCTCGTCTCCGACCTGTCGGTGCACGTGAACGGCCAGGCGATCCTCGCGGATGCCGGCCGCAGCAACCTGCCTGCCTAGGTCAGATCATGTCGATCGAATCCCTCTGCCTGTCCATCACCCCGTTCGACGAGGTGGGCGGTGTGGACGAGTCATCGTTCTCCGCGCATGTCGACCGACTCGCGTCGGCCGGCGTCGGGGTGATCGTCGCCTCCTCGGGCATCGGCGAGGCCGATCTGCTCAGCGTCGATGAGCATCGGCGACTGTTCGAGCTCGCGGTCGCCGCCGCGCAAGGCAGGGTCTCGGTGTGGGCGTTCCCGCGTTCGGGCCGCGATCCGCAGGATGTCGCGGAGATCTCCCAGGCCGCGGTCCGGGCAGGCGTGGACGCGATCCTGCTCTCGGCTCCCGACCCTGGAGGGCTCGGGACTCTGACCGTCGTGGAGCGCGAGGCCGAGCTCAGGCGACTGCTGGACGGCATCGACAGCACCGTCGTGCTGGCCACGGACACCGCCGTATGGCGCGGGGCCGGCTTGGCCGTGGTCCCCGGCTCACGCACGCCGTTGGCCCTCCCCTCGCTGGTCGCGCTCTCGGAGGACTTCGAGACGATCGCCGGCATGCATGTGCGAGCCATGGACAGCGACCTCTTCGTGGCACTGGGGGACATGCTTCCGAGTCGGATGCTCCGCTACGGGATGGCGGACGGCCAGCTGCACTGGCTAGCCCTCGGCGGCGCGGGCATCGTCTCGATCGAGGCGAACGTGGTCCCGGAGCTCTGCGCGGCCATCGTTCGGGCCTACGACCTCGGCGACGTCGATCGACTGGATGCCGCGGTGCTGGAGCTGCACCGGACGCGCATCGCGATCGGCGGGTCCCCGGCCATCGCCGCCCCGATCAAGGCGGCCATGACCGCCCTCGGGATGACGGGGGGAGCCATGCGCTCGCCGGCATCCCAGTCCACGGCTCACGACATCGCAGCGCTTCGCGCGCGTCTCGGCGCGCTCGGGTTCGATGCGCCTTGACCACCACGACCTAGTCCAGAAGAAGTCGAAGAGAAACGGAGAAATCATGTCGATAGAGACCGATGTGGTCGTGATCGGTTCCGGTGGGGCCGGACTGTCCGCGGCGGTGTCCGCGGCCGTCGGCGGAGCACGAGTCGTGGTGCTGGAGGCCTCGGGGGCGTTCGGCGGCACCACCTGCTTCTCCGGCGGCGGCATGTGGATACCCAACAACCGCTTCGAGAGGGAGGAGGGCATCGAAGATAGCAGCGACGAGGCCTTCGACTATGCCAGACAACTGATCACCCATAAGGGCCTGGACTCACTTCTGAGGCGGTATCTGGACGAGTGCAACTCGATGATCGACTTCCTCGAGGAGCACACCGACATCAGCTTCGAGAGTGCCCTGGGTCATCCCGACTACTGGCCGCACCTGCCGGGAGGCCGCGCTCACGGGCGCTGCGTGTCCAATGGGCTCTTCGACAGCAACCATCTCGGCGATCTCAAGGACAAGCTGCGACACAGCTACTTCTGGAACCAGGTCACCTCGAACGAGACGTACACCGCTCGTCACGGCGACCGCAAGATCCTTTTCGATCTCCCTCATCTGATGGCCGAGCGTGCCGAGGCTGGTTTCGTCGGGAACGGCGTGGCTCTGGTCGGCTTCCTGCTCGAGGCCGCCATCAAGCACGACGTGCAGCTCGAGCTGAACGCGAGAGCGGTCGAACTGGTCAAGGACGGCGATCGAGTCACCGGGGTGATCTTCGAGCGCGACGGTGAGCAGCACAGAGTCGAGGCGAGGCTGGGCGTGGTCCTGGCCTGCGGAGGTTTCGAGTGGAACGAGGAGCTGGTCGACCGGTTCCTCGCCGTGCCGATGACCGCTCCCGGGTCTCCCGGTCATAACCGGGGTGATGGGGTGATGATGGCGATGAAGGCCGGCGCCTCGCTCGCCAACATGACCGAGGCCTGGTGGAACATGATGTACCGGGTGCCCGGCGACCTCTATGAGGGTCGCCAGGTATCCCGTCCGACCTCGGATGTGCGCGGCAAGCCCGGCACCCTGGTCGTGAACAAGTACGGAAGGCGCTTCGTCAACGAGTCGCTGAACTACCACGATCTCGGCAAGTCCATGAAGACCTTCGATGTCACGAACTACGAGTACCCGAACGCCTACGCGTACCTCGTCTTCGACGCACAGGTGCGCTCCGAGTTCCGCTTCCAGGACATCACACCGAAGGATCCCGATCCCGACTGGTTGTTCCGCGGCGAGACCCTGGCCGAGTTGGCCGAGTCGGCCGGGATCGATGTAGTCGGCTTCGAGGAGCAGGTGAGCGAGTTCAACGAGAACGCGGCCAAGGGGATCGATCCGGTCTTCCATCGCGGGGAGAACGCATACGACCGCCACATGGGGGATGCGCTCAAGGAGGGGCCGGAGCGCTGCTTGCGGCCGCTGGGCCCCGGGCCGTACTACGCGGTGCGGGTCGAGCTGGGCGTATTCGGTACCAAGGGCGGACCGATGGTCACGCCGGACGCGCAGGTCGTCGATCACGATCACCAGCCGATCGCGGGTCTCTACGCCGTCGGCAACACGGCGGCTCACATCTTCGGAGACGCCTACCCCGGCGGGGGATCGACCCTGGGGCCGGCCCTCACCTTCGGCTATCTCGCTGGGCGGGCCATCACTGCTCCGCTGCACGCGGCCGTGAAGTAGGAGCATCGCCATGCCCCGTCGCCCGGCCAGGGCCTTCTGCATGAGTGTCACGCCCTTCCATGAGGATGGCAGCGTGGACGAGTCCGCGCTGCGGGTCCATCTGGAACGGCTCGTGCAGGCCGGCAATGCGATCATGCTGACCAGCCCCGGCGCCGGGGAGTCGCAGGTGATGTCCGTCGCCGAGCATCGGCGCGTCTACGACATCGGAGTCGAGGTCGTCAGCGGTCGGGTTCCCCTCTGGGCCGCGGTGCGGGAATGGCGAGACGCCAAGGGCGTCTACGAGGTCGCCAAGCAGGCGCAGGATGCCGGGATGGATGCGGCCCAGATCTACGGGCTGGATCCCAGCCGCATCCAGGTACCCACCCAGGCCGAGACGGAGTCGTACTTCAGGGAGCTGCTCGACGAGCTGGACATCCCGGTCTCGATCTCGACCAGCCCGGTCGTGCCGACTCCTCCGTCGCCCGCTCTCCTCGAGCGGCTCTGCCGCGACTATCCGCAGATCGTCCACGTGAACGCCATGGCGGCAAGCGGTGACGTCTTCGCTGCGATCCGCGATGCGATCCCCGACCGGGTCGAGCTGGGCGGCCAGTTCAACGCCCACAGCCACTGGCTGGGGCTTGGCGCGACGACCATCACCATGGCCGAGAACAACATCATCCCCGAGACCTGTCAGCGGATGATGGAGGCCTTCGCGGCCGGCGACCTCATCGCCGGCGGTCGGCTCAGCGCGGCCATCCATCGTTTCAGCGTGATCAACCGAGAATGGTTCCCGGCCACGGCCCGCCCGACGAAGATGTCCCTGAAAGTGCTCGGCCTGGGGAACGGCGTGATGCGACCGCCCTACCTGTTGCCCCCGCAGGAGGACTTCGACCGCTTGTCCGTGAGCTTGCGCGGTCTCGGCATCGCGGAGATCGACCGGCTGGTCGCGGCCTGACCTCTTGGGTTCCGCGAGAGCCGGTCGGCGGGTGGTCGCCAGCTCTTTACTCATAAGTAAATCCGTCGGTATGCTGGTGGATGCTGGTGGTTCGAGGTGAACGAGGGAGTTTGCTGAATGTACGAGAGGCTGTTCGAGCCCATCACCCTCGGTGGGGTGACGGTGAAGAATCGGGTCGTGCTCCCGGCGCATGGCCCGCGACTGCCCCAGGCGCGCTACGACCGCTATCTGGAAGAGCGGATGGCCGGAGGCGTCGGACTCATGGTCATCTCCGGCATCGAGCTCCTCGGATTCACCGTGGTGCCACCAGGACCGGCGGGTGTCACCGAGCTCGACATGGGCAATCCAGATCCCTCGACACCGGAAGGGCGTCTGGCACTCGATGAGGTGCTGCTGCCCGAGATGCGCCGCCATGCCGAGATCGCCCATCGGCACGGCGGCCTGTGCTTCCGCCAGCTCGTGCACACCGGCAGCTATTCGACCCGGGCCGACCACCGGCCGGGCATCTCGCCGTCCGGTGTTCCCGACGAGATGCTGGGCGAGACCCCGCACGCGCTGAGCATTCCCGAGATCCACCGGCTGGTCGACTCCTTCATCTGGGCGGGGGAACGTGCACAGCGTGGCGGGCTGGATGGTGTCGAGGTGCATGCCTGCCACGGCCTGCTCCTCAATGCCTTCCTGTCGCCGATCACGAACCGCCGCGACGACGAATACGGCGGCTCGACGGAGAATCGCACGAGGATCGTGCGGGAGATACTGACCGGTATTCGCGCGAAGGTGGGTGACGGCTTCCCAATCGGTTTGCGTATTCCGGGCGACGAGTACCTCGAAGGAGGAGCAGACGCCGAGGAGATGGCCTCGATCGGGAAGCTGCTGTCCCCGCTGCTCGACTACATCAGCATTGCGGGATCGAGCGAGAGCGGGCGCAAGTCGGGCGTCACTGTTCCGGCCGTGCCCTCGGCGGCTTTCCCGGAGGCCGTTCACAAGACCGGTGCCGGTATCATCCGCCGGGCCACCGGCCTGCCGGTGATCGTCACCGGTCGAGTCGTCCACCCGGACACCGCCGAGCAGGTGCTGGCCGACGGCGAGGCCGACATGGTCGGCATGGTGCGGGCGCTCATGGCTGACCCGCTCTGGCTGAGCAAGCTCCAGGAGGGAGAGGCGGAGGACATCCGGCTCTGCACTGGGGACAACGAGGGATGCCGGCAGCGCACCCTGATGCGGGCCCGCGGTGGAGGCATGTCCATCGCCTGCACGGTCAACGCCTCGGTCGGCCGTGAAGCGGAGTACGACAGGCCGCTTGGCCCGTCTCGCCGGGTGGCCATCGTCGGGGGCGGTCCCGCCGGCATGGAGGCGGCCCGAGTCGCATCTCTGCGCGGCCACCAGGTCACCCTGTTCGAGCGTTCCGCCGAGCTCGGCGGTCAGGTCCGCATCGCGGTGCGTGATCCGCGCGGCAAGCATCTCGAGTCCTCGATCCGCTACCTGGAGCGTCAGGTCCGGCGGCACGGAGTGGAGATCAGGCTGGAGACCGAGGCTTCCGCCGAACTGCTCCGGGAGTGGGATTCCGTGATCGTCGCCACCGGCGCCGCTGCGACGCAGGCGGCCTTCCCGGTCGATGGCGTGCCGACGGTGACGGCCTGGGAGGTGCTCAGAGGAGAGGTGGAGCCGGGCGAGGTCGTCTGCATCGTCGCGGGAATCGACGGTCACCGCGCCCCCGCGACGCTCGCCGAGCTGCTTGTCGAGCAGGGCCACCGGGTGCATCTGCTCACCGAGCGGATGTTCGTGGGCGAGGCCCTCGACCCCGGCTCCGCTCACAACCTCCTCAAGCGCCTGCAACTCGCCGGCGTCGAGATGCACTCGTTGACCACGGTGGCCGGGGTCGCCGGCCGGACTGTGCAGACGCGAGACTCCCTCACCCACGCGGCCGGAGCGATAGGCCCGGTCGACACCGTCGTCACGATGGCGCGCGCCTCCGAGGACACCCTGCTGCGCTCGCTCCAGGGGGAGGGCATGGACAGGGTGATCGGGATCGGGGACTGCATTGCGCCGCGCCGCATCCTCCAGGCGGTCCTCGAGGGTTCGCGGGCAGCAGTCGCGCTCTGAAGCCGGTCTCGACGATGACAGCTCCGATCACGGGTATCCGTTTCGTGCTCTCCGGCTGTGCTGATCCCTATCGCATCGACGAGTTCAACGCCTGGTACGACGGCTATGCCGGCGCCTGCCTCGACCCGGGCCACTATCTGACCGCTGCGAGATTCGAGACCGCGGACGCCACGGCAGGCCCGCCATACCTGGCTATCTACGAGACGGCCGACGCCGATCCGGTCATGGCCTGGGCGCTCACGGCGGAGCGGCTCGCGGATCCGCACGGGGATCCGAGGGCCGCGCTGCTAGTCACCTTCCTGCGCTCCAGCTATGCCCTCGTCGCTAGCACCGGGGATCCCGTGCCCGCTCGGACCGGAGCGATCATCAGGATGAGCGAGCCGATCGCAGCCCCTGACCTCGCCGGATTGTGGCCGCGTCTGAGAGCGGACGCGAGCGGGTCGCTCGGCGAGAACCTCCTGCGTCACTCGATCTATCGGGCGTTGGAAGGACGACCGGAGCCCGCGCCGGTGCTGGAGGTGGTGGAGTTCTCCGGAAGCCCTCCCGTCCTCCCCCCTCTGGCGGAAGGGCTGCGGCTCGTGCTCAGCGGAACCTTCGACGAACGGCTGCGTCGAGTGGTGGGCTGACCCGCGAGGTGGCTTCCGCCCTCAATGCTCAGGCGACTGGGCGGGCAGCGCGGCCACCAGGCTTGCGTCCTTGGGGTAGGGCTGCACCTTTGCTGCGCCTCCCGGCGATCCGATGTCCTCGAAGAACTCGGCGTTGGCCAGGAGGTAGTCGTTCCATTGTTCGGGAACGTCGTCCATGTAGTAGATGGCCTCGACCGGGCAGACCGGCTCGCAGGCGCCGCAGTCGATGCACTCGTCCGGATGGATGTACAGCATGCGGTCGCCCTCGTAGATGCAGTCGACCGGGCACTCGTCGATGCACGCACGGTCCTTGACGTCCACGCAAGGCAGAGCGATCACGTAGGTCATCATCGTCCTCCGCTCGCAGCGCCCACGCCGCATCGTTGAATAGGTTTTTACAGAATAGTAAACAAAAACCTCGCCTGATGCCAATCAGGTCTGTCGCTACGGCCGGGGTGGTCCGGCCAGTGCCGCGATCCACTCCGCGGTATCGATGACATCGGCTTGACGTGGGAACACGGAGTTCAGCAATATGTCGTGAACCCGGTGGTCGGGATCGAAGCAGGCATCACCGAGGACCGTGAGCTCGAAGTCGAGATCGGCGGCGAGGCGGACCGTGGACAGCACGATCCCGCTCGTGGCGACGCCGAACATGGTCAGAGAGCGGATGTCATGGGCGCGCAACAGGATCTCCAGCCCGCTGCCCGAAAAAGCGCTCACCCGCAGTTTCGTGATGACCAGGTCGCCCGGCTCGACGGAGAGTCCGGCGGCGATCGCGGCTTCGGCTGATCCGTCTACCAGACTTCCCGTCTTGGCGAGCCGGCTGTACATCCGATTGTCTGGAGAGACCTCGGGATGACCGGGTCGGAACGCGGCCCTGATGTGCACGACGAGCATTCCCGCATCTCTGGCGGCGGTCAAGGCTGCGTTCCATCGCTCGAGGAAGGCGTCGGGCTCGGGGATAACGCTCAGCATCGCCTGCTGCAGGTCCATCGCCAGCAGCGCTCCACGATCGCTCACAGGTCGAGCACCAGCCGGGGAGACCTGGAACGGGACACGCAGATCTGCATGGTCCCCTCCTTCTCATGCTGTTCTGGGGTATAGACAGAATCCCGGTGTTCGGGGATGCCCAGCAGCACGACGGTCTCGCAGGTCCCGCAGGTCCCTTCTTCGCACGAGGACGGCGCATCGATGCCGGCGTCGAGCACTACATCGAGGATCGACTTGTCCGGCGGCACCGTGAGCTCGATCCCCGACTGAGCCAGCTCGACCACGAAGCTGTCAGGCCCCGTCGGGGCCTGCAGCTCGCGAGGGGCGAAGCGCTCGACATGGAGAGATCCTTCGGGCCAACGCGTGCTGAGCGATTCCACTGCGCGGATCAGAGGTTCCGGCCCGCAGCAGTAGACGGCGGTGTCGGCTCGCGGGCTGTCGAGAACGGAAGGCAGGTCGAGCAGGCCGAACCGGTCCTCCGGCCTGATCTGCACGCGGTCGCCGCCCAGCTGGGCCAAAGTGTCGCGGAATGCCATGCTGCCGAGGGTGCGACCCCCGTAGAGCATGCTCCATTCGGCGCCGGCGGCCTGAGCCTGCCGTGCCATGGGCAGCAGCGGCGTGATCCCGATGCCGCCGGCGATGAACAGGTAGCTGTCGGACGGCTCGAACCGGAAGTGGTTGCGAGGGCCGCGGACGAGGACCTGGTCGCCCTCCCGGAGCCGGTCATGAGCGAGGATCGAGCCTCCGCGGCTCTTCGGATCGCGCAGGATGCCCAGTGTCCAGATGTCTCGCTGCGCCGGGTCGCCGCAGAGTGAGTACTGGCGCACCAGTTGCGGGCTCAGATGCAGGTCGATGTGCGAGCCCGGTGTCCATTCGGGCAGCTCGCGCCCCTCCGCATCGCGGAGCTTCAGTAGCACCACCCCATCGGCGTCCTCCCTGCGGGAGGCGATGACGAGCGTGAGGTCCATCTCCTGATCGGCGGATTCCACGGCGCTCCTCCTTCGGGCTGTGTCGGCACCCTGTCCAGGGCGCGCTTCTGCGCATAGTTTACTCGATCGTAAGCGTGTGCTTTACAGGTGAGTAAGTCATTGGGTAGTATCTCCCGGAGAGTTCAAAGAAGAGCCAAGGAGTTTCACCGATGAACCCACAGTCCGCGGTCCGCCAGGCGTCGTTGCGGGATGCCGCCGCAGTCTGGCCATCGTCCGGAACCACTGAGGAGCCGTTCGACCTCTACGCGTGGCTTCGTACGGAGGCGCCGATCTACAAGCGTCCTGGCCGCGACGAGTTCTATGTCTCCCGCTGGGAGGATCTCGTCGCCATCGCGCAACAGCCCGAGGTCTTCTCGAACGACCTGTTCGGTGAGCCCGATCCAAAGCTTGAGGGCATCCGCTGGCGCAACACTCACGAGGGCGGCGAGTTCGACGAGAAGGACTACGAGAACTCGGGTGGCTTGGAGGGTCGCACGACTCCTTACCCCAGCGGCTCCTCCGACCCGCCGGAGCACAAGGCGAAGCGCCGCTTGAGCCTCACCCTGGTCACCAGGGCCAGGCTCGCCGAGTATGAGCCGATGATCAAGGCGCACGTCAACGACCTGGTCGGACAGTGGATCGCCAGGGGGCGCGCCGACTTCCGAAGCGAGTTCTCCGACATCCTCCCGCTCAGAGTCATCGCGAGCGTGCTCGGTCTTCCGCAAGAGGATGTCGAGCGGTTCCACTACTGGGGCGACACGGAGGCCGGTGGCGCCGCCAGATATGTCTCCGAGGAGCGGGCGGCGATCGACGCGGCGAAGACCCGTGAAGCTGGAGAGTACATGCGCCAGGCGATCCTGGACCGATACGCCGACCCGCGGGACGACTATCTCAGCGACCTGATCAGGGCGCAGATCAAGCTGGACGGGGAGTTCGACCTCGACTTCCTCACCGCCGAGGGCAGTCTGCTGTTGTTCGCTGGCAACGTGACTACCTCTCACATGCTCGCCAACATGATGATGCGGCTCTCTCAGAACCCCGAGATCTTGGAGCGGGTGAGCGCGAACCCGCAGACCATCCCCGACGTGGTCGTCGAGTCGCTGCGCTACGACAGCCCGGTGCAGTGGACCCAGCGCAAGACCAAGGCGGAGGCAGTGGTCAACGGGGTGACCATCCCGGCCGGCTCATGGGTTCTCATGTTCTGGGCGTCAGGCAACCGCGACGAGAGCCGCTTCGTCGATGCGGCGAAGTGGATGCCGGACCGCGAGCAAGTGAGCAAGTTCCAGCTCGGTTTCGGTCACGGCATCCACCGCTGCGTGGGGGCGCCCCTGGCAGAACTCGAGGGCAAGCTCGCCTTCGAGATCCTGCTCGCGCGCATGCGGGACGTGCGCATCGATGAGGCCCAGGCCGACCTGCGCAACATCGACAGCGTGCGCTTCAGGGTGCCTCGACGTCTTCCGATCATCTTCATCCCACGCCAGGAAGGTGCCGGCGACCCGCCGCGCTGACCGAGCACCTCTGCCGCGGAACAGCGCGGTGACAACGATGTCCCCACACCCCTATGGGGACGGATGCAAGTCCCATCCGAAGCACAGCCCTGCCATCCCGCAACGCCGCGGCGGCAGGCCAAACCAGGAGAATAATCATGTTCGAGAAGAAGACCCTCAAACGGGTGGGCGCCTTCGCGCTCACGGGTGCGCTTGCGGTGACATTGGCCGCGTGTTCGTCCGGTGGAGACTCCAAAGACTCCGGTGGCACGAAGCTGACGGGAGATCCTGTGAAGATCATGGTCACCGGCCCGATCAACTCGCAGACCGCCGCTTTCCCCACCTCGGTCGACGCTGCGGTGATCTGGGGCAAGGCGGCGAATGTCGGGGATGGCATTGCCGGACATCCGGTGGAGATCATTACCTGCGACAACAAGTGGGACCCGAACGCTACCGCCGACTGCGCGCGTGATGCCGTGAGCGAGGGTGTCGTCGCCGTAGTCGGTTATGCCGGCGGCGGCGAGGACCAGCTGATTTCGATCCTCGGCGAGGCGGACATCCCGTGGCTTCCCGGCGCGACCACCGGAGCACCGGTGGGCTACGAGGCTGAGAACTCCTTCCCGGTATCGCTCGGCTCGTTCCAGGCGGTGGCGCGAGCCCTGCTGGCGAAGAAGTACGACTGCAAGTCGCCGGCACTCTTCCTCGCCGATCTGCCGTCGCTCCAGCTGAACGTCGACCTGGCGCAGCGCACGCTGAAACAGGAGGGCATCCCCGCCGCCAAGCTGGTCCAGTACCCGCTGACGGCAGCTGACCTCGCGCCGTACGTAGCCAACCTCAAGGGTGCCGACTGCGTGATCGACACTGGCAACCCGGAGTCGATCACTGCCAAGCTCGGGCCGGCACTCGCTCAGTCTGGTCTCACTTTCAAGCGACTCATCTTTTCGCCTTCCCTGAGCGACACCATCATTGCTCAGGCCCCGGACGTCTGGGGCGGCAAGACCAGTTTGGCGAGCTACTACACCTGGCCGACAAAGACCAACGAATGGGCTGACTATTTGAAGGCTGTCGACAAGTACGCCTCCTATGACAAAAAGAAGTTCTCCTATGAGACCTCAGGTGCCCAGGGCTCCTGGATCGCGACCTCGGTGGTAGCCGACGTGGCGGGCAAGATCCTCGACGCCGGTAACGAGCTGACCGCCAAGAGCCTTCTCGAGGCGCTGAGCAAGGCCACCGAGGTTGACACGGGCGGCGTAGCTCCAGTGCTCAACTTCACCAAACTGTCGACGGTACCGAACTTCCCGCGGCTGTTCAATCCGAGTGCCGGATTCGCATCGGTGGACAAGGAGGGCAAGATCGTCCCTGAGCCCTCCGGCTACCACAGCCTGCTCGGCCCGATCGAGGGCAAGGCCACCACGGACAAGTTCTTCTCGCCGAAGTAGGCGTCCTGTGAGCGGTCGACCGCCGCCTGACCGAACGGTCAAGCGGCGGTCGGCCCCTCCCCGATCTCTTAGGAGCGATCCACATGTCCATCTTCCTCACGGCGGCCCTTCTCGGGATCGGCGTTGGCGCCCTGTACGCGATGGCGTCCTATGGTGTGATCTCGATATATCGCGGCTCGGGGGTGCTCAACTTCGCTCAGGGCGCGATCGGCCTCATGGCCGCATACGTCTGGTACGAGCTGAACAGCAATGCCGGCTGGCCATACTGGCTCGCGATCGTCGCAGCTGTGGCCTTCGCCGCAGTGGTGGGCGCCCTCATCCACCTTCTTCTCATGCGTCCGCTGTCGAATGCGTCCTCGCTCTCCCGCACGGTTGCCACCCTCGCCGTGCTGATCATCATCCAATCCGTCCTAGTGCTGATCTACGGGCTCACCCCGACCATCGTGCGGTCGGCCTTCCCACCGGGTCGGCTGGAGTTCTTCGGGGTCGGAGTGTCGATCGATCGTCTTTTCCTCGTTTGCATCGCGGCGGTCATCGCGGTTGGTCTTTGGGCCATATATCGATTCAGCCCTTTCGGCTTGAGCACGAGTGCGGTCGCCGAGAACCGACGTGGAGCAGCCAGCCTCGGCGTCTCTCCCGATCGTGTTGCCACGATCAATTGGGCGCTGGGCTCGGCACTGGCCGCGGTGGCGGCGATTCTGGTCGCTCCGATCGTTACCCTCCAGATCACCACAATGACGACTCTCGTTCTGGCAGCCCTGGCGGCAGCGCTGGTGGCTCAGCTGCGCTCGTTCGGCATCGCATTCGCGGCGAGCATTGCCATGGGTGTTGCGCAGGGCCTGTTGGCTCAGTACGTGCCTCAGGCATGGGTGAGTCAGGTCGTGCCTTTCGTCCTCATCGTGCTGGTGATGGTGTTCCGAGGTCAGGCGATTCCGCTTCGCGATTTCCTGTTGGAGAAGCTGCCGTCGGTCGGAACCGGAAGGATCCGGCCGACCTGGGTGCTGATCGGTGCTGTACTGGTCGCGATCGTGATCGGGCTCGTCTCCGGGAGCTGGGCAGCTGCGATCTCAATGACCCTTTCCGCAGCCATTGTGATGATCTCGGTGATCATCATCAGCGGATACACCGGACAGTTGTCTCTTGCCCAGTTCGCCCTTGCGGGCTTCGGCGCATTCGTCCAGGGGCGCCTGGCCGCCGTCTTCGACATGCCGGCCTGGCTCTCGGTCATCTGCGGAATCCTAGGTGCGGCGGCACTCGGCGCGATATTCGCGCTGCCGGCGATCCGAACCAGAGGGATCAACCTGGCTATCGTGACGCTGGGCCTGGGGAGTGCTTTGGAGATCGCCCTCTTCAACAACTCCGAATTGACCGGCGGTTTCGTAGGAACTCCGGTGAAGCTGGACTTCTTCGGACTTGATATTCGCGCCTCCACGTTCCCGGAGCGATACGCGTGGGTGGCACTGCTCGCCTTCGTGATCGTCGCCCTCCTGCTCGCGAACGTCAGACGGGGCAGGATCGGCCGTCGAATGCTGGCGGTCCGGACCAATGAACGCGCCGCGGCGTCCTTGGGCATCGACGCCAGGAAGGTCAAGCTGCACTCATTCGCGCTCGCCGCCGGCATTGCGGCGGTCGGCGGCATCCTGATCGCGAATCGCGGGGACGTGATCGACTTCACGACCTTCACGAGTTTCCAATCCATCCTGTATGTCGGGTTCACTTTCCTCGGCGGGATTGGCTACGTTCTTGGCTCCGTGCTGGGCGCTTTTTTCATTCCCGGTTCGGTGGGCACCCAGATCGGTGATCTGATCTTCTCCGGCATTGCTGCGTACGCGGAGCTGATTGGTGGCGTGCTCCTAATCGTCACTGTGTTGATCAACCGCGACGGCGTGGCCAGTGAACTGCTCAAGCAGGGCAAGGCGATCATCAAACGCCTGTTCCAGAACAGGAAGAGAAAGCCGAAGCCGGCGCAGCAGAGGAGCCTGCCGAACGACTTCATGACGACGGTGGCACCGAAGACCCTCGAGGTGAGGGCGCTCACTGTGCGCTACGGCGCTGTGACTGCCGTGGAGGACGTGACCCTCACGGTGAGTCCGGGAAAGATTGTCGGATTGATCGGGCCCAACGGTGCAGGCAAGACCTCTCTCGTGGACGCCGTGACCGGCTTCACCCGGATGTCCAGCGGGTCGATCATGCTCGACGGGATGGAGATCTCTCAGTCGCACGCCTACCAACGCTCGAAGGCCGGCATATCGCGTTCGTTCCAGTCGCTGGAGCTGTTCGAAGATCTGACCGTTTACGAAAACCTGCAGACCGCGTCCGATCGATGGACCCTTGCGACCTACTTGACCGATGCGGTCTACCCGGCCAAGTCGCTCCTTCCTGACGAGGTTCTCGCTGTGGTCGACCTCTTCGACCTTCAGGATGAACTGACCCGGAAGGTGTCTGACCTGCCATACGGTGTGCGGCGGCTGGTCGCTATCGCAAGAGCGATCGCTTCCCAGCCCAGCGTCGTACTGCTCGATGAGCCAGGCGCCGGTCTGTCCCAGTCTGAATCCGCTCACCTGGCGACCCTGGTACGCAAGCTTGCCGATGAGTGGGGTATGAGCGTGCTGGTCATCGAGCACGACACCGACTTTGTCATGTCGATCTGCGATGAGATCGTGGTGCTCGACTTCGGTAGGACAATCTGCGTAGGCCCACCCGCCGCCGTCCGCAACGACCCGGCGGTCATCAAGGCGTATCTTGGTGGGCCCATTAACGAGGGTGGCGATCCCGATGGCCAGCCAGCGATCAAGGAATTGAAGCCAGCATGAGCGCGACCGTGATCAAGTCATCCACTCCCGTCCTAATCGCCGAGGGGGTGAGCGCCGGTTACGGCGCGACTCCGGTGATCTCGGATCTCTCGTTGGAGGTGCGGCCGGGAGAGATCGTCACTATCCTCGGCGCCAACGGGGCTGGCAAGACGACGACCCTTCTCGCCCTCAGCGGCGAGCTGCCCCTTCGCTCGGGAACGGTGACCTTCCAGGGTGTGCACACCAAGCAGCCCCTGCATCGGCGGGTCAAGCTCGGGCTAGGTTACGTGCCGGACGAGCGCTCGATATTTCGCGCGCTCTCCTGCCGCGACAACCTACGGATCGGGGGCTCCGACATCGACGCTGCTCTGAAGCTGTTCCCGGAACTGGCCAAGCGTCTCGATGTGCGGGCGGGTCTGCTCTCCGGTGGTGAGCAGCAGATGCTGACCCTGGGTAGGGCCCTAAGTCGCAAGCCGAAGGTGCTCATTGTGGACGAGGTCTCGCTTGGCCTCGCTCCGCTCATCGTGGCCAAGTTGTTCGACACGATCCGTCGTGCTGCCGACGACGGTCTGGCGGTGCTGATGGTCGAGCAGCACGTCCGTCAGGCGCTCAAGATTGCCGATCGCGCTCATGTCATGCAGCGTGGCAAGATCGTGCTCTCCGGTGACGCCAAGGATCTGCTTGGGCGGATCGGGGACATCGAGGGTTCCTATCTCTCCAACGCTGCAGTCGCGAGCGACTGACAATGCGCGCATACGAACTGGGCTCGTTCGGCGGCCCCGATGCTCTGACTATGGTCGAATTGCGGGAGCCCGAGACCGTCAATTCCCTGATCGTCGAGGTGCGCGCGATCGGGGTAAACTTCCCCGACCTACTGACTACGAAGGGCCAGCTACAGGATCTTCCCGAGTTGCCAGCGGTGATTGGTCGTGAGATAGCTGGAATCGTCAGTTCGGCGCCCACGATGAGCGGATGGAAGGCGGGCGATCGGGTCGCCGCCTACGTGTCGGGTGGCGGCTACGCGGAGCGGGTTGCCGTGTCGCCGTCGGGTGCTCTCCCGGTCGCCGATGGCACGGATTTCGCCACCGCCGCAGCCTTGATCGTGAACTACCACACTGCCCATTTCGCAGTGGGGCATCGTGGCAAACTGAGGGCAGGTGAGTCCGTGCTGGTTCTCGGTGCTGCCGGAGGCATCGGAACAGCTGCCCTTCAGATTGCCAAGGCTCTCCGCGCGCGAACCGTTATCGCCGGTGTCGCTGACGACGACCAGGTGTCGGTCGCGCTCGCGGCAGGCGCCGACCACGTTGTGATCTTGCGCCCAGGGTTCTCCGCCGAGTTGGCAACCATGACCGAGGGGCTGGGGAGTGACCTCATCGTGGATCCGCTCGGCGGAGATGTCTTCGACGAGGTTTTGCGCTGCCTCGCCCCCGAAGGCCGCATCGTGGTGATGGGCTTCGCTGCGGGCACCATTCCTTCGGTAAAGGTCAATCGGCTGCTAATGCGCAATATCGAGGTGGTGGGGGCGGCATGGGGCGGTCCGGCGAAACCAGATGCGCCGATGATGGCCGAGCAGGGGGCAGCCATCGCCAAAATGTATTCAGAAGGGCATCTTCGTCCTCAGATCGCTGATCGCTTCCCATTCGAACGGCTTCCGGATGCGCTCAGGTTGCTCGAACGGGGCCAGGTGCGTGGGAAGGCCATCGTCGAGATCTCGTGACCAACGGGTGGGCGACGCGGTGAGCCCAATGTGGCTTCTATGCTCAGTGAGTTGGCCATCCGGCGAGCTCACTGAGAGGGGTTCCATGAGCAAGTCTTCCATGTCCTCGGCATCGGAAGCCGAAGGTTACGAGGCAGCGTCGCGTTTCGACGGCCACGACCCGTACTCGCTGTTCGGCATCGTCCAGCCCGCCGCGGGAGAGCCGACGATGACCCGCGGCCCCTGGCTGGTGGATGCCGCGGGCTTCCGTCACAGCGGAGCCCTCGGGATGCTGATGGAGGTCGGCTGGGGCATGTGCGCGTTCCTCGCGCGACCGGGGACGAGCTGGGCCGGGACCACCTCGAGCATGGCGGTGGAGTTCCTGCCCGGCACCGACTGGTTCGAGCAGGGCGACGCGGTGACCGCGACCGAGCTGCTGTTCTCGGATGCCGACGGCGCCCTGGTGCGCGGCGAGGTCAGGTCGGGGACGGGCGAGCTCGTCGCCTTCGGCTCGCTGAACAACCGCTTCGTCAGGCTGCCGGAGCCGTGGGAGCCTCAGTTCGACCTGCCCGGCATCGGGCCGGATCCCTCGCTCGGGCTGGACGACATCCTGCGGCTCGACCCGATCCCGACCGCCGACGGCACGGTCATGACCCTCCGGCCGGCGCCGTGGCTCGGCAATATCTTCGGCGGGGTGCAGGGCGGCGTGGTCATGGTGCTGGCCGAGCTCGCGGCATCCACCGCCCTCGCTGGCGGGCTCGCGGAGTGGGAGCCCACCTCGATGCGGGCCGACTTCCACCGCCCCGCCACGGCCGCCGAGGATCTCGATGTGCGCGCCACGAGGATCCAGGCTGGACGGAGCATGACCCTGGTGGAGGTCGTGATCGCCAAGCCGGACGGCAAGCGCGCGGTCACCGCCACCGTCTCCTACTCGCGCAAGCGCTGAGCCGCGGGCCGACGCGCCCGGGGCTACGACGCGGGAGGAGACTTCGGGGCGCGCGGGCTGCGCGGCTTCGTCGACTTGGCCGGCGCGGGAGCCTCGGTGCCCGCCACGGTGGTCTCGGTGCGTCCGGCCGGTTTCGCCGCCGGGACGGTGGCCGCGGGAGACGGATCGGGTTCCCGGGGGGAGCCGTCGGCGGGCGCGGGGTCGGCGGGCGCTGAGCCGGGGGCGGGCGCGGGATCGGCGGGCGCTGAGCCGGGGGCGGGCGCGGGCCCGGCGGGGGCGGAGCCGGAGGGGCCCGGCGCCGGGGGCTTCGGCGCGTTCCGGTCGACGTAGAGCTGGGCGGCCTTCGTGGCGACCAGGAGATAGCGCACCAGCAGCACCACGAGACCGGCGACGACCACGACGACGACCAGGATGAACAGCGCGCCGATGACCGCGGTCACCGCGTGCCCGATCCCGTTCAGGATGCCGAATCCGTTTCCGGGATATCCGATGTAGTCGTCCACAGGGCTCACTCCTCGATCTCGTCGGCGTCGCGCTCCGCGGCCTCGATCTCTTCCGCCTCGTGCGCGTCCTTGACCACGGTACCGACCGCGACGGCGAGCGTCGCGGCCCAGCTCACCCACAGCAGGGCGAGCCGCCAGTCGCGGGGACCCTTGCGCGTGGTCTGGAGCACGCTCCATCCGCCCAGTACCGCGCTGATGACATGGCCGTTGAAAATGAACTTGCGCATCTGTGTGCCCTCCCCGTGGTGATCCCCCACGCTACCCCTCTGGTCGCCGATCGCCCGGCCGTACAGTGGACTGCCCGGTCCGGACGGAGGAACAGTGCGCACTGCCGTGCTCGGCGCCGTCCTGATCCTGCTCGGAGCGGTCGCCATCGCCACCGATGTTCTTCCCGTCGCCGACGCGGTCGAGCTGTTCCAGCGGGTCTGGCCGATCCTGCTCTTCGTCGTCGCGATGACCGTGGTCACCGAGCTCGCCGCGGAGGCGGGGGTCTTCGACCTGCTCGCGGGCTGGGCCGCGAGCAGGGCCGGCGGGCGGGCCTGGGTGCTGTGGATGCTCGTCCTCGCTCTCGCGGTGCTGAGCACCGTCTTCCTCTCCCTCGACACGACAGCGGTGCTGCTCACGCCGATCGTGGTGGTCGTGGCCCGGCAGGCCGGACTCGCCGTCCTCCCGTTCGCGATGACCACGATCTGGATCGCGAACACGGGCTCCCTGCTGCTTCCGGTCTCGAACCTCACCAACCTGCTCGCCGTGCACGGTCTCGCCGGCATGGGGCCCGGGGAGTTCGCGGCGCTGATGGCGGTGCCGTCGGCGATCGCCGTGGTCGTCCCGGCGCTCGTCGCGGCCCTGGTCTTCCGGAAGAGCCTGCGTGTCTCCTTCGATCCGGCGCCGCCCCGGCAGGCCGAGGACCGGCGGTTGCTCGTGGTCGCCGTGGTCGTGCTGGCGGTCCTGGTCCCCTTCCTGGTCAGCGGGATGCCGGTCTGGATCCCCGCGTGCGCGGCCGCGGTCGTCCTCCTCATCGCCTTCGCCCTCCGCCGTCGCTCCGTCCTGGGCTTCGGGCTGCTTCCCTGGCAGCTGGTCCTCCTGGCGTCCGGCCTGTTCCTCGTGGTCGAGGCCGCGCACTCGCTCGGATCGGGCGCGATCGCTCAGGGCGTCGCCGGAAGCGGGCACGGCCTCCTCGACCTGCTCCGGCTCTCGGGCTCCGCTGCGCTGTCCGCCAACCTGATCGACAACCTGCCGGCGTACCTCGCGCTCGAGCCGGTGGCGCAGGATCCGCTCAGAACCGGGGCACTCCTCGTCGGGGTCAACGCTGGGGCGCTGGTCACGCCATGGGCCTCGCTCGCAACGCTGCTCTGGCACCGGCGGCTGAGCTCCATGAGCGTCGAGATCTCCTGGCTGCGGTACGCGGCTCTGGGCGCGATCGCCGCTCCGCTGACCGTGCTCGCGGCCACGGTCGGACTGTGGCTGGCGTACCGAAGCTGAGCGACCGCTGGCAAGGCGCTGCCAACTGACCGATCGGACAGTTTTCCTGACCGTTCGGTCAGTACGATCGCCGCGTGTCCACTTCCTCCGATGACCTGCGCGTGATCGCGCTCGCCGAGTTCGCCACAGCGGGCTACGGCGCCACCTCTCTCCAGCGCATCGCCGACCTCGCCGGGCTCTCCAAGTCGAGCGTGCTCTACCACTTCTCGTCCAAGGAGACCCTGCTCGAGGCGGCGGTCTCCCCGGCCATCGACCGCATGGAGTCGATGCTCGATCGGCTCGCAGCCGCCCCGTTGACGGCGGATGCCCGGGTCGCCTTCATCGAGGACTTCGTCGACTTCCTGCTCCAGTACCGCCGCGAGGTGCACATGTTCATCAACCAGGGTCCATCGCTGGTCGACGTCCCGGTGATCGACCGGGCCAACGAGCTGGTGCGGCGGCTCGCCGAGTTCTTCGCCGACAACTCCGGCTCGGTCGAGGAGTCGATGCGCTTCGGGATCGCGCTGGGCGGCGCCGCGTACATGCTCTGCACCAAGGAGAGCCTCGGCATCGACGCCGGGCCCCTGGACGAGACCCGTGCCGGACTCGTCCACATCATCACCGAGCTCCTCGTCCCCGCACCGCAGACCGCCCCCCGGGAGTAGTCATGGCCACCCTCCTCTACCGCATCGGCCGGTTCTCCTACCGTCGGCACTGGACCGTGATCGGCGTCTGGCTGGTGCTCGCCGCCGGCATCCTCGGCGGCAGCTTCGCCCTCGGCGGGCAGACCCAGGAGTCCTTCGAGATCCCGGGAACCGAGTCGCAGGCCGCGCTCGACCGGCTCGAGGCGGTCTTCCCCTCGGTCGCCGGGGCCAGCGCGCAGGTGGTCGTGGTCGCGCCGGACGGTGCATCCGTCTCCGATCCCGCCTATCGCGCGGCGATCGAGAAGATGGATGACACGATCGCCGGCATCGACGGGGTCGACTCGGTCCTGGGCCCGTTCTCCGAGTACGCCGGAAGCGCCGTCACCGACGACGGCTCGATGGCGATGACCCAGGTCCAGTTCGACGGCGCCGCGACCGACGTCACCCAGAAGACCCTCGACCGGCTCACCGCGACCGCCGCGATCGGCGAGGATGCCGGACTCACCGTGGCCTTCGGCGGCCAGGTGTTCCAGGACACCAGCTTCGGCATCACCATCACCGAGGTCTTCGGCGTCGTCTTCGCGGGCGTCGTGCTGCTGATCACCTTCGGCTCGCTGATCGCCGCCGGCATGCCGCTGCTCAGCGCCCTGCTCGGGGTGGGCATCGTGGTCGGCGCGATCGGCACCGTCTCCGCCTTCACCACAGTCTCCAGCTCCGCTCCGCTGCTCGCCCTGATGATCGGGCTGGCGGTCGGGATCGACTACTCGCTGTTCATCCTGTCCCGGCACCGAAGCCAGCTCGCCAGGGGCGAGGATCCGGAGGAGTCGGCGGCGACGGCGGTCGGCACCGCCGGCAGCGCGGTCGTGTTCGCCGGCGTGACGGTGATCATCGCCCTGCTCGGACTGCTCGTGGTCGGCATCCCCTTCCTCAGCGTGATGGGGGTCGGCGCGGCCTTCGCCGTGCTGGTCGCGATCGGCGTCGCGACCACGCTGCTGCCGGCCATGCTGGGTCTCGCCAAGGGGAGGCTGACCCCGAAGGCCGGATCCAGGGCGTGGAAGCGCGCCAACGTGCACGCGGACGGCGTGAAGCCGACGATGGGCCTGCGCTGGGTGCGCGGGGTGATGAAGCACCCGGTGCTCTCCACCGTCGGGGTCGTGGCGGTGCTCGGCGCGCTCGCGATCCCCGCGCTCAGCCTCGACCTCAACCTGCCGGACGGCGGCTCGGAGCCGAAGGGCTCCACCCAGCGCCAGGCCTTCGACCTGATCGACAAGGGCTTCGGACCCGGATACAACGGCCCGCTGGTGATCGCGGTCGACATCACGCAGACCACCGACATCCAGGGCGATCTGGAGGGCATCCGCACCGACCTGCAGAAGCTCGACGACGTCGCATACGTGAGCCAGGGCATCCCGGACGAGGGACTCGACACCGCGATCATCCAGGTGATCCCGTCGAGCTCCCCTACCGATCAGCGGACCAAGGACCTGGTGCAGTCGATCCGCGATCTCGCGCCGTCGATCGAGAAGCAGTACGACACCGCGATCTCGGTCACCGGGAGCACCGCGGTCGGCATCGACATTTCGAACCGGCTGAGCGCGGCGCTGCTGCCCTTCGGTGCGATCGTGGTGGGGCTATCGATCATCCTGCTGATGATGGTGTTCCGCTCGGTGCTGGTCCCGCTGAAGGCCGCGCTCGGGTTCCTGCTCTCGGTGCTGGCGTCGTTCGGCGTCGTGGTGGCGGTGTTCCAGTGGGGCTGGTTCGCCGGCCCGCTCGGGATCGAGCAGACCGGCCCGGTGCTCAGCTTCATGCCGATCCTGCTCATGGCGGTGCTGTTCGGCCTGGCGATGGACTACGAGGTGTTCCTGGTCTCCGGCATGCGCGAGGAGTTCGTGCGCACCGGCGACGCGAAGGGCTCCGTGGCTCACGGGTTCTCCGGCGCGGCCAGGGTGGTCACCGCCGCCGCGCTGATCATGTTCTTCGTCTTCTTCGCCTTCGTCCCCGAGGGCTCGGCGACCATCAAGTCGATCGCACTGGGCCTGGCCGTCGGCGTCGCCTTCGACGCCTTCCTGGTGCGGATGACCCTGGTGCCCGCCGTCATGACCCTCCTCGGCAGGGCGGCATGGTGGATGCCGAGATGGCTGAGGCGGATCCTGCCCGACCTCGACATCGAGGGCGAGCGCCTGCGCGAGCACCGCGAGGCGATGGAGTGGAGCGCCGGGAACGAGTCGGCGATCTGCGCCGAGGGACTCGTGGTCGGCGCCGCGGACCGCCGGATCGGCCCGGTCGACCTGAGTGTCGCGCCGGGCGGGGTGCTGCTGGTCGGCGGCGACGCGGTCGAGCGCCGGATCCTCACCGCGACCGTCGCCGGCCGTCTCGACCCGCTGGCCGGCCGGCTGACGGTGGCGGGGCATCCGCTGCCATCCGAGTCGGGCCGGGTGACCCGGCTGGTGGCCATGGCGAGCGTCGCCGGGCTCGAGCGGGCCGAGACCGAGCTCGGCATCGGAGAGCTGCTCGAGGAGCGCCTGAGGCTCACCCAGCCCTGGTACCGGGCACCCTTCGTCCGGCGCCGCGCGCTGCGCTGGATCGACCGGATCAACGAGGCGGTCGAACGGGTGGCGCCCGGCGCCGCCGCGCTCGGCTGGGACAGCCCGATCGCGCCGCTGCCCCGGCTGCAGCGGGCGGTCGCGCTCGCGGCGGTCGCGCTCGCCGAGGACACGCCGGTGCTCGCGATCGACCAGCTCGACAGCTTCGCCGCGCCCGGCGAGGAGTCGGCCTTCCTGCTCGCCGTCGTCGCGCTCGCGCGCCCGACGACGACGATCGTGCTCGGCACCCCGCTGCCGCAGCGCGCGATCGTGCCGCCCGAGCTGGGCCGTCCGCTCGCCTTCCTCGACCTCGCCTCACCCAGCACCCCGCTCAGCAGAGGAGCCCTGCTATGAGAACCTCCCGTCGCACCTGGCTGCGCCGCGCGTCCATCGCCGCGGTGGTGCTGGTGCCGCTCGCCTTCGCCGGGCTGTTCGTCGGCTCGATCGGCCAGTCCGACACCGCGGCGGACCGCATCCCCGCCGCGATCGTCAACCAGGACGAGCTGGTCTACCAGACCGCCGCCGACGGCACGAAGACGCCGGTCTTCGCCGGCAGGCAGCTGGTCACCGAGCTCACCGGCGCCGACTCGAAGGATGCGGACTCGAAGGATGCGGGGTCGAAGGCCGCGGGCGCCACCGGCCTCGACTGGACGATCACCAACGCGAAGGACGCCGAGGCGGCACTGAAGTCGGGCAGGGTCTACGCGATCCTCACCGTGCCGAAGGACTTCTCGGCCTCGATCATGTCGCTGCAGTCGCAGGATCCGGTCAAGGCTGAGCTGTCGATCCGCACCGACGACGCGCACAGCTACCTCACCGGGGCGGTGGCCCAATCGGTGGGGGACGGCATGGTGAGCACCTTCGGCACCGCGATCACCGAGCAGTACATCTCCGGCATCTACGCGAGCGTCGGCCAACTCGGCAGCGCGATCACCCAGGCGGCGGATGGCGCGGCCGGCCTCTCGACGGGTGTCTCGGCCTACACCTCCGGCGTCGACCGGCTCTCCTCCGGCCTCTCCCAGCTGAACGGCGGAGCCGCCAAGCTCGACGGCGTCAGCTCCGGGGTCTCGCAGTTCACCGGGGGAGTCGCCCAGCTCGCCCAGGCGCTCGCCGCGGCCAACGCGCAGCTCCAGGCGAACCCGGGCGACCCGACAGCGGTCGCCACGGTGGCCGCGATCAGCGCGCAGCTGACCGCGGCGGCCCAGGGCGGCACGAGCCTGAGCCAGCAGACCGCCGCGGGCATCGACGGCATCCAGTCGGGCATCGCGCAGAGCGCGGACGGCGCAGCGCAGCTCGCCGCCGGCTCCGCTCAGCTGAGCTCCGGGGCCTCGTCCCTGGCCGACGGTCTGAAAGCCGGTGCCGCCCAGCTGCCGGATGCGGACGGCGCGTCGACAGCCCAGGCGGCGAAGGTCGCCTCCAGCCCGGTCGGCCTCACGGTCACCAGGGACAACGAGATCAGCGGTGTGGGCACGGCGGTCGCGACCTTCTTCGTGCCGCTCGGGCTCTGGGTGGGCGCGCTCGCGGTCTTCCTGGTGCTTCGGCCGGTCACCCGGCGGGCGCTCGGCTCGACCGCGACGAACGGGCGGCTCGTGACATCCGCCCTCCTGCGAGCCGCGGCGGTCACCGGCGCCCAGGCGCTGCTGCTGGTCGCCCTGCTGCATCTCGCGCTCGGCGTCTCGTGGGCGGCCCTGCCGGCGACGCTGGGCTTCTCGCTGCTGATGGCCTTCGCCTTCACCGCCTTCCACTACCTGCTGACGGTCGGGCTCGGCCGGGCCGGGCTGGTGGTCTCGCTGTTCGTGCTCGCCGTGCAGGTGACCTCGACCGGCGGCCTGTACCCGGTGCAGATGCTGGCCGCGCCGTTCCAGTGGATCAGCCCCCTGCTGCCGCTCACCTACGGGGTTCAGGGCATGCAGGGCATCCTCGCCGGCGGCTCGGCCGGGCCGGGGATCGCGGCGGCGCTCGTGCTGCTCGCGCTCGGTGTGCTGAGCGTGCTGCTCTCGCTGCTCGTGGTCCGGCGCAGCAGGAGGGCGCAGGCGCTGATGCTGGCGGCGCCGGCCTAGCCGCCACCTGCCCAGTCGCGGCCCGGCGGGCACGCCGTGGCCGCTCCGCCGGCTGTGACGTGCGCCGAAGCGCCCTTCGTCCGTGCGGGGGAGGGCGATTCGGCGCAGGTCGACGCTGAGCTCGCCAGCGGCCCGGCGGCGCTCCTGGCTATTCCGAGGTATGGGGCGACCGCGCGGTCGCCCGGATGCGCGTGGGCGGCTCAGCCCTCGGCGAGCCCGCTGTCGACCGGCTGGCGCAGCGGGGAGGCGAGCGCCGCCCGCGCGAAGGCGAGGGTCTCCTGCAGCTGGCCCAGCCGCCCCTGGGGCGAGCGGGCCGAGGTGTGGACCTCGGCGACGATCTGGCCGTCCCAGTCCTGCGAGGCGAGGTGGGAGAGCACCTCGGCCACGGGCTGGCTCCCGCGGCCGGGGATCAGGTGCTGGTCGGAGACCTGCCCCTCGAGCACCGAGCGCGATCCGTCGCAGAGGTGGACGTGGCGCAGCCGGTCGCCCATGGCGAGGGCCAGCTCGAGCGAGTCGCGACCGCTGAGCGAGGCGTGCGAGAAGTCCAGCGTCATCGCGTCGACGTCCATGGCCGTCGGATCGATGCTCGGCGCGTACGCCCTGAGCACCCTGCGGCCGACCTTCCAGGAGAACATGTTCTCGACGCAGAGCTCCACCCCGGAGGCCTCGCTGATCTCGCGCACCAGCTCGGTGAACCGGCGGGCGTAGCGGTACTGCCAGACGAAGGGCGGATGCACGACCACCGAGCTCGCGCCGACCGCGTTGGCGAGCTCGGCCGACCGTTCGAGCTTGCCGCGGGCGTCGCCCCACATCCACTGGGTCAGGAACAGCACCGGGGCGTGGATGGACATCACCGGCAGCTCATGGCGGTCGGCCAGGGCGAGAAGGGCTGACGCCCGCTGGGTGGTCCGCTCGGCGGTCACCATCACCTCGACGCCGTCGAAGCCGGCCTGGCGGGCGAGCCGGAAGGCGCTCTCCGTGCCGAGAGGGTAGACGCAGGAGGTGCTCATGCCGATGCGGATCATCGGAGCCAACCCTAGGGCCCCGCGGTGAACGGAAGGCCTACAGCCAGTCGCGTCTGCGGAAACTCACATAGAGCACCGAGGAGGCCGCGACGATGAGCGCGAGCGAGACGAGGGTGCCCCACCAGGTGCCGAAGCCGGGGAACTGCAGGTTCTGGCCGAAGAACCCGGTGATCGCGGTGGGCACGGCGATGATCGCGGCCCAGCTGGTGACCTTCTTCATGATCAGGTTCATCCGGTTGCCCTGGAGGGCGATGTTGGTCTCGAGGATGGTCGCGACCATGTCGCGCAAGGACTCCGTCCACTCGGTCGCCCTCAGCACGTGGTCGTAGACGTCCTGGAAGTACGGCGCCATCGCCGGCTCGATGGCGCCGAGGTCCCGGCGCAGCACGGTGTTCACGACCTCCCGCATCGGCAGCACCGCCCGCCGCAGCAGCACCAGCGACTTCCGCAGCTCGAAGGACCGGCGCTGCACCTCCCGGTCGCGCGGCTTCTCGTCGAAGAGCACGTCCTCCAGCCCCTCCAGCTCGCCGTCGAGCTGCTGCACGGTGCTGAAGTGCCCGTCGACGATCTCGTCGAGCAGCCCCCAGAGCAGGTAGGAGACGCCGTGACCGGCCAGGTCGCGGTCCTGGTCCCAGTGCGCGACCACGCGATGGATGTCGAACTCCGGTCCGTGCACGGTGATCAGGGCCTGCGGGGTGATGAAGGCCTTCACCTCCGCCGTGGACAGCTCCCCGGTGCCGACGTCCAGCGAGACGGCGTACGCGGCCAGGAACAGGTGGGTGTCGTAGCGGTCGAGCTTGGGGCGCTGGGAGGCGTGGACGGCGTCCTCCACCGCGAGCTCGTGCAGTCCGAGCTCCTCCCCGATGGAGGCGAGGTCGGCCTCGGTGGGGGAGACGAAGTCGGCCCAGACGGTGCATCCCCGCTGCGCCAGATGGTCGGAGATCCGCTCGACGGGGAAGTCGCTGTCGACGAGCGTTCCGTCCCGGTAGAGCCGAGTGGTGGCCATGGGGGCAATGCTATCCACGGGCTCGTCGCCGGAATGGCGCCTCACCGGGCTTTGATAGCCTGGAGGTTCCGGCATAGCTTCCGCATCCCCGATAGTTCATGAACGGTTCCAGTCGATGACCGAGACCAGCCCCGGCGAGTACGGGTTCGTCGTGGTGTCCAATCGCCTTCCGGTCGATCGGGTGGTCGAGGCCGACGGATCGGCGCACTGGGCGAGGTCCCCCGGGGGGCTGGTCACTGCCCTCGAGCCGGTGATGCGCAGCAACGAGGGCGCCTGGATCGGATGGGCCGGCCAGCCGGATCTGGAGTTCGAGCCGTTCGACACCGACGGCATCCACGTCGTCCCGGTCCGGCTCTCGGCCAAGGACGTGCGCGACTACTACGAGGGCTTCTCCAACGACACGCTCTGGCCGCTCTACCACGACGTGATCGCGCCGCCGAGCTACCACCGGGAGTGGTGGGACTGCTACGTGGAGGTCAACCAGCGCTTCGCGCGGACGGCGGCGGATGCGGCGGCACCCGGCGCGACGGTCTGGGTGCAGGACTACCAGCTGCAGCTGGTGCCGAAGATGCTGCGCGAGCTGAGGCCCGACCTCGTGATCGGCTTCTTCAACCACATCCCGTTCCCGCCGTACGGCATCTACTCGCAGCTTCCGTGGCGCGCCCAGATCGTGGAGGGCCTGCTCGGGGCCGACGTGATCGGCTTCCAGCGCGCGGCCGACGCCCGCAACTTCCAGCGCGCGGTGCGCCGGCTCAAGGGCTACGCCACCCGGGGGACGATGATCGAGGTCCCGCTGATCGACAACTCGCCCGGGGTGAGGGTATTCGCCCCGGTGAGGCGCGAGGGCGCCATGCGCAGGGTGCTCGCCCGCGCCTTCCCGATCTCGATCGACGCGCGCAGCTTCGAGGCGCTGGCCCGCACCCCGGAGGTGCAGGCGAGGGCGCGGCAGATCAGGGACGACCTCGGCAACCCGCGCATCGTCATGCTCGGCGTGGACCGGCTCGACTACACGAAGGGGATCGGGCACCGGCTGAAGGCCTACGGCGAGCTGCTCGCCGACGGGCAGCTCAAGGTGGAGGACGTGACCCTGGTGCAGGTCGCCAACCCCAGCCGGGAGCGGGTGCAGGCCTACATGGAGCTGCGGGACGAGATCGAGCTCACCGTCGGGAGGATCAACGGCGACTTCGGCACCATCGCGCACACCCCGATCAGCTATCACCACCACGGCTATCCCCGCGAGGAGATGGCTGCCCTCTACCTCGCCGCCGACGTCATGCTGGTCACCGCGCTGCGCGACGGCATGAACCTGGTGGCCAAGGAGTACGTCGCCTGCCGTTTCGACGAGGACGGCGTGCTGGTGCTCAGCGAGTTCGCCGGGGCCTCCGACGAGCTGACCAGGGCGCTGCTGGTGAACCCGCACGACATCGACGGGATGAAGGAGACCATCCTCCGGGCGACCAGCATGCAGAAGCGCGAGCGCCAGTCCCGCATGCGGGCCCTCCGCCGCAAGGTGCTCGACCACGACGTCGAGCTCTGGTCGCGCGAGTTCCTCATCGCCCTGCACGAGCACGCGAGCGTCAGGGTCTCAGGGGGTAGCACGTACCGCTGATGGTCGACATCGACACCCCTCCCGTCTTCTCGCACCTTCCCGAGCCTCTCGTCGGAGCCCTGCGCGAGCTCGCCCGCACCCGCCGGCTGCTGGTGGCCCTCGACTTCGACGGCACCCTCGCCCCCGAGGTCGACGACCCGGAGCAGGCCAGGGCGCTGCCGCAGGCGCGCGAGGCGGTGCTCCGGCTGCTCGCGATGCCCAACACCAGGGTGGCTCTCGTGTCGGGACGCGCGCTGAAGAGCCTCATCCACGTCGCCCAGCTGCCGGAGAACGCCCTGCTGGTGGGCTCCCACGGCATCGAGCTGCGCCTCGACAGCCCGGACGACCAGGTTCCGCTCGACGCGGCGGAGCGAAGGAAGGTGGATGAGCTCGGCGACATCCTGGGGGAGGTCGCCGACGCCATCGACCAGGTCTGGCTCGAGCCGAAGCCGGCGGGCTTCGCCCTGCACACCAGGATGGCGACGGAGGCCGACAGCCGCATGGCCCACCTGGTCGCGCTCCGGGAGACCGAGGCCGAGCTCAGCGGCCTCACCGTGCGCGAGGGCAAGAACGTGCTGGAGTTCGCGGTGCGCTCCACGACCAAGGGCGAGGCGATCGAGCATCTGCGCGGCTACACCTCGGCCACCGCGGTGTTCTACGCGGGCGACGACGTGACCGACGAGGACGCCTTCGCCGCCCTCGGCCCGGACGACGTCGGGCTCAAGAGCGGCACCGGACCCACCCTCGCGAACTTCCGCGTCGCCGGTCCCGAGCAGGTGGCACGGGCCGTCGACATGCTCGCCGATCTGCGCGAAGGGGACGTGCACGAGCAGTGATCGGCTGATCCGGACAGGTTTCGCTCAGGACCCCCGCCGATAGAATCGAGTCGCGGCTCCAGGACATTCCGGGTGCTCTCCAGCGACGCGCACCTGCCGCCAAGACGCCCTGGGGAGGACCGATGATCGCGATCCTCTCGGTCTTCGTGCTCGTGGCGCTGCTGCTGCCACTGCTCACGCGATGGATGGGCACCAGGGTCTTCTTCGTCGCCGCGGCGGTGCCCGCGGCGGCCGCCGCCCACCTGGCGGTGCTCGGGCCGACGGTGCTCTCCGGGCGAGCGATGGTCGAGAGCCACGCCTGGGTTCCCCAGATCGGGCTGTCGATCTCGCTGCGCCTGGACACGCTCTCCTGGCTGCTGGCTCTGGTCGTCACCGTGGTCGGCGCACTGGTCCTGCTCTACTGCGTGAGGTACTTCCGCTCGGGCGAGGAGGGCCTCGGCCGCTTCGCCGCGGTTCTGCTCGCCTTCGCCGGGGCGATGTACGGACTGGTGCTGGCCGACGACGTCTTCCTGCTGTTCGTGCTCTGGGAGGCGACCAGCATCCTCTCCTACCTGCTGATCGGGCACTACACCGCCCGGCGGGCGAGCCGGGGCGCGGCCCTCCAGGCCCTCATCGTCACCACCCTCGGAGGCCTGGCGATGCTGGTCGGCCTGGTGATGCTCTCGGTCGAGGCCGGCAGCTCCCGGCTCTCGGCGATCGTCGAGGCAGCGCCCACGGGCGGCTTCACCGTCGTCGCGGTCATGCTCGTGCTGGTCGGCGCGCTCTCCAAGTCCGCGATCTTCCCGTTCCACTTCTGGCTGCCGGCCGCGATGGCCGCGCCGACCCCGGTGAGCGCCTATCTGCACGCCGCGGCGATGGTGAAGGCCGGCATCTACCTGATCGCGAGGTTCGCCCCCGGCTTCTCCGACCTTCCCGGCTGGCACGAGGTGCTGCTGATCCTCGGCCTGGCGACCATGCTGCTCGGCGGATGGACCGCCCTGCGCCAGCACGACCTGAAGCTGGTGCTCGCCTACGGCACCGTGTCGCAGCTCGGCTTCCTCGTGGTGGTGGTCGGCTTCGGCAGCCGCGACACCGCCCTCGCCGGGATCGCCCTGCTCCTGGCCCACGCCATGTACAAGGCGACGCTGTTCCTCGTCGTCGGCATCGTCGACCATCGGGCGGGAACGCGCGACCTGCGCAAGCTCAGCGGGCTGGGCAGGCGCTCCCCGGTGCTCGCGGTGATCGCTGCCCTGGCGCTCGCCTCGATGGTGGGCCTTCCGCCGACCCTCGGCTTCGCGGCGAAGGAGGCCGCGTTCGGCTCGATGATCGAGGCGGGCGGCGCGGGGGAGTGGATGGGCTGGCTCGCCCTGGCCGGGACCGCCGTCGGCTCGGTGCTGACCGCGGCGTACGCCGCCCGCTTCTTCTGGGGAGCCTTCTGCCGCAAGCCCGGCGTGGAGGAGGTCAGGCCGGCGAAGGAGCACGCGGACTTCCTGATCTCGCCGGCCGTCCTCGCCGCCGGCGGGATCGCGCTCGGGCTGCTCGCACCGGTGGTCGACGGCTGGATCTCGGGCTACGCCGCGAGCTTCCCGCCCGGGGCGCATCCCGCTCACCTCGCCCTCTGGCACGGCTGGGAGCCGGCGCTCGCCATCTCGGCGCTCAGCCTGCTGCTCGGCGCCGGGCTCTTCGCCCTCCGGCGGCGGGTCTCCGCCGTGCAGGATCGCTTCGCGCTGCGGAGCACGGCGTCGAGCCTGTACAGCCGCGCCATGTCCGGGATCGACCGGGTGGCGGCATCCACCACCAGCCTCACCCAGCGCGGATCGCTGCCCTTCTACCTCGGGGTCATCCTCCTCGTCTTCTCACTGGCGGTCACCGCCGCGCTGGCGTTCACCCGGAGCTGGCCCCGCGAGGTCAGGCTCTGGGACTACCCGGCCCAGCTCGCCATCGCCGCGGTGATGATCGTGGCGGCGATCGCGGCCACCAGGGCGGGCAAGCGCTTTCAGGCCGTCGTGCTGGTGGGGGTCACCGGTTTCGGGATGGCGGCGATGTTCGCCCTCCAGGGCGCACCGGACCTGGCGCTCACCCAGGTCCTGGTCGAGATCGTCACCATGGTCGCCTTCGTGCTGGTGCTGCGCCGCCTGCCGGCCAGGCTCGGCAAGCAGCACGGGTCGGTGCACAAGGGCGTCAGGCTGGCGATCGGCATCGTCTTCGGGGTGCTCATGGCGGTGGTCGCGGTGGTCGCCCTCGGGGCGCGCACCGCCTCGCCGATCTCGCTGGAGTGGCCGGATCTCGCCTACGAGCTGGGTCACGGGCGCAACGTGGTGAACGTGGCGCTGGTCGATCTGCGCGGCTGGGACACGATGGGCGAGCTCTCCGTGCTGATCGCCGCGGCGACCGGTGTGGCGAGCCTCATCTTCATCAGCAGCAGGACCGACATGCTGCCGCGGGTCGCCAGGAGCGAGGCGCGCAGGACCGCGCGGGCGAGGCTGCGGCGGGCGAGCGACCCGAGCAACTCCGACCGCGGGTCGTGGCTGCTCGCCGGGCGCACCCTGGGCGATCGCAACCGTTCCATCCTGCTCGAGGTGGTGGTGCGGCTCATCTTCCACTCGATGATCGTCGTCTCGATCTACCTGCTGCTGGTCGGCCACAACGCCCCGGGCGGCGGCTTCGCCGGCGGGCTGGTCGTCGGCATGGCCCTGGTCGCGCGCTACCTGGCCGGGGGACGGGTCGAGCTCGGGGCGGCGGCCCCGGTGGACGCCGGCAAGCTGCTCGGGATCGGGCTGGTGCTGGCGGCCGGGACGGCCCTGGTCCCGCTCTTCTTCGGGGCCGACGTGCTCACCTCCACCTGGTTCGAGCTGGACCTCGGCGTTCTGGGGCACCTCGAGTTCGTGACCTCCACGGTCTTCGACGTCGGCGTCTACCTGGTGGTGATCGGCCTGGTGCTCGACGTGCTGCGCAGCCTCGGGGCCGAGCTCGACCGGCAGTACGAGGAAGAGCCGCGGCGCAAGGCGGTGACCTCGTGAGCGTCTCGCTGGTCCTGCTGGTCATCATGGCCGTGCTCTACGCCTGCGGCATCTATCTGATGCTCGAGCGCAGCATGACCAGGGTGCTGCTCGGCTTCCTGCTGGTGGGCAACGCCACGAACCTGCTGATCATCATCGTGGCCGGCGCCGCGGGGTCCGCCCCGATCGTGACCGACGGGGTCGACGCCGAGCAGATGACCGACCCGCTGCCCGAGGCGCTGATCCTCACCGCCATCGTGATCACCTTCGGGGTGTCGGCCTTCCTGCTCGCCCTGATCTACCGCTCATGGCGGCTCGCGCGCCAGGACGTGGTGCAGGACGACGCCGACGACGTGGCGATGCGCTCCGGGGTCGCCATCCGGGGCGAGGCCGGAGCCGCGGAGTCCGACACCGAGTTCGGCACCAGGGCCCGCGCAGCGGTCTCCAGCGCCCGCGACCTGGAGGCGGACGACGAGGACGCAGCCGAGGTCGGCCGGCAGGAGGACGACCGGTACGAGGGGGAGGAGCCGCCCTGAATTCCCTAGTCCCCCTCGTGGTGCTGGTCCCCCTGCTCGGCGCGGCCATCGCCCTCACCCTGGCGCGCCGTCCGCGCCTGCAGCGGCTGATCTCGATCATCGCGCTCGCCGTCGTGCTGGTGATCGGCGTGATCCTCCTGGTGACGGTCGACAGGTCGGGAACCCTCGTCGTGGAGGTCGGCGGCTGGCCCGCGCCGTTCGGGATCGTGCTGGTGGTCGACCGGCTCTCGGCGCTGATGGTGGTCGTCTCGGCACTGGTGCTGCTCGCGGTGCTCATCTTCTCCGTCGGCCAGGGCCTCGCCGACGGGGACGACGAGACACCGGTCTCGATCTACTACCCCACCTACCTCATCCTGGCCACCGGGGTCTGCAACGCCTTCATCGCCGGCGACCTGTTCAACCTCTACGTCGGCTTCGAGATCCTGCTGGTCTCCAGCTACGTGCTGCTCACCCTCGGCGGCACCCGTGCCAGGATCAGCGCCGGCACCACCTACATCGTGGTCAGCCTGGTCTCGTCGATGCTGTTCCTGGCCTCCATCGCCATGATCTACGCCGCGGTCGGCACGGTGAACATCGCGCAGATCTCGGTCCGGATGGGCGAGATCCCGGTCGATGTGCAGATCCTGCTGCAGATCATGCTGCTGGTCGCATTCGGCATCAAGGCCGCGGTGTTCCCGCTGTCGTTCTGGCTGCCCGATTCGTACCCGACAGCCCCGGCGCCGGTGACCGCGGTATTCGCGGGCCTGCTCACCAAGGTGGGCGTCTACGCGATCATCCGCGCCGAGACGCTGATCTTCCCCGGCTCGGAGCTGAATCCGGCGCTCATGGTCGTCGCCCTGCTCACGATGGTGGTCGGCGTGCTCGGCGCGGTGGCGCAGGCCGACATCAAACGGCTGCTCTCGTTCACGCTGGTCAGCCATATCGGCTACATGATCCTCGGCGTCTCGCTCGGGACGGCGGCGGGGACCTCGGCCGCGATCTATTACGTCGTGCACCACATCATCGTGCAGACCACCCTGTTCCTCGGGGCTGGGCTGATCGAGCGCATCGGCGGCAGCACCTCCATCACCCGGCTGGGCGGCCTGCTCAGGCTCTCTCCGGTGATCGCCATCCTGTTCTTCATCCCGGCGCTGAACCTCGGCGGCATCCCGCCGTTCTCCGGCTTCATCGGCAAGCTCGCCCTGTTCCAGGCGGCGGCGGAGCAGGACACGGTGCTGGCCTGGGTGCTGATCGGCGCGGGCGCGCTGGTCTCGCTGCTCACGCTGTACGCGCTCATGCGGGTCTGGAACCTCGCCTTCTGGCGGCCGGCCGACGACGTGAAGGACTATCAGTCGTCGCTGCTGACCAACCTGTCGGAGGCGCCGGGCGGCGGCACGACGCAGGCGACGCGTTCGGTGCCGCGGCTGATGATCTCGGCCACCGCCGGGATGGTGGCGGTGAGCGTCGCCCTGACCGTCTTCGCCGGCCCGCTGTTCGGGCTCGCCGACCGCGCGGGCAGCGATCTCGAGGGCCCGGAGCACTACGTCGGCGCCGTTCTCGGGGAGGTCCCGGATGACTGAGCCGCCGAGGAGAGCCGAGCCGGAGGCCGGGCGCGAGCCGGAGGAGCGTCCCGCGCCCGTGAAGGGCAGGGAGCTGCGCTGGAGGATCTGGCAGCAGCTGCCGCTGCTGGTCGCGCTGGTCGTGCTGTGGATGCTGCTGTGGGGCCAGATCAGCTGGCTGAGCCTGGTCAGCGGGGTGCTCGTCGCGCTTCTCGTGGTGCGGCTCTTCTTCCTGCCGCCGGTCGAGCTGTCCGGGCGGTTCAACCCGTTCTGGTTCGTCGTCTTCCTCGGCCGCTTCGTGGCGGACCTGGTGGTCGCCTCGTTCCAGGTGGCGTTCCAGGCCCTGCGTCCGCGCGGCGTGACCGGCAACGCCGTGGTGGCGGTCGACCTGGTGACCCGTTCGGATCTCGTGATGACCCTCACCTCGATAGTGATCTCGATCATCCCGGGCTCGATAGTGGTGGAGGTCGACCGGCAGGACTCCGTCCTCTATCTGCACGGCCTCAACGTGCGCAGCGCCGAGGAGGCGCAGCGTCTGCGAGCCAAGGTGCTCTCGGTGGAGCGGTCCCTCGTGCGGTCCCTCGGCTCGAGGCAGGACATGGAGAGGACGGCGCGGTGAGCGTGGCGATGACGGTGCTGCTCTGGGCGGCCGGCGTGCTGTTCGCCGGCGCCGCCCTCCTCGCGCTCTACCGGATCGTGCGCGGCCCGTCGCTGCTCGACCGGATGATCGCCTCCGACGTGCTGCTCACCACCCTGCTGCTGGTGGTGGGCGCGGAGATGGTGATCAACCACCACGCGAGGAGCATCCCCATGATGCTGGTCCTGGCGGCCGTCGCCATCTTCGCGACGGTGGCCGTGGCCAGGTACGTCTCGAAGCAGGACCGCTCGGAGCGCGAGGGAGCCGGAGACGGCGGCGGAGAGGAGCGGGAGGAATGACCCTGGACGAGATCCTCGACCTGATCGCCGCGATCTGCCTGGTGCTCGGCGCCTTCCTCTCGGTGGCCGCCGGCGTCGGCCTGCTGCGCTTCCCCGACGCGCTGAGCCGGCTGCACGCCGCGACCAAGCCGCAGATCCTCGGCCTGATCTTCGTGCTCGCGGCGATCGCCCTGACCTCCCGCAACTGGTCTACCCTGCTCGCGCTCGCCCCCATCCTGCTGTTCCAGGTGCTGACGGCGCCGATCTCGGCGCACATGGTCGCGCGGGCGGGGTACCGCACGGGCAACTTCCGCAGGGAGCTGCTCGTGGTCGACGACCTCGACGAGGCGATCGAGCGCGCGTCGGAGGGGGAGGACGGGGAGGACGGGCCGCCCGCGGGATAGGCGGTCGCCTGCTCAGGCCCCGGTTCCGAGGGGGACCGGGGAGCGCAGCCCGAACTCGTGGCGCAGAGCGCTGCGCGCGGCGTAGTAGCCGGCGAGACCGTGCACTCCCGGCCCGGGCGGGGTGGAGGAGGAGGCGAGGTAGATCCCGTCGCCCGGCGTGCGCCACGGCTCGGCGGAGAGCACCGGCCGGGCCAGCAGCTGGCCGAACCCGACGTCGCCCGAGGCGATGTCGCCGCCGGGATAGTTGGGGTTGTAGCGCTCGACGTCCGCGGCCGAGCGGCCGGAGACGGCGAGGATGCGGTCCCGGAATCCCGGCGCGAAGCGCTCGATCTGCGCGGTGACGGCCTCGGTCCGATCCTCGGTCGAGCCGCGCGGCACGTGGGTGTACGACCACAGCACGTGCCGTCCGTCCGGTGCGCGCGAGGGGTCCCAGCGGGACGGCTGGGACACGAGCACGTAGGGATTCGACGGGTGCCGTCCGGCGGCCACCTCCGCTTCGGCCCTGGCGAGCTCCGCGCGGGTCCCGCCGAGGTGAAGGGTCGCGGTCTCGGCCAGCTCCGGGTCGGACCACGGCACCGGGCCGTCGAGCGCGAAGTCCACCTTCGCGACGCCGTTGCCGAAGCGGAAGCGGCGCAGTGCGCGCCGGTAGCCCTCGGGCAGCCGCTCGCCGGCGATCCGCACGAGCGCCGCTGGGGTGGTGTCGAAGAGCACCGCGGTCGCCGCGGGAAGCTCCCGGAGATCGGTCACCTCGACGCCGGTGACGATCTCGCCTCCGTGCGCGACGAGGTCCTCGGCCATTGCGTCCACGATCGCCTGGCTGCCGCCGATCGGGATGGGCCAGCCGCCGCGGTGCCCCGCCGTCGCCAGCGCGAGCCCGGCTCCCGCGCTGGAGAGGCTGGGCATCGGCCGCACCGTGTGGGCGAAGACGCCGGTGAGCAGGGCCGGGGCCGCCTCCTCGGAGAAGCGCGTGTTCCAGTCCATGCTTCCCTGCTCGAGCGAGCGCAGGCCGAACAGCGCGGCGGTGAGCGGATGCCGCGGCAGTCGCAGCAGGGACGACAGGGTGAACTGCGCCACCTCATCCGCCCGGTCGACCAGCGGACGGAACAGCCGTTGCCATGGTGCGCCGTCGCGCCCGAGCCCCTCGGCCGCGCGGTCGAGGTCGCGCCAGGCGAGCGCGGCCCGTCCGCCGTCGAGCGGATGCCCGTACGACGCCTCGGGCACCGCGAACCGCACCCGCTTGCGCAGCTCGAACCGGCTGAAGAACCCCGAGGCGAAGGCGAGCGGATGCACCGCAGAGCAGACGTCGTGCCGGAACCCCGGCAGGGTGAGCTCCGAGGTGCGGGCGCCGCCGCCGACGGTCTGGCCTCGCTCGTACACGCGCACGCTCAGTCCGGCCCTCGCCAGCGTCACGGCGGCGGCCAGGCCGTTCGGCCCTGAGCCGATCACGACGGCGTCGACCTCGGTCATTGCTCTGCCCGGTCCCGGTCCCGGTCCCGGTCCGCCAGGGTGAACGGGCCGGCCAGCGTGTTCAGCTCCTGCCGCATCCACCAGACCCTATCCGTCCGGCGCTCCTCGCGGGTCGCGAAACGGTAGTGGAAGAGGCGGGCCCGCACCCAGCGCGGCCGCTCGCCGTCGAAGGGGTCGAGCCGCAGCATCCGCAGGGTCGGCCGGTCGGCCTCGAGCAGGCGCAGGAGGAAGGTGCGGAACCAGCCGTCATCCGCCCCCAGCGCGAGGAACCACATCAGCCAGTCGAGCCTCAGGTGGTACGGCGCGAACTGCCGGGGGACGCGCGTCGGGTCTCCCGGCTTGCCCTTGAACCCGTACTCCCGCCAGCGGGTCTCGTCCGCAGGGTCGTCGGAGTCGGTGCCCTCCACGATCACCTCGTAGCGCTCCTTGGTCACGCTGCCGAAGGCGCCGTAGGCGTTGACGAGGTGCCAGCGGTTGAAGCTCGCGTTCATCAGCTGGCGACGGGCGACCAGGTTCTTCGCCGGCCACCAGCTGAGCACGATCGTGAACGCGGTCATGGCGAGCACGATCACGGCGAACCAGAGCGGCACCCCCGCCGGACCGCCGTCGGCCGGCATCGCGGGGATGACGAGGCGGATCGCGGGGTCGCCGACGGCGGAGAAGGCCAGGACGATCGTCAGCACGTTCAGCCAGGCGAAGTTGCCGGTGACGACCAGCCACAGCTGGGTGAGGATCACGATCGCCGCCGCGATGCTCGCCACCGGCTGGGGCGCGAACAGGAAGAAGGGCACGATGAGCTGCGCGAAGTGGTTGCCCAGCACCTCGGCCCGGTGCATCCACTTCGGCAGCAGGTGCGCGAAGCGGCTGAGCGGGTTCGGCATCGGCTGGGTCTCGTGGTGGTAGTACAGCGCGGTGAGGTCGCGCCACGATCGGTCGCCGCGCATCTTGATCATGCCGGCGCCGAACTCGAGCCGGAAGACGAGCCACCTGATCAGGAAGATCACGGTGATCGGAGTGGCCACCCGGCTCGAGCCGAGGAAGGCGACCATGAAGCCGGCCTCGAGCAGCAGGCTCTCCCAGCCGAAGCCGTAGAAGGTCTGGCCGACGTTCACGATCGAGAGGTAGAGGAGCCAGATCACCAGGAAGGCCACCAGCGGCACCCAGGCCGGCCCCAGCTGCGGCAGGCCGAGCACCAGCGTCGCCGAGACCACGGCGCCGACGATCGCAACGGCGCGGAGCAGGCGATCGGAGTAGTGCCAGCGGAACAGCGTCGGCTGGCGCCTCGCGTAGACGGTGCGCAGGAACACGGGGACCGGCATCAGCCCGTGCTCGCCGAGGAGCGCCGGGAACTGGTTCAGGGTGGAGAGGAAGGCGATCAGGTAGATCGCCGCGGTGCCCCGCTGCAGCACCTCGCGGGCGAGGTCGTAGTCGGTGCCGGCCAGCCACTCCATCGCCATCCCTCCCGCCGGGGATGGTACGCGCGAGGCGCCGATCCGCATCTGTCGCCCGGGCTCGGAAACCCGCCGAACCGGCGTACAGTGCGCCGCATGCTCATCCTCGTCATCGTGCTGCTCGTCGTCTGGGTCATCCTCGCCGTCCTGGGATTCGCGATCAAGGGCCTGTTCTGGCTCGCGATCATCGGGATCGTGCTCTTCGTGGCGACCGCCATCATCGGCTTCGTGAGGCGCTCCATCACGCGCAAGCGCACCTGAGGCGCCCGCGTCGCCGGCGCCGGCGTGCCGCCCGCTTGGGCCGCCCCGTCGTCGCACCAGCGGATGCGGAGCGCCGGCGGCCTCGCGGCGCACCAGCTGCTGGCGACGGATGCGGAGGGCCGGGTTCGGCGTGTCGTGCGCGACACGCCGCCCGGGCGGCGCGCTATCCGTCACGACTGCGTGTGCTTCGGCCCGGCCGCGGCGCGGCGCCCGCGGCGCTGTATCACCCGCTGTTGTCCCATCCGCTGTTGAGGACGGATGTCGCCCCCAGCCCTCGGCGGGTCGCGCGCGCCACGCCACCGGGTGGCGCGCCATCCGTCATCGCCGCGGGTTCGCCCGCGGGGGCCGGCTCGCCCGCCGGGGCCGGCCCGGCCACGCCCCCGTGAGCAGCCCCGAACGCATGAGCGCTCACGCCAACGTGAGCAGCTCGACCCGGCCCCGCCCGCGCGAGCAGCCACCAACGCATGAGCGCCCACGCCAGCGCAAGCAGGCCGACCCGACCACCCCCACGCCCGCGCGAGCAGCCCGGAACGCCGGCGCGGCACAGCGGGCTTCCCGGGAGTTCTACACTCGTAACATGCCGGAAACGCCTGATTGGAAGCCCCGTTCGCGCACTGTCACCGACGGAATCGAAGCCACGACCTCGCGCGGGATGCTGCGCGCGGTCGGGATGGGTGACGCCGACTGGGAGAAGCCCCAGATCGGCATTGCGAGCTCGTGGAACGAGATCACGCCGTGCAACCTCTCGCTCGACCGCCTCGCGCAGGCGGCCAAGGAAGGGGTGCACTCCGGCGGCGGCTACCCGCTGCAGTTCGGCACCATCTCCGTCTCCGACGGCATCTCGATGGGCCACGAGGGCATGCACTTCTCGCTGGTCAGCCGCGAGGTGATCGCCGACTCGGTCGAGACGGTCATGGAGGCCGAGCGTCTCGACGGCTCCATCCTGCTCGCCGGCTGCGACAAGTCGCTGCCCGGCATGCTCATGGCCGCGGCGCGCCTCGACCTCGCGTCCGTCTTCCTCTACGCCGGCTCGATCGCGCCGGGCTGGGTCAAGCTCAGCGACGGCACCGAGAAGGAGCTGACCATCATCGACTCCTTCGAGGCGGTCGGCGGGCTCAAGGCCGGCACGATGAGCCAGGAGGACGCTCACCGGATCGAGTGCGCCTTCGCACCGGGCGAGGGCGCCTGCGGCGGCATGTACACCGCGAACACGATGGCGAGCGTCGCCGAGGCGCTCGGGATGAGCCTGCCGGGCTCGACGAGCCCCGCATCGGCCGACCGTCGTCGCGACTACTTCGCGCACCGTTCGGGCGAGGCGGTGGTGGAGATGCTGAGGCGCGGCATCACCGCCCGCGACATCCTCACCAGGGACGCCTTCGAGAACGCGATCACCGTGGCCATGGCCCTGGGAGGGTCGACCAACGTCGTGCTGCACCTGCTCGCGATCGCGCACGAGGCCGAGGTGGAGCTCACCATCGACGACTTCAACCGGATCGGCGACAAGGTTCCGCACATCGCCGACATGAAGCCCTTCGGCCGCTACGTGATGGCCGACGTCGACCGGCACGGCGGCATCCCGGTGCTGATGAAGGCGCTGCTCGACGCCGGCCTGCTGCACGGCGACGCGCTCACCGTCACCGGCAAGACCGTCGCCGAGAACCTCGCCGAGCTGAACCCCGACGACCTCGACGGCACCGTGCTGCACAAGCTCGACGACCCGATCCACGCGACCGGCGGCCTCACCATCCTCAAGGGCTCGCTCGCGCCGGAGGGCGCCGTGGTCAAGTCGGCAGGCTTCGACGCCGACGTCTTCGAGGGCCCGGCCCGGGTGTTCGAGCGCGAGCGGGAGGCGATGGATGCCCTCACCGAGGGCCGCATCGAGAAGGGCGACATCGTCGTCATCCGCTACGAGGGCCCGAAGGGCGGCCCCGGCATGCGCGAGATGCTGGCCATCACGGCGGCCATCAAGGGTGCAGGGCTCGGCAAGGATGTACTACTCTTGACCGACGGACGATTCTCGGGCGGCACAACCGGCCTGTGCATCGGCCACATAGCACCCGAAGCGGTGGACGCAGGTCCCATCGCCTTCGTGCGCGATGGTGATCTCATACGGGTCGATATCGCGGCTCGCTCCCTCGACCTACTTGTCGAGCCAGCCGAGCTCGCCGCCCGCCGTGAAGGCTGGGCTCCGCTGCCCCCGCGCTATACCCGTGGCGTACTCGCAAAGTATTCGAAGCTCGTCCACTCGGCCGCAGAGGGCGCCATCACCGGATAGCGCCGTGCCGGGAGCTTCGCACCACCATTCGTGATCGATCCCAAGGAAAACCTGATGTCCACGGAAACTCCCGTGCCCACACTGAAACCAGCCCAGGCTCCCGCTCCGGGCGCCCAGTCGACCCCCGAGGTGCTCACCGGCTCGGGTGCGATCCTCCGCTCCCTCGAGCTGCTCGGCGTCACCGACGTCTTCGGCATCCCCGGCGGTGCGATCATGCCGTTCTACGACGAGCTGATGAGCTCCACCGCCGTCCGCCACATCCTGGTCCGCCACGAGCAGGGCGCGGGCCACGCGGCCGAGGGCTACGCCGCCGCGACCGGGCGGCTCGGCGTGTGCATCGCCACCTCCGGTCCCGGCGCCACCAACCTGGTCACCGCGATCGCGGATGCGCACATGGACTCGGTGCCGCTGCTGGCGATCACCGGCCAGGTCTTCTCCACCGTGATGGGGACCGACGCCTTCCAGGAGATCGACATCGTCGGCATCACCATGCCGATCACCAAGCACTCCTTCCTGGTCACCCGGCCCGAGGACATCCCGGCCACCCTGGCCGCCGCCTACCTGGTGGCGACGACGGGGCGCCCCGGTCCGGTGCTGGTGGACATCTCGAAGGACGCCCAGCAGGACTCGGCCCCCTTCGTCTGGCCGAGCAAGGTCGAGCTGCCCGGGTACCGGCCGGTGACCAAGGCGCACGGCAAGCAGATCCAGGCCGCGGCCCAGCTGCTGGCCGAGGCCAAGCGCCCCGTGCTCTACGTCGGCGGCGGGGTGAATCGGGCCAAGGCATCCGCTCAGCTCCTGGACCTGGCCGAGAAGGTGGGCGCACCGGTGGTGACCACCCTCATGGCCCGCGGCGTCTTCCCCGACTCGAACCCGCTGAACCTCGGCATGCCCGGCATGCACGGAACGGTTCCCGCGGTGCTCGCGCTGCAGGAGTCCGACCTGCTCGTGGTGCTCGGCGCCCGCTTCGACGACCGGGTGACCGGCAAGCCGAGCGAGTTCGCGAAGAACGCCAAGGTCGTGCACGTCGACATCGACCCGGCCGAGATCTCCAAGATCCGGTTCGCCGATGTCCCGATCGTCGGCGATGCCAAAGACGTCATCGCCGACCTCTCTTCCGCCTACACCGCGGCGACGAAGGACAGGCAGCACGACCTGTCGGAGTGGTGGGCGCGGCTCGACCGGCTGAAGGAGCAGTATCCGCTCGGCTACGACGAGCCCGACGACGGCCTGCTCAGCCCGCAGTGGGTGATCCAGCGGATCGGCGAGCTCACGGGGCCGGAGGCGATCTACGCCTCCGGGGTCGGCCAGCACCAGATGTGGGCCGCTCAGTTCATCACCTACGACCGCCCGAACGCGTGGCTGAACTCCGGCGGCGCGGGCACGATGGGCTACGGTCTGCCGGCGGCCATGGGCGCCAAGGTGGCCGAGCCGAACCGCACGGTGTGGGCGATCGACGGCGACGGATGCTTCCAGATGACCAACCAGGAGCTCGCCACCTGCGTCATCAACAACATCCCGATCAAGGTCGCGATCATCAACAACTCCTCGCTGGGCATGGTGCGCCAGTGGCAGACCCTGTTCTACGACGGCCGCCACTCCTTCACCGACCTCAACACCGGAGCCGACACCGCGATGGTGCCCGACTTCGTGAAGCTGGCCGACGCGTACGGCGCTCTGGGCATCCGCGTCCGCAGCAGGGACGAGGTGGATGCGGCGATCACGCTGGCGAACGAGACCAACGACCGTCCGGTGGTGATCGACTTCATCGTGAGCCCCGACTCGATGGTGTGGCCGATGGTGCCGCAGGGGGTCAGCAACTCCGCGGTGCAGTACGCCCGCGACCACGCCCCGGAATGGGAAGAGGAGTAGACCATGATGCACGTCCTCTCCCTGCTGGTCGAAGACAAGCCGGGTCTGCTGACCCGGGTCGCCGGGCTGTTCGCCCGCCGTGGCTTCAACATCGAGAGCCTTGCGGTCGGCAAGACCGAGATCCCCGGCCTCAGCCGGATCACCGTGGTGGTGGATGTCGAGGGCCTTCCGCTCGAGCAGGTCACCAAGCAGCTCAACAAGCTGGTCAACGTGATCAAGATCGTGGAGCTCGAGCCGGGCCAGACGGTCCAGCGCGAGCACATGCTGATCAAGGTGCGGGTCGACGCGACCACCCGCGGTCAGATCCTCGAGGCGACCAACCTGTTCCGGGCCAGGATCGTGGATGTCGCCACCGACGCCCTGGTGATCGAGGTCACCGGGGACACCGCGAAGGTGCAGGCGCTGCTGCGCGTGCTCGAGCCGTACGGCATCAAGGAGATCGCGCAGTCGGGCCTCCTGGCCATCGGCCGCGGCTCGAAGAGCATCACCGAGCGCGTCTTCAAGAACTGAACTTCAGACACAACACACCAAGGAGAAACCCCACTGTGACCGAGATCTTCTACGACAAGGACGCCGACCTGTCCCTCATCCAGGGCAAGAAGGTGGCCGTGATCGGCTACGGCTCCCAGGGCCACGCCCACGCGCTCAATCTGCGCGACTCCGGCGTCGAGGTCAAGATCGGCCTGCGCCCCGACTCCAAGTCGGTGGCCAAGGCCCAGGAGGCCGGCTTCGAGGTGCTGAGCACCGCCGAGGCCGCCAAGTGGGGCGACGTCATCGTCATCCTCGCGCCCGACCAGAGCCAGCGCGGCCTCTACGCCGCCGACGTCAAGGACAACCTGGTCGCCGGGAACGCGATCCTGTTCGGGCACGGCTTCAACATCCGCTTCGGCTACATCACCGCGCCGGACGGCGTCGACGTGATCATGGTCGCGCCGAAGGGACCCGGCCACACCGTGCGCCGCGAGTACGAGGCCGGCCGCGGCGTGCCGATCATCGCGGCGGTCGAGCAGGACGCCACCGGCACCGCGTGGGACCTCGCCTGGAGCTACGCCAAGGGCATCGGCGGCCTGCGCGCCGGCGGCATCAAGACCACCTTCACCGAGGAGACCGAGACCGACCTCTTCGGCGAGCAGGCCGTGCTCTGCGGCGGCGTCTCGCACCTGGTGGAGGCCGGCTTCGAGACCCTCACCGAGGCGGGCTACCAGCCGCAGATCGCCTACTTCGAGGTGCTGCACGAGCTGAAGCTGATCGTCGATCTGATGTGGGAGGGCGGCATCGCCAAGCAGCGCTGGTCGGTCTCCGACACCGCCGAGTACGGCGACTACGTCTCCGGCCCGCGGGTGATCGACGCCGGGGTCAAGGAGCGGATGAAGGAGGTGCTGGCCGACATCCAGTCCGGAGCCTTCGCCAAGCGCTTCATCGACGACCAGGACGCCGGCGCCCCCGAGTTCCTCGCCCTGCGCGAGAAGGAGGCGCAGCACCCGATCGAGGCGACCGGCCGCGAGCTGCGCGCGCTCTTCGCCTGGAAGCAGCAGGACGCCGACTACACGGAGGGCTCGGCGGCCCGCTAGTCCCTGCTTCGAAACGGCCCGGGTGCGGTTACCCGGGCCGTTTCGGCGTATCCGGGCGCTTCGTGTCGCCCGGATGCGCCGAAGTCGCCCGGCTTGCTCGCCTTGTCCTCCGGGGGGCTAGGGTGATCGGTGCGAAGAGGCACCGATGGAGGAACCCATGACCGACGACGTCGTCGACTACACGAAACTGCTCAGGCTCGACGGCAAGGGCTTCGTCGTCCTGGGGGCCGGGAACGGGATCGGCGTCGCCACCTCGCGGGCGCTCGCCTCGGCCGGGGCGACGGTGTTCTGCGTGGACATCGACCGGGAGCGCGCCGAGACCATCGCGAAGGAGGTCGGCGGATTCGCGGGCGTGGGGGACCTCACCAGGTCGGCCGACGCCGACCGGCTGTTCGCCGAGGCCGAGGAGAAGCTCGGGCACGTCGACGGGCTCGCCGACATCATCGGCATCGCCGGCTACAAGCGGATCGGCGAGTTCGACGACGCCGACTACGACTGGCAGGACTCCATGGTCGCGCGGCAGGCCTTCTTCGCCGTCCAGGCGGCGACGCCGTACCTGGAGAAGGCCGGCGGCGGCAGCATGGTGTTCATCGCCTCGACCTCCGGCCTGTCCAGCGCCCCGAACCAGCTCCTCTACGGCATGTCGAAGGCCGCGGTGATGTCCCTGGTCCGCACCGCGGCGGTGGAGCTCGGCCCGAAGGGGATCCGGGTCAACGCGGTGTCCCCGGGCGCCACCAAGACCCCGCGCATCAGCGCCTATACGGACGTGATCGAGGAGAACATCCGCCGCACCCCGCTGCGGAAGGTCGGCGAGGTGTCGGACATCGCCTCGGCCATCCTCTTCCTCTCCTCGCCCCTGGCCGGGCACGTCAGCGGCCAGAACCTCGTGGTCGACGGAGGGATCACGCAGATCTCGGCGGTGCCGGGCCCGGGCGAGGTCTGAGGCCTCGCCGGTGTAGCCCGGGACGCTCAGCGGCCCGGCTGCTGGGGCCCAGCGGGATCGGCCTTCCCGGCGATGCGGCTCAGGCGACGGCCTGGACTGATAGAGCCTGGACGACGGCGCCCCGGCTGGGGCGTGGCGGCGTTGCGGCTCAGGCGACGGCCTGGACCACGGCCACGACACCCCAGATCAGCCCGCCCCAGAACCCGGCGGAGATGACGATCGCGATCCCCCAGCCGACCACCCGATTGCGGCCGGGACGCGCGTCCTCCTCGGCAATCGCGTGCTGCAACTGCGCCGTCAGGTCGGTCATCTGAGCCCCCCGCTCGGGAGAGCCCCCGCTCTCCAAGCCCAGGATAGGCTGATCGACCAGGTGACCGCCACCGATCTGCCCCAAATTGGGGGCGCGATGGTTCCGCATGGTGCTCGTGCCGGGGGCGCCGAGTTCGCCCGGGACGATCGCCATCGGCGTGAGCTTACGATGGAGCATGGTCGCGCTGGCACTGGGAATCCCGCGCGTCCGCCGCGCCCCGAGCCTCGACGGCCGGCCGGACGTCCCCGAGCTGATCGACGGTCACGGGCGCACCGCCCGCGAC
>Ga0182749_1000262_pt1 | contig 53093 bp, 48 predicted proteins | sample eDN3rd37CKraftMG_FD_128875 | JGI IMG/M metagenome (GOLD analysis project Ga0182749, IMG submission 128875) | Enriched Miracle-Growth compost microbial communities from Emeryville, California, USA - eDNA 3rd pass 37_C Kraft MG (version 2) (version 2) ...
ACAGAGAGCGAACTCCTGGTACCATTTTTGCTACCGAATTCGGTAACACGGCGCAAAAAAGAGATCAGTACCAATCCGCGGGACATTTCGGAAAACCGCTTTCTACTCAGTGACACAGGATAAAATAGAACAATACCGGCACATTCGAGTTTCAAGACTGGTGCCTTAAACCGCTCGGCCACCCTTCCATGCCCCTGGCATAGCTAGATAAATCGCTTCGGCACGTCAAAACAACTGGGCCCGTTTCATAGTGCCGCCAGGCCGCGTCGGCCGCGCCGGCCGCCGCCGCCGCTATGTGCACCGGAGCGGCCGAAAAGGGAAGGCGGGAACGGCTGGCCATGATAGCTTGCCGGTTCGGTGAAGGAGGAGAGGCGGTGTCTGAGGACAGTGAAGAGGCGTCCGGGCCGGTCCAATCGGCCACACCCGGAGAGAGGGCGGCCTCACCTGCGAAGGAATCGCCGGTCCTGCGGGCGTTCCGCGACATCGCTCAAAGGAATCCGCGGTTCAAAAACGTCGAGCCCCGAGGGATCAGTTTCGTCATCCCCGGTTTTCGGCAGACGCCGAAATAACTCACCCCCTCGAGGCCGACGTCACCACTGCGGCTCGAGCCCTTGACCGTTTGCGGGGCCCGCAAGCGCCCGCGTGCCCGCGGCCATCAGCCCGGATTGTCCGAGAACTTGCGTTCGCGCCAGGCGAGCGCCCGGCCCAGCCCTTCGTCCCGGACAACCTTCAGGAAGTCGCGCTTGAGCTGCGAGCCTTCGCCCTCGATGATGAGATCGGCATCGAGCGCCGCGCGCAACGCCGCCTTCATGCCCATGATCTCATAGGACCGGTTCACCGCCGCCTTTGTGCGCCGCAGGACCATCGGGTCCATGCGCGCGAGTATGCGGGCGACCTCCATGGATCGGGCCATCACCCTTTCCGGCGCGACCACCTCGTTCACGAAACCGAGGCGATGTGCTTCCGCGGCCGGAATCTTGTCTTCACCGGTGAGGATGATGCCCTTAGCGGTCTTCGGGCCCACGAACCAGGGCAGCAGCATCGAGACGATGCCGGCCCCGAATTTGAGCTCGGGCTCGCCGAACACGGCCTCGGAAGACGAGACGGCGAGATCACACGCAAGCATGAGCTCGAATCCGCCGGCCAGCGCCGGGCCGTTCACCGCAGCGATGGTGGGTTGCGGTAACTCCCAAAACGACATGATGCCCTTGAAGTCGGCTTCCAGCAAAGGCTCCCACTGAGCGACGCCCTGTGGCTGCAGGTCCGCCTGATCCTTGAGGTCGAAGCCGGAGGAGAAGGCCGCGCCCGAACCCGTCACCACGACGACGCGCAGGTCGCCGTCGCTCCTGATCGCGGAGCACAAATGGTCCAGCTCCTTGAGCATGTGCTGGCTCATGGCGTTCGCGCGCTTCGGCCGATTGAGAGTCACAAGCGCAATGCCTTTCTCGGGCCGATCGACGAGCAGCGTCTCGTAGGTCATGTCGCAATCTCCTTCGGGGTCTGCATTCACCTGCGTCCATTCGCCATGCGCAGACTGTCCGGTTCGAAGCGCAGCCGCCACATCGCCAGCGCGCCCAGCGCGGGACCGATCGCGAGCATCGCGAACGCATAGCGCCAGCCGAGCGCCGAGACGGCGACCGGCATGAGTTGAATGGCCACGAACGTCAGAAGGAAGCCGAGGCTGGTCTGGATCGTCAGCATCGTGCCGATCAGCTTCGGGTCGGACATTTCGGCGATCGCGGCGGAGAACTGGCCGGAATCGGCAATCACAGTCACGCCCCAGACCAGGGCGATCGCGCACACGACCGCCATCCCGGCGCTCGCCGCCAGCCCGATCGTCGCTGCGCACAGGCCGCTCACGACCATGGCCGAGATCGTGATGGCGGTTCGCCCGAGCCTGTCGGCGGCGAGGCCGGCAAACACGGATCCGACGGCGCCGCTGGCGATCACCACGAACGCGAGTAGTCCCGTTACCCTCGGCTGCGCCGGCGCGCCGCTCTGCAGCCAGGCCCAGGCGAGGAACGGCCCGATCCAGGCCCACATCGCGTAGAGCTCCCACATGTGGCCGAGATAGCCGAGATTTGCGAGCCGGATCGAGCGTCGGCGCAGGAGGCGCAACGCGTCGGACGGCGAGAACCGCGTCGCTACTCCGTGCTGCGGACCGAGGGTCACGAGGTTGATGAGCGAGGCGGCGATGAGTGCGCACAGCGAGGATGCGATCACCGTCAGGCGCCAATCGAGCGGCAGCAACGCCGTGAAGAGGCTGGGTAGGGCGGAGCCGAGCGTCAGCGCACCGACCAGCGTTCCGATCATCAGGCCAAGCCGCTGCACGGACCAGGCGGCTGCGAGCTTCATGCCGACCGGATAGACCCCGGCCATGCACATGCCGGTGAGAAAGCGCAGCACGATCGTCCAGCCGCTGCCGTAGCCGCTCGCGAGCAGGCAGACATTGAAGATCGCACCGGTGCCGGCACAGGCGCAGAATATGCGTCGCGGATCGAGCCGGTCCGCCAGCCCGGTGAAGGCACTGACCAGAGTTCCCGCGACGAAGCCGAGTTGCACCGCACCGGTCAGCAGGGATGCCTGCTGACCGGAGATTTGGCCCACGGAGAGTAGCCTGGGGATCGCGGCCGAGGCCGAGAACCACAAGGTCATGCTGGCCACCTGGCAAAGCACGATCAGGACGATCGACCGTGTCTTTGTCGACATCAGCGCCTTGCTGCCGTTGAGCCCCCGCGTGGCGTTCGTCAAAGGCCCTTGCAGCCCGTCTGGGCAAGGGGGACATTCACGTCGTTCCAGGGATAGAGCTTGGTGACCTTCCAGGCGTATTTGGCGCCGTATTTCGGCTGCGACAGCTTGACCGCCTCGGCCTCATAAGTGCCGACCATGCCCTGGTGGTCCTCCTTGCGGACGGCGAGCTTGCCGATGACCGTATCGATCGAGGTGGTTTCCAGCGCATCGACGATGCCATTGGTGTCCAACGTCTTGGCGTTGTTCATCGCCGCGAGGACAAGCCGCATGCCCACATAGGCCTGGATCGACTGTGGCCCGGGCACCATGCCGTAGCTGGCGGCATAGTCCTTGACGAATTTGGCCATCGCAGGCGTCTGCTCCTCGGTCGTCCACGAGGCGAAGAGCCCGCCGGTGATCAGACCGGCGCCGTCGTCGCCGAGCGCCTGCAGCATGGAATCGGGCATGCCGAGCGGCGGCAGCATGAACTGTTTGAGGCCGAAGCTGCGCGCCTGCTTGATGAAGGCCGGCATGTCGTCGCCGACGGCGAGAGCAAGATAGATCGCATCGGCGCCGCTCGACTGGATCTGCGAGATCGCCGACGACCAGTCGGCGGTGCCCATCGGACGTCCCGCCGATCCGACGACCTTCAGGCCGCCGATCTTCTCGAACTGGGCCTTGTTGCTCTGCCCCCAGACGAAGTCGTGATAAACGATGAACCACTTCTTCTGCAGCAACTCGGGATGCGACTTCATCAGCAACGCGTTGCCGTTGGCCATCATCGCGTCGTTGGGGTTGGTCCGGAACATCAGGCGGCTGCACTGCGCGCCGGTCGTCTGCACCGCCTGCGAGTTCGTCGTGAGCATCGGCACACCTAGCCGCTGACCCTGCGCCTCGATCGCCAGCACCGTGGCGCTGCTCGCCCCGCCGACGAGAATTTTCACGCGGTCCTGCAGAACGAGCTTCTGCGCCTTGGAGAGACCCACGGCGGCGTTCGCCTGCTCGTCCTCGACGAGGAGCTTCACCTTTTGGCCTTTGACGGTCGGAGCGTCCTTGACCGCCTGCTCGTAGCCGTTGCGCATGTCGACGCCGAGCGGCGCGAGCGCGCCGGTCGTCGGCACGATGACGCCGATCTTGACGTCTTCGGCGCTCGCCTTCGTGGCCACGGTCGAGACGGCCGCGAGCAGAACGCAGCTTAGCAGCGCCAGCTTTGTCTTGTGCAGAATTGGCTTATTCGGTTTCATTGTTCGTCCTCCCTTGGTGATTGTTCTCAAAACGTCACGACGGCTTTTCCTGTGAAGCGCCGTCCCTGGATCTCTCCGAGAGTCTCGGAAAGTTTGTCGAGCGTGACGGCCTCGATGCGGTAGGCCGGCAGGCTGCCGGCGACGAGAGCCTCCTGGATCGCCGCGATCGCCTCGCGAACGAGGTCCGGGGCGTGCTGGAGATAGCTGCCGAAATACATGCCCAGCGCGGCGACGTTCTTCACGAGCAGGATGTTGGCGGGGTAGGTCGGCACGTTCCCGGCCGGAAAGCCGAGGGTGACGATCCTGCCACTCCAGGCGATGCATCGCAGGGCGAGCCCGCCCATCTCGCCACCGACCGGGTCGATGATGACGTCCGCCCCACGTTTGCCGGTCAGCTCCAGCACCCGGTCGCGCAGCGAAGCGCTGCCGTAGTCGATGGTCTCGTGTGCGCCGAGCGACGACATGAGGGCGCAGCGTTCCGCCGAGCTCGCCGCGCCGATGACGCGGGCGCCGGCCCAGCGCGCGAGCGCGATGGCCGCGAGGCCGACGCCGCCGGCCCCCCCGAGGACGAGAACCGATTCGCCTTTCGAGAGCCCGGCACGCCAGTGCAATGCGCCATACGAGGTCGCGTAATTGATGAACGTCCCAGCAGCGGTTTCGAAACCGAGCCTGTCCGGAATCTTGAAGAGACGCTTTGCCGGAACGGCGACATGTTCGGCATAACCGCCGCCGTCGATCAGCGCGGCCACCCGGTCGCCGACCTGCCATCCATTGACGCCGGCGCCGACACTTGCGATCTCGCCCGCGATCTCCATCCCCGGCACGAAAGGCGGATCGATCTTCGTCTGGTACTGGCCGGCAATAACCACCAGATCGGCATAGTTCACACCCGCACTGCGAACGCGGACGACCACCTCACCTTCGCCGGCAGAAGGCTCCGGCCAGTCCTGGATGGTGAGGGCATCCGGCTTGCCGTAGGCGTGACAGATAGCGGCCTTCACGTGGCGTCTCCTTTCGAGAGCGTCTTTTCGGGATGAGGTGGGGGCGCGCCGCGCAGATCGGCTGCGGACTGATCGAGTTCGGCGGCGAGTCGGCGCAGCGACTGACGGTCGACCTTTCCGACCCCAAGCACCGGCAGCTCAGGGACGATCCTGAATTGTTTGGGAATTTTGTAGTTCGCCAGCCGTCCCGCGCACCATTCGCGCATGTCGTCCGGATCGACCGCGCCCGAGCCCTTGGGTTGGACGAAAGCGACGCCGACCTCCTGAAACAGGGGATGCGGCACCGGGACGACTGCGCAGATCGCAACCCCGGGATGTTCTTCGACCGCGGCCTCTACCTCACGCGGATAGACATTGTAGCCGCCGGATTTGAACATCTCCTTGAGCCGGCCAACGAGCTCGATGCAGCCTGCCTCGTCCTCACGCCCAATATCTCCGGTGCGCACGAAACCGTCCGGTGTCCGCGCCTGGCGGCTCGCCTCCGGCTGACCGAGATAGGCCTGCATCGCCCATTCGGGTCTGAGCTGGATTTCACCCGGGCTGCCCCGCTCGACCGGCCTGCCGTTCTCGTCGGCGAGGCGAACTTCGCCGTCAGGGACCGGTCTGCCGATGGTGCGGCTCAAGGTTTCATCGTCGAGCTCCGGCCCGGCATAGCAGACCGAGCCGCTCGATTCCGTGAGCCCGTAGGAAGAACCGATGCGGCAGCCGAGCGCGCGCAGCCTTCGGACCGCAGAGACAGGCAGCGCGGCGCCCGACCACACGGCCCATTGCAGGTCGCTGAATATCTCCGCAGAGAACTCGGGATGTCCCAGCACCATGAGTGCGATCGTCGGAAGCGTGATCCATATCGTCAGGCGATCGTCGCGCACCCGGGCAATGAAGCGGGCCGGATCGAACTTCTCGTCGAGGAACTGCGTGCCGCCGCCGACGAGGCAATAGGTCGAGATGAAGCCGACGCCGCCGATGTGATTGATGGGCAGATGATTGGCAACGCGGATCGGGTCGCACGGCCAGACGCGGTTCTGGTTCAGTGCGCGCGCAATGAGACCCTCGTGGGTGAGGAGGGCGCCCTTGGGCTTCCCGGTCGATCCTGATGTGTAGACGAGAAGGACGGGATCGCGGCCGGTGCGACGGTCCGGGCGCCGCGCGATGCCGTCGACACCGGCGCCATCGCGAACGAAGTCGTCGAAATGCTCGAAACGATCGGCGTCGGCACAGCCGTTATCGAGCAGGATGACGCGTTCGAGCGAGGGAGCGATCCCGGCGAGGGCCTTGAGGTCGGCGACGATGTCCTGTCCGAGGAAGCGCGTGGCAGAGAAGAGAATGCGCGGCTGCCCATCGGTGAGGACATGCTCAAGTTCCTGGCGACGATAGCGCGGATTGAGACCCATCCAGATCGCGCCGACCATTGAGGTCGCGAGAAACACGACCAGGAACTCGGTGCGCATGCCGCTCAGCGTGGCGACGCGGTCGCCGGGCTCGATTCCGGCCGCGATCAGGCCGCGCGCGCAGTCTTCGACGCGCCGCTTGAGTTCGGAATAAGTGAGCCGCTCATCTCCGCAGACGACCGCTTCCTGCGAACCACGATGGCGCGCATGATAGGCGAGATAGTCATGGACCTGATGCAGGACGGGCAGGGTGGTCATTACCGGTCGCCGCCATCCGTGCCGGTGGCCAGTTCACGGCGGAAATACAGAAGGTCGGACGCGGCGACATTCGCGACGATGTCACGCATCGCGGCTTCGGCCTCGGCCGGCTGGTCATCGCCGATCGCCTTGACCATGCGGCGCCAATTCTTGAGCCACAGCCGGCGGTTCGCCTCGGCAAGCAGGGTGACCCGCGTCAGATGCAGGGTCCGGCGGCCGAGCGAGACGAGGATGCCGCGTGCCAACTCATTGTCGAGCCGGGCGACGACGAACATGGTGCATTGATAGACGACCGGCAGGAACCGGTCGGCGTTATCGAGTGAAGCCTCGAGCTCGGACGTGCCCTTGCGCAGATCGGAGAGCACATTGTCGTCGTGCATTTCGGCCACGCGGCGCGCCGCGAGCGACAGAAGAATCCCTCGCACTTCGAAGATGTCGGCGACATCCTTCTCGGACAGTTTCGCAACGAAGGCGCCGTAGCGAGGGCGAATCTCGATCAGCGCCTCTTTCTCGACGATGCGGAAGGCCTCGCGGACCGGGCCGCGGCTCACGCCGAATTGCAATGCCAGCTCCGTTTCGAGCAGGCGTTGACCCGGCGTGAAAGTCCCTCGGACGATGCCTTCGACGAGAGCGTTGGCGATTTGCTCGGGCAGCGACCAGGTCAGCTTCGCGGTCGCGTCGTAGCGCGCGAAAAGTCCGACCGGATCGAGACCGGCGATGGCCTGGGCCTGCGATGGCGACGATGTGGGTTTTTGCATGGGCATATCAGGCTGCAGTTCGCAATTTGTTTCGGGCCGGCCGTGTCATGGCGAGCAGCTTCGCATGCGCGCGGACGGCCTGCGCGGTCGAGCCGAAGACGGCAATGCCATTCTCGACGAGGCTGGTCCGCTGTTCGCGTACGAAATCGTCCTGTACCTTGTCGCCGGCACTGCGCAGGACGAGCGAGATCTTCGGTCCGTCGGATGAGGCACGCCGGATCGAAGCGCCGATCTCCTCGAGCTGGGCGCGCCCCGCGGCCTCGCTGTCGGCGAAGTCCATGATCGATCCCATCTCGATGTAGCAGATGATGCTGTCGATCGCCGGATCGCGCTTCAACAGATCGGCGATCTCTTCGAGAATGTAGCGGTCGCCTTCTTTCAGCCCCCAGACCGGGATATCGATGGGATTGGCCACGCTCGTGCCCGGCACGCCGAACCGGCTGAGCGCCTTGGCCGTGTCGGCGCCGAGCTTGGGAACGATCATGCCCGCGCGTGCAGCCGCGTCGGAGGAGGTGACGCTCACGCCGCCGCCGGATCCGAAGATGCCCAGCCGGTTGCCACGCAGTTCGCGATGGGCACTGAAGATCAGGAGCGCATCCATCAGTTCGCCGATGCCGTCGACCTGCAGGATGCCGGCCTGTTTCACCGCGGCCGCCCAGAGCGCCTCGTCGGTTGCGAGCGCGGCGGTGTGACTGCTGGCGGCCGTCAATCCCTGGTCGGTGGTCCCGCCCTTGAGCATCACGATGGGCTTCGAGGCGCGCTCCGCCGTGCGGAAGAACAGTCCGGAATCCGAAATCGACTCGGCGTAGAAGGCAATGAGATCGGTGTTCGGGTCGTCCTCGCAGAACAGCAGGTAATCCACGAGATCGAGGTCGAAGCAGTTTCCGCAGGACAGAACGCGCCCGACCGGGATGCCCTGGACCGCCGCGCGCCGCACGACATCGCCGGCGAATGTCCCGCTCTGCGAGATGAAAGTGATATTGCCGGACTGCGACGGGCAAGAGCGCGGCGCGCCCATGGCGATGCGCCTCGACGCCGAGAAAGTGCCGATGCAGTTCGGGCCGACCATCCGCATAGCCGTCGACGACAGTACCGTCCTCAACTCGGCCTCGAGATCATGGGCGTTTGAAGACTCGGCGCCGGCGCTCCATTCCGAAAAGCCCGCGGTAAGGACCTGGGTGACCTTGACCCCTTTGCGGGCGCAGGCGGCGACCATTGCCGGCACCTGCGTCGCGCCTACCGTCACGAACGCCCGATCGACCTCGCCGGGGATGCTCTCGACGGAAGGATAGGCCTTGACCCCGCAAATCTCGGACGCGGTCGGATGAACCGGATACACCTTCCCCTGATAGCCGAAGTCGAGGATGTTGCGGATGATGCGGTAGCCGAGCTTGCCGGGGGAGGTGGACGCCCCGACGAAGGCGATCGCGTCGGGCTCAAACAGGGCGGAGAGGCCCTGCAGGCGCGCGCGGCGGGCGGCGACCGCTTCGTCGGTCGTCGGCGATTTGGCGCTGGGCTCCTCGCGCTGCGCAACGACGGCGTCGACAGCAATCGCTCGGCCGTTGCCGACGATGATCGGATTGATGTCGAGTTCCGACAGCCGCTCGGCCTCAAGCATGCCGCCGGGTCCGGCAACCGAGAGGATGTAGCGGATGAGCGTCTGGCGAACGGCGGGATCGAGGCTCACACCGGCGTCCTCGATTCCGGTCTTCAGGAGGTCGACGGCCCGTGCCTCCGTAATCGGGGCGAGCGCCACTGCTGGCTTCGGGCCCCGCTCGACATTCGACCCGCCGAGACCAACGAGCACGACGTCGCCGAACTGCGCGTCGTGGCGGGCGCCGATGAAGATTTCGCAACCCGACGGAATCATGTCTTCGACGAGAACGCCGTCGATCTTCGCATCCGGATGCGATGCGCGGACGGCCGCGGTCAAGCGCGTGAAGGTGTCGGCAGCGTCCGCCGCGGCAATGCCAAGTGCCACGCCGCCGGCCGCCACCTTATGGACGACGTCGGCGGAAACGATCTTCATCGCGACCGGGGCGGAACTGCGGCCGGCGAACTGCGTCGCCTCGTCCGCACTGCGGGCGAGGAGCGGCGAGGTCGTGTCGAACTGGTAGCGTCGCAGAAGCGCCTTGGATTCGATTTCGTTCTTCATTTCAGAGCCTGTCTGATCGATCATGCAAAAACGGGGCGGCGCTTTTCGAGGAACGCGCGCATGCCTTCCTCGGCATGAGGGCCGGCTTGCAGCCGACGGCTGTCCTGCCACTCGAACTCGACGGCCGACTGGGCGCCACGCTCGTGCAGGATCTCGAGACCCGTCTTGATCGCGGCGATGACGTCACTCGAATTGGAAATGATCTGTCCGGCGAGCGTCTTTGCCGCCGCGAGGCATTGTCCGTTCGGAACGACCTGACTGACGAATCCGAGACGATAAGCCTCCTCGGCTTTCATTTCGCGGCACGTCACCAGGAGCTCGTGAACGATGGCGCGGGGCAGGAGGCTTGGCAGACGGCTGATCTGTCCGGCGACCGGCAACAGGCCGATGCGGGCCCCGGGAGCGGCGAAGGAGGCATTCTGCGCGCACACCCGCATGTCGCAATTGAGCGCCAGGATAAATCCCGCCGCATAGGCGTAGCCGTTGATGGCGGCAATGGTGGGAGTCGTCATCCGCGCCGGCGCGACGAACGGGTCATTCGCCGTCCGATCGGAGGCGCCATCACGGGCGGCCAGCATTTCGCGCAGGTCATGGCCGCTGGAGAAGGCGACGTCGCCGGCTCCGGTAATGATGATGCAGCGCACCGACCGGTCGGCCTCGGCATCCCGCAGGCTCTCGCCAAGCGCCTCCGTCATGTCGTGTGTAAAGGCGTTGCGCTTCGCCTCATTGGAGATCGTGAGCGTAAGGACCGGTCCGTCCCGATCCACTTCGATGGCGCCCATCAATCTCCCTCCTCAATGGTCAACATTCGTTCGAGCGACTCGGGCTCGCCGTCCACAACGGATTGCGCCGCGCGAAATTTGATCTCGCCGTTCTCGATGACGAGAAAGGAGTCGCCGACCGCCCGCGCGAGCGGCAGGCTCTGCTCGACGAGAAGGACGCCGATTCCGCAGTCGCGCGCCGCCAGGATGCTGTCGCGGATGGCCTCGACATAGGATGGCGACAGACCCTCGGTCGGCTCGTCCAGCAAAAGATATTTCGGGTTTGCGAGCATGGCGCGCGCCATTACGAGCATCTGCTGCTCGCCGCCGCTCAGGGTGCCGCCCTTCTGTCCGAGACGCTCCTCGAGACGGGGAAACAGGGCAAGGATGCGCTCGAGCGTCAGGCCGGAAGGAGCGGGCCTCGCTGCGACCATCATGTTCTCCTCGACGGTCAGCGTCGGGAAGACCTTGCGATCCTCCGGGACGAGCGTCACGCCGAGCCGGGAGCGCCGGTGCGTGGGGCCGCTGAGTTTCGCCCCATTCAGGGAGAGCGTTCCCTCGATGCGCTCGACGAGGCCCATGATCGTGCGGAGCGTGGTCGTCTTGCCCATGCCGTTGAGACCGAGCAGGCAAACGACTTCGCCCTCTCCGACCTTGAGATCGATGCCGTGCAGGATTTGAGCGCTGCCGTAGTAGGCCGACACGCCTTCGAGCAGGAGTGCTTTCGTCATGCCGCGAAGCTCCCGCGCAGATAGGCGTTTCGCACATCGGCATTCTCGCGGATCTCGGCCGGCGTCCCATCCGCAATCACTTGCCCGTGCTGCAGGACCGTGATGCGGTCGGAAAGCCGCATGACCATGCCGATGTCATGCTCGACCAGCACGACCGTCAGCCCCATCTTTTCACGCAGATTCAGGATGAGCGTCCCGATGCGCGAACGGTCGCCCTGCGACATGCCAGCGAGCGGTTCGTCCATGAGGATGAGCTTGGGCCGGCTCGCGAGACCGATGGCGACGTCGAGCGCCCGCTGCGAGCCGTGCGCAAGGTTATTGGCGACTGTCCTTTCACTGCCCGTCAGGCCGACTTCGGCGAGGATGGAACGCGCTTCCTCGCTAATGCGGTGTTCGTCCGCGCGCGACAGGAAGAGCGCCTGGTTCCGCCGCTCGCGGGAGCGGATGGCGAGGCTGACATTCTCCAGCGCCGTGAACTCGCGAAAGATGCTGGTGCGCTGGAACGTCCGCACAAGACCCATTTCGGCCAGGCGGTCGGGGCCGAGACCGGTCACGTCACGTCCCTGAAACAGGATGCGTCCGGCATCCGGCGGGATCGCCCCTGTCACCAGATTGAAGAAGGTCGTCTTGCCCGCGCCGTTGGGGCCGATAATGGACTGCACCGTGTTCTCGGTCGCGGCAAAGGACACATCGTCGACGGCCTTCAGCCCGCCGAAGCGGCGCGAAAGTCCCTGAGTCTGCAGGATCACCGCGCCACCTCCTTCGACTCGCCCGCCGCCTTGGCCCAGAGCATCGAGACCAGCCGGAACAAACCGCCGGGCGCGAAGATGACGACGAGCACGAACAGACCGCCGAAATAGATCAGCCAGGCATCGGTGAGGCTGCTGATATATTGCTCGGCAAAGGTGAATGCGGCTCCGCCGAGCACGGGCCCGATGAGCGTGCCCACACCGCCCAGCACGACGTACATGAGGATCTTGCCGGACTCGAACCAGCTCAGCGCGTCGGGGGATACGGCTCCGTTGAAGGTCGTGAAGAGTCCGCCCGCGAGCGCCGCCAAGGCAGCCGACAGCACATAGGCAATCAGTTTCAGCCGGAAGACGGCGATGCCGATGAACCGCGCACGCTCCGAGTTGCACTTCACGGCGAGCCATGCACGTCCGAGCGGCGTGCGGCGCAAGTAGAGCGCGAGCAGGAGCGAGACGATGAGGACGGCGTACAAGAGCCAGTACCACGTCTGCGGGGCGACGATATTGAACCCGGCGAGCGTCGGGACCGGGATGCCCTGAAGTCCGTCCTCGCCGCCGGTCCATGCGGAGGCCACGAAGACCAGGGAGTAGATGATCTGGCTGAGCGCGAGCGTGAGGATCGCGAAGCTCTTGCCGATCTGACGTGCGAGCACGCTGCCGGTGATCCAGGCGATGACGCACGCCACCACGATTGTCGCGGGCAGGACGATCAGCAGTTCCGGTGTGGCGTACTTTGCCGCAAGTCCGGCGGTGTAACCGCCGAGCCCGTACCAGCCGGCGTGGCCGAAGGAGAGGAGGCCGGTGTTGCCCATCAGAAGGTCGAGGCTGAGCGCCAGGATTGCGGCCACGATCGCCTGGCACGCAAGCTGAAGCAGGTATGGCTGCGACTCCAGGGCGTACGGCAGGAATGCCCCGGCGGCGACGATCACGAAGCCGACGACATGAACGGGCCGCAAGGGCTGGCGCACGCGGATGCCCTCCGCCCGGTGCGTGCATTGCTTCAGCACAGTCATTCCGTGCGTCCTTCGCCGAAGAAGCCACGCGGCCAACGGATGAGCATGGCCATGATCAACGCGAACAGCAGCATCAGGGCGACTTGGCCGCCGAGATAACCTTCGCCGAAGACGATGATGAGTCCGACCACATAGGCGGCGACGATGGCGCCGCGCAGGCTGCCAAGACCGCCGAGAATGACCGTCATGAAGGCCAGGATCAGGATCTTGTCGCCAACCGTGGCGTAGGCCGTGAAGATGGGCGCGGCGGCAACGCCGGCGAGCGCGGCGAGTGCAGCCCCGAGCGCGACCACCGAATGCATCAGGGTTTCGCGATCGATGCCGAGACAGGCGCCCATCTCGGGATCGTCATTGGCGGCTCGGACGCGCAGCCCCCAATTCGAATTCTTCAGGAAGAACAGCAGCGCGGCGACCGCGGCGAGCGCCAGAGCCGATACGAAAAGGCGGTAGACCGGAAGCGACAAAGCGCCGAGCGTGACCGTTCCGCCGAGGCCCGTCGGGGGCTGCAGCATCGTCACGTTGCGCCCGCCGAACTGATAAAGGACGCCGGTGATCAGCAAGGCGAGGCCGAACGTCAGCAGCAGGCTGTCGACCATCGGCCGGTCGCGGATGCGCGCGAGCACGCCCCAATCGAGCAGCAGCCCCAGCGTTCCAATCAGGAGCGGCGCGAGCCACAGTGCCAGCCAGAACGAATGACCGGAGTTCGCGATCCAGGCCCCGGCCAGCGCTCCCGCACTGAAGAGGGCGCCGTGCGCGAAATTGACGATGCGGCCGACGCCGTAAATCAGGGTCAGACCCAGGCTGAAGAGCAGCAGGATCGAGCCCAGCACGACTCCATTCAGCGCGAGCGATAACGCCAGCACGATATTTCCTCCCGGCAATTCTTTTTGCGTTTGCCTGTTGGAGGCAGACTGTCGATCGACATTAGGATTGTCAACAGTCTTAACTGTGGACAATACGACAGACGGCGGGCGGACGCCTACCGAGCGCCGTACAAACGCTTCGAGCTGGGTTTGACGTTGCCGGTGGATATGCGTGGACGAGCTTCGGGCGACAGCGCCGCCGCGGCGGATGTCGGGTGCGCGGATCGGCGCCGCGATGCGCGGCGACCGATTCACGAGACGCCCGCCCGGTCGCCTGCGGCGATGCGGGTGCAAATGGGTGGCCGCCGCAGCGCGGACGCCTGGGACCGTCGGGAGGACAGGACAGTCGGCCGCACCGCCGGCCAACATCCTGTCGGCATCCCGGTGTCGGCTGCCGCAGGTGCCCTTCGGCCACACTTGCAAGGGCAGGGCGGCTCAGTTATCCCGGATTCCGTCGCTGCCGTGATACGGCGGCCGAAGCGCCAATGGAACCGATCGTTTACCATGGCGCAGCGGCTGCGGTTCACGGTCCGCCCGGTTTAGGTTAAGATCGGGCTTCCTTCGTCGGGGACCAAGGCCAACAGCATGGGTTTGACGGGCGACGGCGCCTTCGGCCGCCTTGCACGCGTTGCGGTAGTCGCCGCTGGCGGTCTTGCGCTCGCCAACTGCTCGGGCGGCCTGTCCGGCAAGATCGACCCCAAATACGGGGTCGCGGCCAGCCCGCGAGTGATCGAGCCCGGTCAGCCGGTGCCGAAGGGCGGCGGCGTCTACCGCGTCGGCAAGCCCTATGTGGTCGCCGGCCGCGTCTATGTGCCCGAAGCCGATCCGAACTACTCCGCCGTCGGGCTCGCCTCCTGGTACGGCGACGACTTCCACGGCCGCTATACCGCCAACGGCGAGATCTTCGACAAGGAATCCATTTCCGCCGCGCATCCGACGATGCCGCTGCCGTCCTATGCGCGCGTCACCAATCTGGCGAACCGCAAATCGATCATCGTCCGCGTCAACGACCGCGGGCCCTACGCCAAGGGCCGCCTGATCGACCTGTCGGTGAAGACTGCCCGTCTGCTCGGCTTCTACGGCCACGGCACGGCGAAGGTGAAAGTCGACTATGTCGGCGCCGCGCCGCTCGCCGGCTCCGACGACCGCAAGCTGATGGCGACCCTGCGCGATGGCGCGCCGGCTCAGGCGCCGGTGATGGTCGCCTCGGCCAAACCGTTCGCGCCGGCCTATTTCGACAGCCGGCCGATGAGCAAGGCGGCGCCGCTGCCGCCGGAGCGGCCCTATCGTCTCGGTGACAACGATGTCGCCGACGATGCAGCGCCGGCGACGGCCCCGGTGAAGGCGGTGGCGGTCGCGCAGGCCACCCCGACGATCGAGCTTGCCGCGGCGCGGAGCACGGTCGCGCAGGCGGATATGCCGCGATCGTCGCCGGTTTCGGCCTATGCGCCCACGCGCTATGATGGCGGCGGTGCCGGCTTCATGAGCGGCCGCGGCCTCTACTGAGCGCCCTGCGGCGCGCCATCAAGCGGCCAACTTCGCCTGAGATTGCGCGCGACAGGGCCATGGCTTTGCGATTTCGATTGTCCAACTTGCTGGCGGTGACGCTCGTCGCCGCGCTCGCCTTTACCGCGCCGGCCCTGGCGCAGCGCAAGGACGGGCCGAAGAAAGACGAGCCGCAGATCAATGCGCCGCACGCCATCCTGATCGACGCCGAGAACGGCGGCGTGCTGTTCGAGCGCGATCCCGACAAGCTGATCTTCCCGGCGAGCCTCGCCAAGCTGATGACCGCGGAATACGTCTTCCACGAGATCAAGGAAGGCCGCGTCAAGCTCACCGACGAGTACGTCGTCAGCGAGAACGCCTGGCGCAAGGGCGGGGCGCCATCGCACTCCTCGACCATGTTCGCCGCGCTGCACAGTCGGGTCAGCGTCGACAACCTCCTGCACGGCATGGTCATCCAGTCGGCGAACGACGCCTGCATCGTCATCGCCGAGGCGCTGGCCGGCAACGAGGCCGCTTTCGGCGAAAAGCTCACCGAGCGCGCGCGCCAGATCGGGCTGGCGAAGTCCACCTTCGCCAATTCCAACGGTCTGCCCGATCCGGGCACGCAGGTGACGACGCGGGAACTGGCGATCCTCGCCCGCCACATCATCCTGACCTATCCCGACTTCTACAAGCTGTTCGGCCAGAACGAATTCACCTGGAACAAGATCCGCCAGCAGAACCGCAATCCGCTGCTCGCCATGAGCATCGGCGCCGACGGCCTCAAGACCGGCTTCACCAAGGAGGCCGGCTACGGCCTCGTCGGCTCGGCGGTGCAGAACGGGTTGCGCCTGATCGTCGTCGTCAATGGCAACAAGACCGCCAAGGAGCGCGCCGACGATGCCAAGAAACTCCTGGAATGGGGCTACCGCAGCTTCGAGCAGCGCATCCTGTTCGCCGAGGGGCAGACGCTCGGCACCGCCAAGGTCTATGGCGGCGCGGATGGTAAGGTGCCGCTGACCGCCGACGGGATCGTCAAGGTGATGGTGCCGAAAGCGGGCGGCGAGCGCCTGATCGCCCGCATCGTCTACACCGGCCCGGTGCCGGCGCCGGTGAAGAAAGGCCAGACGATCGGCGCGGTGAAGGTGTGGCGCGGCGAGAACCTCGTCCTCACCCAGCCGCTGCATGCGGCGGCGGACGTGGGCGTCGGCTCGCTGCCTCAGCGCGCCTTCGACGCGGTGACCGAGATGGTGATCGCCCTGTTCCGCGCCGGCGCCGAGCGGCTATAAGGGCCTGCCGGCGGCAGGCGCCGGCGCTCGAGAGACGCTGAATGCGCGGACGTTTCATCACCTTCGAGGGCGGCGAGGGCAGCGGCAAGTCCACCCACGCCAAGGTGCTCGCCGAGCGGCTGAAGGTGCTCGGCATCGAGGTCGTGCTCACGCGCGAGCCGGGCGGCTCCCCCGGCGCCGAGATCATCCGCCATGTGCTGCTCTCGGGCCTCGCCAAGCCGTTGGGCGCGGAGACCGAGGCGTTCCTGTTCGCCGCGGCGCGCGACGACCACGTGCAGAGCACGATCCTGCCGGCGCTCGCGGCCGGGCGCTGGGTCATCTGCGACCGCTTCATCGATTCCACGCGCGTCTATCAGGGCGTGCTCGGCAATGTCGACGGCAAGCTCATTCGCGGCCTCGAGCGCATCACTGTCGGCAAGGACGCGCTGCCGGATCTGACCTTCCTGCTCGACGTGCCGGCGACGGTTGGGCTCGCGCGCGCACACAAGCGCCGTGGCGAGGGCGCCGTCGACCGCTTCGAATCGGAGTCGGTCGAGTTCCACGAGAAGCTGCGCGCCGCCTATCGCGCGCTCGCCGCGGCGGAGCCGAACCGCATCGTCACCATCGACGGGCGCGCGCCGCGCGAGGTGGTGGCCGAGCGGATCTGGACGACGGTCGAGGAGCGGCTGCATCCGGCTTCTCCCGCGCTGACGCAGGCGACCGCGCCGTGAGCGACGACGACAGCGACATCAAGGCGCCGCGGGAGACCTTCGCGCTGTTCGGCCACGAGGCCGCCGAAGCCGCGCTGCTCGAGGCCTACAAAAGCGGGCGCATTGCGCATGCCTGGCTGATCGGCGGCCCGCCCGGAATCGGCAAGGCGACTTTGGCGTTCCGCTTCGCGCGCTTCGTGCTGGCACACCCCGACCCGCAGGCGCCCGAGGTGCAGGAGGCGGCCTCGCTCACCGTTGCGCAGGACCATCCGGTCGCGCGCCGGATCGCGGCGCAAGCGCAGGGCGACCTGCGCGTGCTCGAGCGCGTCGTCAACGAGCAGACCGGCAAGCTCTACACCAATATCCGCGTCGACGACGTGCGCCGCGTCGTCTCGTTCTTCTCCGGAACCGCGGCGGAGGGCGGCTGGCGCATCGCCATCGTCGATGCGATCGACGATCTCGCCCGCGAAGGCGCCAATGCGCTGTTGAAGGTGCTGGAAGAGCCCCCGGCGCGCACGCTACTGCTGCTGATCAGTCATTCGCCCGGCCGCGAGCTGCCGACCATCCGCTCGCGCTGCCGCCGGCTGCTGCTGCGCCCGTTGGCGCAGGAGGACGTTGTGCGCGCGCTCGCTGCCGCGAGCGGCGGCGACCCCGGCGATCCGGAACTCGCAGCCGCGGCAGCCGCGTCCGACGGCAGCGTGTCGCGGGCGATGGCGCTGCTCGACGGTCCGGCGCTGGCGCTGCGCCAGCGCGTGCTCGAGGCGATCGGGCAATTGCCGAACCCGGACCCGCGCGCCCTGCATGCGCTCGCCGATGCGCTCGGCGGCACCGACCCGCAGACGCTCGCCGCGTTCATGGATCTGGTCAATGGCTGGCTGTCGCAGCGCCTCGCGCGCGGCGAGGGCGAGCCGCATAGGCTCGCGCGCATCGCCGAGACCTGGGACAAGATCAATCGCCACGCGCGCGAGGTCGATGCCTACAATCTCGAGCGCAAGCCGTTCGTGTTCTCGGTCTTCGCCGAGCTCGCCGCGGTCGGTCGCCGCTGAGGCGCGTTACTGCGCCGCCTGACCGGTGGTGACGCCGGGATTCTTCTTCAGATAGTCCACGGCCGCCTTGAGCTGCGCATCGTTGTCGGTGCCGATGAGCTCGCTCTTGATCGGCGTCGCGTAGTTGTTGCGGCCTTCCCGGGCGCCGCCCTTGCTGTCGTCGTCGTCGTCGCCCGACTGTTGCTGCGGCTGGCTGCCGTTCGGCCCGGCATCCGGTTTCGCGCCGGACTTGCCGCCGGATTTGCCGCTGAGCGCGCCGGGATTGGCGAAGGCGCCCTGCAACTGGCTCTCGCGCAGCACGATGCCGCCCTCGACCTGCTGATTCGGCGGCACCTCGACGACGACGTTGGGCGAGATGCCCTGGCCCTGGATCGAGCGGCCGTTCGGCGTGTAGTAGAGGGCGGTCGTCAGACGCAGCGCGCCGTGACCGTTGAGCGGGATCACCGTCTGCACCGAGCCTTTGCCGAAGCTTTGCGTGCCCATCACGGTCGCCCGCTTGCGGTCCTGCAGCGCGCCGGCGACGATCTCGGACGCGGATGCCGAGGCGCCGTTGATGAGCACGACCACCGGCACGTTCGGCATCAGGTCGCTGCCGTTCGCCTTGTAGACGTGGTCGTCATTGGAGTTGCGCCCGCGAATGCTGACGACGGTGCCGTTGCCGAGGAAGTTGCCGCCGACGGCGACGGCCGCGGTGAGCAGCCCGCCGGGGTCGTTGCGCAGATCGAGCACGAAGCCCTTCAAGCCGCCGTTCGCCTGGCCCTTGAGGCCCTCCACCGCCTTCTTGAAGTCGGTGGCGGTGTCCTCGCCGAATTCGGTGATGCGCGCATAGCCGATGTTGTCGGGCAGCAGCTTCGACTTGACCGACGCGACCTGGATGATGCTGCGGGTGATGGTGACGTCGAACGGCTTCTTGGTGCCGCGCAGCACCGCGATCGTCACCTTGGTGCCGGGGTCGCCGCGCAGCAGGCGCACGATCTTGGTCAGGCCCATGCCCTGTGTGCTCTGGCCGTTGATGGCGACGATGAGGTCGCCCGGCTGCATGCCGGCCTTGTCGGCGGGCGTGCCGTCGATCGGCGCGATCACCTTCGGCACGCCGTTCTGCGACGAGATCTGGATGCCGAGGCCGCCGAACTTGCCGGCGATGTCGGCCTGCGTCTCGCGGAATTCCTGCTCGTTCATGTAGTCGGAATGCGGGTCGAGCCGGTTGAGCATGCCCTTGAGCGCATCGTCGGTGAGCGTCGAGGAGTCGACCGGGTGGACGTAGTCGCGCTGCACCAACTGGATGATGCCGCCGATGAGGGCGAGGTCGGAGGTCGACAGCTTGCCCTGATTGCCGCGCGGGGCGGCCATCAGCCCGCCCAGGGGCAGCACTCCAAGCGTGGCGATGACCGCGCCGACGATAAGCAGTCGCGACTTTGGCATGCAGGAACCCCAGATCAGTGCGCAACCCATCAACGATGCAGGTTGGGCGATGTTCCCCCCAGGAGGTATTAGGCACTGTGCCGCGCCGGTTCAAGACAACACCGCCATTGTGAGGATACAACGGCGGCTCGGCCCGGAGTACCACTTCGTGGCCCGTGGTTCCGCACCCAGGATTGTCACCGGCCGCGGACCCGTGTCCTGACCCGTGTTCTGGAGGCGGGCGCCTGCCTGCCGATACGCGGCGGCCGATCAGGCTGCGCGGCTCTGCTGCGGTCCGGCCGTCTGCGGCTCGCGCGCCCGGCGCTCGAAATCGGCGGCGAGCCGCCGGAGTTCTTCGGCAACGAACGGGTCGGCCGTATCGTCGGCGGCCCGGCGGCAATGTTCGGCCTGGCTTAGAAGGTATTGCTGCGCAGTCATGGACGTCCTCGCGCGCCGTCTTGTTCTTTCGCCTTCATCGGCGCGCTCATTAACGCGGCGGCGCCCCGGCGGTTCCGACTTAAGGTTAGGAGCAATTCCATCTTGCGCGCGGCCGCGATGAGGCGTAACGCGCTCGCCATGCACGAGTCTTTGCCGCTCTGCCCAGCTTGCGTGCAGCCGATGCGCCTGACGCGCCACATCGCCGCCGACAACACCCACAGCGGCCAGGACGTGTTCGAGTGCTCGGCCTGCCGCGTGGCGATGACCCAGACCGCGCGCGGGGAGCGGCAGGCGGCGAACGGCTAGCCGTCTCTCAATTCTTCATGTCGTCATGCTGCGGTCGAAAAAGGCGAGGCAGTCCGCGACCGCCTGCTGTTGCACGGCATCGGGCGCGTAGAGCCCGCCAGCGTTGCGCTCCGGGTAGACGAAACCGTGCAGCGCGTGATCGTAGCTCTTCCAGAGCGCGTCCTTGCCCGCCTCGTGCAACAGGTCGTAGCTGACGCGGAAGATGCCCTGCAATTCGTCGCTGTCGCGGCCCTGCACGAAGATCGGCGTGGCAATCGGCGCGACGCGCGCGGCCGCGACCGCTTCGGTGATGCGCGGCCGTACTTTTTCCGCCTCGCGCATCAGCATCTTCTCGACATTGAGGAGGCCCGTCGCCGGATCGATCGTCGCCGTCTCGTCCGGCCTGAGCCGAAGGAATTCGTGCGCCGCCGGTTCGCTCGCCACCATGGCGCGGAAGCCGTGATATTCGGAGGCGATCTTGAGCGCCATCTCGCCGCCATGGCTCATGCCCATGTAGCCGACGCGGGCGGCATCGACGAAGGGCAGCGTCTTCACGGACTCGGCGATGGCGATGGCGTCCTCGTATTCGAGTGGGCCGCGGTTGAGCAATTGCCGCCCCTGGCGGCCCGAGGAGATCAGTTTGCCGATCCGGTCGTAGGCGTAATCCACCTCGGCGCGATAGCGCATCCAGCAGGCGACGTAGCCGGCCGCGACGAAGCGCTCGAGCGTCCAACTCCGGTTCCTGACGTGATCGCGCAGCATCGCCATGCCGCCGCCGCCATTGCCGGTCGCGAACAGCACGATGGGGAAGGGGCCCGGTCCTTCGGGCTTCCGCAGCGCCACCGGAATGTAGGCCCCGTCGACGGCCTCGACATACATCAGATGCACCGGGATCGACGAGCCCGGAACCGGCTCGGTGACCACGACGTGCTCGGGATCAAGGAGTGCAGGCGGCCAGGCCTGGTCGCGCATATCAAAACCTCGGGGTGATATCACGGCAGAGGGCGGGAGCGGCAGGCTAGCATCGCCGCGCGCCGCCGTCATGCCGGCGGATGCGCGCAGAAGCCCGTAACTCCTCACCCGACGCGCTGCGCGCGTCGACCTCATATTATGGGAGAGGTGAAGCGCGCAAAGTGATCCGCCTAGATATTCGCCTCCGCGAAAGCGTTGACCCACATCGCGCAGATGCCGGAGCGGACGATGTCCTCGCGGTCGAACTCGATCACCGGCACCGGCAGTTTCTGCTTGGCGACGATGTCGATGACCACGCGCAGGCCGCTGTCGCGTTCGAGATCGCACTGGCTGATGTCGCCATTGACGACCATCGTGCAGTCCTCGCCGATGCGGGTGAGGAAGGTCTTGATCTCGGCGGCGGAGGCGTTCTGCGCCTCGTCGAGCAGCACGAAGGCGTTCTTCCAGGAACGGCCGCGCATGACCTCGAACGGCACCATCTCGATGGCGCCGTTCTTCAGCGCGATGTCGTAGGCGGCCTTGCCGATGCGCTCCTTGATCGCTTCGGCGACCGGCGCCGCCCACGGCGCGAACTTGTCCTCGAGCGAGCCGGGGAAAAAGCCGAGCGAGCGGCCGCAGGGCACGTTCGGCCGCGTCAGGATGATCTTGTCGATTTGCCGGTTACGGTAGAGGTCGGCGGCGTGGGTCGCCGCGATCCAGGTCTTGCCGGTGCCCGCGGGCCCGAGAACGATCACCTGGGGAAACTTGCGAAGAGCGTCGAGATAGTCGGCCTGCGTCGGATTGAGCGCCTTGATCGGCGGCAGCGCGCGCTCGGTGTCGAATTTGGAGTTCTGGAACTCTATGATCTCGGCGGATCCCAGCAGGCGCTCGTGACGGCGTCTCTTCTTCGCGAGGTTCTTACCCAAGGGTCTGATCCTTCTGGTGAACGTAAGGATAAGGGCATACGCCAACGCGCCGCGCGCAGACGCGGCGGCCGATACAGGGTGGACGGTCGGGGAGGCGGGCGGTTTGGCCGCGCAACCGGCACTCGGGGTCTTGCCGATTGCCCCGGCAGCCTTTCGATCCGTAAGCGACGAACCGCCATGGATGAAAGGCTAAGCGATTCGGGTGACATATTTCTAAAAATTATTGCGCTGCACCCGGCTGTGGGCAGCGGCCCCGGCCGGTTCACGCGCAAATGGGTCGCCTGGGCCACGCGCCTGTGCTTGAATTTCTTCCGGCAGGTCCCGTCGAGAAGGGCCGCTGCACGAGGGAGAAACACATGACCGTCAAGCTCAGCCGCCGCCAGGTCCTGGCCGGCGCCGCCGCGGCGGCGTTTCCGATGCCCGCCATTGCGCAGAATGCCCCGATCAAGATCGGCCTCCTGACCGTTAAGACCGGGCCGCTCGCCGCTGGCGGCATCCATTTCGAGGAGGGCTTCGTCACCTACCTCAAGGAGAAGAACTACACGCTGTCGGGGCGCAAGATCGACCTGATCGTCGCCGACACCGGCGGCAACCCGGCCGGCGCCAAGACCAAGGCGCAGGAAGTGGTCGAGCGCGACAAGGTCGACATCGTGCTCGGGCCCTTCGCCGCCTTCGAGCTTCTCGCGACCGTCGATTATTTCGCGCAGGCGAAGATGCCGACCATCGCCTTTGCCGGCGCCGAGGACGTGACGCAGCGCAAGGGCAACCCTTACCTCACGCGCAGTTCCTATACCTCGACGCAGTGCCTGTATCCGCTCGCCGACTATGTGCTCAACGAGATGAAGCTGAAGACCGCCGCCACCGTCGGCGACGATTTCGCCTTCGGCTACGAGCAGGTCGGCGGCTTTCAGCGCGTGCTCGAGGCGGGCGGCGGGCGCATCGTCAAAAAGCTGTGGGCTCCGCTCAACACCGCCGACTACGCGCCTTACGTCGCGCAATTGCCGTCTTGCGACGTCGTCTGCGAAGTCGTGGCGGGCTCCAACCCGCTCAAGTTCACCAAGCAGGCCCGCGGGCTCGGCGTGAAGCAGCCGCTGGTCGGCGGTTCGACCGTTGCCGACGACACGATCATCGCCGCCCACGACGAGAGCGCCGAAGGCCTCATCAACACCAATCCCTATTCCCTCGACCACGACAGCGACGCCAACAAGCGCTTCATCGCCGAGATGCGCAAGAATTACGGCAACGACGTGCGCATCGGTCATTACGCCGCGTGCTTCTATGCCAACGGCCAGCTCATCGAGGCTGCGCTTGCGAAGACCGGCGGCAAGGCCGACGATCGCGAAGCTTTCGTCAAAGCGTTGCGCGCCGTCACGCTCGACGATACGCCGCGCGGGCCATTGTCGTTCGACGACTACGGTAACGCTGTCATCGACGTCTATGTGCGCCGCGCCGGCAAGGCGGCGGACGGCAAGATGGCCAACAAGACGGTGAAGACCTACCACAAGGTCAGTCAGTTCGGCGGGATGGACCCGAAAGCGTTTCTCAAGGAGCCGGTGTTCTCGCGCGACTACCCGCCGATGAAGGGGTGAGGCGCACGGCATGCCATCTCGCGTCGTTCTGATCACCGGGGCCGCCGGCGGCCTCGGCACTGTCATGACGGCGGCGCTGTTGAACGACGGGCACGCCATCGCCGCCGTCGACCGCAGCGGCGACGGGCTGGCGCGACTGACGCGCGCGGTCGGCGTCGGGCGCGAGCGGCTGCTGCCGATCGAGGCGGAACTGTCGCAGCCGGTGGGCTGCTCCGGCGCGGTCGAGGCTGCAGTTGCGCATTTCGGCCGGCTCGATGGCGTCGTCAACAATGCCGGCATCGGCATGAGCGCGATCCGCCCCGACGCCGAGACGAGGCATCCCGGCATCGCCGAGATGACCGCCGAGACCTGGGACAGGTTCTTCGCCATCAATGTGCGCGCGCCGCTTTTGGTGACGCAGGCGGCGCTGCCGCATCTCAAGCGCGCCGGGTGGGGGCGCATCGTCAACAACACGACGAGCTACCGCACCATGCTGCGCGTGCTGCCCTACGGCGCCACCAAGTCGGCACTGGAATCGATGTCGGCGGTCTGGGCGCTGGAGCTCGCCGGTACCGGGATCTCGGTCAACGTTCTCGTGCCGGGCGGGCCGACCGACACGCCGTTCATCAGCGACGCGGCCGGCTGGCCGCGCGGAGAGATGCTGCGGCCGGAGATCATGGGGCCGCCGATGTCGTGGCTGATGTCGGAGGCCTCGAACGGCGTCAACGGCAAGCGCTTCACGGCGCAGCACTGGGACGTGTCACTGGCGCCGGACGAGGCGGCCAAGCAAGCCGGCCGAGACATCGGTTGGCCCGAACTCGGCGCCGGGCCGGCGTGGTTCACGACCGGAGCATAAGGCGCGATGACCGTCTACGTCGCGCTGCTGCGCGCCATCAATGTCGGCGGCACCGGCACGCTCTCCATGAAGGACCTCGCCGCTCTCTGCACCGGCCTCGGCTTCGCCGGGGTCCGCACCTACATTCAGAGCGGCAATGCCGTCTTCGCGACTCGCGATAACGAGGAGGCGGTGCGCAAGGCGCTCGCGGCGGGCCCTGAGCACGCACCTGGAGAGGCGCGCCGACGTGATCGTGCGGTCCGGCGCCGAGATGGCGGCGGTGCTCGCCGGCAACCCGTTCCCCAAGGCGGTCCCGGCGAAGATCGGCGTGGCCTTCTTGACCGGGCCGTTGGGCGAGGGCGCCCGCACGGAGATCGCGATCCCGGGTCGGGAGGAGGTCGTGCTCGGCCGGCGCGAGGCATACATCCATTTCCCGGACGGCGTGGGCCGGTCCAGGCTCAAGCTCCCGGCCGCCTGGGGCCCGACGACAGTGCGGAACGTGAATACCGTGGCGCGTCTGGCGGCGATGGCGGCGGAGGTGGGCGGCTGACGCGGGCGGGGGGCCCCTGCTTGTCCCGTCGCAACCTCACCTTAAAAGCTGCCTTGCATAAGCCGTCGAGGCCCGGCACAAGGCCGGTCTGAGCTCTCGGACATCGGCGCCTCGCGCCCCTATATTGTCAATCGAATGGCCGCAAAGACCCCCTTCTACATCACCACCGCGATCTCCTACCCGAACGGCGAGCCGCATATCGGCCACGCCTACGAGGCGGTCGCGACCGACGCCATCGCCCGGTTCAAGCGGCTCGACGGCTACGACGTATTCTTCCTGACCGGCACCGACGAGCACGGCCAGAAGATGCAGCAGACCGCGGCCAAGCTCGGCCTGACGGCGCGCGAGCTGCGCGACCGCAACGTGCCGCGCTTCGAGGCCATGGTTGCCCGGCTCGAGTGCTCGAACGACGACTTCATCCACACCACCGAGGAGCGGCACTACCGCTCGTCGATGGCGATCTGGGAGCGGATGGAGAAGGCAGGCGACATCTACCTCGACAAATACGCCGGCTGGTATTCGGTGCGCGACGAGGCCTATTACGCCGAGGACGAGACGCATCTCAACGAGCACGGCAAGCGCATCGCCACCAAGACCGGCACGCCGGTCGAGTGGGTGGAGGAAGAGAGCTATTTCTTCCGCCTCTCCGCCTATCAGCAGAAGCTCCTCGACCTCTACGAACGAATCCCCGACTTCGTGCTGCCGCGCGAGCGCTTCAACGAGGTCGTCAGCTTCGTCAAAGGCGGCCTTCAGGATCTCTCGGTCTCGCGCACGACCTTCGACTGGGGCGTGCCGGTGCCGGGCAATCCGAAGCATGTGATGTATGTCTGGGTCGACGCGCTGACCAACTACATCACCGCCGCCGGCTTCCCCGACGACAAGGGCGAGAAGTTCACCCGCTACTGGCCGGCCGATCTGCACGTCATCGGCAAGGACATCGTGCGCTTCCACGCCGTCTACTGGCCGGCTTTCCTGATGTCGGCCGGCGTCGCCGTACCGAAGCGCATTTTCAGCCACGGATTCCTGTTCAACCGCGGTGAGAAGATGTCGAAGTCGGTCGGCAACGTGATCGACCCCTTCACCATGGCCGACACCTACGGCGTCGACCAGTTCCGCTACTTCTTCATGCGCGAGGTGCCGTTCGGCCAGGACGGCAATTACAGCCACGAAGCGATCGTCAACCGCATCAACGCCGACCTTGCCAACGACCTCGGCAACCTGGCGCAACGGTCGCTGTCGATGATCGGCAAAGCCTTCGGCGGCGTGCTGCCGGAGCCGGGCGCCTTCACTCAGGCGGACGAGACCATTCTCGCTGCCGCCGATGCCATGATCGGTTCGGCGCGCGAGCAGATGAAGACCTGCGGGCTGCACCACATCCTCAACACGATCTGGGCCGTGGTCGCCGACGCCAACCGTTATTTCGCCGCCGAGGCCCCGTGGGGCCTCGGCAAGACCGACCCCAAGCGGCAGGGGACGATCCTCTATGTGACCGCCGAGGTGCTGCGACAGGTGTGCATTCTGGCGCAGCCCTTCGTGCCCTCGTCGGCCGCAAAAATGCTCGACCTCCTCGCCGTACCCGCTGACGAGCGGAATTTCGAGGCGCTGGGCACCCGGATCGCGGCCGGGCGTACCTTGCCGGCACCTACGCCCGTCTTCCCACGCTGGATCGAGCCGGAGGCTGAAGGCGGCCCCAAGCCTAGCGAGAAGCCCGCCAAGAAGCAGAAGCCGAAGTCCTGACGATGCTGATCGATAGTCACTGCCACCTCGACTTCCCGGATTTCGCGGCCGAACTCGATGCGGTCGTGATGCGGGCCCGTGCGGCCGGGGTCGGGCGAATGGTGACCATCTCGACCAAGGTGAAGAAGCAGCCTGAACTCCTTGCGATCGCTGAGAGATATCCCGACGTCTTCTGCACCGTTGGCACCCATCCGCACCACGCCTCGAGCGAGCTGGACGTCGATGCCAAGACTCTGGTCGGGCTGGCGCGCCATCCGAAGGTCGTGGCCATCGGCGAGGCGGGGCTCGACTACCACTACGACACCGGGCCGCGCGACGATCAGTTGAAGAGTTTTCGCGAACACATTGCGGCCGCTCGCGAAACCGGTTTGCCGTTGGTGATCCATTCGCGCGACTGCGATGGCGACATGGCCGCCGTGCTCAAGGAGGAAGTGGCGCGGGCACCGTTCAAGGCGGTCCTGCACTGCTTCACCGCTGGTGCCGACCTGGCTCGCACGGCCACCGATCTCGGCCTGTACATCGGCTTCACCGGCATCCTGACCTTCAAGAACTCGCAGGCGCTCCGCGACATCGCCAAGGCGCTGCCGGCCGACCGTATTCTTGTCGAAACCGACTCGCCGTATCTCGCGCCCGTGCCGTATCGCGGCAAGCGCTGCGAGCCGGCCTACGTTGCCGAGACCGCCAAGGTGCTGGCCGAGACGCGCGGCGTTTCCGCCGCCGAGATTGCACGGCAGACGACCGAGAACTTCTTCCAGCTGTTCGACAAGGTGCCGCAGACATTGGCCAGCGCCGCATGACGAGGACCTTCACCATTCTCGGCTGCGGCTCGTCGATGGGCGTGCCGCGCGTGGCGCTCGGTTGGGGCGACTGCGATCCCAACAACCCCAAGAACCGTCGCCGCCGTTGCAGCCTGCTGGTGACGCAGACGAACAATGCCGGCCACAAAACGCGCGTCCTGATCGACTGCACGCCGGACCTGCGCATGCAGCTGATCGACGCGGACGTCGACTGGCTCGATGGCGTGCTGATCACGCACGAGCATGCCGACCACATCCACGGCATCGACGACCTCAGGCCACTGTTTGTGCACAAGCGCCGCCGCGTCGAGGTCTGGCTCGACGAGCCGACCTCGCGCTCGATGCATGTCCGCTTCGGCTACTGCTTCCTGACACCGCCGGGCTCGGAATATCCGCCGATCGCGCACGAGCGCCGGCTGGCGCCGGGCCACAAGATCGCGATTTCGGGGCAGGGTGGCGATATCGAGGTCCTGCCCGTGCTGCAGGACCATGGCGAGATCCCGTCGCTCGGCTTTCGCATCGGCAACGTCGCCTATTCCGCCGACATCAAGAGCCTGCCCGAGGAAAGCCTGCCGCTGATGGCCGGGCTCGACGTCTGGGTCGTGGATGCGCTGCGCCGGGCGCCGCATCCGAGCCATCTCAACCTCGACGAGGCGCTGTACTGGATCGAACGCGTAAAACCCAAGCGTGCAATCCTGACCAACCTGCACACCGACATGGACTACGCCACGCTCGTCGCCGAACTGCCGAAGCATATCGAGCCCGCCTTCGACGGGATGCGCTTCGAAGCCTGAGGCACCCAAGAATTACGCGCTTCGACAACACCTTAACGGCGAGATTTGCAGCGATATCTGATGGCGGCTCCGGTCCGGGATAAGCAAGGATATTCCATAATATGTCTTATGCGAATCATGGCCCAATGAAGCCGTCCCGGGACATCGGCCGTCTCATCGAGATCATGGCTGCGCTGCGCACGCCCGGCTCCGGCTGCCCCTGGGACCTCGAACAGACCTTCGACACCATCGCGCCCTATACGCTCGAGGAAGCCTATGAGGTGGCCGATGCCATCGCCCGCGGCGACCTCGCGCATCTCAAGGACGAGCTCGGCGACCTGCTGCTGCAGGTGGTCTTCCACGCCCGCATGGCCGAGGAGCAAGGCGCCTTTGCCTTCGGCGAGGTCGTCGAGGCCATCACCACCAAGCTCATCCGCCGGCATCCGCACGTCTTCGCCGACGAAGACGGAAAGACCGCCGATGCGGTCAAGGGCCTGTGGGAGCGGATCAAGGCGCAAGAAAAGGCCGAGGAGAAAGCCGCGCGCGGCGAGGAGCCCCAGGGCGCGCTGGCCGGGGTGCCGGTCGCCCTGCCCGCGCTGACGCGCGCGCTCAAGCTGCAGAACAAGGCCGGCCAGGTCGGTTTCGACTGGAACGACAAGCGCGCGGTGCTGGCCAAGATCCGCGAGGAGGCCGACGAGATCGAGGCGGCGCTCGACGCCGGCGATGACGCGCACGCGGCCACGGAAGTCGGCGACTTGCTGTTCGCCGTGGTCAATCTCGCGCGCCACCTCGAGGCCGATCCGGAAGGCATCCTGCGCGCCACCAACCGGAAATTCGAGCGGCGCTTCGCGTCGATCGAGCGTGCGCTGGCGGCGCAGGGCAAGACGCCGAGTGACGCTACGTTGGCCGAGATGGACGCGCTGTGGGACGCGGCGAAGGAAGCTGAGAAGAACTCCTAGCGACGCCGCCTTTCTTCACCCTCCTCCTTGTGGGGAAGGTAAAAAGCGGCGCGCACCTCAAAGCGGGGGTCACAGCGCCGCGTATTTCCGCCGCACGATGTCCGCGTTCTTGGCGTCGGCACGCACGGTGACGGCGAGGCGGCCGTCCTCGCCCAGGTCGCGCTTCAGCACCTCGGAATGGCGATAGAGCCAGGAGAGCCCCGCCCCGTCGGCCGGATCGAGCGAGAGCGACAGCGTCTGCCGCTTCTCGCCGAGCCGCCGTTCGATCGCCGCGTCGAGCGCGTCGATCCCCTCGCCGGTCAAGGCAGATACCATGACCGGCCGCTGCTCGGCCGGTTGCCGCTCGGCCAGATTGTCGGCGCGGGCTCGCGCGTCTGCGGTGAGCCGGTCGATCTTGTTCCAGACCTCGATGAGCCGCGGGTCGGTCGGCGCGATGCCAAGCTCTTCCAGCACCTGCGCGACATCGCGCGACTGCGCGGCCGCATCTTCATGCGCGATGTCACGCACGTGCAGGATCACGTCCGCTTCGATCACCTCCTCGAGCGTTGCGCGGAAGGCGGCGACCAGCATGGTCGGCAGATCGGAGATGAAGCCGACCGTATCGGAAAGGATGACACGGCTGCCGTGCGGCAGGTCGACGGCGCGCAGCGTCGGATCGAGCGTGGCGAACAGCATATCGGCCGACAGCACGGTCGTCTGCGTCATGCGGTTGAACAGCGTCGACTTGCCGGCATTGGTGTAGCCGACCAGCGCCACGATCGGATACGGCACGCGCTTGCGGCTCTCCCGGTGCAGGGTGCGCGTGCGCTTGACCTTCTCCAGTTCGTCCTCGATGCGCGCGATGCGCTCGCTGATGACGCGTCGGTCGGCCTCGATCTGCGTCTCGCCCGGACCGCCGAGGAAGCCGAAGCCGCCACGCTGGCGCTCCAGATGCGTCCAGGCGCGCACAAGGCGGGTCTTCTGGTAGCTCAAATGCGCGAGCTCGACCTGCAGCGTGCCCTCGCGGGTGCGCGCGCGGCGGCCGAAGATCTCCAGGATCAGCCCGGTGCGATCGATGACCTTGGCGCCCCAGGCCTTCTCCAGATTGCGCTGCTGCACCGGGGACACCGGGCAGTCCATGATCACCACGGACGCCTCGAGGCTCTTCACGAGGCCCGCGATCTCGTCGACCTTGCCCTTGCCGATATAGGTGGCGGGACGGATGTCGTTGAGCGTGACGAGCCCCTGCTCGACCACGTTGAGATCGATCGCTCGCGCGAGCCCGACCGCCTCTTCCAGCCGGGCTTCCGGCGTGCGCAGGTCGGCCTCGCGCGCGGCACCGCGTGACGACGCCTGCTTCAGCCAGGGCTCGACGACGATGGCGCGCCCGGTCTCGGCCCCCGGCGTAGTCGGGGTCAGACGGTCCGCGCGCTGGTCACGACGGCGTGGTTCCAATCAGGCCTTGTCTCCGCCGGCCTCTTCCCCGCCTTCGAACAGCTGGATCGGGTGGCCCGGCATGATGGTCGAGATCGCGTGCTTGTAGACGAGCTGGGAATGTCCATCCCGCCGCAGCAGCACGCAGAAATTATCGAACCATGTCACAACGCCCTGAAGCTTCACGCCGTTCACCAGAAAAATCGTGAGCGGGATTTTCGCCTTGCGGACGTGATTGAGAAATGTGTCTTGCAGATTTTGTGTACGTTCGGCTGCCATCGCCGTGTTCCGTTTTTTGCCCGTGTCTTTCGCACGGGGCCTTCATTGCCGGTTCTTTTTTCGCCTGCGGACAAGCCCGCACGCGCCGCATGGGTCCCACAACCCAACGGCCCTAGCCCGGAAAGGGCCTATTAGATGGTACGGATTGCGTGCGTGCAAGCGGAACTTGCGCTCCCGGATGCCAAGTCCATGAAATTTATCAGTTTCCCGTCCACGCCCGGATCGGCCGGGGCCCTGCCCGCGGTCGTGGTCGGGCCTATGCAATCTCCGCGTGCTGGTGGTAGTCCCGCCTGAGCCCGGTGGTGATCAGCCCCGGTGCGCCATTGCCGACCGGCCGTCCGTCAATACTGACCACCGGCATGACGATCTGGCTCGCCGAGGTGACGAAGGCCTCGCGCGCGGCATAGGCCTCCTCGACGGTAAAAGCGCGCTCCTCGACCTTCAGGCCCTGCGCCTTGAGCGCGTCCATGACCACCGAGCGGGTGATGCCCGGCAGGATGCCAGTATCGAGCGGACGCGTGACGAGCACGCCGTCGCGGGTGACGATCCAGGCGTTCGACGAGGCCCCCTCGGTGACGCGGCCCTCGGCATCCACCAGCCAGGCCTCGCGGGCGCCCTTGTCGCGCGCCACCTGTTTGGCGAGTACGTTCGGCAGCAGCGCGACCGACTTGATGTCGACCCGCTCCCAGCGGATGTCCGGCACGGTGATGACTGCGATGCCGTCCTCCGCCTGCTTCTCCAGGCGGGCGCGGTTGAAGCTGCGCGAAGTCACGACAAGCGACGGGCGCGTGCCTTCCGGCGGGAAGGGAAAGTCGCGCGGCGCGACGCCGCGCGTGACCTGCAGGTAGACGATGCCGTCGTGCACGCGGTTGCGCCGCACCGTCTCGCGCAGGACGTGGGACAGAGCCTTTGCCGACATCGGCCGCGGCACGCGCAGTTCGCACAAGGACCGGTCGAGGCGCGCCATGTGCCGGGTCTCGTCGACCAGGCGGCCTCCCCTCACCTCGCAGACTTCGTAGACGCCGTCGGCGAACTGATAGCCGCGATCCTCAATCGAGACGCCGGCTTCGGCATGCGGCACGTAACGGCCGTTCACATAGGCAATGCGTGACATGGGGTCTCACCGGTCATTCCGGGACGGACCGAAGGCCCGGATCCGGGATCCGGATACTCGCTCCGTCGTTGTTGCTGGATTCCGGGTTCGCGCTTTCGCGCGCCCCGGAATGACGATCGTCATCAAGGCTATCCGATTCCAAGCGCCTTCAACTTGCGATGGAGCGCGGAGCGCTCCATGCCGACGAATTCGGCGGTGCGCGAAATATTGCCACCGAAGCGGCTGATCTGCGCAACCAGATATTCGCGCTCGAACACCTCGCGGGCGTCGCGCAGCGGCAGCCCCATGAGCTGCTCGCCGCCATTGCCGTTCGGCATCGACGGCACCATCGAGCCGACGTCCGGCGGCAGCATCGAGGCATCGAGCACGGCGTCGGCATCGCCGCCGGCCAGGATCATCAGCCGCTCGATATTGTTGCGCAGCTGGCGCACATTGCCCGGCCAGTTATGCGACTGCAGCACCGCCATCGCGTCCTCGCCGATCCGCCGCTTCGGCAGGCCGGTCGCCTGCGAGATCTGGTCCATGAAATAATCGACGAGCTCGGGGATGTCCTCGCGCCGCTCGGCGAGCCCCGGCACGCGGATCGGCACGACCGAGAGGCGGTGATAGAGGTCCTCGCGGAAGCGCCCTTCGCCGATCAGCGCCTCGAGATTGCGCGCCGTCGAGGAGACGACGCGGACGTCGACGGAGACCTTGGCGGTGCCGCCCACGCGCTGGAAGGTCTGATCGACCAGCACGCGCAGGATCTTGTTCTGGGTCTCGCGCGGCAGGTCGGCGACGTCGTCGATGAACAGCGTGCCGCCATGCGCCTCCTCTAGCGCACCGGCTTTGCGATGCTCGCTGCCGTTCGAATGATCGACGCCGAACAGCTCCGTCTCCATGCGCTCGGGCGTGATGGCGGCGGCGTTGATGACGACGAAGGGCCCGCTGGCGCGGCCCGACATGTCGTGGATGGAGCGGGCGGCCAGTTCCTTGCCGGCACCGGACGGGCCGACGATGAGCACACGGCTGTTGGTCGGCGCGACACGCTCGATCGCCTGGCGCAACTGCGACATCGCCGCGGAGCGGCCGACAAGGCTCGGGGGCAGCGGCGAGAGCTGCTTCAGCTGCTTGACCTCGCGCTTGAGCCGCGAGGTCTCGAGCGCGCGATCGGCGACCAGCACCAGCCGGTCGGCCTTGAACGGCTTCTCGATGAAGTCGTAGGCGCCCTGCTTGATGGCGGCGACGGCGGTCTCGATGTTGCCGTGGCCGGAGATCATCACCACCGGCAGCTCGGGATGCTCGCGCTTGACGGAATCGAGAAGCTGCAGGCCGTCGAGCCGCGAGCCCTGCAGCCAGATGTCGAGGAAGACGAGATTGGGTCGCCGCGTCGCGATGGCGGCGAGCGCGTCGTCGCTGTTGCGCGCGGTGCGCGTCGCGTAACCCTCGTCCTCCAGGATCCCGGCGACAAGATCGCGGATATCGGCTTCGTCGTCGACGATCAGGATTTCAGCGGACATATCGTCACTCGTTCACGATCTTCTGCTTCTCGGTCGGCTCGGCTTCGGATGCGCCGTCCTTGCCGGCCGCGAGGAAATAGACGCGCATCCAGGCGCCGCGCTGGCCCGGGATCTTCTCGGCGGCGTCGTGCAGTTCGATGCCGCCGCCGTGCTCCTCGAAGATGCGGCCGACAATGGCAAGACCAAGGCCAGTCCCCTTCTCGCGCGTGGTCACGTAGGGTTCGAGCAGCCGCGAGCGGTTCTCCTTCGGCAGGCCGATGCCGTTGTCGACGATGTCGATGGCGATCGATTCGCCTTCGCGCGTCGCGATCACCTTGATGGCGCCGCGGCCCAGCTCCTCCGGCGGCACGGCGGCGATCGCCTCGGTCGCGTTCTTGATGAGGTTGGTCAGCGCTTGCGCGATCAGGCGGCGGTCGAAACGCGCCGGCATCGGGTCCTCGGCGACCTCAATCGTCATGTCGACCTCGGGATGGCCGACGCGCATCAGGAAAACCGCCTCGCGAGCGATGTCGGCGACGTTCTCGGCGGCGATCACGGGCTTGGGCATGCGAGCGAAGCGGGAGAATTCGTCGACCATGCGGCGGATGTCGTCGACCTGCCGCACGATCGTGTCGGTGCACTGCTCGAACACGCCGCGATCCTCGACGATCATCTTGCCGTATTTGCGGCGCAGGCGCTCGGCGGAAAGCTGAATCGGTGTCAGCGGGTTCTTGATCTCGTGCGCGATACGCCGCGCCACATCGGCCCAGGCCGAGGTGCGCTGCGCGGCGACGAGTTCGGTGATGTCGTCGAGCGTGATGACATAGCCGTGCTCGGTGTCCGACGACTGCTCGCTGGTCACGCGCACCGACAAATTCCGCTCGCGGCCGTGGCGGGTGATGGTGACCTGGTCCTGGGTGTGGCCCGAAACCTGAGCCTCGGTCATGAATTCGGCAAGCTCCGGCAGCACCTCGGATAACGGCCTGCCCAGCGCCTCGGCCTCCGAGCGGCCGATCAGCTTCTCGGCCGAGCGGTTGAGGATCGACACGCAGCCGCGGCCGTCGACGCCGATGACCCCGGCGCTGGCGCCGGCCAGCACCGCCTCGGTGAAGCGGCGCCGGCTGTCGATGACGTCGCGGGCGCGCACGATGTCGTCGCGCTGCGTGCGCAATTCGTGCGTCATGCGGTTGAAGGTCTCGCCGAGATGGGCGAGATCGCCCTCCGACTGGCGCACCGGCACGCGCACGTAGAGATTGCCGGTCGACACCGCATTGGCGGCGCCGATCAGGCGGCGGATCGGCGCCACCAGCCGGTTGGCGAAGTTGAGCCCGATCCACACCGCCGACAGGAGCACGATCAGCGCGATCACCGTGTACATCAGCGCGAAGGCGACCTGCACGCCGATGCGGCGCGATTCGAGCGCGGCGTATTCGGTGACGCTCGCCCGCGTCGCCTGCAGTTGCGGCACGACGCGCGGGTCGAGCAGCCGCGTGACGTAGAGATAGTCGTCCGGGTACTGGTCGAGCTTGACCACGGCGGCGACGTAATTCGTGTCCGGCAGCAGCACGATCTGCGGCTCGGTGGTGCTGATGTGCTCGAGGGCCTCGCGCGGCGGCAGCGCGAAGGTCTGGTTGACCTTGGTGTCGGCGCGGGAGACGACCTTGAGGTCCTTGTCGAGGATGATGGCGGCGGCCAGCCCGCGCACCGCCGCCTGGAAGGTCAGGAACTGCGGCAGCTTCGCCGGCTCGGCGTCGAACACCGGCTTGGTGCGCGCGAGGTCGAAGCCCATCACCATGATGTCGGAGCGCACGATCTGCGCATGGTCGCGCAGATAGGCCTCGGCGACGACGAGCGAGTTCTCGATCGCGGCGCGCGTGCGGGTCGAGAACAGGCGGTCGAGGCCGCGGTCGAGCGTGACGCTCGCCACGATGGCGACGAGGATCGCCGGCGCCGCGGCGATGATCGAGAACAGGCCGACGATGCGCACGTGCAGCCGCGCCGCCGCCCGCCCGGTGCGGCGGGCATGCACCACCTGCCAGACCTCGCGCACGATGATCGCCAGCAGCAGGATCACGGTCGCCGCATTGGCGAGCAGCAGGCTCACCACGACGTAGTGCGTCGGCGCGACGGGGGTCAGGTCGGCGAGGACGATGAAGGTGACGAAGGCCGACAGCAGCGCGAGGCCGACCGCGATCGGGCCGAGCACCCGCGTCTCGCCGCGCCTGGGCGGCGGAGACGACAGCGCAGCTTCGCCGGCAGCCTGATCGACGCTCATTGTCCCCCGATGGCGGTTCTTCAGACCCGCAAGACGCACCCTTCCCGGCGCGATCGGCCCGCCGGCAGTGATGCTTTTGTACAACAATGTTGCCGGAATGTGACGATTCCGCGGCCGTTGACAAGCAAGGCGCTCGGAGGACCCGACGCGACCGCCGCCGGTGTCAGGCCACCAGCTCCCGCACCAGCGGGATGACCTTGCGGCCGTAGAGCTCGATCGAGCGCATCATCGCCGCGTGCGACAGCGGCCCGGCGCTGTACTTCATGTCGAAGCGGGCGACGCCGAGCGCCTTGACCGTCGCCGGCGACCCGACATAGAGCGAGCCGTGGGCGATTCTCGGCCTCGAAATGGTCCCGCGTCAGCGGCGGCCAGCCGCGCTCACGCCGCAGGTTCGTCGCAACGAAGACACAGGTTCGTTACTCCGGCTTGCGTTCTATCTCCCGCTATACAGCGGCTAGCTTCGGCCCGATGTCGCGGCCTTAAAGTGGTCTGACCCAGTTGAAGGCCGGCCAAAGGATCGTCATTCATGTTCATAACAGACTTCAATCAATTCTTCAGCAAACACGCAGTTGCGAGTATATACTGACTTACATAGGTGATCGGCAATACTCTAATGGCGGTCTTTCAAACGCCGCTAAGAGGACTCTCCGCAAGATTGGAGCCAAAAATCATACGCCCCGCAGCTTGCGGAAGGCCGCTGGCGCGGCCTTTGCTGAGTTAGGACGAATTGAATTCGAAATTATGGCCGTTCTCGGCCAAGGCTTGCCAAAAATGGCGGTCTATTATTGCCATCGTCGCCAAGCGAACGCGCTACTCCTCAACAAAGATGCGGAGAACTCCGGCCAGCTCTAGACGACGGAGTCCAGCGAGTGCACTTCCGTGAGTACATAGGTCGACCTCGGTTCGCGATTGCGAACTCTAACGACGCGAACGCGCATGACTACATCGTGCACGCGGCCGATGATCCCCTGCCGCACCTCTCCATCGGAGCCAAGCAATACCTGCACGCAGCTTTTGGCAACATTGCCACGAATAATTTCATTCGGTTGAACATGAAGTTCAAATTTCTTCGCGTCGGGGAGAACGTAGAGTACGCCACGGTTTCTTTCGTCAAATTCCGAAAGAGATAGACCTTCTACTCGCTCGCGCGCGCGCTCAATACCATCTCTGGCAATCGAAAATTCCCGATCCGTATCGACCAGCCGCAGTACGGCTCCTGAAGTGTCGAGGAGCTTAAAAAAGGACTGTAGTGAGCCGAGTACGCGATCATCTACTAACTCTGCTGCTTCTTCAAAAGCTCCTTCGTCGGGAGACGACACTTTGTAAATCAGGTCGACCGTTTCATCGACGACCATCTTCAACGGTGTATCGATCAAGCTCTGCTGCTCTAGCTCTTCAAGTACGAACCCAAATGATCCGCGCGCGACGTCGGTAATCATAAGTTGCGTGCGGTCGCGCTGACCAATAGGTCCGCGCGAGCCTACCGAGCCGTTTAATGAAGCAAATCTCGTAGAAACGATCTCTTGGAAATGTTCGACCGCCTTCCCTCCGAAGTCCGCAAGGATGCCGCGTGACCCCAAAACGGGACGGCCGCCGAAGAACAGACCCACAGCAGCAGTGCCGACGGGGGCACGACCAATTTCCTCGAGAGTGTGCTGTAGCTGCTCCTTTCGTCGACTGAATTGAAGCCAGCCGACAGGGTCTTCAGACTCAGTCGTGTTCGCAAGCACAGCCTCGACGGCAGCAAGGTCCGCCCGAAGAGCTTCGATCTCTATTCGTTTCAGCATCAGAGCATCGCCCGAGCCAAAGCGTCGTCGGAACTTAAGGGCAATAATAACATACCTTTCCAAAGAAAGGTTTCACGCTGATGCGTGAATAAACCGAACCAGTAGCAAGTGTTTCTTACTACGATGTGCGGCGCCGTCCCAAGATCGATGAAATATGCGTCGCAGCGATGCGCGGCCTTCACCTGATCGGGATCGAAGAGCGCTATGTTCATCCTCACGAATTGTGCCCAGTCCGGTACAGGTGGTCGGTAGGCGACGGTCACGATGTCGATGTCGGAAGGCGGCCTACCCCTGTTCGTCTCGACGTCCTCCACGAAACTGCCGTCTAGCCACTGGTATCCGCTGTGTATGCCCACGCCCCGGAGTGCTTCCCGGTAGTCCAGCAACCCTCGCAAGATTGCGATCCGATTAGGTGTCGTAGCGAACCGACTCACCACAGCGGAAGTCGTCGTTGCATAGGGCGAAACGCCGGTCTGGTCAGCAGGATCGGTACCAATATACGGCGGCAGAACGCCCGAAGTATTGAACGCTGGAATCACAGTACCCCCCGGAATTGCGCAGGATACTAGCTTTCAAAGCCCAGTAAGTTCAACCATTGGTAGATAAATGAGAGCCGCGCGCCGCCGCGAACCCGATTCCGATCCTTGTGCGAAGGGGGCGGCGCTAAGTGACTGAAAATACGACAAATTGACCTTTGGTTGCCGAACTGCGACGTTCCCGGCCATTGACAAGCAAAGCTCCGCCAAAACCGAACACAAACACCGCCCGTGTCAGGCCACCAGCTCCCGCACCAGCGGGATGACCTTGCGGCCGTAGAGCTCGATCGAGCGCATCATCGCTTCGTGCGACAGCGGCCCGGCGCTGTACTTCATGTCGAAGCGGGCGACGCCGAGCGCCTTGACCGTGGCCGCGATCTTGCGGGCGACCGTCTCCGGCGACCCGACATAGAGCGAGCCGTGGGCGATCTCGGCCTCGAAATGGTCCCGCGTCAGCGGCGGCCAGCCGCGTTCCGCGCCGATGCGGTCGCGCATGCGCTTGTAGTCGGCGAACAGCGCCTCCTTCGCGCCGGCGTCGGTCTCGCCGACGAAGCCGTGCGAGTGCACGCCGACCGGCAGCTCCGGCTTGCCCATCTCCTTCAGGGCCCGGCGGTAGAGGTCGGCGAACGGCGCGAAGCGCTTCGGATCGCCGCCGATGATCGCCAGCATCATCGGCAGGCCGTAATGCGCGGCGCGCATCACCGACTGCGGCGTGCCGCCGACGCCGATCCAGGTGACGAGCTTGCCGGACTGGGTCTTCGGATGGACGCTCTGGTTCTTCAGCGGCGGCCGCGTGCGGCCCTGCCAGGTCACCGGCTGCTCTTTGAGCACCGCGGAATAGAGATCGAGCTTGTCGTCGAATAATTCCTCGTAGCGGTCGAGGTCGAAGCCGAACAGCGGGAACGACTCGATGAACGAGCCGCGGCCGAGGATCACTTCGGCGCGCCCGTTCGAGATCGCGTCGAGGGTCGAGAAGCGCTGGAAGACGCGGATCGGATCGTCGGAGGACAGGACGGTCACCGCCGAGCCGAGGCGGATGCGTTGCGTGCGCGCGGCGATGGCGGCGAGCACGACGTCGGGCGCGGAGATGGCGAAGTCGGCGCGGTGATGCTCGCCGACGCCGAGGAAGTCGACGCCGACCGCGTCGGCCAGCACCCCCTCCTCGACCAGATCGCGGATGACCTGCGCCGCGGACAGCGGCTTGCCGTCGGGCCCGTCGGTGATGTCGCCGAAGGTGTCGAGGCCGAGTTCGATGGTCTGGCTCATGAGGCCTTATAGCAGCCGCGGCCGTTTTCGACGCGTCCATTCGCGCCCGCCCGGGGACGCTCCGGCCGTTCAGGTCGTCCGCCGGCCGGTCCCCTTATTGACAGGTCAAGGCCGGAGTGATTTCATTTTTCGCATGGGGACATGCGATCTCCCCACGAGGCGACATGCCGAAGCCATCGCGTCCTGCTTTCGATGAGGGCGCCGCATGTCTGCCACCGTAACCATCACCGCAGAAAAGCTGATCCGTCTCGTCGGCACGCCGGCAAGTCCGGCCATTGTCGACGTGCGGACGGACGAGGATTTTCAAAAGGATCCACGCCTGATCCCCGGTTCCACGCGCCGGCCGTTCGCCACGGTCGACGATTGGGCGGGCGCTTTCGCTGGCCGCTCCGTGGTCGTGGTCTGCGAAAAGGGCCTGAAACTCTCGCATGGGGTCGCCGCCTGGCTTCGCCACGCCGGCATCGACGCCGAGACACTCGACGGCGGCACGCTGGCCTGGGCGGCGGCGCAACTGCCCATGATCTCGACCGGCGTCCTGCCGGCGCCCGATGCCAGGGGCAGAACCGTATGGGTGACGCGGGCGCGGCCGAAGGTCGACCGCATCGCGTGTCCCTGGCTCATTCGCCGTTTCGTCGATCCGGCGGCGGTTTTTCTCTACGTCGCGCCGTCCGAGGTGATGGCCGTCGCCGAACGGTTTTCGGCCACGCCCTTCGACATCGAGGGCGAGAACGTGTTCTGGTCGCACCGCGGCGAGCTGTGCACCTTCGACGTCATGCTCGACGAATTCGGTTTGACCGGGTTCGCGCCGCTGCAGCGTCTCGCTCTGCTCGTGCGCGGAGCCGACACCGACAAGCCGAGCCTCGCGCCGCAGGCGGCCGGCCTGCTCGCGGCCTCGCTCGGACTGTCGCGCATGTTCGCCGACGACCTCAAGCAGCTCGACGCCGGGATGCTGTTGTACGACGCGTTCTTCCGCTGGTGCCGGGACGCGACGGGCGAGACGCACGACTGGGTCTCGCACGCGCCCAAGGCGACCGCGCGGCGGTCATGAACGCCCCCGTCAAGTCTGCGGACCTCGACGTCACGTTGAGGTCCGCCGTCCGGGTGTGGCTGCGCGTTGCGCTGCTCTCCTTCGGCGGCCCCACGGGCCAGATCGCGGTCATGCATCGCATCCTGGTCGAGGAGAAGAAATGGATCGGCGAAGCGAGGTTCCTGCATGCGTTGAACTACTGCATGCTGCTGCCGGGCCCGGAGGCGCAGCAGCTCGCGACCTATATCGGCTGGCTGATGCATCGCAGCGCGGGCGGGCTCGTCGCCGGCGGCCTCTTCATCGTGCCCGGCGTCGTGTCGATCATGGCGTTGAGCTGGATCTACGCGCTCTACGGCAAGGTCGGCGCCGTCTCGGCGCTGTTCTTCGGGCTGAAGGCCGCCATCATCGCCGTCGTGCTGCAGGCTGTCATCCGGATCGGCAAGCGCGCGCTGCGCAGCAACCTCATGCGCGGCATTGCGGTCGCGAGCTTCGTCGCGATCTTCTTCTTCGCCGTTCCCTTCCCGCTGATCGTCGCCCTGGCGGCCTGTATCGGCTTCACCGCCGTGCGCATCGGCGGCGGCGGCGCTACGGGCGGCGCGGCCGCGCATGGCGCGCCGGCGCAACACAGTGTCGAAGACGGCCGGACCCTGCTCGGCGAACACCTGCCGCCGCACGCGACGGGGAGCGCACGACAGGCGCTCGCGGTCGCGGCGCTGTGGCTTGCTCTGTGGCTCGTTCCCGTTGTGGCGATTGTCGCGGTTCTCGGCAGCGGCAATGTCTATGCCGAGATCGCGGTGTTCTTCTCCAAGATGGCGGTCGTGACCTTCGGCGGCGCCTATGCGGTGCTGGCCTATGTCGCGCAGCAGGCCGTGGAGCATTATCGCTGGCTGGCGCCGCCTGAGATGCTCGACGGGCTGGGGCTCGCGGAATCGACGCCCGGGCCGCTGATCATGGTGCTGCAATTCGTCGGCTTCATGGGGGCCTATCGCGCGCCGGGCGATCTGCCGCCGCTGCTGGCCGGGACGCTCGGCGGCCTGCTCGCGACCTGGGTGACCTTCGCGCCGTGCTTCCTGTGGATTTTCCTCGGCGCGCCGTTCATCGAGCGACTGCGCGGAAACGCGTCGCTGTCGGGGGCGCTATCGGCGATCACCGCCGCCGTCGTCGGCGTCGTCGCCAATCTCGCGGTCTGGTTCCTGATCCATACGCTGTTCCGCGAGGTGCATCCGTTCCGCGCCGGACTGCTCAGCTTCGACATGCCGTCGCTCGCCAGCATCGAGCCGCTGGCGCTGACGCTGTCGATCGCGACGATCCTCGCGACGTTCGTGCTCAGGGCGGGCATGGTGACCGTGCTCGGGGGCGCGGCCGCGGCGGGGCTCGCGCTCTATCTCGCGGGCCTGATCGGCTGAGGGCGATGCGCGGGCCCGGCCTCAGCCGCCGCGGAAGACCTGGATCTCGAGGTCCTTGATCTTCTTGCGCAGCGTGTTGCGGTTGACGCCGAGCAGGTCGGCGGCGCGGATCTGGTTGCCGCGCGTCGCCGCCAGCGCCGCGGTCAACAGCGGGTGCTCGATCTCGCGCAGGATGCGGTGATAGAGCCCGGCCGGCGGCAGCCCGTCCTCGAAGCCGGCGAAATAGGCCGCGAGATGCCGCTCGACCGCCGCGCTCAGCGACTCCTCGGCGCGCGCGTCGTCGCTCATGCCGAGCGGGATCGCCGGCTGCGCCAGCTCGGCCTCGATCACCGCGGCGGTGATCGTCTCCTGCGGATAGAGCGCGGCGAGCCGCCGGGCGAGGTTCTCCAGTTCGCGCACATTGCCCGGCCAGCGATGGCGTTTGAGCCGCTCGAGCGCCGCCTGGTCGATCTGCTTCGGCGGCAGGCCCTCGCGCTCGGCCTGGGCGAAGAAATGGCGGATGAGATCGGGAATGTCCTCGGTGCGCTCGCGCAACGGCGGCAGCCGCAGCGGCACGACGTTGAGGCGGAAGAACAGGTCCTCGCGGAACAGGCCCTGCTGGATCAGCAGCCGCAGGTCCTTGTTGGTGGCGGCGATGATGCGCACGTCGCTCTTGATCGGCGTGCGGCCGCCGACGGTCGTGTATTCGCCCTGTTGCAGCACGCGCAACAGCCGCGTCTGCGCCTCCATCGGCATGTCGCCGATCTCGTCGAGGAACAGCGTGCCGCCTTCCGCCTGCTCGAAGCGGCCGGCGCTGCGCGAGTTGGCGCCGGTGAAGGCGCCCTTTTCGTGCCCGAACAGTTCGGACTCGATCAGGTCGCGCGGGATCGCCGCCATGTTGATGGCGACGAAGGTGCCGGAGCGGCGCTTGCCGTAGTCGTGCAGCGCGCGCGCGACGAGCTCCTTGCCGGTGCCGGATTCGCCGGAGATCATCACCGTGAGGTCGGTCTGCATCAGCCGCGCCAGCACGCGGTAGATTTCCTGCATCGCCGGCGAACGGCCGACCAGCGGGATCGAGGAGTCGAAATCCTCGCCGCTCGGCGCCGCCGCCGTCTTTTCCTTCGGCTCGGCCAGCGCGCGGCCGACGATGGCGATCAGTTCCTTCAGGTCGAACGGCTTCGGCAGGTATTCGTAGGCGCCGCGCTCGGAGGCGCGGATCGCGGTCATGAACGTGTTCTGCGCGCTCATGACGATGATCGGCAGATCGGGCCGCGACTTGCGGATGCGCGGGATCAGGTCGAAGGCGTTCTCGTCCGGCATCACCACGTCGGTGATGACGAGATCGCCGTCGCCTTGCGTCACCCAGCGCCACAAGGTGGCGGCGTTGCCGGTCGAGCGGACCTCGTAGCCCGCGCGCGACAGCGCCTGGTTGAGGACGGTTCGGATCGCGGCATCGTCGTCGGCAATGAGGATGCTTCCCGTCGGCATCGTTTCGACCTCACGGGGTGTGGAGCGGCGGCGCGCCGTCGGTGACGTCGCCCTCGCCGCTGTAGATGGGCATCAGCACGCGGAAGATGGTGCGCCGCGGCTGCGACTCGCATTCGATGATGCCGCCGTGGTCGCCGACGACCTTGGCGACCAGCGCCAGCCCCAGCCCGCTGCCGGTGCGCTTCGTCGTCACGAACGGGTCGAACAGATGCGGCATCAGGTCGTCGGGCACGCCGGGGCCGTTGTCCTTGACGCAGATCTCGAGCGGCAGCGACACGCGCGCCTTCGAGCCGGGCACCGACAGGCGCACGCCGGGGCGGAAGCCGGTGGTCAACTGGATCTCGCCGTCCGGCGCGTTCTCGCCGATCGCCTCGGCGGCGTTCTTGACGAGGTTGAGCAGCACCTGCACCAGCTGGTCGCGATTGGCCAGCACCGGCGGCAGCGACGGGTCGTACTCCTCGACGAACCTGATGTGGCTGGCGAAGCCCGACTGCGCCAGCCGCTTCACGCGGTCGAGCACGACGTGGATGTTGACCGGCTCGCGCTCGACCGGCCGCTCGTCGGCGAAGACCTCCATGCGGTCGACCAGCTTCACGATGCGGTCGGTCTCGTCGCAGATGAGCCGCGTCAGCGCGCGGTCGTCGTCGGCGGCCGACTGTTCGAGCAGTTGCGCCGCGCCGCGGATGCCGGAGAGCGGGTTCTTGATCTCGTGCGCGAGCATCGCCGCCAGCGCGATGACCGAGCGCGCGGCGCCGCGATGCGTGAGCTGCCGGTCCATCTTGTCGGCGATGGTGCGCTCCTGCAGCATGACGATGACGTGGCCGTCATATTCGCTGAGCGGGGCGACGTGCAGGTCGACGAGCCGTTCGCCCGGATTGCGCGGCGTGGCGAGATCGACCTTGTACTCATTCACCGCCGCGCCGCGCTGGCGCACCTGCTCGATGAGGGTCAGAAGCGGCGAGCCGAACGGCACCAGCTCGCGCAGCATGTGCCGGCGCAGCATCGGGATCGAGGCTTCGAAGAACTGCTCGGCCGCGACATTGGCGTCGGCAATGCGGCCGTCCGGCGCCACCATGATCACCGGATGCGGCAGTGCGTGCAGCATCGCGTCGGCGGCGCCCGGCGCGGTGTCGGACAGCGCCTCCGCGCGGCGTGTCATGCGGCGGCCCTCGCACCGAAGTCGTCGAAGGCTTCGGCGAGCAGACGGCGCGCTGCGGCCGGCTCGTCCGCCGTGAGAACGCGGCTGCGGTGATGCTTGAGCCGCTCCGCCGCGACGCCGGCGGCCTCGGCGGCGCTGTCGAGCGCCCAGCCGAGATGCTTGCGCGCATGGCGGCGGCCGATGGCCACGCCGTGATGGGCGATCATCTCGTCGTAGAGTGCGTCGGCAAGCGCGTGCTGCTCGGCGAGCGGCGGCGCCTCGCCGCGCTCGCCCGTCGACAGGAAGCGCGCGACCTGCCCGGGAAACCACGGCCGGCCCTGCGCGCCACGGCCGATCATGACCGCATCGGCGCCGGATTGCGCGCGCGCGGCGAGCGCGTCGTCGAAACTGGTGATGTCGCCGTTGACGACGACCGGCACCGAGACGGCCTCCTTGACCGCGCGCACCGCCGACCAGTCGGCCGTGCCGGTGTAGAACTGGCAGCGGGTGCGGCCGTGCACGGTGATCATCTGCACGCCCGCCTCCTCGGCGCGGCGCGCGAGCGCCGGCGCGTTGATCGAGGCGGCGTCCCAGCCGAGCCGCATCTTCAGCGTCACCGGCACGTCGACGGCGCCGACCGTCGCCTCGATCAGGGTCAAAGCGTGGTCGAGGTCGCGCATCAGCGCCGAGCCGGAGGCGCCGTTGGTGACCTGCTTCGAGGGGCAGCCCATGTTGATGTCGAGGATGCGGGCGCCCTGGCCCTCGGCGATGCGGGCGCCCTCCGCCATCCATTCGGCCTCGCAGCCGGCCAATTGGACGACGTGGATGGCGACGCCCTTGCCCTCGCTGCGCACCGCGGCCTCGCGCTCGCCGCGCACCAGGCCGGCGCTGGCGGTCATTTCGGAGACGACGAGCCCCGCCCCCAGCCGCTCGGCCGCCCGCCGGAACGGCGTGTCCGTAATCCCCGACATCGGCGCCAGGAGCACCGGATTGGGCACGTCGACATCGCCGATCCGCAGCAAATTCGATCTCCCGCAGGCCGCTCGGCCCGGAACCCGGCATTGCCTACCATTTAGGCGAGCATGTGACGGTGCTCAGAGTTTAGACATTTTGCGGCACCGCGCAAGTGTTGCAGCGCAAAATCCTGTTCATGCCCCCTGCGCCCGGAGCCCAGCCGTGGCGCATGCGTTCCCGCGGGCCCCGGAACGCGCTAAAGGGCAAGGCGATTTGCAGGGAGCATGAACGAGATGGCGGAGATTGCTGCCGTGGTGGTTGCCGCGGGACAGGGGCTGCGCGCCGGCGGCGACCGGCCCAAGCAATTCCGGGCAGTCGGCGGCGAGGCCATCCTGCGCCGGACTCTGTCGCGGCTCGCGGAGGTGCCGGCGATCGGCGCGATCCAGCCGGTGATCCGCCCGGAGGACCGCGCCTTGTTCGATGCCGCGACCGCGGGCCTGCGCATCCTGCCGCCGGTCGCCGGCGGCGCCACCCGCCAGGCCTCGGTGCGCGCCGGACTGGCGGCGCTCGCAGCCCGCGCGCCGGACATCGTGCTCGTCCACGACGCCGCCCGCCCCTTCGCCAGCCGGGCCCTGATCGAGCGCGCCATCGCCGCGGCGCAGGAGACCGGCGCCGCCATCCCCGGCCTTGCCGTCACCGACACGATCAAGGTCGTCGACCGCCACGGCCGCGTCGGCGAGACGCTCGAGCGCGCGCAGTTGCGCGCGATCCAGACGCCGCAGGCCTTCGCCTTCGCCCCGCTGCTCGAGGCGCACCGCCGCGGCGAGCGCGAAGGCCGCGACGATTTCACCGACGATGCCGCCATCGCCGAATGGGCCGGCATGCAGGTCGCCGTCTTCGAGGGCGAGCCGTCGAACATCAAGATCACTCATGCGGAGGATTTCATGCGGGCCGAGGCGATGCAGGCGGCACAACTGGGCGACGTGCGCACCGGCAGCGGCGTGGACGTGCACGCCTTCGGGCCGGGCGACCATGTCTGGATCGGCGGCGTGCGCATTCCGCATACGCAGGCGCTGACCGGCCATTCCGACGCCGACGTCGGCCTGCATGCGCTGGTCGACGCCATCCTCGGCGCGCTCGCCGACGGCGATATCGGCACGCATTTCCCGCCCAGCGACCCGCAGTGGAAGGGCGCCTCCTCCGACAAGTTCCTCGCCTTCGCCGTCGAGCGCGTGAAGGCGCGCGGCGGCATGATCGCGCATCTCGATCTCAATATCGTGTCGGAGGCGCCGCGCATCGGGCCGCATCGCGACGCGATCCGCGCAACGATCGCTCGCATCGCCGGCATCGACATCGGCCGCGTGGCGATCAAGGCGACGACCAGCGAGACGCTCGGTTTCGTCGGCCGCCGCGAGGGCATCGTCGCCTACGCGACGGCGACGGTGCGGCTGCCCTGGAGCTGAGAGCCATGTTCGACGAGGAGATCACCGCGGCGGTCGTCGCCCTGCTCGATGTGTGCAAGGCGAAGAAGCTGACGCTTGCGACCGCGGAATCCTGCACCGGCGGCCTGGTTGCCGCGGCGCTGAGCGAGATTTCCGGCTCCTCGCTGGTGCTCGACCGCGGCTTCGTCACCTATTCCAACGAGGCCAAGCAGCAGATGCTCGGCGTCGCGCCGGCGACCATCGACGTCTATGGCGCGGTCAGCAGCGAATGCGCGGAGGAGATGGCCAAGGGCGCGCTCGCCCATGCGCAGGTCGACCTCGCGGTCTCGATCACCGGCATCGCCGGTCCGACCGGCGCGGTCCCCGGCAAGCCGATCGGTCTCGTCTATTTCTGCGCCGCCTCGCGCAGCGGGCGCGTCATCGCGCACGACCGCAAGTACGGCGACATCGGACGGACCCAGGTGCGCCGCGCCTCGCTGCTGCAGGCGCTCGCGATGCTGCACGAGCTCGCGGCCAGCGAAGAGCCGCAGCCGCCGGCGGGCTTCAGCTGACAGACGCGGCGGAGCGATACGGGCTCCGGCGGGGAGCCCGCACGTTTCGTCGATCATCGCAGGCGCCGTCAGGCGATCGGCGTCGCCGTCGGCCGCGCGCGCTCGGCCGCCTGCACCTGCTCCTCGTGCACGTGCGGCTTGGCCGTTGCCGGCAATTGCAGCACGGTCGCACGCTGGCCCGGACGCAGCCGCGTCACCAGAACGATCCTGCCGTTCGGGAATTCGAGCGCATCGTGATGCGTATCCGGCCGATCGACATTGACCTGACGGAAGCGCGCAACGCGCTGCCCGATCTTGCCGAAACCAAATCGCGGCAGGAGTCTGCGGAATACGTGCTCGACCTCGACTTCTTGATCGAAGGCAAGCTCCGTGCCCGGCATCAGGCACACGGCGACCTTGGGTTCGCCCACTTCGGTGAAGCCACGCGTGAACGAGTTGATGAAATTGGTGGAGACGAGTTTGTCTCCAATCTTCGCAGGACGGTTTGCGACCCCATGCAGGCTATAATCGCACATCGAGTTTTCTCCATTGTCTGCGAACAGCCGAAAAGCGGTTGTCCTTTCGGTTGAACGAATTCACCCGCTTTTGGTGGCGGCCTTAAGGTCGAGGAGCGTGATTTTCTGCCTCGGCGCCGAAAATTTATTTGTCGCGGCCGGCGGAACCAGGTGGCCGGGCCCGGCGTCATCTTCTAATTGTCCCGCCGCATCAATCCTCGTCGTCCACCCAGCGCGGGAATGCGAGCAGCGTGCCGATCAGGGCGATCCCGGCGCCCAGCAGCACGTCCTCGAGGCGCTCGGTGAAAAGGCCGCGTAAAATTCGTGGATCGGATGTGGCCAGATGATAGGCCAGCAGGATGACGACGGCGATCAGCGCCGTGTGCAGCCAGTAGCGATGCTGCAAATGGTGTGGAATGAGCGGCGCCAGGACGAGCGCGGCGGCCGCGATCGGCCATGGTGTCTGCAGCAGGCTCGTCAGGGCAAAGGCCGCGATCACACCGACCACGGTGCCGGCGATGCGGTGCACGATGCGCACATAGCTCAGCCGCGCATCCGACTGCATGACGACCAGCGTCGTGACCACCACCCACAGCGCACGCTCCGGGTCGATGCGCACGCCGATCCAGAGGCTCGCGGTGGCGGCGCCGGCATAGGCGAGCGCGAAACGGGTCCAGCCGCCGGTCGGCGCCCCGCCGCCACCGCCACGCTGCTGTTTGAGCGGGCCGGCGACGAGATGGTCGACGACGCGCGCGCAGACGACGATCAGCAGTGCGAGAAGCGGATACCAGAGCAGCGCCACGGTGAATTGCGGCGCGCCGCTCGCGACCACCAGCGCCATCGCGAAATGCCGTGTCGCCATCGCGCGGGCCTTGCCGAAGCGCAGGGCCTGGCCCGCGGCAAAGGTCGCGACCGCGAACAGGACCCACACCGGCCACGGGAATCCGTGCAGCAGCACGCCGATCAGGCCGCCGAGCCCGAGCGTCGCCGCGGTCATCGCCAGGATGACGAAGCGGCCGGCGAGCGGGCCGTCGTCGTCGGCGAAGGACAGGAGCAGGCCCGTGACCGAACCGAGCAGCGCGCCGGCGGGCGACTGCGCCCAGACCCCGACGCAGAGCGGGCCGCCGATCGCCACGAGAAACAGGATCGAGCGGCGCAAGGCCGCCTGGTCGACGGAAAACCTGGGCATCGGTTCTACGGCCCCCGCGTGACGGAACCGGGACCAACGCGCCGCCGACGGAACCGTTGCGGGCCTTATGCCAGCTTGCGGCCGTAGATCTCGTCCGCCCGCTTCTCGAACGCCGCCGCCATGCGGCGGAACACGGTATCGAAGACCGCGCCGGCGAGCATGGCGAAGGTGCGGCTCCTGAATTCGTAATCGATGAAGAACTCGACCTCGCAGGAGGTCTCGGTCTTCGGATGGAAGGCCCAGCGGTTCTGCATGCGGCTGAACGGGCCGTCGAGATATTCGACCAGGATCGTCAGGTTGTTGCGGTCGAGCGTGGCGCGGCTGGTGAAGCTCTGGTGGATGAGCTTGTAGGCGACCGTCATCACCGCGACGATGACGCCGAGGCCGTCGCCCTTGTCGGTGCGGCTGCGCACGCGCATCCCCGCGCACAGCGGCACGAACTCGGGATAGCGCTCGACGTCGGCGACGAGGTCGAACATGTCGGCAGCGGTGTGGCGCACGAGCCGGCGGGTCTTGAACTGCGGCATCGCCTTCTTATCCCTCCCCTGAAAGGGGAGGGTCCGTCGCGTCAGCGACGGGGGTGGGGTCTGCTCGCAATATTAAAATCAAATGCCCCCACCCGGCCGCGCGCTGCGCGCGCGCCCACCCTCCCCCGCAAGCGGGGGAGGGATAAGAAACATAACGCTCTGCCTGCATCATCACGTCTTTGCCGCGCGCGCGGCCTTCAGGCGCGCGAAGTCTTCGCCGGCATGATGCGACGAGCGGGTCAGGGGCGAAGCCGAGACCATCAGGAAGCCCTTGGTGTAGGCGATCCTCTCCAGCGCCTTGAACTCGTCCGGCGGCACGAAGCGTTCGACGGCGGCGTGCTTGCGCGTCGGCTGCAAATACTGGCCGACGGTGAGGAAGTCGACATTGGCCGAGCGCAGGTCGTCCATCACCTGCAGCACTTCGTTCCGCTCCTCGCCGAGGCCGACCATGATGCCGGACTTGGTGAACATCTGCGGGTCGAGTTCCTTCACCCGCTGTAGCAGCCGCAGCGAATGGAAGTAGCGCGCGCCCGGCCGCACGGTGAGATAGCGCGACGGCACGGTTTCCAGATTGTGGTTGAAGACGTCGGGCCGCGCCGCGACGACCACCTCGAGCGCGCCGTCCTTGCGCAGGAAGTCCGGCGTCAGCACCTCGATCGTCGTCCCCGGCGCGTGCTTGCGGATGGCCCGGATGGTCTGCGCGAAATGCTCGGCGCCGCCGTCGGCAAGGTCGTCGCGGTCGACCGAGGTGACGACGATATGCGACAGGCCGAGCTTGGCGGTCGCCTGGCCGACATGCTCCGGCTCGTTGGCGTCGAGAGCGTTCGGCAGGCCCGTCTTCACGTTGCAGAAGGCACAGGCGCGCGTGCAGGTGTCGCCCATGATCATGAAAGTGGCGTGCTTCTTCTCCCAGCACTCGCCGATGTTCGGGCAGCCCGCTTCCTCGCACACGGTGTGCAGGTTGTTGGCGCGCATCAGCGCGTGCGTCTCGGCGTAGCCCTTGGACACCGGTGCCTTGACGCGGATCCAGTCGGGCTTTTTCGGCTGCTCGGCGGAATCCGGGCGGTGCGCCTTTTCCGGGTGGCGGGGGCGCGGATTGTTGATGAGATCGAGGACGACGGCCATGGCCCCTACTTACGGATCAACAGGGTGCGCTGCAAGACAGGCGATTTTCGGCCCTGTCATACAGGAACGGCCCGGCTCGACCGCGGGCCGGGGACGGCCGGGCGGTAGGCCCGTCACGACAGACCAAACCTAGGCGGTCCGGATCGCGCGCCAGATCAGCAGGAACACGATGGCGCCGACCGTGGCGCTGATCAGCTCGCCGACGAAGGTCGGCCGCACCATGAGGCCGAGACTGTCGAAGATGACGCCGCCGACGATGGCGCCGACGAGACCGACCGCCAGCTTGTACAGAAGCCCGCCGCCGCGGCTGCCGAGGATGACATTGGCGAGCCAGCCGGCCAGGAGGCCGATGACGACCCAGATGACGATGCCCATACCCCCCACTCCCGGTCGCGCGCGGGGCTGGCCCGCGCATCCATGAGGCGCTTCCGCGGGCGCGGCCGCACCGGCCGACGCCCGCCGCCCCTCATCATGGATTGCCGGATGCAGCCCGGCAATGACGATCGAGAAACCCTGACGTGCGGCTGCGCCGCCTCAGGCCTTCGCCGGCAGGCGGTTGCCGGGGGTCGAATTGGCGATCGCCAGCTCGTCGTCGTTCATGTCGGCCGCGATGTCGCCGAAGAGCGGCGTCGAGAGATAGCGCTCGCCGGTGTCCGGCAGCATGCACAGGATGGCCGAGCCCGGCGCCGCCTCCTCGGCCACCTTGAGCGCGCCGGCAAAGGTCGCGCCGGCGGTGATGCCGACGAAGATGCCCTCCTGCTGCGCCAGCGCCTTCGCGCATCGCATCGCGTCGGGGCCGGCGATGGTGAGGACGCGGTCGATCGCCTTCATGTCGACCGCCTCGCCGGTGATGCGCGGGATGAAGTCCGGGCTCCAGCCCTGCATCGGATGCGGCTTGAAGGCGGGATGGGGCTTCGCCGGCGTGCCGTCAGGGTTGCGCTCCTGCCGCTCCCCGGAGGTGAGCATCGGCGCGTCGGCCGGCTCGCAGACGACGATCCGGGTGTCGGGCCGCTCGCGGCGCAGCACGCGCGCGACGCCGGTCAGCGTGCCGCCGGTGCCGAAACCGGTCACCCAGTAGTCGAGCCGTTGGCCCTGGAAGTCGTCGACGATCTCGCGCCCGGTCGTGCGCTCGTGCATGTCCGGGTTGGCCTCGTTCTCGAACTGGCGCGTCATGAACCAGCCGTGCGCCCTGGCGAGCTCCTGCGCCTTGTTGACCATGCCGAAGGCGCGCTCGGCCGCCGGCGTGAGCACCACCTTGGCGCCGAGGAAGCGCATCAGCTTGCGCCGCTCGACCGAGAAGCTCTCGGCCATGGTGATGACCAGCGGATAGCCCTTGGCGGCGCAGACCATGGCGAGCCCGATGCCGGTGTTGCCGGAGGTCGCCTCGACGACCGTCATGCCGGGCTTGAGCTCGCCGGACCTCTCGGCGGCCTCGATGACGCCGAGGGCGAGACGGTCCTTGACCGAGCCGAGCGGGTTGAAGGCTTCGATCTTGACGTAGAGATCGACACCCTTCGGCGCGAGCTTGTTGATGCGCACGACCGGCGTGCGGCCGACCGTGCCGAGGATCGAGTCGAATTTGGCCATTGCGTCTCTCCTCTTCGTCATGCCCGGCCTTGTGCCGGGCATTCGCGCCGTGTCGCTTGCAAAGAAAGACGCGGATGACCGGGACATAAGGGCGTTCACGCCCGTCTTCGACGGGCTATGCCCGGCCATGACGCGGTTACATGTTCAGCACACGCCCGTAGGCGTCGAGGACGGCTTCCTTCATCATCTCCGACAGGGTCGGGTGCGGGAAGACGGTGTGCATCAGCTCTTCTTCGGTCGTCTCGAGATTCATCGCGACGACGTAGCCCTGGATCAGCTCGGTCACTTCGGCGCCGACCATGTGGGCGCCGAGGAGCTGGCCGGTCTTCTTGTCGAAGATGACCTTGACCAGGCCATGGTCCTCGCCGAGCGCGATCGCCTTGCCGTTGCCGACGAAGGGAAAGCGGCCGACGCGGATGTCGAGCTTCTTCTCCTTCGCCGCCTGCTCGGTGAGGCCGACGGAGGCGATCTGCGGCGCGCAATAGGTGCAGCCGGGGATCATCGCCTTGTTCATCGGGTGCGGATTGAGGCCCTTGATCGCCTCGATGCAGATGACGCCCTCGTGCTCGGCCTTGTGCGCCAGCATCGGCGGGCCGGCGACGTCGCCGATGGCGTAGATGCCGGGCACGTTGGTCTTGCCGAGCCCGTCGGTGACGAC
>Ga0182749_1000264_pt1 | contig 52926 bp, 57 predicted proteins | sample eDN3rd37CKraftMG_FD_128875 | JGI IMG/M metagenome (GOLD analysis project Ga0182749, IMG submission 128875) | Enriched Miracle-Growth compost microbial communities from Emeryville, California, USA - eDNA 3rd pass 37_C Kraft MG (version 2) (version 2) ...
GATCAACCAGATCTGGACCTACGCGCTCCTCGTCGTCGCGGCGGTGGCCGTCTTTTCGGGCCAGGTGACGACGCGCGGCCGTCGCTGGCTGCTTGCCGTCGTCGCGGTCGCGATTGCGGGGCTGCTCTCGTACGTGGTCGCACCGGCGCCAATCGCCGAAGGCGAGAACGTCTTCCTGACCGGCAGGCCCGACAATGTCCTCGCGCGCGAACTGCCACCCGATGTCTATGCCTACATGGCGGCGAAGTTCGACGCGGTCTATCCGCCGCAGGTGCAGTGCACGTCCGGTGCCACCTGCTGGAAGAACATGGGCTATCCCGACCGGCTCTATGCCTTCTCGGCGGACGGCGCGTTCGGCAATGCCGGTGCCTCGCGCGCGGTGACCGGCATCGATTTCGCCGAGCCGACCTGGCTGCGGCTCGGCTTCACCAACGACCTCCGTTACAACTGGGGCAGCGACGCGCCCGACGTGCATCGCGGCGACCGCGACCGGCGCTTCTGGGCAGGCCCGTGGCGCTGGCACACGGCCATGCCGTATTTCGTGATGTACCGGTTTCCCGCCGACTATGTCGGCGCGCGCCTGTGCTGGCGCGGCGACGTGCTGTGGGAGAGCGCCGACGGCCGCTATCGGCCGCTCTCGCATGCCGACATGAGCTGCCGCGACATCGTGGCCGGCGACGTCGGACGCCAGATCTTCGGCGTCGGTGTCGACGCGCGGGCGCTGGCGATGTCGCTCGAGCCGCCGGCCGGCGTCACGGCGCGGCTCGCCATCGGCGCCGCGGCGCGCGTCGCCGCGCTCCTTGCCGTGCTGGTCCTGCTGGTGCGCGTGCGCTGGCGCGCCGTCGCGCCGGTATTCGCGCTCCTGGCGCTCGCCGTCGCCGTGATCGCCATCGACGACGCGAGCTTCCTCGGCGGCTGGCGGCCGATGGACGGCGGCGACGACGGCCTGTTCTACACCGGCGTCGGTCGCGAGATCCTGCAGCATTTCCTCGCCGGCAATATCGGCGAGGCGCTGAAAGGCGGCGAGGCCGTCTTCTATTATGGCGGTCCGGCGCTGCGCTATTTCCGCGCGCTGGAGATGATCGTCTTCGGCGACACCAATCTCGGCTATCTGTCGCTGATGCTGATGTTCCCGATGGTCGTGTGGCGCCTGTTCCGGCGCTTCCTCGACGCGACCCTCGCCTGGCGGCTCGCGCTCCTGTTCACGGCCCTGCCGCTCGGCGAGATTTTCGGCACCAGTTTCTTCCATTACGCCAAATGGGCCGGACGCGGCTTCGCCGATCCGGCCGCGCATATCTTCCTGATCTGCGGCATCGCGGTCATCGTCGGCGTGCGCGCCGGCGATAGGGCGCGCGCAAGCGCGGCGCTCGGCGCCGCCTTCCTGATGGCGCTCGCCGTCTGCACCAAGCCGCTGATCGCGCCGATGGCCGGCGTCGTGCTTGCCGCCGCCGGGCTTGCCGCGCTCTATCACCGGCAATGGCTGCGCGCTGCCGCGCTCTGTGTCGGGTTTACGCCTGTCCTGCTGATGCCGCTGCACAACTGGTACTTCGGTCACCAGTTCGTGCTGCTGAGCTCCAACGCCAACCTGCCGTCGTTGCTGGTGATGCCGCCGTCGGCATGGGTGGCGGCGCTGCGTGAGCTCGTGACACTGCACTGGGGCGGCGACGCGCTGCACCGCGCCATCGGCCACCTCGGCGGCTGGCTGAGCGGGCCGGGCGAGAACAGGGCCTTCATCCCGCTGCATGCCGCCGCGGTCGCCACTGTCGTCTACGTCGCCCTGCGCGGTCGCGGTTTCGACGCCTGGCTGCGTGTCATCGCCGCCGCCGTGATCGCCGAATACGGCGCGGCGCTGTTCTACGCGCCGACCGGGCGCTATTTCTACTCGATGTGGTTCCTCACCCTGCTGGTGGTGCTGGTCGTCATCGCGCAGCGGCTGCCGGCCTTCCTCGACCGGCGCGGCTACAAGCGCACCCGGCAGGCGCTCGAGCGTTCCTTCGGCTATTCTCCCGCCACGGCTTCGTGACCACTCCTCGCACGATGGACTGAACGATGAGCGACAAACCTACCGGCATCGCCAACGGCCTCACCAATTACGGCGACCGCGACTTCTCGCTTTATCTCAGGCGCTCCTTCGCGCAGTCGATGGGTTATTCGCTGGACATGCTGAAGAAGCCGGTGATCGGCATCGCCTATACGCCGTCGGGCTTCAACAACTGCCACCGGCACTTCCCCGAGCTTCTGCAGGCGGTCAAGCGCGGCGTGCTCGCCGCCGGCGCGCTGCCGGTCGAATTTCCGACCATCTCGCTCGGCGAGGTGTTCCTCAATCCGACCAGCCTGAAATTCCGCAACCTGATGTCGATCGACACCGAGGAGATGATCCGCGCGCAGCCGATGGACGCGGTGGTGCTGATGGGCGGCTGCGACAAGACCGTGCCGGCGCAACTGATGGGCTGCGTCTCGGCGGCAAAGCCCGCGGTGATGTTGATCGGCGGGCCGATGATGACCGGCCGCTACCACGGCGAACGTCTCGGCGCCTGCACCGACTGCCGTCGCTTCTGGGCGCAGTACCGCGCCGGCAAGGTGAGTGACGACGAGATCCAGGTCGTCGAGGGCCGGCTCGCCACCACGGCGGGAAGCTGCGCCGTGATGGGCACCGCCTCGACCATGGCCTGCATCACCGAGGCGCTCGGCATGTGCCTCCCGGGCACCGCGGCGATCCCCGCCGTGCACGCCGATCGCCTGCGCGCGGCGGAAGCGACCGGCGCGCTCGCGGTGCGCATGATCGGCTCGCAGCTGACACCCGACAAAATCGTCAATCGGAAATCGGTCGAGAACGCCTTGCGCGTCCTGCTCGCCATCGGCGGCTCGACCAACGCGGTGATCCATCTCACCGCCATCGCCGGCCGTGCCGGCGTGCCGGTCTCGCTCGAGCGGCTCAACGAACTCTCCGACACGACGCCGGTGCTGGTGAACCTCAAGCCCGTCGGCAACGGCTACATGGAGGATTTCTTCGCCGCCGGCGGCGTCGGCGCGCTGCTGCGCGAATTGAAGGACCTCCTGCATCTCGATGCCGTGACCGTCACCGGCGAGACGCTTGGGCAGCGGCTGGCGAGCGACGAGGGCGACGGCTGGGTCGACCGCACCATCATCGCCGAGCGGAGCAAGCCGCTGGAGCCGCAGGGCGGCCTTGTCGCGCTGTTCGGCAACCTGGCGCCGCAGGGCGCGATCCTGAAGCGCTCGGCCGCCGACGAGAAGCTGTTCGAGCACGAAGGCCGCGCCGTCGTGTTCTCCTCGCTCGAAGACCTGTCGAACCGCATCGACGATCCGGCGCTCGACGTCACGGCGCAGGACATTCTCGTGCTGCAGAACGCCGGCCCGCATTCGACCTCGGCGATGCCGGAGGCGGGCTATCTGCCGATTCCGAAGAAGCTCGCGAGCGCCGGCGTCAAGGACATGGTGCGCGTCTCCGACGCGCGCATGAGCGGCACGGCCTTCGGCACCATCGTGCTGCACGTGACGCCGGATTCCGCCTCGGGCGGCCCGCTCGGCCTCGTGCGCACCGGCGACCGCATCAAACTGTCGGTCAAGGAGCGTCGCATCGACCTTCTGGTCGCCGAGGCCGAACTGAAGACGCGTGCCGCCGCGAAGCCGGCCGCGCCGCCGGCGCCGACGCGCGGCTATTCGAAGCTCTATGCGCAGGAAGTGCTCGGCGCCGATCGGGGCTGCGATTTTGAGTTTCTGACGGGACGCTGAGGCGGCGGGTCGTTTCGTCGGCCGGCGCTTTTTTTATTTTTTTCCATGTCCGCTGCCGAAACCGCCCGGTTCACCGGCGGCCGTGGAAGCGCGGCGTTTGGCTCGACGTCGTTTGCCGCCGAGGTAGCGACATGCCGCTGCGATTGACTTTTCCGCTTTCAGGCTTACCTTTGTTATCAAATGCACAGCACGCTCACATATTTTTGCATTTCGGACCGCCTGAACTTTGGCGGTTAGCCCGGACGAGCGTGCCTCGTCCGGGGTGTCTCCACTCTCTGCAAAAACATAAACCCCGCTGACGTTGCCCGGCATCGGCGCTTGAGCCCTGCCTGCGGCGCAGCGGCGCATTGGAGGGGCGATCGATGATGCTCGCAGCAACGATTTTCGTACTTGTCGCCTGGTTGGCCTTCATCGGCATCTACGATCCGGATGGCATGCGCAGGGCGCATCGTCCGGTGAAGGCCTGCTTTCGCCGCTGACGGGACCGCACAGGACGGAGCAAGCAAGATGTACAGGGTGTATTTCGGCCCGCCCGGCTCCGGCGCGGTGCGGCCGCTGGAAAAAGAAAAGTGGCCGAGCAAGTCGTTCGTCGATTTGCCCGAGGCGCTGCTGTGGGCGCATGGTGCGGCCGCCAACGGCACCGTGATCCTCAAGATCGAAGGCGGCGGCACGGAGCTTGATCGCAGCGAGATCGCCGGCTGCCTCAATGCTTTGTCGCTCGGCAGGGAAGAGAGCTCAAGTCGCGGAGGTTGAATTGGTCGTTATCGGGATGGTCGATCTGCTGACGCCGGTCAGAGTCGTTCCGCAGCTCCGTGCGACCGATCGGGACGACCTCATGCGGACGCTTGCGCAGCATCTGGCCGCGGATTCCGGCGTCTCCGAGGAGGCGCTGGTCGCCGCGGTGATGGCAACGAAGGATCTCCCGCCGCTGATGCTGCGCGGAGGTGTTTCGCTGCTGCATACTTTTGTCGAAGGTCTTGCTCGCCCGATCGCTGTCTTCGCGCGGCTTCGCCATCCGATGGATTTTGGCGTAGCGGGCTGCGCGACCGACATCGTCGCGTTGTTGGCGAGCCCGGCCGCGAAAACCGGCGATCATCTGCGTGCGCTTGCTTGCATGGCGCGGCGGCTGCGGCGCTCCGACGTGCTTGCGCATGTGCGCGCGACAAAATGTCGCGAACTCATGTATCTCGCGCTCACCAGTGACGAATGGTGCGTCCCGGGCGCCGACTCGCCGTCGTCAACGCGCGGACTGTCGAAAGTGTGCGGCTACCGGATTTGACATTTAAGATTTAGAGCATACGATATCATTATGTTCCATTTCGCGACCATTGAACGTGGCCTTTGCCGTGCAGGCAATCTGATCGCGGGCGTTTAGCCCCGGGTTCAGTCTGCGCCGTCGCGAACTCGGGGACTCCATAATTCGGAACAATGTGCAGCCGCTCGTGCTGCAACATTACCGGGCGCACCACCCAAACTAGCACCTGCAATGAGCGGGCAGTTCCTGTCCGTTCGCCCGTATGTTCCGACCCAGGAGAGATCCCCGTGAGGAAAACCGTCGACGAACGGTCGCAAAGCGACCTGTCTAATTCACAGCCGATCGAGAACGTCACGCAGTTCGTTCCCCGTCGTCGAGCCGAACCATCGCGTCAGGCGCCGCTTGGAGCAGGCGGTCGAGGGCAAGACGTGACGGGGCCGAGCGACGACGATCCCGGTCCGTCGGCTGCGTAACACAATAACCAGGATGAAAACGATGGAAGAGGAAGCGATGAAAATGGAAACGACCGCTGCGGACAGCCCGCATCTCGTGCCGCGGATCACCCTTTCGGCCGAAGACTTCGGCCGCCTGTCCGCGCTCGTGGAATCGGCGATGACCAGCGCGCCGGAGCTTGCCGAGGTGCTCGCCGGCGAGATCAGCCGTGCGCACGTGCTCGCGGCCGGCACGTGCCCGCAGGACGTCGTCAGCATGAACAGCGAGGTCGAATTCCGCGACGACGGCACCGGGCGGGTCCAGTCGATGACCCTCGTCTTCCCGAACGAAGCCGACGTCTCGAAGAACAAGCTTTCGGTGCTCACCCCCGTGGGGGCCGCACTGATCGGCGTGCGCGCCGGCGAGTCCATTACGTGGGAAACGCCGAGCGGGCAGATCCGCAAGCTCACCGTCCTGTCCGTGAAGGGTCCCTGATGGGCCGTAATCGGCGCCGCTAAAGAGAACTGGAGAACGATATGCTTGACCGCGACATGATGCGAGCCCGCGCCGACGGCGCGACCCGTGAACCTGTTATGAGTGAAGCAGCAGGGCCGGAATCCGCTCGCATCACAGCCACCGCGCGGGCGATCGCCGAAGCGGAATCCTACTTCGTCGCGCGCGATGGTCTGCAGTTCGCGGGCACGCACCTCATTCTCGATCTTTGGGATGCCTCCCGGCTCGACGATGAGGACCTCGTCGAGCGCACGATGCGCCAGGCGTCGGAGGCGGCGGGCGCGACCCTGCTCAGGCTGGACTTGCACGCATTTCCGAACCCGGGCGGCATCACGGGTGTGGCGCTTTTGGCGGAAAGCCATATCTCGATCCACACCTGGCCCGAGCGCGGTTACGCCGCGATCGACATCTTCATGTGCGGCCGCGCCGAGCCGCACAAGGCGGTCGAGGTCATTCGCAGCGCCTTCGCTCCGGGCGCAATCACGCTGGTCGAACACAAGCGGGGTCTGATGCCATGAGCACCTTCCGGGAGCGGCTTTATCCCGATCACGGGCAGTATCTCGAAGTGCAAAGCGTGCTGCACACGGGCCGGACCGAATTTCAGGACGTTCTCGTCTTCGAGAACCAGACGTTCGGAAAGGTCCTCGTGCTCGACGGCGTCGTGCAACTGACCGAACGCGACAACCACATCTATCACGAGATGGTTGCGCACGTGCCGCTGATGGCGCACGGCAACGCGAAGCACGTGCTGATCGTCGGCGGCGGCGACGGTGGAACGCTGCGGCAGGTGCTCAAGCACCCGGTCGAGTCGGTCACCATGGTCGAGCTCGACCCCGGTGTCGTCGAGATTTCCCGGCGCTATCTGCCGGATATCTCGCACGGCGCCTTCGACGACCCGCGTCTTACGCTCATCTATGGCGACGGCGCGCAGTTCCTGGCGACCGCGGGACGTCAGTTCGACGTCATCATCATCGACTCGACGGACCCGATCGGGCCCGGCGGGCAGCTGTTCACGGACGCCTTCTACGACGACTGCCGGAAGGCGCTGGGCGAAGGCGGCGTGGTCTCCATTCAGAGCGGTTGCCCGTTCTATCGCGGCAACGAGGTCGATGCGGCGGTCGCCCGGCTTGGCGAGCGCTTCGGGGCGGCGAAGGCGTTTCTTGCGCCCGTCCCGACCTATGCCAACGGGCATCTCGCGCTGATGGTCGCCGGTCCGAAGGACAATTTCATTCCGGCTCTGGAGACCTTGCAGTCGACTTTCGACAGCATCCGTCTGCAGACACGCTTCTATTCGCCCCAGGTGCACCACGCCGCGTTCGTGATGGTGCCGCGTTTCGACGACACCTCGCACGACGATCAGCGCGAAGTGCCCACGGTCGGCGCGGTTCCGGATTGGATCACCAGGTCGGTGGACCGGCGAAAGGTGGTCTCGCGCGCCTCGCGTTGAGGCGAACGGGCCGGATTGGAGGACGCATGCCGCTCCACCCTGCACCCCTATGTGGTGCTGACCTCGCAGAGCAGGCGCGCCGGCAATTCAATGCCGGCGCGTCGCGCTGCGGCGTGGGCGGTCGTGCGACGGAGCTCGCCGCGAGAGGTTCGCCATGCTGACGTTCCCATCGGTCAGGCTCCCCAATGAAGATTGGACGCGCCTGATGGCGCTGGCGGTCGACGCGGAGAACGATCTGCATCCGGTCGGCAGCTTTCTGAAAGCGGAAGTGCATCGGGCGACCGTCGTGGAAAAGCCCGACGACGACGTCGTTCGTCTCAACGCGTGGGTGACGTACCGCGTCGACTGGGGGCCGACCGAAAGCCGCCTGCTCGTCCATCCCCACGATTACACCTCCGGCGGACATCATCTGTCGGTGCTGTCGCCCGTGGGGGCGGCTTTGATCGGCATCCGGATCGGCGATCGCATGCCCTTCTTCGAGGTCGGCAGGATCCTGCACGTGGTGACGCCGATCAGCCTTCGGCAGGAGCCGACGACACTCGGCTTCCTGCGTCAGCGGGCCGACGACTAGAGAATCATGCGCGGCCCGCGGCAAGCGGGCGCGCTGTCTGCGGCTTCACCGATTGAGGTGCCGCTTCTCCAGCATGCAGTGCACGCCTTTGGCGCCGTTGACCACCTGCGTCACGCGCAAATCGGCGGTGAGGCTCGCCAGCGCATAGGCCTGATAGCGGTCGATGCCGTTGCGCGTGCTGATGAGATCGATCATCTGCCGCAGCGCGATCTTGGCGCATTCGTCGAGATCGGGATCGAAGCCCATGGTGATGATGTGCGTCGGCGTTTCCGCCATCGGCCATCGCAGGCTCATGTCGTCGCGCGCGGTCAGGCGGAAGGTGCCGACGAGGCCGGTTTCGATGGCGGTGATGCAGACCTCGCCGTCGCCTTGCGCGCCGTGGCCGTCGCCGACCGAGAACAGCGCGCCGTCGGTGAAGATCGGCAAATAGAGCCTCGTGCCGGCGACGAGCTCCTTCAGGTCCAGGTTGCCGCCGTTGAGGCGCGGCGGCGGCGTCGCAATCGTGCCCCAGGCGGCCGGCGGCGCCACCGCCATCACGCCGAAGAACGGCTTGAGCGCGACCTCGTGGCCCCAGGGCATGCGGCCGACCATGCGCGCCTTGTCGAGCGCCACATGATAGAGCCGGTACTCGGGGAATTCGTCGGGCAGGGCGCCGACGAGCGGACGGATCAGCGTATAGCCCCAGTCGCAGAACAGCTCGATCGCCTCGATGTCGACCTGCAGCACCTGGCCCGCTTTGGCGCCGCGCACGGCGACCGGGCCGGTGCACATGTGCACGAGGAAGCGCTGGCCGGCATTGGCCGCATGGATCGCCGGCAGCGCCGGCGGGATCGTGAACGGCGGCTTCGGCATCACATCCGGTCCGCCGGACACCGACGACATGGTGACAAGCCCGCCGCTCTCGATGGTGACCGCCGGCTTGAGCGCGGCGCTGAAATAGCCCCAGTGCACCGTATCCGGGCCGGCCTCGACGCGCGGGATCGCAATGTTCATCGATGTCCTCCATGTTCGTCCGTGACACAGTAGGACAGGGCGTTCGGCGGTGGCCAGTGCCGGCGATATCTCGGCGGCGACGCTGTGGTGAACGTCAGGCGCGCTTGGCCGCGGCGATGCGTCGCGTCTCCAGCACGTGCCAGGCGATGAGGCCCGGGGCGCCGACGCAGATATCGGCGGCGCGCTTGATCAGCGACAGCGCCAGCGCCGAATGCGCCGGCACGCCGAAGATGGCGCACAGCACGACGAGGCCGCCCTCCTGCACGCCGACCCCGCCAGGCACGGCGAACGCGGCGCCGCGCGCGGCCTGCGCCAGGCTCTCGATCGCGACCGCGTCGGCATAGCTGATGTCGTAACCCATCGCCTGCAGCGCGACCCAGACTTCGAGCGCGCCGACGAACCAGATCGCCAGATGGCAGACCACGGCGGCGGCGAGGCGGCGCCGGCGGGCGTAGACCGCGTGCAACTGGCGGAAGACGGCTTCGAAGGTGCCGTTGATCTGCCATTCGCGGCCGCGGGCGAGGCGCTTGAGCAGCGCGTTGAGGAGCCTCTCGCCGCCGTGCCGCTGCGCGACGTAGAAGCCGGCGAGCGCCAGCGCCGCCGCGGCGAGCGCCCAGGCGAGATCGTGGATGAAGCCGTCGCCGGCGCCGTGACCGATCACGAGCGCGAAGCCGACCAGGGCGAACAGGAACTGCGTACCGGCCTGCGCCAGCACGTCGACGATCACGGTCGCGGCGGCGAGCGGGCCGGGGATCTTCCAGAACGTCAGGAGGCGCGCGCCGATCACGTCGCCGCCGATCTGCGCCAGCGGCAACAGGCCGTTGGCGCCCTCGCGCACGATGCGCAGCAGCGCGCACACGGAGGGGCGCGGCCGCGGATGCGCCGGAAACAGCAGCCACCAGGTCAGCCCGGCGCCCGCGACGGCGACGAGCCGCAGGAGGATGACGGCGGCCGTCGCCCAGCCGGCCTGGGCGATCGCGGCGCCGACGGTCGCCGGATCGGCGATGATCACCGCCGTGGCGATGATCGCGATACCGATCAGCGCGCTGAAGACCGACAGCCGCTTCATCGCCGCCGTCCCGTCGCGTCAGCGCCAGTCACCGCCGGTGCTTGGGACGCGGCCGGTTCCCGGGTTCGCCGAATGGTCATGGCATTCCACTGTGTCATCGGCGATGTCCTACACCGAATGGCCGGCGTTTGAGGAGGCCGTCCCGACGGCCGCGCACGCCACCGAGCGAGTCGGCCGCGGCGGGCCTTCGCAGCGTGCTCCCGGCATAGCTTGCCGCTGCCACACGCATAGCTGCATCGGCCCGCGCGAAGCAGATGCAGAGCCATGCCGATTATGCCCGAGGAAATGGCTGTTTTGTCGCGCGGCGCCGCACTTGGCGAGTGCCGGCCGGCACCATAGGTGCTTCCCTGACGTGTGGACAAACCATCGCGTCCATCTGGTGACCGAGCCGGACGCTGGCTACGGTTCAGATGCTCCCTGTCGCGAGCACGCCGCATCGACTGTCGCGGTGTTTCCGGAATTTGCAATAAAATGGCTCTGTCGTCCGCCGACCGTCGCGGCATCACCTGTCTTGTCGTCGGCGGGATGGGGTTCAGCATCTCGGATGCCCTGACGAAACTGGCCATGCTGTCGCTTCCGTTCGGCGAGGTGATCGCCGTGCGCAACCTGTTCACCAGTGTTCTGTTCCTGGTGCTGCTGTCGGCCCGTCGCGAACTCTCGCATTTGAAGGCCGCGATGACCTGGCCGATCGCCGGCCGATCGCTCCTGGATCTCGGCGGCACGATCACTTTCGTTCTCGCCATCAGTCACGTCCGGCTCGCCGATTCGACGGCGATCGTGATGTCGGCGCCCATCTTCATGACGCTGTTGGCCATCGTCGTGTACGGCGAGAAGGTCGGCTGGCATCGCTGGTCGGCGATCGTTATCGGCATCGCGGGTGTCGTGTTGGTCACCAAGCCGCAGCCGGACAGCGTCAGCTACTGGATGCTGCTGGCGGCCGTGGCGGCGATCTGCTCGGCAGGTCGCGATCTCGTCACGCGCTCGATCGGCGCGCACGTCAATTCGGTGGCGGTCGCGTTCTGCGCCACGGCGCTCATCACCGTGTTCGGCGGGACATTGTCCGTCCGTGGCGACTGGGTCGCCCTCGATCTCACGCTGTTTGCCGTGCTGGCGGCCGCCGGCGCCTGTTACGCCTTCGGCATGTTTTTCCTCGTGCAGGCCTTCCGCGGGGACATCTCGGTGTCGCTGGTCGCACCGTTCCGTTACGTGATGCTGATCTGGTCCATCGGGCTCGGCTTCCTGCTGTTCGACGAGACGCCCGACTTCTTCACCATCGTCGGGTCCGTCATCATCATCGCCAGCGGTCTCTACGTGCTGCGGCGCGAGATGGTCCTCGGGCGCCGGTTGACCGCGACGGCCCCGGAGCGCTGAGCGCGGGCGTTTTCGTCCAGATTGGATGGGCGGCCCGCGCCGGGAGGGCGCGGGATGGTGCTGCCGGCGCGGATTGAACGCGCGACCTCTCCCTTACCAAGGGAGTGCTCTACCACTGAGCTACGGCAGCGGAAGTGGCGCGGCCCCGGGCGTCGGGGCGCGAACGCGCGCGGAAACTGCCACAAGCCCTTCGGCGGTGCAAGGCAATGCGAGCGACTTGCCCGCAACCCCTTCGCGCGGGTAGGACGGGACCATGACAGGCGACACCGGCAATCGAAAGCCGACCGCCGATGGCGGCCGGCAGGCGCGGCTGAGGGCGGCGCTGCGGGAGAATTTGCGCCGCCGCAAGGCACAGGCGCGCAGTCGTGGTGAAAAAGCAGGCGAGGACGGTCCGCCGAGGGAACCCGAGGCGGGGTCGAGGCGCTGAAGAGGGCCGGGAATCGGACTTTCGCCGCATTTCCCCGGCGTTTCTTGGGTAACTGTGCAGGAATAATTGGCTTTGCAGCCGCGCCGGCGGGGTTCATATCCTTGCGACCGGCGGTCGGATCGGGCAGGCCGCAAGCGGGCGGGGCGAGAATGGATCGGATACGCATTGTCGGCGGCCAGCGTCTGAACGGGACGATCCCGATCTCGGGCGCCAAGAACGCCACGCTGCCCCTGATGATCGCGAGCCTGCTGACCGAGGAACCGCTGATCCTCGAAAACGTGCCGCGTTTGGCCGACGTCATCCAGCTCCAGCGCATCCTCGGCAATCACGGCGTCGACGTGATGATCAACGGCAAGCGGCCGGGCGCCGATCCGAATGCCGGCCGGACGATCACTCTGTCGGCGAAGAGCATCGTCGACACGACCGCGCCCTACGAGCTCGTGTCGAAGATGCGCGCGAGCTTCTGGGTCCTGGCGCCGCTGGTCGCGCGCATGGGCGAGGCGCGGGTGTCGCTGCCCGGCGGCTGCGCCATCGGCACGCGGCCGGTCGACCTGCTGATCATGGCGCTCGAGGCGCTCGGCGCCGAGATCGAGATCGAGGGCGGTTACGTCGTCGCCCGCGCGCGCAACGGCTTGCGCGGCGGCGAGATCGTGTTCCCCAAGGTCACCGTCGGCGGCACGCATACCGCGATCATGGGCGCCGTGCTCGCCCGCGGCACGACCGTCATCGAGAACGCGGCGCGCGAGCCCGAGGTCGGCGATCTGGCCGACTGTCTCAACAAGATGGGCGCCAAGATTTCCGGCGCCGGCACCGCGCGTATCGTCGTCGAGGGCGTGGCGCGGCTGTCGGGCACGCGGCATTCGGTGCTGCCCGACCGCATCGAGACCGGCACCTATGCGATGGCGGTGGCGATGACCGGCGGTGACGTGCTGCTGCAGCACGCGCGGCCGGAACTGCTGCAGGCCGCGTTCGACGTGCTCGTCGAGGCCGGCACCACGGTGACGCCGACCAACGAAGGCGTGCGCATCGCCCGCAACGGCGCCGGCCTGATGCCGGTGAACGTCACCACCGCGCCGTTCCCCGGCTTCCCGACCGACCTGCAGGCGCAATTGATGGCGCTGATGACGCGCGCCAAGGGCACCTCGCACATCACCGAGACGATCTTCGAGAACCGCTTCATGCATGTGCAGGAGCTGGCGCGGCTCGGCGCGCACATCAGGCTCGACGGCGATACCGCGACCATCGAGGGCGTCGAGAAGCTCAAAGGCGCGCCGGTGATGGCGACCGACCTGCGCGCTTCGGTGTCGCTGGTGATCGCCGGCCTCGCGGCCGAAGGCGAGACCATGGTCAACCGCGTCTATCATCTCGACCGCGGCTTCGAGCGGCTGGAAGAGAAGCTCGGCGCCTGCGGCGCGGCCATCGCGCGCATCAGCGATTGATCTTTTTATCCCTCCCCTGAAAGGGGAGGGATAAGAAAGAAGCGGGGAGTGGAGTGTCCACCATCAAGGTCATGTCCGCCGGCGCCGTGAAGGCGATGGTCGCGGCGCTCGGCGCGGCCTATGCGCGTGAGAGCGGCGATATAATTGACTACGCCTTCGGCACGGCCGGCGCGCTGCGCGACCGCGTCAAGAGCGGCGAGCCCGCGGATCTGGTGGTCCTGTCGCAATCCGCCATCGCCGCGCTCGCCGGACTTGGCCTCGTCGATCCGGCCACCGTCACCGATCTCGGCCGCACCGTCACCGGCATCATCGTGCGCGCCGGCGCGCCGCAGCCGGACATCGCGACGCCCGAGGCCTTCCGCCAGGCGCTGCGCGCCGCCCGCAGCGTCGCCTATACCGACCCGAAAGCCGGCGGCACCGGCGGCATCATGTTCGCGGCCCTCCTGCAAAAGCTCGGCCTCGCCGGGGAGGTCAATGCCAAGGCCGTGCTCGGCAAAGGCGGCGCCGACGTCTCGCAGCTCGTCGCCGACGGCAAGGCCGAGCTCGGCACCACCTTCATCAGCGAGGCCTTGCCGGTGACAGGGGTCGTGGTCGTCGGCCCGCTGCCGGGCGCGCTCTACAACACCAATACCTATACCGCCGCCGTCCATGCCCGGGCCGCCAACCGTCCGGGCGCCGAGGCCTTTCTGCGCGCGCTGACCGCGCCGGCCACCCGCGGCCGCTGGAGCGAGGCCGGACTCGAGCCCGCTTTTCCTGCCTGAACAGCATCTTGCGCGTCCGACGGGCCGTTCCTAATTACGCGGCAACGGGAGCGCGACGGCCATGGACCAGCTCAAATTCGTTGTCCTCGACGGTGAGGACCTCGCAGTCGTCTCGGCGCATCTGCAGGACGCGGTGCTCAAGGTGTCCGACGTCATGTGGCGGCCGCAGGACAAGCGGCTCGTCCTGGCGCTCAACCGCTTCGACTGGGAAAGCGCGCAGGCCGATCGCCCCGAATTCCGCCGCCGCCGTGCCGCGCTGCGCTTCGAGCGCGTGCTCGCCTGCAAGTGCCGCCACGTCAATCAGGCCGGCAAGGATGCGGTGCTCAACCTGCTCGCCGTGGAGTTTGCGGCGACCGACGGCCCTTCGGGGGTGGTCACGCTGACCTTTTCCGGCGATGCCGCGCTTCGCCTCGAGGTCGAATGCCTGGAAGCCGAGCTTGCCGACCTGGGGCCGACCTGGACCACGACCTGCTGCCCGGCGCACCTCGACGCCGAGCCGAATGCGCCGGCCGAGCCCGCCCTCGGCCGATCGTAGCCTTCAGAAATAGCGGTTAAGAAGTTGCCGGACCGGCCGCGGGCCGGGCCGGCCGTCTTGCCAGTCATCAAGAGTAATGGCGTACTGCCCGTGTTTCACAAACAGGGGGTACCCATGCGGAAGTTTGTCATCGCGGCTGGGCTTTTGCTGGCCGGCGCGCTGCTCGCCGGCTCTCCGGCCAAGGCCGAGCTCGGCTGCCTGTGCGCCACCGCGACCAAGGCGCCGGTTTGCACCGATACGTTTTTGACCTGCAACACCAAGATGCTCGGCGCTTGCGTCGCCCCGTGCGACTACGCCAAGCCGAAGCTGTCGAAGAAGGTGAGCAAGAAGAAGAAAAACATGTGACCGGCTCGATCCGGCGCCGCGGTCCGCCGCGGCCGGACTGCCAAGGCTCCGCCTCCGCGCGGGGCCTTTTATTTTGCCCGCCTGCGGCGAGGGTTGACGGGCGTGCCCACATCACCCATTCACAACGAATAGGCCGGGCGGTCCCGGCAGGACCCTCTCATGCCGCTTCGACTCGACGCTCAAGCCCCTGATTTCGCTGATCGTTTCCGTGCCTTCCTGGACGTGAAGCGGGAGGCCTCGCCGGATGTCGAAGCGACCGTGCGCGCCATCATCGCCGACGTGGCGGAGCGCGGCGACGCCGCGCTGATCGACTACACGCGCAAGTTCGACCGCATCGATCTGACGACGATCGGCCTCAGGGTCGGCGCGGCGGAGATCGAGGCCGCCGAAAGGGCCTGCGACCCCCAGGCGCTCGCGGCGCTCACGCTCGCCCGCGACCGCATCGAGGCCTATCACCGCCGCCAGTTGCCCAGCGACGACCGCTTCACCGACGAGCTCGGCGTCGAGCTCGGCTCGCGCTGGACCGCGGTCGAGGCGGCCGGGCTCTACGTGCCCGGCGGCACCGCGGCCTATCCGTCCTCGGTGCTGATGAATGCCGTGCCGGCCAAGGTCGCCGGCTGTCCGCGCCTCGTGATGGTCGTGCCGTCGCCGGACGGCAGACTGGCGCCGCTGGTCTTGGCGGCGGCGAGGCTCGCCGGCGTCGACGAGATCTACCGCGTCGGCGGTGCGCAGGCCGTGGCCGCGCTCGCCTACGGCACCGAAACCATCAAGCCCGTCGCCAAGATCGTCGGCCCCGGCAACGCCTGGGTGGCGGCGGCCAAGCGCCTCGTCTTCGGCAAGGTCGGCATCGACATGATCGCCGGCCCGTCCGAGGTGCTGATCCTCGCCGACAAGACCGGCAATCCCGACTGGATCGCCGCCGATCTGCTGGCGCAGGCCGAGCACGACGTCAGCGCCCAGTCGATCCTGGTCACCGACGACGCCGCGCTCGCAACCGAGGTCGAGAAGGCGGTCGAGGCGCAGTTGAAGACGCTGCCGCGCGCCGACGTCGCGTCCGCCTCGTGGCGCGACTTCGGCGCCATCGTCATGGTCGGCAAACTTGCCGACGCCATTCCGCTGGTCGACCGCCTCGCGCCCGAGCATCTCGAGATCGCCGCCGCCGATGCCGACGACCTCGCGGGCAAGATCCGCAATGCCGGCGCCATCTTCATCGGCGCGCATACGCCGGAGGCGATCGGCGACTACGTCGCCGGCTCCAACCACGTGCTGCCGACGGCGCGCTCGGCGCGCTTCTCGTCGGGGCTCGGCGTGCTCGACTTCATGAAGCGCACGTCGCTTCTGAAATGCGGGCCGGAGCAGTTGCGCGCGCTCGGCCCCGCCGCGATAGCGCTCGGCGAAGCGGAGGGCCTGAGCGCGCATGCGCGCTCGGTGGCGATCCGCCTCAATCTCTGATGAGCACGCCCACGACACCCGCGGCCATGAAGCACCGGCTCGTTTCCGTCGAGCTCGACGAGAAATCGATCGGTCGCTCCAATCCGGATGTCGAGCACGAGCGCAAGATCGCGATCTACGATCTCCTGGAGCAGAACTCGTTCACGCCGGTCGGTCATGACGACGACGGCCCGTTCGCATTGCATCTCTCCATCACCGGCAACCGCCTCGCGTTCGATATCCGTGACGAGGCCGGCAAGCCGGTGGTCGCGCATCTGTTGTCGCTGACGCCGCTGCGCCGCATCGTCAAGGACTACTACCTGATTTGCGACAGCTACTATCAGGCGATCCGCACCGCCACGCCCGACAAGATCGAGGCGATCGACATGGGCCGCCGCGGCATCCACAACGAGGGCTCGCGCATCCTGATGGAGCGGCTCAAAGGCAAGGTGCGCATCGACATCGACACCGCGCGGCGCCTGTTCACCCTGCTGTGCGTGCTGCACTGGAAAGGGTAGGGCGGTGGCGCGGGCGATGAAGCACGGCAAAGCCTTCCTTCACCTCTCCCGTAGGGAGAGGCCGACGCGCTTTAGCGCGTCGGGTGAGGGGTTACGGCATTTGAGAGTCGCGAGCCCCCTCACCCCAACCCTCTCCCCGGAGGGGAGAGGGAGCGCGCCGTGCCCATGGCGGCCGCGGCATGAAAGATGAAGGCGCGATGGATGCGCCGGCGCGCAAGGCGCGCCCCCAGGCCGTGCTCTTCACCTGCGGCCAGAACGCGGTGCGTTCGCCGATGGCGGCGGCCCTGTTCCGCGAACTGTTCGGCAAGCGCATCTACGTCGCCTCCGCCGGCGTGCAGAAAGGCGAGCTCGATCCCTTCGTCGTCGCGGTGATGGAGGAGATCGGCATCGACGTGTCGCGCCACAAGCCGCACACGTTCGAGGAGCTCGACGATCTCGAGGGCCTCAACTTCGACCTGATCGTGACCTTGTCGCCGCCGGCGCATCACAAGGCGCTGGAATTGACGCGCACGCTCGCCGCCGATGTCGAGTACTGGCCGACCTCGGACCCGACGGCGGTCGAAGGCAGCCGCGAGCAGAAGCTCAATGCCTATCGCGCCGTGCGCGACCATCTCATGAAACAGATTCGCGAGCGGTTCGGCGGCAGCGGAGGGGGGAATGAATAGGCATGCGCTGCCACGCTTTCTCTTACCCTCCCCCTTGTGGGGAGGGTCGCGAGCGAAGCGAGCGGGGTGGGGGTCATCGTGATCCGATGACGACCCCCACCCCGACCGCCTCCGCTTCGCTACGGCAGTCGACCCTCCCCACAAGGGGGGGTGAAGGAAGCCAGCGGGTAAGGGTAAGAAACTCCGCAAGTTGTGATACGAATCCACCTCCGCTAGTTTCCGCGCCTCGCATCGCTCCCGCCGGATATATTGGTTAACGCGCTACCCATGATCGGTCGCCCCAAATTCGTGCTCGCGTCCGGCTCGCCGCGCCGGCTGGCGCTCGTCAACCAGGCCGGCATCGAGCCCGATGCGCTCAAGCCGTCGGATATCGACGAGACGCCCAAACGCGGCGAGATCCCGCGCGCCTATGCCAACCGGCTGGCACGCGAGAAGGCGGAAGCCGCGCTCGCCAACGTCAAGCTCGACGACGAATTGCGCGGCGCCTTCATCCTCGCCGCCGACACCGTGGTCGCCGTCGGCCGCCGCATCCTGCCCAAGGCGGAACTGCTGGACGAGGCCGGCCAGTGCCTGCGCCTGCTCTCCGGCCGCAACCACCGCGTCTACACCTCGATCTGCCTGGTGACCCCGCGCGAGGCGTTCCGCCAGCGGCTGGTCGAGACGCGGGTGCGCTTCAAGCGGCTGTCGGAGGAGGACATCGAGGCCTATCTCGCCTCCGGCGAATGGCGCGGCAAGGCCGGCGGCTACGCCGCGCAGGGCATCGCCGGCACCTTCATCGTCAAGCTGGTCGGCTCCTATTCCAACGTCGTCGGCCTGCCGCTTTACGAGACCGTGCAATTGCTCGCCGGCGAGGGTTACCCGATCCGCTTCGGCTGGCTCAACGCGGTCTAGCCCGTCATTCCGGGGCGTCCGCCATAGCCCGAAGGGCGGAGGCGGACGAACCCGGAATCCAGAGCCACATGCGAATGCCTCCGTTGCCCCCGGATTCCGGGTGCGCTCGCTTTGCTCGCGCCCCGGAATGACCAATAATTGGCGCATGAACCTCGCCCTGTGGCTCGCGCGAGCCGGCCTAAGTCATCCCTCGCTGCCCGCCGCGGCCACCGGCACGCGGGTCGTCGCGCGTTACGGCGATCTCGCCGCGCGTGCGGCGAAGCTTGCCGGCGCGCTGCGCGACCGCCTCGGGCTCGCACCCGGCGACCGGGTCGCCATCGTCGCGAAGAATTCCGCCGCCTATCTCGAGCTGCTCTACGGCATCTGGCATGCCGGGCTTGCCGCGGTGCCGGCGAACGCCAAGCTGCATGGCGCCGAGCTCGGCTACATCCTCGAGCACTCCGGCGCGCGCGTCTGCTTCGTCTCCGACGGGCTCGACGCCGAGATCGCGCCGCACGCGCCGCCCTCGCTCGAACGCATGGTCGCCATCGGCAGCCGCGACTACGAGGCGCTGTTTGCGGCCGATGCGATCGATGTCGCGCCGCGGACCGGCGACGATCTCGCCTGGCTGTTCTACACGTCGGGCACCACCGGACGGCCGAAAGGCGCGATGCTGACGCACCGCGTGCTGGCGCAGGCGAGCTTCGCCTATGCGAGCGAGGTCGACCCGGTCACGCCCGGCGACGCCATCCTGCACGCGGCGCCGATGAGCCACGGCTCCGGCCTCTACATCATGGCGCATGTCGCGCGCCTCGGACTGCAGGTGATTCCCGAATCCGGCGGCTTCGAACCGGAAGAGATTTTCGCGCTGTTCGGCGCGCACGAACGCGTGTCGATGTTCGCCGCGCCGACCATGATCAAGCGCCTGGTCGACTGCCGGGCGGAGGCGAACGCCCGCAATGTCCGCACGCTGATCTGGGGCGGCGCGCCGATGTATGTCGAGGACGCGCTCGCCGCGCTCGACCGCTTCGGTCCGCGGCTGGCGCAGATTTACGGGCAGGGCGAGTCGCCGATGACCATTTCGACGCTGTCGAAGGAGGATATCGCCGACCGCGAGCATCCGCGCTGGCGCGAGCGGCTCGGCTCCGCCGGACGGCCTTATGCCTGCCTCGAGGTGATGGTCGCCGATGCCGACGACCGGCCGGTCGCCGTTGGCGAGATGGGCGAAGTCCTGTGCCGCGGCGATGTCGTCATGCCGGGCTACTGGCGCAACGCGGAGGCGACCGCGGCGAGCCTGCGCGGTGGCTGGCTGCACACCGGCGACGTCGGCGCCTTCGACGTCGAGGGCTACCTGCACCTGAAGGACCGCTCCAAGGACCTCATCATCTCCGGCGGCTCCAACATCTACCCGCGCGAGGTCGAGGAGGTGCTGCTGACGCACCCCGCCGTGCGCGAGGTGTCCGTCATCGGCCGGCCGGATCGCGACTGGGGCGAGGTGGTGGTCGCCTATGTCGTCGGCGAGGCGGACGGGGCCGCGCTCGACGCGCTCTGTCTCGCGCGGATCGCCCGCTTCAAAAGGCCGAAGGATTATGTTTTCGTTTCCGCCCTGCCGAAGAACAATTACGGCAAGGTCCTGAAGACGGAACTGCGGGCGCGCGACAAGGTGCGCGCGGCGCGAGGCGTGGAGTGACAAGCGGCATGAGCGAAGCGCAGCAAAAGGCGAGGGCCTGCCCGATCTGTCATCGACCGGTCGATCCGGCGTTCAGCCCGTTCTGCTCCAAGCGCTGCGCCGATATCGACCTCAACCGCTGGCTGACCGGCGTCTATGCCGTCCCGGTCACCGAGGCGGACGACGAGGACGGCGAGCGGCCGCGCGAGCCCGGCGAGGAGAGCTGAGCATGAATGTGTCGCCGCCGGTGTGGCCCGATCGTCTGTTCGACGCCTTCAAGCGCGCCGGCATCCGCCAGGTCGGCTACGTGCCGGACGCGGGGCATGCGCGGCTGATTGAGCGCTGCCGCGCCGATGCCGACATCCGCGCCGTCGCGCTGACCACCGAGGAGGAGGGCGTCGCGCTCGCGGCCGGCGCCTGGCTCGGCGGCGAGCGCGCCGCGCTGCTGATGCAGTCGAGCGGCGTCGGCAACTGCATCAACATGCTGTCGCTGATGCGCAGCTGCCGTTTTCCGCTGCTGACCTTCATCACGATGCGCGGCGAGTGGGAAGAGTTCAATCCGTGGCAGGTGCCGATGGGCTCGATCGTCGAGCCGGTGATGAAGCTGTGCGAGGCCGAGGTTCTCCGGGCCACGACGCCGGATGAGGTGGCGCCGCTCGCCGAGCGCGCGGTGCAGCAGGCCTTCGGCGAGGAGCGCGTGGTGGCGGTGCTCTTGTCGCAGCAGCTGATCGGCAAGAAGGTGTGGGTGAAATGACCGGGACGCTCGACCGCCGCGCAGCGATGGCGACGCTGATGCAGGGCCGCGACGACGATCTGCTGGTCGTGCCGGGGCTCGGCTCGACCACCTGGGATCTCGCCGCCGCCGGCGACAACGACCGCAACTTCTACCTCTGGGGCGCCATGGGCGGTGCGGCGATGATCGGGCTGGGGCTGGCGCTGGCGCAGCCGAAAAAGCGCGTCGCCGTCATCACCGGCGACGGCGAGATGCTGATGGGGATGGGCGCGCTCGCCACCATCGGGCTGCAGCGGCCGGCGAACCTCGCGGTCATCGTGTTCGACAACGGCGTCTACGGCGAGACCGGCGGCCAGCCGAGCCACACCGGGGCCGGCGTCGATCTGGTCGCGGTGGCGCGGTGCTGCGGTTTCAGCACCTGCCTCGAAGTTGCCGATCTTGCCGACCTTGCCGATCTCGCCGCCCGCCTGCCCCGCCTCAACGGTCTGCTGTTCGCGCGCGTGGCGATCGGGCCGGAGGAGCCGCCGCGGGTCCTGCCGGAGCGGGACGGCGCGGTGCTCAAGCGCCGCTTCCGTGCGGCGCTCGGCCTTGCGCCGTAAGGGGTTAGGGCCGGGCGGGCCTTCTGGACAGCGGCGAGCGGCCCCATTATAACGCCGGCTCTCTACCGGCCGCCCTGATCGGAGCGGCCTCCCGGGCGCCCAGGTAGCTCAGTTGGTAGAGCATGCGATTGAAAATCGCAGTGTCGCTGGTTCGATTCCGGCCCTGGGCACCATTTCCCTGTTCGCCTCTGTTCTCTACCGTCCGTAGCTAATTAATCAGCCAAATAAAATCAGTAGGTTACGTCCGCGAGCGCTCGTCTTAAGCCGGGCTCAGCCGTTGGCAGGCGGAACATCTGCCGGTATCGGTGTTGGGATCGAATAGGCGTCGGCTCCTCGATACCAGCAAGATACCAGCACATGCTCACCGACGTTGGTATCCGTCACGCAAAGCCGCCGGAGCGCGACCAGAAGCTCTCCGACTTCGATGGTCTTTACCTCCTCGTTCGTCCGAACGGGTCCAAACTGTGGCGGTTCGACTACCGCTTCGGAGGCAAGCAGAAGACTTTGGCCCTCGGCGCCTACCCGATCGTGACGCTGGCCGAAGCCCGCGAGCGGCGTGATGCGGCGCAAGCTCATCGCCAACGGCACCGACCCGAGCGTGCAGCGCCGGCTGGAGAAGATTGCCGCCGCCGCGGGCGGCAACACATTCCGCGAGGTCGCCGAAGAGCTGCTCGCGAAGCAGGGCCGTGAGGGCCGGGCGGAGATGACGCTCAAGAAGAACCGCTGGCTGCTCGGGCCTGCGTTCGAGATTTTCGGGGGTCGCGCGATCGGCGAGATCACCGCGCCGGAACTGCTCCTCGCCTTGCGCAAGTTCGGGCAGCGTGGCCGTTACGAGAGCGCCCGGCCGGCCTGGTGTGGCGGTACGCCATCGCGACCGGGCGCGCGGACCGGGACATCTCGCCCGACCTGCGTGGCGCGCTGACGGCGCCGAAAGTGCAGCACCGCCCCGCTATCACCGAACCGAAGGAAGTGGGCGCGCTGCTTCGTGCCATCGATACATACAGTGGGCAGCCGACGACCCGGATGGCTCTCCAGCTATCGACTCTCCTCTTCGTCCGCCCCGGGGAGATCCGTCTTGCCCGTTGGCGCGAGGTCGATTTGGCGTAACCCGTATGGAATATTCCCGCCGAGACGATGAAGATGGATCGGCCGCACCGTGTGCCGCTCGCTCGTCAAGCGATCACGATCCTGCGGGAGTTGCAGCGGATCACCGGCCAAGGCGAGTTCCTTTTCCCTGCACTCACTTCGGTGCGGCAGCCGATGAGCGAGAACACGCTCAATGCCGCACTCCGCCGATTTGGTTACACCAAGGAGGAGGTGACGGCGTACGGCTTCCGCACGACGGCCTCGACGCTGCTGAACGAAATGAGGCGCTGGAGCGCGGATGCAATCGAGCGGCAGCTAGCGCACCAGGAAGAAGACGACGTGCGGCGCGCTTACATACACGCGGCGGAGTTCTGGCCCGAGCGCGTCGAGATGATGCAGGTCTGGTCCGATTATCTCGACCAGCTCCGTGCCGGTGGCAACGTCCTTCCGTTGCAAGCGGTGCGACCCCACAATCGATAGGGTTATCCGAGTTTTTTCGCCATCCTTTGGCCCGGAGCCGGCCTCGGCAGTGTGACTTAGGCTTTGCTCGGATAGATACGGACCTGCAGGGACATCGGTGGGAGTTTCGCGGGCGCGGCCACTACGAGTTAGACGGCTATCTCAAAGAGTCCCGTTAAATGCTCCAGCCGAGTGGCGGTCATGTTGACGTTCAGGGATGTCGTATGAGCGCAAAAGTGGTCCGCGGAAAAAGGGGTCGCTAGATCCGCCGTGCCGAGGCTGGCTCTTCGGACGACTTGGATGTCAAAGAGGCGTTGTACAGAGAGCTGGAAGATGGGGTGGGGGGGTCCGTCGCCTTGCTCAAGTCTTCGGATGCGTCTTTCGTTGCCTTTGGACATTTACCAATTTCAAGTATTTGGAAACCGTCATTTATCAAAAAGTTCAGTTGCGAAACGTCTGAAGGCAATACAGCGTGCGGCCCAATACCTCCGTGAACAGTTAGGTCCAAGCAACAAGAGGAAGAAGCTCTCGATCAGCTTCGGGAGCAGTTCGCCACCTATCAAGAATCGGTCACTACCTCTGGCGGCGTTATAAATGAGTGCGGTCTGCTGGGCTTCATTCGAGAAGCCGGCGACGCGTCCTTCGAGAGCAGGGCGGTTGCTGAATCAATCGGGACGGTCGGGCGGGCGAGGCCGCTGCACGACGAGCGGCGATTGCTCGCTCAAGTACGCTCTACCATAGTGCGCGAGACGTCGCTGGATATAGAGCCACTGAAGCATGATCTGGACTTTCTGATCGAGTTGCAAATTAAGTCCGCGCCAGGAACCGTGGGAAATCCTAATTTGACGCTTGGATATCATTGATGCTCACTGTCGCGGACGCGTTTGAGGGAGTCACCAAAAACCAAGCCAGCGTCACTGAGTTCCCCGATCGCTTACGCGGAGACGACCGATATGGAGGACGTTTTTTTTGCTTTGCCTCCATTGTGGATCGCTACACTGCCGCGTGGGCCGGGATTGATGCTCGGACCAACAGTGCGCTTGGCCCTGCTCTTCGTTGGCTTCTGAAAAGCCGGAAGCGTCCAACAAAGAGCACTTCCTCGTAAAAATCGGAACGGTTCCGCTCGTTTTACCGAAATGGGCGGTGCGCCTATTGCCGCATGTGCTCGGGCTCGGACGGCTTTGTTCGTGAGGGCTCGATTTAAACAGCGGAGGCGCAATGCGCAACGACACCCAACCCGCCGCAGGCCAGCGGGCATATTCGCTACGGCAATTTTGCCAGGCGTATGCAATCGGCCGAACCAAAGCGTGCGAAGAAATGAAGTCAGGGCGCTTGCGCGCCATGCGCTGCAGGCAGATGCTGCACTAGAGCAAATCGTTCGCGAAGGTGAACGTAATGACACGCTGTGGAGAGCCTGCATGCGCCGTGCTCATGTGGCCCGCAGCCTCGATGAGTTGCTGGTCCTCGCCCAAGACAGAAACGCGGAGTTCTCGCCGCCGCTGCCAGATTATGAAGTGGCGAAGATCGCAAGGTCGGCTTGGAGCTACACGGAACGTGGCCAGAATTACATCGGTGGAAACTGGACCGACGTAATCGACCATTTGGCCGCCCCGGACCCTAACGCATTCGCGCTTCTTTCAATACTGAAAAGAAGCCATAGCCGGCGTGAAATATTTATCTTGTCGACGGCCATGCACGCGAGCATGGGTCGGACGGTTATCCGATGGCACAAGGCACGCGATCGACTAGAACGCGATGGATTCATTCAGTGCGTCCACAGAGGCGGGAGAGGGCCAAAAGATCCCCCAATTTATGCTCGGCCATGAGGCGGCGCAGGTCTCATAGCAAGGGTGCGAAATCGTACCCCAATCTTACATACACCCTCCCCCTTTTCCCCTGTACCCGTCGCATTCGCGTTCGAAACGCCGGTCGGCTCGAAAAGACTGTAGAGAGCAAGATGATGTGAACCGCGACATGATATTCGTGACGCGTGCCTGCGGTTGCTTGCGCCGAAAGTCGCCGCGCTCGTTGGCCGAGGGGCCGTCGAAGTGGCCGGCCTGTTAGACCGAACATGTGGCTGACGGACGTACGACGGCCACCACGCCGACTGCCACAACAAGCGTATCGGTTGCCGGAGCATCGCACCTTGGTTGCATACTCATTTGAGCCGGTTTTTCGATGTGCGTACTAGCCCCAGAAGTGTCCAAATGCATCTACTTGTCGCAGAATTTCCGTCTATTTTGGATACCTCCTTTGCCGGCGTGCCAGGGATCGGTGGCCGTCGGTGCGGTCAGGGGCTTGCCAGCCAAGCTTGGCCATTACGGCTCGCCGTGATTTTCGAATCCACTCCAGAACTGCAAGCTGCGCCTCTTGTAGAGAAACGCCCGTAATGGACATTGGCGATTCGGGAAGGGGTGCTCCCGATCGATAAAAGCTGTGAATAGAGGACCGAGGGCCGAAAACACGCTTTAAGTGGTCCCTCCGGTCAACGGCCTACTTTCAGGGCGCGGACTGTGCGGCCGTAACACCCCAACGCTCGTCGCGGTGTTGCAGATGGAGGGAAGAGGCCATGAAGACCGCGGTGGCTTGCATACGGGTCAGCACCAATGGGCAGGCAAAGTCGGGTCTCGGGCTTGACGCTCAACGGGAGGCGATTGCCGCCTTTGCGGCAGGCAACAACTTCCATATTGCCGAGGTCTTCGCGGAGGCTGAGACTGGGAAGGGTGCTGATGCCCTCGCGCGACGGCCCAAGTTCGCCGCTGCGATCAAGGCTGCGTGGCGAGTTCGCGGCCCCCGTGATCGTAGCTAAACTCGATCGGCTGAGCAGGGATGTTGCCTTCATCGCCGGGCTAATGGCACACAAGGTTCCTTTCGTGGTTGCGGAGCTTGGCCCCGATGTTGATCCGTTCGTGCTGCACATCTTCGCTGCTCTGGCTCAGAAAGAGCGCGCGCTGATTTCCCAGCGCACGAGGGAAGGACTCGCGGCAGCGAAGCGCAAAGGGAAAAGGCTCGGCGGCTGGACAAATGGCAGCGACCGTAGTCAGCAGGAGGCGCGAGAGCGAGCCGAACGGCTTCGCCCGTTGATGCGCGAACTCGAGCTCTTGTCTGCTCGGAAAGCTGCAGGGGAGCTCAATAGGCGCAAGGTGCCCACCGCCACTGACTTGCAGCCCCCCGGTCAGCGCTCACTAGCAGGGAAGCCCTGCCTGCGACGCCGGGTTATAATCGAGCCCGTATGGCTGCGGCGGCCCGCTCTTCAGCCGCCGACCCTTCGGGCTCGCGCAGGCGCCCTCGCGATAGTCGCAAACGTCAGGAGCTAGCGCAAAAAAGCCAGTATCTTTGTTGCTTGAGGCAACGTCATCCAGCTCGGCCTTGGCCTGACAATCTCGCGTCGCACATCCAAAACGACAATCGGCCCGCATACCGTGCAGACAGGTCGCTATTCGACCGTGAGTAACCGGGAGAATGCAATTGGCCGACCGTGGCAAGCTCCCGTGCACCTGACACCCATTGCGCACCACGCACTTAACGGCTGATATCCGCGTCGATTCCGCCCACGACCATCGAAGTGCCGCATAGTGATCTGGGGCCGTTCTCCGCCGATTACAGTTTAGCGTTGCCGACGCAATGCCAACATCTGCGCTGGTGGGGAGCTTTCGATCCCTCTGCTCATCTGCGCCAATACAAGCCGCCTCAGGAATGAGCGGGCTTCGGCCGACACGAGGCCCGGCGGACTGCTGGACTCAAGCATCTTTCTCGTACTGCAAGCAGGACTGACCGGCGCCCTGGTCTTCTGAACGCTGGCCGCAGCGTGCATCGAGACCCGGTCCACCGCGCGTCTGGAACCTATCCAAGCAGTGCCTCCCGCCCGCAAGCGCGTCGGCCGTTCGATAGGTCCGGTCAGGCACCGCACCCGAGCTTGCGCCGTCGGAGCGCCGACGACTGATCGCGCAACTTGCGTCGCCAGCGCTTCGTCTCGCAGCCCGAGCCGGCCTGTCCATCAAGGTGAGCCGGGCCCAAAGCGCATTACGCAGCCAATCCGTCGGGCACCTGTTGTCCGCCGATTTCCTGCAGCAGCCATTCCTTGAAAATCTCGAGAGCGGCCGGCATGGCGCGATCGCGCGGATGGACCAGGAAGTACGACCACTCGGTTTCTGACACGATGTCGAAAGGTTCAACCAATCGACCGCTGCGCAACTCGTCACCGATAAAGGCACGTTGCGCAATGGCAACGCCGGCCTGATCGATCGCGGCCTGATACGACAGTGCAGAGTTTTCGAACTTGATGCCGCCGTCTGGGTCGAAATCGGATATGCCGGCGGTCCCGAACCAACGGCGCCAGTCGTTCGGCCGATGCAACGACGAGAGCAAGGTGTGGTTCCTGAGATCCGCCGGTTCGCGCAGCGAGCCATTGCTCAAGAGGGCCGGGCTGCAGACTGGTATCAGGACTTCGCCGAAGAGCCGCTGCATATGCACCGCCGGCGAATTGCCGACGGCGGTCGGGCCACAGGCGTCCGATTGGATGAAGGCTTCCACCTCGTCTCGCGAGAAATCTGCTGGTTCATGTGATGTGCTGATCTGCACCTCAATGCCGCGATTGGCCGAATGGAAGCCGGCCAGCCGCGGCACCAGCCATCGCAATCCGAACGTCGGCGGCACACGCAGGCGCAGCGCGTGCTTGCCCGACGTCTTCTGAATCTGCTTCGTGCCAAGCGCGATGAGATCGAGCGCCTGGCGCACCATCTGGAAGTAGACCTCGCCTTTCGCGGTCAGGCAGGCGCCCTGCGGCGTGCGCACGAACAGTTTCACGGACAGACGCTCCTCCAGCAGCGCGATCTGCCGGCTCACGGCGCCATGAGTCACGCAAAGCTCGGCCGCGGCGCGCGTAAAGCTCGCGTGTCGGGCCGAGGCTTCAAACGCGCGCAATGCGTTCAGGGGGGGTAGGTTGTAGGCCATTGGTTTGCCGGCATTGTGAGTTTTACTCACGCCCTTATGCGTATTTATCGATTGCTGTCCTGTTAATGATAGCTAATTCTCCTATTCAAGCAAACGCGCAGCGTGACGCAGCGCATAATAATGAGCGGCGGGTTCACGCCGGCTTGGAGGAACCGAGAGATGCTATCCAGGCCGTTCGAGCGGGGTTTCTGAGACCCTACGGTTGAATCGACGAGCTCTGCGTCCGATGGACGCATTCCCGACATCAAGGCGAATCCATGCCCGGTACTGCCGCATCGGCAGCAGCGTCGCGGACGCTACATGCCAAAATCTGGGACAATCACATCGTCGCCGAACGGCAAGACGGTACGACTGTCCTCTATATCGATCGCCACCTCATCCACGAAGTAACGTCGCCGCAGGCATTTTCGGGTCTCGCGCGGGTCAATCGCGCGGTGGCGCGGCCGGACGCGACTTTCGCGGTCCCAGACCACAACGTGCCGACGATAGGGCGCGCGGGCGGTGTCAAGAATGAATTGTCGCGCAAGCAAGTCGAAATGCTCGGCATCAACTGCCGAAAGCATGGGATCGACCTGATCCAGCTCACCGACCCGCGCCAGGGGATTGTTCATGTCATCGGACCGGAGCGCGGCATCACGCTGCCGGGCATCACCATGGCCTGTGGCGACAGTCACACGTCAACCCATGGCGCCTTCGGCGCTCTCGCCTACGGGATCGGCACCAGCGAGGTCGAGCACGTTTTGGCGACGCAGACCCTAGTGCTCAAACGTCCGAAAACCATGCGGGTCAACATTGAGGGTGAGCTGCCCTTTGGTTGCGTCGCGAAAGACATAACCCTTGCCGTCGTCGGCCGGCTCGGCATCGCCGGAGGCACCGGCTATGTCATCGAATATGCCGGCGGCACTGTGCGCGGCTTGTCGATGGAAGGCCGCATGACCTTGTGCAACATGAACATTGAGTGTGGCTCGGTGGCTGCGCTGATCGCGCCCGACGAAAAGACATTCGCCTACATCAAGGACCGCGAGCTGTCGCCTCGCGGCGAGCACTGGGATGCTGCGGTCGCGTATTGGAAGACACTTCATAGCGATTCCGATGCATCGTTCGATGCCGAAGTCAGCATCGATGCCTCGAGCATCGCGCCGCATGTCACCTGGGGCACGCTGCCCGATCAGGTCGCAGCGGTCGATGGCCGGGTGCCTGATCCGTCGATGGCGCGCACCGGATTGGCGCGCGAAGCCTACAAGCGTGCGCTGTCCTATATGGGCCTCGAACCGGGCATGCCCCTGACGGACATTCCGATCGACGTGGTCTTCATCGGCTCCTGCACCAACGGTCGCATCGAGGACCTGCGCTCGGCTGCCGCCGTCGTCGCAGGCCGAACCGTAGCAGGTCGCGTCCGCGCGATGGTCGTGCCGGGCTCCGGTGCGGTGAAGGCGCAGGCAGAGGCCGAAGGCCTCGACGAGATCTTCAAGCAAGCTGGGTTCGAATGGCGTGAGCCAGGCTGCTCGATGTGCCTTGGCATGAATGGCGATCTCGCCGGAGCCGGTGAGCGATGCGCCGCGACGTCGAACCGAAACTTCGAAGGCCGGCAGGGCCGCGGCGCCCGCACCCATCTGATGAGCCCGGCTATGGCCGCCGCAGCGGCGCTCAACGGACACATCAGCGATGTCCGCAGCGAGCTACGGATGGGGGGGCGCCTTGGATAAATTCACCAGGCTGCAAGGTGTCGCCGCGGTTCTGCCTCTGACCAACATCGATACCGACCAAATCATTCCGAAACAGTTCCTCACCACGCTCGAGCGCACCGGCCTCGGCAAGGGCCTGTTTTACGAGATGCGCACCACCGAGAGCGGCACGCCCAATCCTGACTTCGTGCTCAATCGTGCGCCATTCGATCAGGCGCGCATTCTGATTGGCGGCGAAAATTTCGGCTGCGGCTCGAGCCGCGAGCATGCGGTATGGGCGTTGCAGGATTTCGGTATTCGCTGTGTCATTGCGCCGGGATATGCCGGCATCTTCCACAATAACGCGCTCAAGAACGGCGTTCTGCTGATCGCGCTGCCGCAGAGCGAGATCGACCGCATCGTCGAAGCGCTCGCCAGAAGCAATTCATGCGAGTTGGCGGTCGATCTGGTCGACGAGCGAATTGCACTGCCGGATGGCACCACGGTGCCCTTCAAGGTCGATGCCGGCGCGCGTGCGAGGCTGCTCGAAGGCCTCGACGACATCGAAGTGACGCTGCGCCAGTCGAGCACTGTGGAGGAGTATCAGCAGCGTTCGCGACAGACCTTTCCGTGGCTCTGGCAGCGCTCGGCGAGTGCGGGCTGAGCCGGCAGTACCTTACGTGAGAGACGATTGGACCATGGGAAAGCTTGATGGAAAGGTCGCGCTGATCACCGGCGGCGCCAATGGGCAGGGCGCAGCCGAAGCGCGGCTGTTCACAAGGGAAGGCGCGGCCGTCTGCATCGCCGACGTCGCAGACGATACCGGGAAGGGTCTCGTCGAGGAGCTCAGCAAGAGCGGCGCTCGCGCCATCTATTGCCATCTCGACGTATCCAGCCTCGACGACTGGAACGCAGCCGTCGACTCCGTGACGACAGCCTTCGGCAAGCTCCACATCCTCATCAATAATGCGGGGACGATCAGCCGCAAGGGGATCAAGACCATCACGGCCGCCGAATGGAATCGCGTGATGGAGGTCAACGTCACGGGCCCGCTGCTCGGCATTCAGAGCTGCGCGCCGTTGATTCGCGACTCCGGCGGAGGCTCCATCGTCAACGTTTCGTCGACTGCCGGCATGACCGCCCATTACGACGCTGCCTACGGTGCCAGCAAATGGGCGTTGCGCGGGTTGACCAAGAGCGCGGCGATGGAATTTGTCGACTGGGGCATTCGCGTCAACTCGATGCATCCGGGTCAGATCGCAGACACCAGCTTCTCGCGCGGAGCGGTGCCTGGGCATTGGGGTGCCAACTGGCTGGTGACGCCAATGGGCCGTCATGGCACCGCGGAAGAATGCGCGCGCGTTGCACTGTTTCTGGCGTCGCCGGATTCAAGCTTCATTACAGGCGAAGAGATCGTCATCGACGGCGGCATGCTCAACGCCGGTTTGATGCGTCTGCGTGCCCAGCTCACCCGCGAAATTGCCGACGGCGAGCGACCCGAAGGTAAACCACAGCCGATCAGAGAGCACTACTGATGCCGAACACTTCGAGCAGACGACAGGTGGCCGTCCGATGCTGATGCCGTTGATCCTCATGAGCGCGGTACTGGCGCTGCTCATCGTCGGCATGCCGATCGCCTTCGCGCTCGGCTTGGTGGCGATCGCCGGCTTCTACGTCGGCGGTGGTGTCGAGGGCCTCATCCAGGTCCCGCTCGTCGCCTATCAGATGCTCGACAACAACGGGCTGTTACCGATCCCTCTTTTTGTGATGATGGGGTCGGTGATGTATCACGGCAAGATCGGGGCCGACTTCTTCAACCTGGCTACGAGTTTTGCCGGTCATCGTCGCGCCGGTCTCGCCATCGCGACGATCGTCGCCTGCGCGCTGTTCGGCGCGATCTCGGCCTCGAGCCTCGCGACGGCTGCCACCATTGGCGCACTGTCTGTGCCGAGCATGCTCAACCAAGGCTATCCCAAGCACCTGGTCTACGGTCCGGTGACGGCTGGCGGCACACTCGGAATCCTTATTCCGCCGAGCAGCACGATGATCCTGTACGGTGCAGCAACCGGCGTATCGGTGGGCGATCTGTTTATCGCCGGCGTCTTGCCCGGCATCGTGCTGACGGTCCTGTTCTGCTTTGTCGCCATGATCGTGGCGCGCGGCTCCAAAGTGACGCCGATGCCGCGTGCGAACTGGGCGACCCGCCGCGCGGCGCTTCGGCAGTCGTTCTGGGGCATGGTGCTCCCCGCTGTCGTGCTCGGCGGCCTCTACACGGGCTTCTTCACGCCGAGCGAGGCTGGCGCTGTCGGTATCGTGCTCGGGCTTGTGGTCTCGGTACTGGTCAAGCGCAGCCTACCAATACGCGATCTGCCACGCGTCCTGGCAGAAGGCACGCGCACGTCGGGCTTCTTGTTCGCCATTATCGTCGCCTCCGGCCTGTTCAATCACCTTATGAACGAGTTCGGCATGGTGCAGCGCCTGACCGAATGGGTCGTGTCGCTGAACGCCGGCCCGACTTTCGTGCTGCTGCTCATCAGCGCGCTGCTGTTTGTGCTGGGCATGTTCCTCGAGGCCGCGGCACTCATTCTCATCATGGTGCCGATCCTGTTCCCGATCGTGAAAGCAATGAACATCGACCCGATCTGGTTCGGCATCTTCTTCGTCGTCAACATTGAGCTAGCCTTCGTGACACCGCCGGTCGGCATGAACCTGTTCATCGTGCAGGAGATCGGTCGCCGCTACACGCAAGTGACGTTCCTCGACGTCGTGCGCTCGACCAATCCCTACATGCTGTGCCTGCTGTTCATGCTGCTGGTGCTGCTGGTGATCCCGTCTCTCGCGACGGTGCTCGTGCCGATGCGGGCCATGTAGGAAGCCGCCATGTTGAAGTTCATCACCGCCATCTGCCGCGTGTCGGGTGTCATCTCCGGACTGCTGCTGTTCAGCTCAGCCGTGGTCATCAATATCGAGATCATCGCGCGCTACCTCGGATCGCCGACGAGCTGGGGTCTGGATACCGCGATGCTCCTTATGATCATCGGAGCTTTCCTGTCACCGGCCGGCATCATGATCAACGACGGCCATGTCCGGGTCGATGTCTTCACGTCACTCATGAGCGAGCAGGTGCAGAAGTGTCTTGTGCGGCTCACTTTATCGGTCGCGACGATCTACGCAATGGTGCTGATCTGGACCGGCTTCGACCTGACCTGGCAGTCATACGAAATCGGACTGATGACCACCGGCCTGCTGCGGGTGCCAATGTGGATTTCGCAGATTGCGCTGCCTATCGGCGCCGTGCTGCTGCTTGGCGCAATGATTGTGCGCATCCGTGACGTCAAGCTTACCCAGATTGCGACGGAGATCGAGGAGCACCTCGGCAAGGAATAGCCGCCGAAAACCTGACAACCGACTCGAGAGGAAGGACGTTCAATGAAACGATTGATGCTTGCCGCGGCCTGCGCAGCCCTGATGACTTTGAAGCCGGCGGTCGGCGCGGCGGAGACGACGGAGGTCCGCCTCGGCCACAACTACCCAGCATCCACGCATCTCCATCGCGGCGCCGAGGCGCTGGCAAAGTACTTCAACGAGCACAACAAGCGCTTCCATGTGAAGATTTTCCCGGCCGGCCAGCTCTATGAAGAGAAGGGGCTGGTGCAGGGAGTTCAGACGGGCGCGCTCGACATTTCCTTCGTCGTTTCGGCCGCCTGGGGTGGCACGGTGCCGTCTGTCTACGTGCTGAACTTTCCGGTGTTGATGGGAACGAATGCGACCGGTCTTGCCGCGATCAACGGCTCCTTCGGCAAAGACATGGAACAGAACTTCCAGAAGGCCGGCGTGGAGCTGATCGGCTGGATCATCTACGGCCCGGACGACGTCATCGTGAACAATGTGCGCCCGCTCACCCAGCCGGAGCACTTCAAGGGCCTGCGCTTGCGAACGACCGGCTCGCTGCATGGCGTCATGGTCGAAGCGCTCGGCGGTGGCCCGACCGTGATGTCGGCGAGCGAAGTCTATATGGCGCTCCAGCGCGGCACCTTCGATGGTTCTGTGACGGGCGTGACCTCGGTGGTCGAGCGCAAATGGTATGAGGTGGCCAAGTACGCCACCATCCTGCCGCTGTCCTACAGCGCTTTGCCAATCACCGTGAGCCGCCGCTTATGGTCCAAGCTTAACGACGACGAGAAGAAGGCGTTGCGCGAAGCCGGCAAGTTCGCCACTCAAGAGAGCGCCAAGGAAGCGGAAGAGATCGCGCAGCAAAATCGCGAGAAGATCCGTAAGGCGTTGCAGACCGTCGACCTCACCCGGGCTCAGGCCATGGAGATCCAGAAGGTCGTCTACTCTGCCGCCGAAGCCTACATCAAGAAAGTAGCCGGCGATGCTGGCATCCAGGCGTTGAAGGATGCCGAGACGGATATCAAGAAGTTGCAGTAAGCCTCATGCTCCACACCGTCGCCTATCTCGAGCTTCGTCCGCAAACGCTGGCGCCCGCGCTCAAATGCGTGGAGCGCTGGCTGAGCAGGGAAGGCAGAGTGGGAGCCCTGCATGCGTGCTGGTACTCTAATCTAGGGCCGGCCAATCGCATCATGGTCTGGCGTGGTTTTGACGGTGAGGAAGTCCTTATTGAGGAGCAGCACCGGCTGGCGAGAAGCGACGACCCTTTCGGAGCGGCCGACTATCTCGCCGGCCTGAGCAGCGACGTCTTCCGCGAAATCGACTTCGTCGGTCCGCCGTCGCACGCCGTCCGTGGCCCGTTATTCGAGGTACGGGACTACGTGCTGAGGCCCGACGGTCTTGCGCGTCTCTTCGAGCTGTGGCGGGCCGGATTGCCGGCCCGGCTCGCTCTGGCGCCTTGGGTGACTGCACTCTATTCGCTCGCCGGCGCCACCCCGCGCGTGCTCCACATGTATCCATGGGAAAGTCTCACGCAGCGAAATGCAATCCGTGATGGCGCGACGGCCGTCAACTGGCCCCCACGCGATGCGCCCATGCAAATCAATCTTCAGGAAGCGACGATCTATCTCGCTTCGGCCGTGTCGCCGATCCAGTAGGAAAATAAAGATGGAACGGCAGGCCATGGCCCGATGAGTGAACCGCGCGATCCACTTTATGACGTGACGCTCGTGCGGGTGCGGCCGCGAACGGTGCCGCAGGCGCTGGCGCGCCTTGCGGGCTGGCTCGAGGCCCGCGAGCAGGGTGATCTCGTCGGCTGCTTCTTCTCCGAGCTCGGCACCGTCAACCAAATATTGATGCTCCGCAGGTTCGCCGACATTCGAGCGCTGCTCGGGGAGCGCGCGCAAACACCCCTCAGCGCCGATCCGCTTGGTATCAGCGAGCTCACCCTCGAGTTGACACGGAACATTGCCGTCGCGATGCCTGACGCGGGACAAGGTCCGGCCAGGGGGCCTTACTTCGAGGTGCGCACCGATGTGTTAAAGCCGGGGAGCCTCGGCCGCGCTCTCCACTTCTGGCAGGCGGCGCTCCGCCATGCCAGTCCGGCGTTCGGCGCCTACACTATAGCCGGGGATCGCCTCAGCATCGTCCACATCTGGCCATGGGCCACGCTCGATGAACGCGCGCAGCTCGTCGACGACCCCCTGCCGATCAATATCTGGCGCGCAGCCTCGCCGAGTGACGCGCCAGTGTCACAGCGGGCGGAGATATTCCGCGCCGCCGCCTTCTCGCCGATGCAGTGAGAAGCGCTTCATGTCATTGCAGTTCGCCGACCGGAGTTCATGATGAAGAAGCCCACCTTGCGCGAGATCCACGATGCCGGGAAGCTCCTGATCACGCCATTGGCGCACGACGCCTTGTCGGCGCGGCTGATAGCTCGGGCGGGCTTCGCGTCCTTCAACATCGGCGGCTCGTCGCTTCTTGCGTCTCGCCACGCGCTACCGGATCTCGGCCTAGCCGCGCTCGGCGAGATGGCTGCGGCGATCAAGGACGTCGTCGATGCGGTTGACATTCCCTGCATCGCCGACGCCGACGACGGCTATGGCGATGTCAAGAGTACGGTGCATACGGTCGAGACTTATCATCGCATCGGCGTGCGCGGCGTGCTGATCGAAGACCAGGCGCGCGACATGAAGCGCCCGGGGGCCACCGCCGCGCTCGCAGTTGCGCCGATCGAATTGATCGAAGCCAAGCTTCGGGCGGCCCTGTCCGCGCGTCCGGATCGCGATTTCGTGGTTATCGGTCGGACCGATGCCGCCGGCCTCGAAGGCGTTGACGCGGCGCTGCGCCGTGCGGAGCGCTTCCTCAAGCTCGGCTGCGACGGTGTTTTCGTTGCAGGGCTCAAGAGGGCGGTCGACTTCGAGAAAATCGGGGGTGCGTTCAAGGGGCAGTGGAACATGACCGTGATGCCCGAGGGCGGACGCGTCGAGTGGCAGACACCGCAGCAGTTGCGCGCGTTCGGCTACACGCAGATCGTCTATCCGAACAGCCTCATCCTCAGTGTTGTAAGAGCCGTGGAGGCCAAGCTCCAAGCGATGCAGGCTCTCGAGAGCGGCACGATTGCCGCTCTCGATCCACCGGAACAGCTCGCGATCAAGACTTATGAGGAGGCGGTTCGCGTCAAGCGCTGGAACGACATCGAGAGCGAAGCGGCGCGGACGATTGCCGCAGCGAGCGGACCCTGAGATGGGGGCGATGATGTTTTTTGAACGTACACAATCTCCGTATATGGAAACAGTCGGTGAACGAACATGTCAGTAAACGAAACTGTCGATACGCGCACGATGCCGTACCAGTTCGCCAACCCGCCGGATATCCTGGCAGACGTGGTGGTCCCCAATGCCATTCCGCAGGACGAACGTATCTGGGTGCCGCAGGCCGACAATGTCTGGTTCCGCCCACTCTGCCTCAACCGCTCGACGGGCTATTGGATGAATCTCCTCCGCGTGCGCAGGTCGGGCGTGCTGGCACGCCATCGCCATCCCTGCCCGGTGCACGGTCTCGTACTCAAGGGTGAGTGGCGTTATTTGGAGCACGATTGGGTCGCGACCGAGGGCAGCTACGTATTCGAGCCGCCCGGCGAGACCCATACGCTCGTCGTTCCCGATCACGTCAAGGAAATGATCACGATGTTTCAGGTCAACGGTGTCATGTACTACGTCGACCCGTGGGGCAAGAACACAGGCTATGAGGACGTGTTCACTAAGATCGAGATGTGCCGGGCGCACTATGAGACGGTCGGTCTCGGCGCCGATTACGTCGACCAGTTCATTCGATAGGCTGGGGCGTCGATTGGCCGAATAGGGCTGCGGCAACTGCAAGTCGTGGGTAAATGCAAACCGATCAGTCTAAGATCGACAACAATGAGATGGAGGAAGCGAACATGAAACAAATGAAGGCCTGCAAATGGGTGTCAGCTGCGCTCGCGATCGCGTTTGCGGCAGCGACCGTTCCGGCTTCGGCGCAAAGCCGGCCGGTCATCAGCGTCGCGCAGGCGGGCGACGGCTTTCAGTTCCTCACGCAGCAGATCGCAATCAAGGGCGGCTTCTTCCAGAAGGAGGGCTATGACGTCCAGATCGCCGATGTCGGCTCGGGTCCGCGTGTCGTCGCCGCCCTGATGGGCGGTAGCGCCATTTACAGCCCACTCGGACTCATCAACCTCCTCAATGCGCGTGAGCGCGGCGGCGAGCTCGTCGCCGTCGCCTCCGAGTCCGATCTCATCGATATTCAGCTGGTGCTTTCCAACGAGGCAATCAAAAAAACCGGCATTACCGATACGATGTCGACCGACGACAAGATCAAGCGCATGAAGGACGTGCGCATCTCGATCACGTCGCCAGGCTCGTCGACCGATACCATGTTGCGCACGCTGTTGAAGGCGCGCGGCATCGAGACCGATCAGGCGATCAAGGTGCTGCCCACGGGCGGCGGCTCGAACATGCTGGCGGCGCTGGAGAAGGGCGCCAATGACGGTTTCGTCTGGGGCGCGCCGCAGACCCTGCTCGCCGAGAAGAAGGGGCTGGGCAAGATCGTCGTTGACCCGTTCAAGGGCCAGGTGCCCGAGGTGAAGGATGTGCCCTACATCGTCATCACCACATCGATGGATACGGTGAAGAACAAGTCGAAGGAGCTGCGCGCCTCGGTGCGGGCGCTGACTCATGCGATGAAGTTCGCCCGCGAAAATCCGGCCGAAGCCAAGCGCGTCGCGCGCCCGGCCTTTGCGGAAATGGACGACGAGATCTTCAATCTCGCCTGGGATAACTACGTGAAGGCGATCCCCGCCACACCGGTAATCTCCAAGGCGCAGTTCGACAACACCAAGAAGTGGCTCGACATCACCGCCAAACAGCCGCTGACGGTTCGCTACGAGGACTCAATCGTCAACAGCTTCGCCGAAGAGGCAGCGGCCGACATCTTAAAAAAGTGACCAAAGGGACATCGGCGTGAGCAAGGAACGCGGCAAGCGCCGTCGGGCTGACGGAACCCGGACCGTGCTGGCTTGGCAGATCGCCTTCGGCGCGTCGGCGCTGCTGATATGGGAAATCGCCGGGCGGATCTTCGGGTCCGCCTGGACCAGCCTGCCGAGTCAAGTGGCCGAACGCCTCATCGTCTGGTCACAACAAGATCTCGCGCGGCACATTACGGTGACGCTGACCGAAGTCTTCATCGGGCTCGCCGCCGGTTCGGCCGGCGGCGTGCTTGCAGGGCTGGCGCTCGGACGCACCAAGACCCTGGCGCTGGTGCTGCGCCCGATCATTGTAGTGCTCTACAGCGTGCCACTGGTTACGATGGCGCCGCTGCTCATTCTCTGGTTCGGCCTGGAGATGGAGTCGAAGATCGTCTTGGTCGGCGTGGTGGTGTTCTTCCTGATGTTTTTCAACACATTTGCCGGTGTGCAGTCGATCGACACGCTGCTGATTGAGACGCTCGGTCTGATGGGCGCGACCCGACGCGAAGAATACCAGAAGGTCATCGCGCCAGCTTCGATGGCCTGGATCTTCTCGGGCATCAAGGTTTCGATGCCCTATGCCCTGGCTGCGGCGACGACCGGCGAGTTGCTCGGCGGCAGTTTCGGCATGGGGACGCTGCTCGCACGGGCAGGATCGCAGTTCGACATGACGGGCCTTTATGCCGGCCTGTTTGTCCTGCTGGTGATCGGCATCCTGCTGAGCGAGGGTATTGCCCTCTTGGAGAATCATTTTCTGAGGTGGCGGCATGTGGCGCACTGAAAACAGGGACATCGAAAGACCTCAGGTCATGACCGCAATGGAAATGGGAACTTCCTCAGCGGCCTCCAAGATCGATTTTGCCGGCGTGTCGAAGACGTTCTTCGCGCGCGGAAACGAATTGCAGGCGCTTCAGCCGGTTGATCTCAAGGTGCGCAAGGAGGAGTTCGTGGCGCTAGTCGGCCCGTCCGGCTGCGGCAAGTCCACGCTACTCAACCTTGTCGCCGGTTTGATCGAGCCGACGACCGGCACGGTCACCTATGACGGCGAGCCGGTCGCTGCATTGAACTTCCGCGTCGGCTATATGACCCAGAAGGACACGCTACTGCCGTGGCGCACGGTGAACGACAATATTGGCGTGTCGCTGGAACTCAAATGCCGGTCGACATCGCGTGCCGAGGCGAAGGAGCGCATCGCGGAGATGGTGGACCTCGTCGGGCTGCGCGGCTTCGAGGGCCATTACCCGACCGAGTTGTCGGGCGGCATGCGCAAGCGCGTCGCGCTGGCGCGTACGCTCATTTATCGGCCCGAGACGCTCCTGATGGACGAGCCGTTCGGAGCGCTGGATGCGCAACTTAAGCTGATCATGCAGGACCAGTTACAGAAAATCACGCAGCACCAGAAGATGACGGTGCTGTTCGTCACGCACGACCTGAGCGAGGCAATCGCGGTTGCCGACCGCGTCGTTGTGTTCAGCAGCCGTCCGGGGCGCATCCGTGCCATCCGCGACGTGCCGCTCGAACGACCGCGCGACGTGTTTCGCGTTCGTTTCGCCGACTCCTTCAGTCGTTTGCACGAAGATCTTTGGAACGAGCTCAAAGACGAAGTCATCAAGGGCACGGACGTTTAACTATGGCGCCGCGCCCAATGTCCATGACTGTCAGCGCAGCCGGAGGCCAGCAAGGCGGCTTCGCCGCGCTGCTGACGACCCTGCCGGGACTCATCGTCAGTCGCGTCCTGATCATCGCCGCTTTTCTTGGGTTCTGGCAGTTCGCCTCCGGCCGCCTGATCTCGAAGTTCTGGGTCTCGAGTCCGACCGAAATCTTCGGTCTGTTGCTGTCCTGGATCGCTGACGGTTCGCTGTGGCCGCACCTTGAAGCGACTTTGACCGCGATGGGGGTGGGCTATGTCATCGGCTGCGCCGGCGGAGTCGGAATCGGTTTGCTGTTCGGCTTTCTGCCGATGCTTCGCCGGGTCGTCATGCCCTATGTCTCGGGGCTATATGCGCTGCCGAAAATAGCGCTGGCGCCGCTGCTCGTCATCCTGCTAGGCGTCGATATCGGCTCCAAGGTGGCGCTGGTCGCGGTGACGACCGTGTTCCTCCTATTTTACAGCACGCTAGACGGCATCCGCGACGTCGACAAGGATCTGGTGCAGACGCTGCGCCTGATGGGCGCGACGCGCAGCGAAGTCATTCGCAAGGTGCTGGTTCCGGCGACCTTGCCCTGGATATTCACCGGCATGCGCGTGGCGGTGCGATATTCGTTCACCGCCGCTGTGGTCGGCGAGCTCATCGCCGCCAATCGCGGCGTGGGCTACCTCATCGAGGCTAATGCCGGTCTTTACAATTCAACTGGGGTTTTCGCCGGCGTCTTCGTCATCGTGGTGCTCAGTGTCGCCATGACCGAGGTCTTGACGCGCGCCGAAGGCCAGCGCGCGCCCGCCAACTGAGTCAAACGAACGTTTATGTCATGCAACCTGTAAAGATAGCAGTGATCGGCGCCTGCGGCGCTATTGGCGTCCGCCATATCGGCTTCCTCAATGCAAATCCCGAAACGGCCCTTGGTCCATTGGTGGATACCGCGCCGCAGGCGGTGGAATTGGCAAAAAGAAACGGCGTGCCGCTCTTCGCGGATTATCGCGTCATGCTTGCCAAAGCGAAACCAGATGGCGCCATCATAGCCACGCCGAACAAGCTGCATGTGCCGATGGCGCTTGATTGCATTGCTGCGAAGGTGCCTGTACTGCTTGAGAAGCCGATCGCCGATGAGATCGGGCCGGCGCTCGAGCTGGTCGACGCCGCTGCACAAAGCGGCGTGCCGGTGCTGGTTGGGCATCACCGCCGGCATTCTCCGATCGTACGGCGCGCGGTAAAGGCGGTCGACGACGGCGATCTGGGCCGGGTCGTCTCCGTTGTCGCCATGCACCTCCGGCGCAAATCGGATGCATATTTCCGCGCGCAGTGGCGGCGGGAGGAGGGCGGCGGCCCGCTGCTGATTAACGGTGCGCACGAAATCGACACGATGCGCTGCCTGTGCGGTGAAATCGAAGAGCTGCAGGCGGTCACGTCCAATGCCGCGCGTGGTTTCGCCGTCGAGGACACGATCGCGGTGACGCTGCGCTTCAAAAGCGGCGCGCTTGGCACGCTGACGATTTCCGACGCGGTGCAGGCGTCCTGGGCGTGGGAATTGTCGTCCGGCGAAGACGTCCGCTATGCCCAGGAACTGACAGACGCGATTCTCATCTGCGGCACCAAAGGCTCGCTCGCGCTGCCGACTCTGCACATGCACTGGAACGAACATGGCGGCGGCGAGCAGGACCCCTTGCTTCGCAAGCGCCTGCCCATCGTGCCGGCGGATCCGTGGTACGAGGAGGTGCGCCATTTCGCGCGCGTGATCCGCGGCGAAGATAAACCATTGGTGACTGCGGAGGACGCGACGCGCACATTGGCGGCGGTGCTTGCCGTCAAGCGCTCCGCGGCGACGCGACAATGGATCAACATCGACGCGCTGATCGCAGAGCACCGGCAGGCGGCGCGCGCCGGAGGGTAAGATCATGGCGGCTGCAGAATCCGTAGCTCTTATCACCGGTGCGGCGCGTGGCATTGGCCGCGCCATCGCCGAGCGTCTGGCACAGGAAAAACGGTCGTTGGTGCTGGGTGACATCGAGAAGGATGCGCTCGCGCAGACCGTCAACGAGATCTCCGCCGCCGGCGTTAAGGTGCGGGGCGTGACGCTCGATATCGCGGACGAGGCGTCCGTTGCCGCGACGTTCGATGAAATCGCACGCGAGTGCGGCCGCCTCGACATTCTCGTCAACAATGCCGGCGTGATGCCGCGTGTCCATGATCGCAATCCGCGGGTCGAGGAAACGCCGCTCGACGTCTGGCAACGGACGCTCGCGGTCAATCTGACGGGCACCTTCCTGATGTGCCGCGCCTCCGTGCCGCTGCTGCGCCGGTCGGGCGGCGGTCGCATCGTGAACATCTCCTCGCGCGCGGCGCGCATGAGCACGTCGGGCAACAGCTATTATTCGGCTTCGAAGGCGGGAATCATAGCGTTCTCGCGCGTTCTGGCCAAAGAGGTTGGGCCCGACAGGATCACCGTCAACTGCATTGCGCCCTCTGCGATTGCGACTGCCATGCATGCAGGGCTCGCCAGTTCCGACAAGCACATTGAGAGCTTGATTGCGGAGACGCCGCTGCGGCGGCTGGCGGTGCCGGAAGACGTGGCTGATGCCGTCGCCTTTCTGGCCTCCGAGCAGGCAAGCTTCATCACTGGCGCGGTGCTCGACGTGAACGGCGGAAGCTTCATGCCCTGATGGCGCGAGCCATTGGTCAGCCGATTTTCGGCGGCAGCTGGGTGCCGATCTGGCCAGCGCGGTGCGCGCAAATGAGCCGACCGGACGGCCGGCGGAGGCCTGCCAAGCCGAGTCTCTGCTGCCTTAGTTCTTCTTGAACTCGAAGTGGCTTTACGCCGCGTCGAGGCCACGGATGAACAGGAGGTCGGTGATCTGCCGGAGGTCGTGAATTTGGTGTTCTTCAAGCCGGTGCGGTCCAAGACCAAGTTCTGGCAGATGATGGGGCGAGGCACCCGGTTGAGTCTCGACCTGTTCGGCCCCGGCCAGGACAAGGAGTTCTTCCGCGCTTTCGACTACTGCCAGAACCTGGAGATCTTCGGCGCCAATCCGGAGCTCAAAGAGGCGAGCGGGGCGAAATCGTTGTCGGCCCGCCTGTTCAATGCCCGGCTCGAACTTGTTCGGTCGCTCGACGAGAAGCACGAGAAGCCGGGTGGCTTCTCGGCCGGAGGGCAGACGCCGTATGCGCCGGGCAATGAGCCTCCGAGCGAGGACGAAATCCGTGCCGACGCGCTGAAGACCCTGCAGGAGGTTGTCGCCGGCGTGAACCTCGACAACTTCATCGTCCGTCAGCATCGGCGCGCGGTGGAGAAGTATTTAAAGGCGGAAGCCTGGAGCAAACTCGACGAGGAGACCCGGGACGAGCTTGTGAACGAGGTCGCCTCACTCCGGCCGCCGGGCTCGGCACCGAGGAGGCCAAGCGGTTCGACCTCCTGATGTTTTCGCTGGAGCTTGCCCTTTTGAAGGGTTCGAAGCGTTTCGGCGCGCTGAAGAAGCAGTTATTGGAGATAGCGTCGGCGCTGGAGCAGCAGACCGGCATACCGGCGATTGCGCGTCAGGCGGTGCTTATCGACGAAATCCAGACTGATCAGTGGTGGGAAGGCGTAACCGTCTCTCTGCTGGAACTCGTGCGGCGCCGGCTGCGCGACCTTGTGCAGCACATCGAGAGATCGAAGAAGGCGGTGGTCTACTCGAACTTCGCCGACGAGATCGGCGAAGGGGTCGAGCATGAACTGCTGCAGGTCGGCGAGGTGGACTTCGCCCGCTTCAAGCAGAAGGCTCGCCATTTCCTCAAGGCGCATGAGGACCACATTGTCCTCCATAAGTTGCGGCAAGGAAAGCCGCTGACCAAAAGCGATCTCGCAGAGCTCGAAAAGATGCTGCTTGAGGCCGGCGTCGGAAATGCCGAGGACATCGCGCGCGCGACCGAGACGAGTCACGGGTTCGGTCTGTTCGTCCGATCGCTGGTCGGCCTCGAGCGTGCGGCCGTGCAGGCAGCCTTCGGCGAGTTCCTCTCCGCCGGTACCGCGACGGCCGCGCCGATGGAGTTCATCAACATGGTCGTCGAGCACCTCACCGACCAGGGGACCCTGAACCCCGAGCGGCTCTACGAGCCGCCGTTCACGGACATAGCCCCTACTGATCCCGATCACCTGTTCGACGAGGCGAAGGCCGCGCAGTTATTCACGAGGATACAGGCGATCAATCGGAGCGCGGTGGCTTGGGGAGGAAGCCGGTGGGCTCAGAGGGGCTCGCGATCGCTCCATAGCGGACGTGCGGGGGCGCTTGCGAACGGGCCGGAAGGAGATACTTGACTGGTACAAGCGCTGGTACGATGAAAAACCGCACAGCAAACCGTGAATTGTTCCAAGGTCTTATGATTGATTTGTAGCTCCGGCCCTGGGCACCATTTCCCCGTCCGGGGCGCTCCCGCAAGCTCCGGCGGTTCCGACAAACCATTGCTTCTACGCCGCGCTGCCGCCCGCGCGAACGCCCTGAGCGGACCCGACCTTTCAGGCTCCATTTGGTCCGCTCCTGACGCCGCATCGCCGATGCGAACGCATGGTGAGCCGTCAAAAGCCTCCCTGCACCGATATGCGGTTGCGCGCGCTTCGACGAGCCGCGCTCCGGCGCATTATCAACTCTCTCCGTTCTCGTCGCGCGACGGACGAGGCCGATCGCAGTGCGGCCGCGATACGGCCAGCGGACGATCCTGCGCGCGGTGAAGAACGCCACGAATAAAGACGCGCTTCCCCTGTTGCTGCACCACCTCGAGTTGCCGAAGCACGACGCGACCGATTGAAGCAGCAATTTTTGCGCACCGGACCGAAACGTCCGGATCACCGGCGAAGCCGCCCCCTTTTCCATCGCGTCGATCCCGCACGTCGCCTGGGACGGCGAGGTCCCGGTTTGGCGTGCGGTTGCGCCGGTCACTGGCCGCTGTTATAACTCAGCGGAATGTAATTCCGTTAAACGGAATCCCTCTCGGGAGTGCAGCCCCCGTGTCATCGACGACCGTGAGTCTCATTCAGGCGATTGCCAGCGGCGTTCTCGTCGGCGGCGTCTACGGCCTGTTTTCGATCGGGTTCAGTCTCGCCTTCGGCGTGATGCGCATCGTCAATTTCGCGCATGGCGAGCTCGTGATGCTCGGAATGTACGTCGCCTATTCGGTCTATCTGCTGACCGGCGCGGATCCCCTGCTTGCCATTCCGATCGTCGCCATCGTTCTCGCCATTATCGGCGGCGCGTTGTATCTCGTCGTCTACGAGCGCTTCGTCGGCAAGGCGACGCTGCAGCAGCTGCTCGTCGCCATCGCCATTTCGATGGTCATCCAGATCGTCCTGCAGATGATCTATGGACCCGAGACGCGCGGCGTCCAGTCGGCGCTCGGCTCGCAGTATCTGATCTACGGGCCGTTCTTCTTCTCTTACGGCCAGATTTCGGCGTTCGTAGTGGCGGTCGTCTGCGTCGGGGTTCTCGAATTGCTTCTGCAGAAGACGCGGTGGGGCAAGCTCATTCGCGCCGTCGCCGACGATCCCGAGGCGGCGGAGATCGTGGGCGCGAATTCACGCGTCGTGAACACCATCGCCTTCGCCGCATCGTGCTGCCTCGCCGGCATCGCAGGCTGCGTCCTCATCATCTACTACCCGGTCAACCCCGGCACCGGCATGGCGCTGATGCCGATCGCCCTGATCGCGACCGTGATCGGCGGTCTGGGCAGCATCAAGGGCGCGTTCCTGGGCGGCATCATCTGCGCGGTGCTGCAGCAGCTCACCAGTACCTTCTGGAGCCCGGCCCTGCAGGATGTGCCGCTCTATGTCCTGCTTCTGGTCTTCCTCGCATTCTTTCCCTTCGGCCTGCTCGGCCGCAAGACAGCGCATTGAGGCGGGCAATGGACGTTTCGATGCCATCGACCAAGAACCAGCCGTCGCCGCGGCGGCTTCGCAACGGCGTCAGCAACCGCCTCATCGTCGCCGCCGCCTTCGTCGTTGCGGCCTGCGCCTTGCCGGCGATTGTCGGAACCAATTCGCATCTTCTCGGCATCGCGGTGCGGGCGATGTTGTTCATCGCGCTCGGGCAGGCGTGGAACGTGGTCGCCGGCATCGGCGGACAGCTTTCGCTCGGCCACGGCGTGTTTTTCGGCGTCGGTGCGTACGGCACCGCCATCCTGTTCAACAGCTTCGGCGTGACGCCGTGGGTCGGCAGCCTGATCGGCCTGCTCGCTTCGGTAGCGGTCGCCGGTCTCATGGGCGGCGCGACCTTCCGTCTGCGCGGCGTCTATTTCGCCCTGGCGACCGTCGCCATATCGCTCTGCCTCGAGAAGCTTGCGCGGCACTTCATCGACATCACCGGCGGCGATGCCGGGCTCGCCGTCCGCTTCATCGGCGATTCCCTCTGGGCGGCGCAGTCGCGCAGCCCGCTGCCGTTCTTCTTCGCATCGCTGTTGATGGTCGTGACGTATTACGTCCTGACGGTCTGGCTGCTGCGGAACAAGTTCGGCTACCAGCTTCAGGCCATTCGTGACGACGAGGAGGCGGCCGCCGCCTCCGGCGTTCCGGTGTTCCGCACCAAGATGCTGGGCCTGACGCTGAGCGCCGCCATGACGGCGCTGGCCGGCGCGCTCTATGTGCAGTTCTACCTGGCGATCGATCCCGGCGCGGCGTTCGGCCTGGGCCAGGCGATCCAGATCCAGCTTCCCTCGCTGATCGGCGGCCTCGGCACGGCCGGCGGCCCGGTGCTCGGCGGCGCGATCATGATCGCGGTCTCGGAGCTGACCAACTGGCTGTCGGCCCATACCGCGATCCATGGTTTGGACATTCTGGCCTACGGTCTCATCCTTCTGATGGTCGTGATGTTTGTGCCGGGCGGGCTTCTCGGTCGTGCGCGGAGGGCGGCATGATGACGGCCCGGGAAATCCTCCGCGTCGACAACGTCACCATGACGTTCGGCGGCCTCAGGGCGCTGTCGAACGTCTCGATGGCCGTGAATCAGGGCGAGGTTGTCGGGCTGATCGGACCGAACGGCGCCGGAAAGTCGACGCTGTTCGAAGTCATCAGCGGCAACATGCGCCCGACCGCCGGCCGCGTCAGCCTGTTCGGGCAGGACGTCACCAATGTCACGGCGGACCGGCGGCGGCGCGCCGGCATGAGCCGCACCTTCCAGAAGGTGCGCCTGTTCGAGAGCCTGACCACGCAGGAAAACATCGCGATCGCGGCGATGCAGTGCGCGCGCGCCGGCGACGACTGGCGCGCCGAGGTCGAGGCCGTGCTCGAGCGGCTCAAATTGTCGAACCTCGCCCAGGCCTATCCGGCCGAGCTCACTCTGGCCGACCGGAAGAAGATCGAGATCGGCCGCGCCATTGTCGGGCGCTGCCAGCTTTTGCTGCTCGACGAGGCGCTCTCCGGCCTCACGATGGACGAGGCGAACGAGCTTGTCGGCGTCGTCCTGTCGCTGAACACGGAACTGGGCGTCACCATCGTCGTGGTCGAGCACGTCCTGCCGGTCCTGGTGTCCATGGCGCAGCGGCTTGTGGTGCTGAATTTCGGCGAGGTGATTGCCGACGGCGTGCCGCGCGAGGTGGCGAGCGACCCGAAGGTGATGACCGCCTACCTGGGCAGCAAACGGGGAGCGTTCGCATGACGTTGCTTGCTGTCGAAGGCCTCAAGGTCGGTTACGGCGACCTGATCGCGGTCCGCGACGTTTCGTTCTCGGTCAAGGCCGGCGAGATTTTCGTGCTGCTCGGCGCCAACGGCTCCGGCAAGACGACGACGCTGCGCACCATTTCCGGCCTGATCAGACCCATGGCCGGCCGCATCGCGCTCGAGGGCAAGGAACTTGGCGCGATCAAGCCGCACGCGGTCGCGCGCCTCGGCATCTCGCACGTCCCGGAAGGCCGCCGCATATTTCCGAACCTGTCGGTCGACGACAATCTGACCGTCAGCTATTTGCCGAACCGGACCGACCGTTCGTTGCGCGCGGTGCTCGACGAGATCTACGAGCTGTTTCCGCGCCTGAGCGAGCGCCACAAGCAGATGGCCGGGACGATGAGCGGCGGCGAGCAGCAGATGCTGGCGATCGGCCGCGCGCTGATGAACTGCCCGAAGCTGCTGATGCTCGACGAGCCGTCGCTCGGATTGTCGCCGGTGATGACCGATCTGGTCTTCGAGCGGCTCCAGGTGATCAGCCGCCAGGGGCTCACGATCCTGCTCGTCGAACAGAACGCCGCGGCGATCGATCTGGCGACGTCCGGCGTCGTCCTCAGCAACGGCGTCGTCTCGATGTCCGGCGATCGCGAGGCGCTCAGCAGCACGCAATACATCCAGCGCGCCTATCTCGGGGTTTGAACCGATACCCTTTCAACAAGCAGCAAATGGAGGAAATCAGGTCATGAGCAGAATAGTCCAGACAGTGGGAGCGCTCGTCGCAGCGATGACCATCGCCGGCGCATCGGGCAGCGTTTCGGCGCAACCGGCCGAAATCGTCATCGGCGCGCCGAACGCCATGACCGGCAGCTTCGGCGAAGCCGGCCGGCGCGTCGTGACCGGCCTGCAGGTCGCCGTCGAGCAGATCAACCGCGACGGCGGCATCAAGTCGATGGGCGGCGCGAAGCTCAAGCTCGTGCCGGTCGACACCGGCGACAACCCGACCCAGGCGGCGAGCGTGACGCAGCGCCTGATCAACGAGAATGGCGCCAAGATCCTGGTCGGCGCCAATACCAGCGCGATGACCCTTTCCGTGCAGATCGAGGCGGAGCGCGCCGAGATTCCGCTGCTGACCACGTCCTATGCCGACCCGATCGTGCAGCGCGGATTGAAGTACACCTTCAAGCTGCCGCCGCAGGGCAGCGGCCTCGCCGAGCTGCAGATGGCCTACATCAAGGAGCTGATGCAGGAGCAGAAGGGCCAGGCGCCGAAGCGCGCCGCCGTCTTCGTCGGCTCGGACTCCGCCAGCCAGTCGGTGCTGAAGGCGACGATGGCGCTCGCCGGCAAATACGGCTTCGAGATCGTCTCGGAAATCTCCTTCCAGTCCGGCCTGACCGACCCGACGCAGATCGTTTCGGCGACCCTGCAGAAGCGTCCGGACGTCATCTTCCTGAGCTCGTTCACGTCGGACGTCATCCTGGTCACGCGCGCGCTGCGGGCGGTCAATGTCACCGTGCCGATCATCACCGGCGGCGGCGGCGTCTCGACCGACACCATTGGCGCGACCCTCGGCAAGGCGTCGGAAAACCTGATGGGCATCGTCTGCTGGAACTGGGACCTGCCGATCGAGGGCGTGACGTCCGTGCTCGACGGTTACAAGGCACTGGAGCCGAAGGCGTCGTTCCCGCCGGCGTCCGAGACGCTCGGCACCGGCTATTCGCTCGGCATGGTGATCCGCGCCGCGCTGGAAAAGGCGGGCACCGACGATCCGAAGAAGGTGCGCGAGACGATCGCGTCCATGGAAGTCTCGGTGCCGATGCCGGGCGGCAAGATCGGCTTCGCCGAGAACGGGCAGAACAAGTTCATCCAGCCCATCATGGTCGGCTGGATCGGCGGCGAACTCCGCACCGTGTGGCCGAAGCAGTACCAGGCCGCAAAGCCGAAGTTCTAACCGAAACCGAAATCGCCGCCGGCGGTCCCGCCGGCGGCGCCTTTACGACAGGACGGAATGACGTGACAGACAGGCTGAAGGGTAAAGTCGCCATCGTCGTCGGGGCCGGAAGCTCCAAGGGTGGCCTCAGCATCGGCATGGCGACGGCCGTGGTCTTCGCGCGCGAAGGCGCCAAGGTGTTCGCGGTCGACGTCGGCATGGACCATCTCGCCGAGACGAAGCAGCGGATCGAGGAGATCGGCGGCGAGGTCGCACTGCATGTGTGCGACGTCGCCGACGGACCCGCCGTCGACAAGATGGTCGAGGCGTGCATCGCCCGCTTCGGCCGCGTCGACATCCTCTTCAACAATGTCGGCATCCAGGCCGTCGGCGGCCCGCTTGATCTGTCGGAGGAGAACTTCGACCGGCTGATGCGGGTCAACGTCAAGGGCATGTTCTTCACCTGCCGCGCCGTGCTGCCGCACATGATCGCGCAAGGTGGCGGCGCCATCGTCAACAACGCCTCCGTCGGCGCCCTGCGCTACTCCTATCCGGCGGTCGGCTACATGGCCTCGAAGGGCGCCGTGTTGTCCCTGACGACGGGTGTCGGCCTGCAGCACGCCGCACAGGGCGTTCGCGCCAATGCCGTGGTGCCGGGCTACATCACCTCGGAACGGATGACCGCGCGCTTCAAGCAGGAGCTCGGCGACAACTGGATGGATGAAGTGCGCAAGCGCGAGAAGAACGTGCCCTCCGGCAAGCTCGGCGAGCCGTGGGACATCGCGCACGCCGTGCTCTTTCTCGCATCGGACGAGGCCAAGTACGTCAACGGCACCATGCTCGTCGTCGATGGCGGACTGTCGATGACCACGACCGGCCGGGCCTGAGGCTCTGCCGCCGCTTTCAACCGCAATTCACGGGATGCAACATGTGTGATGCCTGCGAAAAGAGGGGAGCGTGGAAGGGGTGGCGCGATCTGCCGGCGAGCAAGCCCGGGCGTCCGCTCGGCGAATGGGTCGACCTGTCTCATGTCGTCACCGAAAACCTGTCGCGGTCTCCCGCCTTCCCGCAGCCGGTGATCCGCAAGATCGTGGAAATGCCGCGTGACAACGCCAATGTGACCGAGATTCACATGGTCGTTCACCACGGCACGCATGTCGACGCGCCGAGCCACTTCTTTATCGACGGGCCGACATTCGATCAGATCCCGGTCGAGCGGTTGTACGGCGGCGGCGTGGTCTGGCAGATCCGGAAGGGTCCGGAGGCCGTGATCGAAGTGGCCGATTTCGAGCGCGCAACGCCCAAGGTACGGCCGGGCGATATCGTGATGCTCGACACCGGCTGGGCCGGCAAGGTGAACACGCACGCCTACGAAGACCACGCCTGCATCTCGCGCGAGGCCGCGCAATGGCTGGTCGACCAGGGCGTCAAGATGATCGGCGTCGACTTCAGCACGCCGGATCTGAGCGCGCACCGCCGGACCAAGGACTACGACTTCCCGGCGCACGTCACGTTGCTCGGCCAGGGCGTGCTGATCGCCGAGCACATCACCAATATCGAGCAACTCGCGGGGCAGCGGGTCGAGTTCATGATCCCGGCGATCGCCATTGCGGGCGCCGATGGCGGTCAGGCGCGGCCGATGGCCCGTGTGGTCGAGGCGTGAGCCGCTGATGCCGTTGGATTTCAGCCTTCAGGGTCAGGTCGCGATCGTCACCGGGGCGGCGTCGGGTCTCGGCGCGGCCGGCGCCGCAGCGCTGGCGGCAGCCGGTGCGGACGTCGTCGTCGCCGGCCTGCAGCCGGAGCGGCTGGCTGGCGTTGCCACGGAGATCGAGAAGACGACTGGCCGGCGCGCGCTGGCCGTGCCGACCGACGTCACCGATCCGGCCGCGGCAGCGGCCCTGGCTGCGACCGCCCTCGATGCGTTTGGGCGCATCGACATTCTTTTCAATTCGGCCGGCGTTGCGGTCGGGCATCCGGCCATCGATTTCCCGGCCGAGGACTGGGCGCGTCTGTTCGACGTCAACGTCACCGGCACCTTCAATGCCATCAAGGCGGTGCTGCCGGAGATGACGGCGCGGCGCCACGGCCGCATCGTCAACATGGCATCGGTCCTGGCGCATTTCGGGGCGCCGATGCGCTCGGGCTATTCCGCGACCAAGGGCGCGGTTCTGCAACTGACGCGGTCGCTCGCGGCCGAACTGGGGCCGTCCGGCATCACGGTCAATGCGCTCGGGCCAACGGCGATCGCCACCGATCTCAATCGCGACCTGATGCGCGACCAGCCGCAGATCTATGCCGGCCTGCTTTCGCGCACGCCGCTCGGGCGGCACGGGACGCCCGACGATCTCGCCGGCCCCCTCGTTTTTCTGGCCTCGCCGGCGGCCGCGTTCGTGACCGGACAGATCCTTTATGTCGATGGCGGTTACACGATCAGGAACTGATCGGGCCGGCTCGACTGAGATGATGATGACGTTGCAAGGGAGTAGAACGTGAGCCCCAATCTCGCCGATATCACAAAGGTCTTCAAAACGCCGCTGACGCTCAATGCGAAGGCCGGCGACAAGATCCTGATCATCACCGATACGGCGATGGATCCCATTCTCTGGCAGGGGCTGTCGAAAGCCGCCGAGGAGATGGACATCGAGCCGGTGGTGACGATCATGAAGCCGCGCGAAACCCACGCGATGGATCCGATCGAGCCGATCCGGCGCGCGGCGATGGGCGACGATCTGTCGCTCTGCATCTATCTCACCAGCACCGCGATGGCGCATGCGCCGATCACCGAAGATCTCGTGCAGCGCGGCCAGCGCTTCATCCTGATGGAAGAGCTGACACCTGCGATGCTGAGCCCGGACGGCCCGGCCGGCGCCGACTACCACGCCATCAATGCGCTCGGGCAGAAGGTGGCGAAGATCTTCACCGAAGGCGAAACCGTCCGCGTGCGCTCGGCCGGCGGCACCGATCTCACCGCGAGCATCAAGGGTCGCCCGGGCCGCTCCATCGCCGGCCTGCCGCTGCGCCTGCGTCCGGATGGCGGCGGCGGCTGCGCCTTCCCCGATGGCGAATCCCATGTCTGCCCGGTCGAGGGCACCGGAGAGGGCACGGTCGTGTTCGATCTGACGGCCCATTCGGTCGGCGCCATCAAGGAGCCGCTGCGCCTGACGATCGAGCGCGGCATGGTCACCAAGATCGAAGGCGGCCAGGAAGCGCAGATCTGGCGCGACATCCTGGAGAAGCACGGCGACGCCGGAAGCTACAACGCCCCGGCCGAGATTGCGCTCGGCCTCAACCCGAAGGTCACCCCGACCGGCGTGATGCGCACCGACAAGAAGATGTACGGCACGTCGCATATCGGCATGGGCGACACCATCGCGCTCGGCGGCACGTGCCACGCCAAGCTGCGCCTGGAAGGCGTCATCCGTCAGCCGGAGATCACGGTCGACGGGCAGGTCATCGCCCGGGACGGGACGATTCTGGTGGAGTGACATGCTGCGCCGGGCGCCGGCTTCCTGTCGCCACGGAGCATGTCGCGGAGGGGACTCCGTGACATGCCCGGCTGCGATGCGGGCCGGCCGCGCGGCGGAGCGGAGAACGGGAGCGAGGCCGTGAAGGCGAAGATCGGTTTCATCGGCTGCGGCCATATGGGCGGCGCCATGGCGGCGCGGCTCATCGAAAAAGCCTACGAGCTCGTCGTCCTCGACCGAAACGCCGAGGTGCTCGAGCCGCTCATCGCGCGCGGCGCGGCGGTCGCTTCGAGCCCACGC
>Ga0182749_1000265_pt1 | contig 52798 bp, 52 predicted proteins | sample eDN3rd37CKraftMG_FD_128875 | JGI IMG/M metagenome (GOLD analysis project Ga0182749, IMG submission 128875) | Enriched Miracle-Growth compost microbial communities from Emeryville, California, USA - eDNA 3rd pass 37_C Kraft MG (version 2) (version 2) ...
CGGCGGAGGCAGCATCCTCTACCGGCCCATCCCGGCGGGGCTGGGGAGGCTGGCGTACGTGCCGCGGGGACCGGTGCTCGCCGGCGGGCATGCGGCGGGGCAGGCCGGGCAGGTCGGGCACGCCGGTCAGCTCGAGCGGACGGTCGCCGAGGCGCTGGCCGAGCACGCGCGCAGAGCGGGCGCCATCGTCCTCATGATCGAGCCTGACGCGGACAGCTACGCGACCGGTCCCGGCTGGCGGCACTCCCCCACGGAGATCCTGCCGGCCCGCACGCTCATCCTCGACCTGCGCCAGGACGAGGACGCCCTGATGGCGGCGATGGCGAAGAAGACGCGGCAGTACATCCGCAAATCCGCAGCGGAGGCGCTGCAGATCCGGCCGGTGGAGACCCTCGCGCAGCTGGAGGAGTGCCTGCGCGTCTACGACCAGACCGCCGAGCGCGCCCGCTTCGGCCTGCACGAGCGCAGCTACTACCGGGACGCCTTCGAGCAGCTCGGCCCGGAGCACCGCAGCGTATGGGCGTCCTACCAGGGGGAACGGCCCGTCGCCTTCCTCTGGCTCGGCCACACTGCCCGCACGGCGTTCGAGCTCTACGGCGGCATGGACGCCGAGGGGCAGCGGCTGCGCGCCAACTACGCGCTGAAATGGCACGCCATCAGGACGATGCGTGCCGCCGGGGTGCAGCGCTACGACTTCGGCGGGCTCATCAACGACGGCGTGACGACCTTCAAGAAGGGCTTCGCCTCGCACGAGGATCTGCTGGCCGGCAGCTGGGACCGGCCGCTGTCCTGGCGCTACCCGCTGTACGCCCGCGCGCTGCCGTTGGCCCGCGCGGCGATGCGCAGGCTCTCCCGGCGAGGCGGCGAGCCGGAGCGCGACGCGGACTAGCCGGCGTAGGACCCGACAGCCAGGCCGGACGAGGCTCGACGGTGGGCTGCGGCGCGGAGCCCGGCGACGCCGCGGCTGCCACAGAGCGGCAGAGCTCAGCAATAAGAGCTCAGTAATAGGGGTCGTGGCGCAGCCAGAGCGAGAGCCGCCGCGCGAGGGGGTCGCCGAGCCGATCCCACAGACGGTAGGCCCCGGGCCGCAGCGGCAGGGTGTAGGCGCCGAGGTAGTCGGTCACCGTGCGATTGAAGCTCGTCTTGAACAGGCCGATGCCGTGATGCGGATGGCTCGGGTCCCCGATCCGGTCGGAGGGCGGGCTGCCGCAGAGATCGTGCACCGTGCAGCCGGCCTCGCGCGCCCAGCGGATGATCTCCCACTGCAGCAGATGGCTCGCACCGTACACGCTGTGCTCACGCGCCGACGCGCCGTCCTTGTAGGTGGAACGGTCGCCCAGGCGCATCGCGAAGCCGGCCGCGAGCAGCTCTGCTCCGGCCCGCGCGAAGAACAGCTGCCCCATCCCCGCCGCCTCGAAGTCCTGCCAGAAACCGGTGTAGTAGGCCCTCGGGCGCAGGCCGAACCTGCCCTCGGCGGTCTCGGCGAGCAGCCGGAACATGGCCGTCGCGTTCTCCTCGCTGGCCGGCACACGCTGCACCTCGACACCCTCGCGCCGCGCCCTGTTGACCGCGTAGCGCGCCTTCTTGTCGAAGCGCCGGAACACCTCCTCCTCGCTGCCGGAGACGTCCAGCAGGATCGTCGAGGCGTTCGGGATGATCGGCGGCGTGGCGAGCCAGCCGGCGCGTTCCAGCAGCGCGCGGCCCGACGAGCTCGCCTCGATCCGAGGCTCGACGGTCAGCCCGAAGGCGCCGCAGCGCACGGCGAAGGGAGCGAGCTCGCGCACCACGCGAAGCAGCGCTCCCAGCTCCGGCACGCCCGGACCCTTGGGCAGGTACCACCAGCGCCCCAGGAAGGGCACCCGCTTCTCCAGCACCGTGACGGCCAGCTCGTCCACGAGCACATGCCGGACGCGGTATCCGTTGCGCTCCTTCTGCCGCGCGTATTCCGCAGAGCGCCACACGTCGCCGCCATCGGGGTTGGCGAGCACCCGCTCGTCCCAGTCGACGGCCTCCTCGGGCGCGGCGAAGCGGACCGTCATCCGCTCAGGCCTCGACCACGACCGGAACGATCATCGGCCGTCGCCGCAGACGCTGGTTCACCCAGCGGCCGATGGTCCGCCGGATGACCTGCTGCAGGGCGTGCCGGTCGCGCACGCCGGACTGCACCGCCGCGGTGAGCGCATCGGCGATCGCCGGCTTGATGTCGTCGAACACCGCGTCGTCCTCCGCCACGCCCTTGGCGTGGATCTCCGGCCCGGACACCACCCGCCCGCTCTGCGAGTCGATGACCGCGATGACGGAGACGAAGCCCTCCTCGCCGAGGATCTTGCGGTCCTTGAGGTCCGCCTCCGTGATCTCGCCGACGCTGGAGCCGTCGACGTAGACGAATCCGAGATCGAGCTGACCGACGATCCGGGCGACGCCGTCGCGCAGATCCACGACCGAGCCGCAGTCTGCGAGCACGACGTTCCCGGACGGGACGCCGGTGTCCATCGCGAGGCGCGCGTTGGCGTACAGGTGGCGGTACTCGCCGTGCACCGGCATGACGTTGCGCGGCCGGAGGATGTTGTAGCAGTAGAGCAGCTCCCCCGCGGCGGCGTGACCGGAGACGTGCACAGCGGCGTTCGCCTTGTGCACGACCGTCGCGCCCAGGCGGGTCAGCGCGTCGATGACCCGGTACACGGCGTTCTCATTGCCCGGGATCAGGCTCGAGGCGAGGATGACGGTGTCGCCCGGGCCGACCTCGATCTGGTGGTCCATGCTCGCCATCCGCGCCAGCACCGCCATCGGCTCGCCCTGCGAGCCGGTGCTCATGTAGACGATCCGGTCGTCGGGCAGATCCGCGGCCTTCTTGTAATCGATGAGCACGCCGTCCGGGACGCGCAGGTAGCCGAGGTCGGCGGCGATCGTCATGTTGCGCACCATCGACCGGCCCAGCAGCGCCACCCGGCGCCCGTTCGCGTGCGCTGCGTCCAGCACCTGCTGCACGCGGTGGACATGACTGGAGAAGCTCGCGACGATGACGCGGCGCGGCGCGCGGGCGATGACGTTCTCCAGCACCGGGCCGATCGAGCGCTCCGGCGCCGTGAAGCCGGGCACGTCGGCGTTGGTGGAGTCAACGAGGAACAGGTCCACGCCCTCCTCGCCGAGGCGCGCGAAGGCGCGCAGGTCCGTGATGCGGCCGTCCAGCGGAAGCTGGTCCATCTTGAAGTCCCCGGTGGCGAGCACCAGTCCCGCGGAGGTGCGGATGGCCACCGCCAGGGCGTCCGGGATGGAGTGGTTCACGGCGACGAACTCGAGCTCGAAGGGGCCGAGCGTCTCGACCGAGCCCTCCTTCACGGTGAGCGTGTACGGCCGGATGCGGTGCTCGGCGAGCTTCGCCTCGACCAGCGCGAGGGTGAGCTGCGAGCCGATCAGCGGGATGTCGCGGCGGCGCTTGAGCAGATACGGCACCGCGCCGATGTGGTCCTCGTGCCCGTGCGTGAGCACGATCGCCGCGATGTCGTCCAGCCGGTCCTCGATGAGCGAGAAGTCCGGCAGGATGAGGTCGACGCCGGGCTGGTTCTCCTCGGGGAACAGCACCCCGCAGTCCACGACGAGCAGCCGCCCGTCGATCTCGAAGACGGTCATGTTGCGGCCGACCTCGCCCAGACCCCCGACGGGCGTCACCCGAAGCGTTCCGGGCTGCAGGGGCGGGGGCGTGACGAGCGATGCTGCCACGGATCTCCTATCTCGTGGTTCCGGCGACCTTGGGCAGCGCACCGCCGGCGGCGGCATTGCGGTCAGGGCGGAAGGCGTGCAGGTCGAAGCCCGGGATGTCGCGCACCAGCGCGAGGTCGTCCTCGATCTGGGCGGCCTCCCACTCCTCGGGGCCGACCAGGGGCAGGCGCACGCGCGGGCTGCCGATGCGGCCCAGGCCGTGCAGGATGTACTTCGCGGCGACCGTGCCGGGAACGTGCGTCATCACAGCCCGGACGAGCGGCTCGAGCTGCTTGTGCGCGGCCGTGGCCGTGGCCAGGTCGCCGGCGTTGACCGCGTCGACGATCCGGCGGTAGGGCTGCGAGGCGATGTTCGCCGTGACGCCGATGAGTCCGACGGCTCCGATGGACAGGTGAGGCAGCACGTTCGCGTCCTCCCCTGAGAAGTAGAGCAGCTCGGTCTGGTTGATCACCCGGCTCACCTCGGCGAAGTCGCCCTTGGAGTCCTTGATGCCGACGATGTTGGGGTGCTTGGCCAGGCGGAGGATCGTCTCGTACCGGATCGGCACGCCGGTGCGCCCGGGGATGTCGTAGAGGATGACCGGCAGCTCGGTCGCATCCGCGATGAGGCGGAAGTGGGTGAGGATGCCGGCTTGTGTGGGCTTGTTGTAGTACGGCGTGACGCACAGCAGGCCGTCCGCCCCGGCCGCCTGGGCCTTCTTCGCGACCTCGATCGCGTGCGCGGTCTCGTTCGAGCCGCCGCCGAAGACGATCTTCGCCCGCTCTCCCGCGACGGCCTTGCCGATCTCGACGAGGCGGATCTTCTCCGGGTCGGTGAGGGTGGAGGTCTCGCCGGTCGTGCCGGTCACGACGATGCCGTCGGCGCCGTCGGCGACGATCGCGTCGAAATGGGACTCGACGGCGTCCCAGTCCACCTCGCCGTCCGCGGTGAACGGGGTGACGGACGCGACCATCACCTGGCCGAAGGGGTTCACGGGACCGGACACCTCCCCAGGTTACCGCCTCGCCCCTGCGCCGATCCTCCGGCCGAGAAAGGCTGCCACCCGGAAGCCGTCCGGCGGCTGAGCGCGCACCGCTGCGCCGCCGCTAGGGCGCGACGCGCCCGTTCGCGTCGAAGGCCTCGTGGGTGAGCGGCATGAGCTCGGCCCAGATCGCCTCCATCCGCTCCGCGCACATCTCGATCTCGCGCTGCGGGAAGGACGGGAAGTGACTGTCGGGCCGCTTGGTGCGCAGCGAGAGGAAGTTCATCAGCGAGCGCGCGTTCAGCGTGACGTACATCGAGGAGTAGATGTTCAGCGGCAGCACGGCCCGGGCGACCTCGCGGGCGATTCCCGCCTCGAGCATTCGCTGGTAGGAGGCGTATGCGGCGGCGGAGGCGGCGCGGATCTCCTCGCTCACCAGCGCCGTCTGCTCGGGCGTGCCGGCCACGAAGTCGTAGGCGCCGGGCTTGCCGACCTGGACGAGGTTCCTCTCGGGGGCGGGCACGTAGAACACGGGGCGCAGCTCGCGGTAGCGGCCGGACTCCTCGTTGTAGGAGGCGATGCGATGCCGCATGAACTCGCGGAAGACGAAGATCGGCGCCTGGACGTAGAAGGTCATCGAGTTGTGCTCGAAGGGCGAGCCATGGCGATCGCGCATGAGGAACCGGACCAGCCCGCGGTCTCGGTCGGACACGCCGCCCGGCCCGGCGGCGGCGCTCTCGAGCGTCTGCTCGCCCTGGGTGGAGACGCGGGCAGCGAACAGCACATCGGCATCGCTGGCGCTCGCGCGGACGAGCTCGACGGTGACGTCGGAGCGGAACTCGATCGGGGTGCTCTGTGCCGCCGGGGTGGCCGGCCGCGCCTCTGTCTCTGCCACGCCCCCACCCTAGCCGGGCACCACCGACATTCTTCGTCACGAACGAGCGCCGGCACCGGGCGGACGCATAGCCTGCTGCCGATGTCCCCCCTGCTCGCCCTGCTCGTGCTGGCGGCGCTCGTCGCGGCTGCGACCGGCGCCGGACTGCTCTGGCGTGCGCGGGCCGGGCGGGTGCGCGAGCGGCACGGCGAGCAGCGGGTGTCCGAGGCCGAGCTGGGCCCGCAGGTGCGCTTCGGGCGCCGGGGCACCGTGGTGCTGCTGACCACGCCGAGCTGCGCGCTGTGCCCGGGAGCCCGCAGGACCATCCGCAGCGAGCTGGCCGGGCGCGAGGGCATCGCGAGCGCCGAGGTCGACCTCAGCGAGCGGCTCGACCTCGCCAGACGGCTGCACGTCTTCCGAACCCCCACGACGCTCGTGCTCGACCCTCGCGGCCGCATCGCCGCGCGGGCCGAGGGCGGGCTCGACCCGCTCGGGCTGCGCAGCCGGCTCGACGCCCTCGCCACGACGAGCTGAGCCGCAGGAGCGCAGCGCAACCAGGAGGCCCCATGAGCAGCACCCCCGCAGGCCAGGCGCCCGCACGAGCGGGCATCGACCCGCGCGGCCCGCGCTTCGTCGCGTCCATCACCGCCCTGCTTCTGCTCGTCGACGTGCTGCTCGGGCTGATCGGTCCCGCCGCCGCGCGCAGCGGCACGGACTGGCTGCTGCCGGCGCTCCCGCTGGCGCAGCGGGCCGGCGACCCCGCGTTCGTCCTCCTGGCCGTCCTCGCGGCGCTGTTCGCCTGGGGGGCTCTCGCGGGCGTGCAGCGCGGACCCTTCGCCCTGCTGTTCCGCGCCGCTGTGCGGCCTCGGCTGCGGGGGCCGGCAGAGCTGGAGGATCCCCGGCCGCCGACCTTCGCTCAGGGGGTCGGGCTCGTCGTGACGTTGGCCGGCCTCGTCCTGCAGCTGGCCGGCGTCCCCTACGCGCTCCCCGCGGCGGCGGCAGCGGCGTTCGTCGCGGCCTTCCTCAACGCCGCCTTCGGCTACTGCCTGGGCTGCGAGATGTACCTTCTGCTGCAGCGGCTGCGGCCGCGCTCCTCCGCCGCAGCCGGCTGACCGTTCCGGCGCGCGCGGGCGGCAGCGCGTCCTCAGGCGGCGCCGCGGGGGCGGCGCTCGGCGCGCTCCAGCCGGATCGCCGAGCGGATGGCGGCCCGCGCGCGACGGCGATCGCCTGCTCCGTCGTAGACGAGCCCGAGGCGGTACCACGACCGCCAGTCCTCCGGAGCCTCCTCCGCCTCGTCGCGGTACTTGGGGAACAGCTCGTCGGCCGCGTCGCGCAGCACCCGACCGCTCGCCCGCACCGGGACGACCTCCTCGGGCAGCCGTCCCTCCTCCTCCAGCCGGCGCCCCAGACGCTCAGCAGCTGCGCCGAAGACCAGCTCTCGCCCGAGCGCCCAGATGCCGATGAGCGGCAGCACGAGCAGCGCGACGCCGATCGCGATGCCGACGGGCACGCCGGAGCTCAGCAGGACGATCGCGCGCTGCAGCGCGAAGGCGAGGTAGATGACCAGGACGGCGGCGATGAGCGCCGAGCCGAGTTTGGCGCCCCTCACGTGGCCGTGGCCCGCGCCGCCTGGCCGGACACCGTGGGCGAGCCCGCCTCGGGAAGGCCCGGACTGCTCGTCGCCGGCTCGCTCAACGGCGGCAGGCCGAGGTCCAGCAGCGCGTCGAGACCCACGCTCACCCCCTCCGCTTCGGGAAGGGCGGCCAGGGCCAGGGAGATGCCCTGCTCGTAGGCGGTGTCGGAGTGCAGCTCGTGACTGATGGTGAGCAGCTCCCCCGGCGCGCCCATGAGCACGCGCTGGGCGGCGACCACGCCGTCCATGCGCAGGCTGTGGATCGGGATCGAGGCCACCTGCTGACCGCGTGCCAGCTGATCGGCGTGGGGCGCGCGCACCGGTCCGCGCTCGGCGCGGGCGGCGCCGATGAGCTCGGCCGTGCGCACCGAGGTCCCGGAAGGAGAGTCGACCTTCGCCGCACGGTGCGCCTCGATGATCTCGATCGAGTCGAAGAAGCGCCCCGCGACGGCCGCCAGCGCGGTGCCGAGCACCGAGCCGAGCGAGAAGTTCGGCACGACCAGCGCGGCCGAGCCGGGGTGCGCCGCCACGAGGCTGCGCAGTGACGCGATGCGATCCGCCGACCACCCGCTGGAGGCCACGAGCACCTTGCGGCCGTGCTCGATGGCGAAGGGGACGATGCGATGGCTGGCCGCGGGCGGGGTCGCGTCGACGAGCAGCTCGGCGGCGAGCAGCTCCTCGTGCGCAGAGGAGGAGTCGAGCGATGCGACGAGGTCGAGCCCGTCGCTCGTCTCGACGATGCGCGTGATCAGGCGGCCCAGCCTCCCGGTGGCGCCGGAGACGGCGACGGTGGAGCTCATGCCCCCAGGCTACCGTCCCGCCTGCCGCGGCGAGCAGGCGCGACGCTCAGGCCGAAGCGCGGTCGAGCTCGGCCAGCTGGGCCCGGGAGAGGCGGATGTCCGCTGCGCCCATCATCGCGTCGACATGGGAGAGCTCCTCAGCGCTGGCCACCGGCGCCACCACACCCGGCTTGGTGAGCAGCCACGCCAGCGCGATCGACGCCGCAGGCACACCGTGCGCCTGGGCCACCCGCTCCACGGCCGCCACCACGCGGAAGCCCCGGCGGCCCAGGTACTGTCCCGCGCGCTCCCGGCGGGCGGAGCCGATCCCGTCCGAGCGGTGCCGGTACTGTCCGGTGAGGAAGCCGTGAGCGAGCGGATACAGCGGCAGGACGCCCAGACCCTGCGCCGCGGCGACGAGCGCGACATCGCCCTCGTACTCCGAACGGTTCATGAGGCTGTAGGGGGCCTGCACAGCGGTGAACCGCGGCATGCCGTACGCGGCGAGGACCCGTGCCTGCGCGAGCCGCTCCGGCGCGTAGCCGACGGCAGCGATGCAGCGCACCTTGCCGGCCTCGATGAGCTCGTGCGCGGTGGCGAGGCTGTCCTCCAGGGGAACGGTCTCGTCGTCGGCGAAGGTCAGGAGGTCCAGGTGGTCGGTGCGCAGCCGCTGCAGGGCGGCCTCGACGTTCGCGAGCATGCGCTTGCGCTGCAGCCCGGGCCGGTCGGGGTCGCGGCCGACGCGCGCGGCGAGCACGACCCGGTCCCGGGCGTGCCTGGACGCGAGCCAGGCGCCGACCATGACCTGGCTGTGCCCGCCCCCGTAGCGGGAGTCGGTGTCCAGGAAGTTGCCGCCGAGCAGGTGGAAGCGGTCCATGATGCTCATGGCGCTCTGCCGGTCCACCGTCCAGCCGAACACCTTGGTGCTCAGCGCCGCCGGATGCACGCGCAGCTCGCTCTCGCCCAGCCGGCGCCGCACGCCGGCCCGCGCGACCGAGATGGGCTCGGTGTACTCGGGCAGGACGTCCGCGGCGCCGGAGGCCACGGCGCCCGCCGCCGGCACCCCCTGCCTGTCCTCGCCCACGGCGCCACCCCTCTTCCTGCGGGGAGGATAAGCCACCCCGGCGATGCCGCCGTGAACAATCGGGGCGTGGCAGCCGATCCGTTACGGAATCGTTCTCCCCCAGACGCGAGGGCCCCTCCCACCGGGGCAGGAGGGGCGCTCGAGACGCTCGCCGTCGGAGGCGGGGCGGCCTACTCGGTGGCGACGGGCTCGGCCTCGGCGGGCTCGGCGCCGGCACCCTCGGCCTGCTCCTCCAGCACCGGGGCGAGGGAGAGCTTGCCGCGGTCGTCGATCTTCGTGATCTCCACGAGGATCTTCTGGCCCACGCTCAGGACGGAGTCGACCGACTCGATGCGCTTGCCGCCCGCGAGCTTGCGGACCTCGGACACGTGCAGCAGCCCGTCCTTGCCCGGCAGCAGCGACACGAAGGCGCCGAAGTCGACGGTCTTCACGACGGTGCCGAGGTACTGCTCGCCCACCTCCGGGTTCATCGGGTTCGCGATCGCGTTGACCTGCGCGCGCGCGGCCTCGGCGGACTCGCCGTCGGTGGCGCCGATGTACACGGTGCCGTCGTCGTCGATGGAGATCTGCGCGCCGGTCTCGTCCTGGATCGCGTTGATCGTCTTGCCCTTCGGGCCGATCAGCTCGCCGATCTTGTCGACCGGGATGTTCACCGTGATGACGCGCGGGGCGGTCGGGGCGAGCTCGTCCGGGCCGTCGATCGCCTGGCTGAGGACGGCGAGGATCGTCAGTCGCGCGTCCCGCGCCTGCGTCAGCGCGCCGGCGAGGACCGAGGCGGGGATGCCGTCGAGCTTGGTGTCCAGCTGGATCGCCGTGACGAACTCGCTCGTGCCGGCGACCTTGAAGTCCATGTCGCCGAGGGCGTCCTCCGCCCCGAGGATGTCGGTCAGGGTCGCGTAGCGGCTCTCGCCGTCGACCACGTCGCTGACCAGGCCCATCGCGATGCCCGCGACGGGTGCCCGCAGCGGGACGCCCGCGTTGAGCAGCGACAGCGTGGAGGCGCAGACCGAGCCCATCGAGGTGGAGCCGTTCGAGCCGATCGCCTCGGAGACCTGCCGGATCGCGTAGGGGAACTCCTCGCGGGTGGGCAGCACCGGCACGAGGGCGCGCTCGGCCAGGAAGCCGTGCCCGATCTCGCGGCGCTTCGGGGAGCCGACCCGGCCGGTCTCACCGGTGGAGTACGGCGGGAAGTTGTAGTGGTGCATGTACCGCTTGCTCGTGACGGGCGAGAGCGAGTCGATCTGCTGCTCCATCTTGAGCATGGCCAGGGTCGTGACGCCGAGGATCTGCGTCTCGCCGCGCTGGAAGATCGCCGAGCCGTGCACGCGCGGGATGACCTGCACCTCGGCGTCCAGCGCGCGGATGTCGGTCAGACCGCGGCCGTCGATGCGCACGCCCTCGGACAGGATGCGGCTGCGCACCACGAGCTTGGTCACCGACTTGTACGCAGCGCTGAGCTGCGCGTTCGCCGACTCCGGCAGGGCGCCCGAGGCGACGAGGCCGGCGATGTGCTCCTTCGTGCGGGCCTTCAGCGCGTCGTCCGCGTCCTGCCGCTCGAGCTTGTCCGCGATCTGGTACACGGCCTTGAGCTCGTCGTAGGCGAACTCGGCGACGCGGTCGTAGACCTCCGGGGCGTAGGCCGGGAACACCGGGTAGTCCTGGACGGCCTTGCCGGACTGCGCCTTCAGGGAGTTCTGCGCGTCCACGAGCTGGGTGATGAACGGCTTGGCCGCCTCCAGGCCCTGCGCGACGACCTCCTCGCTCGGCTTGACGGCGCCCGCCTGGATGAGATCCCAGCTGGCCTCGGTGGCCTCGGCCTCGACCATCATGACGGCCACGTCGCGGCTGCCGTCGGCGTTCTCCACGACCCGGCCGGCGACGACGAGGTCGAACACGGCCTCCTTGAGCAGCTCCTCGTTGGGGAAGGCCACCCACTGGTCGGCGCGCTCGCCGTGGCCCGGCACGAGGGCGAGGCGGACGCCGGCGATGGGGCCGGAGAACGGCAGGCCGGAGATGGCGGTGGAGGCGCTGGCGGCGTTGATCGCGAGCGCGTCATAGAACTCACCCGGAGCGATCGAGAGGACCGTGACGACGATCTGCACCTCGTTGCGGAAGCCGTCGTCGAACGACGGACGCAGCGGGCGGTCGATCAGCCGGCAGACGAGGATCGCCTCGGTCGAGGGGCGGCCCTCTCGGCGGAAGAACGATCCGGGGATCTTCCCGGCGGCGTAGGAGCGCTCCTCCACGTCGACGGTGAGCGGGAAGAAGTCGAACTGGTCCTTCGGCTGCTTCGACACGCTGGTCGCCGACAGGAGCATCGTCTCCCCGTCGAGGTAGGCGGCGACGGCGCCCTGCGCCTGCTGGGCCAGCCGGCCGGTCTCGAAGCGGATGGTGCGGGTGCCGAAGCTGCCGTTGTCCAGGACGGCCTCGGCGAAACGGATCTCAGGACCTTCCAAGAGGTCTCTCCTCACTGTTGTTCGCCTGCACGGAAATGCAGGAGAGCAGACGAGCTCGAGGCTCGTTCGCGGGGAGGCTGATCCACAGTAGAAAACCTCGGAGCCCTGGCCGCCGTGGCGCCTGTGAGGTTCCGAAATCCACCACCGGAGATCAGCGCTCTGCGCCTGCTCTGGGGAATTGTGGTGGTCGCGCGAGTGCGCTCCCGAGCCTTCAGTGTAGCAAACGGCCCTCCGATCGCCGGGAGGCGGCGCGGTCGCCGAAAAAAAGGGGGCCGTCTCCGTGTGGGAGACGGCCCTGCGCCGCGGTGGTGTCTGCGGCGGGAACGACGGGCGGCCGGCCTCGCAGCCGGCCCCCATGGCGCCGGCTAGCGGCGCAGCCCGAGGCGCTCGATGAGCGAGCGGTAACGCTCGATGTCGATCTCCTGGAGGTAGCCCAGGAGACGACGACGCTGCCCGACGAGCAGCAGGAGCCCACGACGCGAGTGGTGGTCGTGCTTGTGCTCCTTGAGATGCTCGGTCAGGTCCTTGATGCGGCGGGTGAGGATCGCGACCTGGACCTCGGGGGAACCGGTGTCGCCCGGGTGGGTGGCGTACTCCTCGATGATGCTCTTCTTGATCTCCGCGTCCAGAGCCATGCTCTCCCCTATCCTGTCGCTGCGCGGCGCGCCGGGCCTTCTGCCCGGGCTCTCTCTATCCGCGGCCGTTTCACGGCAACCGCTCTAGCTTAGCAGAGGCGCGACGAGGCGCAGTGTCTCGTTCCGGGGCTCGATGAGGTCCAGGTCCTCGCCCTCCCGGGCGGCGGCGACGACGGAGATCATGATCTCGTCCGTGCCCATCCGCTCGGACAGGGCGCGCAGCCCCTCCTGCGCCTGCTGGGCGTCGCCGACGATCCATTCCCGGCGCGCCCGCTCGGACACCGCCGCGGCCTCGAAGCTCGGCTCCTCGCGCTGCGCCTGCTCCACCGTGAGCTGCGGGCCGAGCGGGCCGCCCGTGCGCAGCCGGCCGATGTAGCGCAGGTGCGGCAGCGCCCGCGCCTCGGCCTCCTCGGCCGTCTGGGCGGCGACGACGTTGGCCGTGACGAGCACGCGAGGCGCGCTCAGATGCTGCGAGGCCTCGAAGCGCCGACGATACAGATCGATGGCATGCTCGGTGCCTCCCATGGAGAAGTGGTGCGCGAAGGCGTACGGCAGCCCCATCCGGGCCGCGAGCAGGGCCGAGTAGTCCGAGGAGCCCAGGATCCAGATCTCGGGGACCGAGGCGGAGGCGGGTGTGGCGCGGATCGGCACGTTCCGCCCGTCCGCGATGCGCAGCTGGGCACCGCCGGGCTGCAGCAGGGCGATGAGATCGGCGACGTTGTCGTCGAAGGCGTCGGCGCTGGACGCGTGCCCGCCTGAGGCCAGCAGGGCCCGCACGATGGGCTCGCTGCCCGGAGCCCTGCCCAGCCCCAGGTCCACGCGGCCGGGTGCGGCTGCCTCGAGGAGCGCGAACTGCTCGGCGATCACGAAAGGCGAGTGGTTGGGCAGCATGACGCCGCCGGATCCGACGCGGATGCGCGCGGTGCGGGAGAGCACCATCGCGTCGAGGACGGCCGGCGAGGTCGAGGCGACCGCGGGCATGTTGTGATGCTCCGCGAACCAGAACCTTTCGAAGCCGAGCAGGTCCGCCTCCTCGGCGTGGCGGAGGCTCGAGGCGATGGCCTGAGCGGAGCTCTGGCCCTCGCGGACGGGGACGAGATCGAGGACGGACAGGCGCAGGGGCATGGTGCTCAGGCTAACCACGGGCGGGCCCGGAGCATTCCGCCCCGGGCCCGCCACTGGGTCTGCGGCCTCAGCCGGTGACCGCCTGGGCCTCGGCGTGCGCGCCGATCTGCGCGTTGCCGCCCGCCCCGGTGGTCACCGCGACCTTGCGCGGCCGCGCGCGCTCGCTGACCGGGATGGTCACGGTGAGCACCCCGTTCTCGTAGCTGGCCGCGATGCCGTCGGTGTCCAGGCCGTCGCCGAGGGTGAACTGGCGCAGGTAGCTGCCCGCCTCCCTCTCCCTGACGATCCACTTCGCGCCCTCCCCGCTGTGCGTGCTGCGCTCAGCGCGGATGGACAGCTGCTGCCCGTCGACGTCGACGTCGATCGAACCGGGGTCGACGCCCGGAAGGTCGGCGGAGAGCACGTAGCTGTTGCCGTCGCGATACAGATCCATCGGCATCGGCCGCGGGCCGCGGCCGGGGTCGACGAGCCCGGCCGCGAGCCTCTCGAACTGGCGGAACGGGTCGAATGTCATGGCCATCGTCTTCTCCTTCCTCTGATCGGCTGATGCAAACCTGAGTCGATGCGACTCAACTCTCATGTGACCAGGGTAGCACGGAATCTGGCACTCGCAAGGGCAGAGTGCTAATGGCTGTCGAGCTCCCGCGGGCTAGTCTGAGGCGATGACGAGCAGCGCTGGAATGCCCCCCGGGCACGACCTCGCCGAGCTGCGGGAGATCGCCGTCCGGGTCGCCGAGGAGGCGGCGGCGCAGGTGCTCCGGCAGCGCGCCGAGGGCGTCGCCGTCGCAGCGACGAAGACGAGCGCGGTGGACGTCGTGACGGCGGCCGATCGCGCCGCCGAGGAGCTCATCTCCGCGCGGCTGTCCGCGCTGCGGCCTGCGGACGCGATCCTCGGCGAGGAGGGCGGCGAGCTCCGGAGCGGCACCACCGGCATCACCTGGCTGGTCGACCCGATCGACGGCACCGTCAACTACCTCTACGACCTGCCCGCCTACGCGGTGAGCGTCGCGGCCGCGGTCCCCGACCCCGCCGGGATCGGCGGCTGGCGCTCACTGGCCGGCTGCGTCGTCAACCCGCGCACCGGCGAGACCTTCTCGGCCGCGCGCGGACTGGGCGCGACGATGAACGGGCTGCCGCTGCGGGTCTCGGAGGTGCAGCAGCTGGAGCTCGCGCTGGTGGCCACCGGCTTCGGCTACAGCCCGGAGCGCCGGATCGAGCAGGCGAAGGTCCTGCCGGCGCTGCTGGGCAGCGTTCGGGATCTGCGTCGGATGGGCTCGGCGGCGCTCGACCTGTGCGCCGTGGGCGCAGGCCGCCTGGACGGCTACTACGAGAGCGGCCTGCACGCGTGGGACTGGGGCGCGGGAGCGCTCGTGGCCGAGGAGGCCGGGGCGGTGATCCTCGGCGCACGGGAGGGCGAGCCGGCCGGCCGGGGATTCATCCTCGCCGCCTCGCCGGCGATCGCGATGCCGCTGCGGGAACTGGTCCAGCCGGCCTCTTGACGGGGGGCCGCGCCGGTGGCATGCTGGCGCGCAAGGTTCTCACCGCCCGTTGCGCAGGCAGGCTGTCAGCCGCCGCCCGGGCGGTGAGTCTTGTCCGGGGCGCACCGGCGCCGCTACCCCGCGAAGACCTTGCCCGGGTTGAGGATCCCGGCCGGGTCGAAGAGCTCCCGCATGCGCCGCTGCAGCTCGTAGGCGTCCTCGCCCAGCTCCTGGGCGAGCCAGCGGCGCTTGAGCAGCCCGACCCCGTGCTCGCCCGTGAGCGTGCCGCCGAGCGCGACCGCCTCGGAGAACAGCTCGCCCGCGGCCTCCCAGATGAACGCGGGGATGGCGTCGCCGGTGACGGCCCCGGGGGCCGAGCCGGGGATGACGAAGTTCGGGTGCAGATTGCCGTCCCCCGCGTGAGCGACGGTCGGGATGTCCACCCCGTACCGCTGGCCGATCCTGCCGATCGCCTCGAACATCGCCGGCAGGGCCGAGCGGGGCACGCACACGTCCTCGATGAGGACGCTGCCCGTCGCCTCCAGCGCGGCATGGAAGGCGCGACGGATCGCGAGCAGCCGCTCGCCGCGCTCATGATCCGTCCCCAGCGCCGCGGAGCCGCCCGCCTGCGCGAACAGCGCCGCGGCCTGCTCAGCGGCGGGCAGCGCCCCGGCGTCGTCGAACTGGGCGATGAGGAAGGCGGGCCCGCGGCCGTCCCGCGCAGCGCTGCCCTGCGGCATGCCGAGCCCCGCGAAGGCTTCAGCCGGCAGGTGCGCCCGCAGCCGCTGCAGTCCGAGCGGGTCGATGAGCTCGAGGATCGCCGGGCGCAGGCGCGCCGCCGTCACGGCCGCAGCGGCAGCGGCGGCGGCGCGCGTGTCGGGGAACACCCCGGCCACGGTGGCGAGCTGTCCGGAGGGGATCGGCGTGAGTCGCACGGTGGCGCCGACGATCACGCCGAGCGTGCCTTCGGATCCCACGAACAGGGCGGTGAGGTCGTAGCCGGCGACGCCCTTGATGCTGCGATGGCCGGTGCGGATGAGCCGCCCGTCCGCGAGGACGACGTCCAGGCCGAGCACCGCCTCCCGGGTCACCCCGTACTTCGCGCAGAGCAGGCCGCCGGCGTTCGTGGCGATGTTGCCGCCGACGGAGGAGATGTCCTTGCTCGCCGGGTCCGGGGCGAAGCGCAGGCCGTGCGCCGCCGCCGCCGCGTTGAGCGCGCCGTTGAGCACCCCGGGCTCGACGACGGCGAGCTCGTCGGCGGGGTTGAGCTCCAGGATGCGGTCCATCCTCGCCAGGCTGAGGACGATCTGCCCCGGGCCCCCGATCGCGCCCCCGGCCAGTCCGGTGCCGGCCCCGCGTGGGACGATCGCGACGCCTTCGGCGGTGGCGAAGCGCATCAGAGCCTGCACCTGCGCCGTCTCGCGCGCCTCGACGACAGCGAGGGGCGGTCCCTCGGAACGGTGTCCGCTCTTGTCCGCGCGCACGGCGTCGAGCTCCTCCGGCCCCGTCACGACGGCCCCGGGCAACAGCTCGCGCAGACGATCGATCAGGCAGGCCATGGCGACAGCCTAGGGGCGGCCCGCAGCAGGCTCGGCAGCCCTCCGAGGGGCGGCGGCGGAGCGGGCGCACACCTTCCCGGGCACCGTCCCGAGCGGTTCAGGAGCCGGACTAGGCTTGACCGGTGAGATTCGCGCACCTCGTGTCCGACCACTCCCCCGAGCCCCGCCTCGCCGTCATCGACGGCGGCACCGCCCTCTTCACGGACGAGCTCCTGCCGGCAGGCCCGCGGCTGCTGCAGGATCTTCTGGACGGCGGAACAGGGCTCGATTCCTTGCGTGCCGCGGTGAGCGCCGCCGGCCCGGAGGCGCGCCGCCCGCTGGAGGGCCTGGGCTACGCCGCGTCGGTGCTGCGTCCGCCCGCCCTCATCGCGGTGGGCCTGAACTACTCCGAGCACGCCTCGGAGCTGAAGCTCGACGAACGGCACGAGCCGGTCACCTTCAACCTGCTGCCCAGCTCGCTCAGCGGGCACGGGCAGACCACGAGCTGGCGCGCCTCCCTGAGCTCCGAGGTGGACTACGAGTGCGAGCTCGGCGTCGTCATCGGCACCGCGGCGCGGGACGTGACACCCGAGGAGGCGCTGGAGCACGTCTTCGGGTACACCGTCGTGAACGACATCACCGCCCGCGACCTGCAGTTCGCCGAGCCGCAGTGGGGCCGCTGCAAGTCCTTCGACGGCTTCACCCCTGCCGGCCCCGTCGTCGTCACGGCGGACGAGATCCCCGACCCGCAGGACATCCGCCTCAAGACGGTCGTCGACGGCCTGACCGTGCAGGACGCGAGCACGAGCACGATGATCCTCACCGTCGCCGAGCTGGTGTCCTTCCTGTCCACCTCCACCACCCTCGAGCCGGGCACGCTGATCATCACGGGCTCTCCGGGCGGCGCCGGCCGCTCCCGCACCCCGCAGCTGTTCCTCACCGACGGCACGGTCGTCACGGTCTCCGCCGACCGGATCGGCGAGCTCACCACGCACTGCGCGATCCTCGCGGGCTGACGGGCGCCCAAGGGGGGGCCTCTGCGCTACCGCGAGGCGCCGGCCCGGGATGAGAGTGGCTGGCCGGTGTGGTCACGCGGCCGCCGAGCGCAGGTGGGCGCGCTACGCCCCGGAGGGCAGCGGGGGGATGACCGGGATGGGGGCGGTCATCGGCTCCATTCCGCTGAGCCTGTCCGGGGCGAACAGGCGCTCGACCTCCTCGCGCGCCAGCAGCCCGCTTTCGACCACGAGGTCCGCGACGTTCGCGTGGCGCTCCAGCGCCTCGTGCGCGAGCCTCGCCGCCTCGGCGTAGCCGATGTACGGGGTGAGCGCGGTGACGACCACGACGGATCGGGCCACGGTGTCGCGCAGGCGGTCCTCGTTCGCGGTGATGCCGTCCACGCAGTGCAGCCGCAGGGAGCGCACCGCTCGCTCCAGCCAGAGGATCGACTGCAGCAGCGAGTGCGCGATGATCGGCTCGAAGGCGTTCAGCTGCAGCTGGCCCGCCTCCGCGGCCATCGTGACGGTGAGGTCCGCGCCGACGATCGAGAAGGCGACCTGGTTCACCGCCTCGGGGATCACCGGGTTGACCTTGCCGGGCATGATGCTCGACCCCGCCTGCCGGGCGGGCAGGTCGATCTCGCCCAGGCCCGCCTGGGGGCCGCTGGCCAGCAGCCTCAGGTCGCTGGCGATCTTGCTGAGCTTGACCGCGGTACGCTTCAGCGCCCCGCTGAAGGAGACGAAGGCGCCCGTGTCGCTGGTGGACTCGATGAGGTCGGGCGCCGTCCACATGCTCAGGCCGGTGATGCCGTTGAGGTGGCGCAGCACGGTCTCCTTGTAGCCGCGCGGGGCGTTCACTCCCGTGCCGATCGCCGTCGCGCCGAGGTTGATCTCGCCCAGGAGGCGGGCGGCCTCGGTGAGCGCGTCGCGGTCCTGGCCGATCGCCGTCGCGAAGCCGTGGAACTCCTGCCCGAGGGTCATGGGCACGGCGTCCTGCAGCTGGGTGCGGCCGACCTTGAGCACGCTCGCGAACTCGCGGCCCTTCGCGGCGAAAGAGCCCTGCAGCGCGGTGAGCTCGTCCAGCAGCGTCTCCAGCGAGAACAGCAGGGCGACCTTCACCGCCGTCGGGTAGACGTCGTTCGTGCTCTGCGCACGGTTCGTGTGGTCGATCGGGTCGAGGTAGGCGTAGTCGCCCTTGGGGCGGCCTGCGTACTCCAGGGCGAGGTTCGTGATCACCTCGTTGGCGTTCATGTTGGTGGAGGTGCCCGCACCCCCCTGCACGACCCCGACGACGAACTGATCGTGGAGCGCGCCGCCCTTGATGGCCTCGCACGCCCGGTCGATGAGCTCCGCGCGCTCCGGGTCGAGCACCCCGATCTCCGCGTTGGCGCGGGCTGCGGCCTGCTTCACGCAGGCCAGCGCGCGCACGAAGTCCCCGTACACGCTGATCGGGCGATGCGAGATCGCGAAGTTCTCCAGCGCGCGCGCCGTGTGGGCGCCCCAGTAGGCCTCGACGGGCACCTGCACGCTGCCCAGCGAGTCCGTCTCCATGCGGGTCGCGCCCGTCTGCTCGTCCTGCGTCACCTTCGCCTCCTCGGCCCGGCCGGCGTGCGGCCGCCTCAGAGCCTAGGGCCTGGCGACCCAGGAGCGGACGGGGGCTGGGGCGCACTCTCCATGAGCACGGCTAGCCGCCGGCGAGGGCCCACATCGCGACGGCGGCGGCCGCGGCGACGTTCAGGGAGTCCGCGCCATGGCGCATGGGGATCCGTACGACCGAGTCCGCAGCGGCCAGGGCCTGCTCGCTGAGGCCGGGGCCCTCGGAACCGAGCACGAGGGCCACCCGTTCGGGCGCCGCCTCGGCGAAGGCCCGCAGGGGCACCGAGCGCTCGGACAGCGCCAGGGCGGCGATGTGGAAGCCGGCGCCGTGCAGCTGGGCGGAGAGCTGGGCCCAGTCCCCCGTGCGCGTCCAGGGCACCTGCAGGACGGTCCCCATCGACACCCGGATGGCGCGGCGGTAGAAGGGGTCCGCGCAGCGAGGGGTGACCAGCACGGCGTCTGCTCCGATCGCTCCCGCGGAGCGGAAGATCGCGCCGACGTTCGTGGGATCGACGACGTCCTCGATCACGGCGACCCGTCGCGCCTCGCGCAGGAGCTCGCCGACCGGCGCGAGCGGCGGGCGCTCGAGCGAGCCGATCAGACCGCGGTGCAGCGTGTAGCCGGTGAGCTCCGCCAGCAGCTCGTCCGGGCCGGTGAGGATCGGGGTCCGGGGGTGCCCCGCGAGGGCCTGCAGCGCCTCGTCCACCGCCGTGCCCAGCGCGAGGACCGAACGGGGGCGGTGCCCGGCAGCCAGAGCCCGGCGCAGCACGAGGGCCGACTCCGCCAGGTAGATGCCGTGCTCGGTCCCCCGCGCCTTGCGCAGCGCGACGTCCGTGACATGCGCGAAGTCGGCGAGCCGCGGGTCGGAGAGGTCCTCGACCGGGATGACCACGGGCATCGCCCTAGACTACGGCGCGGGACCGTGGCGGCCGCCGGAATGCGGAGGCCGCGGCGTGCGTTATGTCACTTCGGAGGTTGAGAGACTCATGTCCCTGGAGACCGGACGACACAACGGCTTCACCAGCCCGGCGCTGACCCGGAACGCCCGGAAGTGCCCCGCCTGCGGCCGCGCCATGCAGTTCCGCGACGGCATGCGCTGCCGCCATTGCGGCGCCGTGGCCGTGCGCGGCGGCGAGCCGTTCTTCCGCATGCCCGGCGACCGGCTGCCCGTGTACGTGTGGACCGGGCGCCGCTGGCGCGAGGTCTGAGCGCGGCACCGCGCCGGGGCGCTGGCCGTCGCGCTACACGTTTTGCGGGAAGCCGAGGTTGATGCCGCCGTGGCTCGGGTCCAGCCACCGGGCGGTGACGGCCTTCTCGCGCGTGAAGAAGTGGAAGCCCTGCCTCCCGTACGCCTTCGTGTCGCCGAAGGCCGAGGCCTTCCAGCCGCCGAAGGAGTGGTACGCCACGGGCACCGGGATCGGCACGTTCACGCCGATCATGCCGACCTCGATCTCGTACTGGAAACGCCGGGCGGCGCCGCCGTCGTTCGTGAAGATCGCGGTCCCGTTGCCGAAGGCGCCGGTGTTGATCAGCTCGACGCCGTCCTCATAGCTGGCGACGCGGACGATGGACAGCACCGGACCGAAGATCTCCTCCGTGTAGGCGCGCGACCGCAGCGGCACCCGGTCCAACAGGGTCGGGCCGAGCCAGAACCCCTCGGGCGCGCCGTCGGGCTGGACTCCGCGCCCGTCCACGACCACCGTCGCGCCGTCCGCCGCGGCGAGGTCGATGTAGGAGGCGACCTTGTCCCGGTGCTCCCGGGTGACCAGCGGGCCCATGTCGCAGCCGCGGCGGCCGTCGCCGATGCGCAGGCCGGCCATGCGCTCGGTGAGCTTCTCGATGAGCGCGTCCGCGACGGGCTCGACGGCGACGACGACGGAGATCGCCATGCAGCGCTCCCCCGCCGAGCCGAAGCCGGCGTTGACTGCGGCGTCCGCCACGAGGTCCAGGTCAGCGTCCGGCAGCACGAGCATGTGGTTCTTCGCCCCGCCCAGGGCCTGCACGCGCTTGCCGTTGCGGGCTGCCGTCTCGTAGATGTAGCGGGCGATCGGGGTCGAGCCGACGAAGGACACGGAGGCGACCTCCGGGTGCTCCAGCAGAGCGTCGACGGCGACCTTGTCGCCCTGCACGACGTTGAAGACGCCCTCGGGCAGGCCCGCCTCGGCGAGCAGCTCCGCGAGCCACAGCGAGGCGGAGGGGTCCTTCTCGCTGGGCTTGAGCACGACGGTGTTCCCGGCGGCCAGCGCGATGGGGAAGAACCACATGGGCACCATGGCCGGGAAGTTGAAGGGGCTGATGATCGCCGCGACGCCGATGGGCTGACGGAAGGAGTACACGTCCACCCCGGTGGAGGCGTTCAGCGAGTAGTCCCCCTTGAGGACGTCCGCGAAGCCCAGTGCGAACTCCAGCACCTCCTGCCCGCGCGCGATCTCGCCGGCCGCGTCGGAGACGACCTTGCCGTGCTCGGCGGTGATGATCTCCGCCAGCTCGCCCTTGCGGGACTCCAGCAGCTCGCGGAAGCGGAACAGGATCGCCTGCCGCCGCGCGATGGACAGGTCCCGCCAGGCGGGGAAGGCCGCCGCTGCGGCGCTGACCGCGGCGTCGACGTCGCCGGGCTCGGCGAGCACGACCTCGCCGGTCTGCTGCCCGGTCGCGGGGTCGTACACGGCAGAGGTGCGGCGTGCGGCGTCGTCCTTGCGGGCTCCGCCGATCCAGTGCGGGATGCGCTCGGCCATCGGGTTCTCTCTTCCTTGCTCGGTCAGTCCATGACGACGACGGCGCGCCCGGTGATCTCACCGCGCGCGAGGGCCTGGTAGGCCTCGTCCGCCTCGTCGAGCCGGTAGTGGCGGGTGACGACCCCGGCGACGTCGAGCTGCCCGCTCGCGACGAGGTCGACGACGGCAGGCAGGTCCTGCCGGGTGCGCGCGCCGAAGGAGCCGCGCACGGTGTAGCCCCGCCGCACGAGCGGGGTGATCTCGATCTCCGCGGTGGCTGCGCCGGCGGCGATGCCGATGGCGATCATCCGGCCGCCGTCGGCGAGGATGTCCACCGCCTGACGGAAGGTGGCGGGCCGGCCCAGCGCTTCGAAGGCCACGTCGACGCCCCGGCCGCCGGTCAGCTCGCGCACCGCGGCCTTCACGTCCGCGTCCCGGGAGTTGACGGTGTGCGTCGCGCCCAGCCGGGTGGCGGCCTCCAGCTTGTCGTCGGCGACGTCGATGGCGATGACCGGATCCGCGCCGGCTGCCTTCGCGGCCTGCAGCACCCCGCTGCCCACGCCGCCGACGGCGACCACGGCGACGGACTCGCCCGGCTCCAGCTGCGCCGCGCGGTGCACCGCACCGTAGGAGGTGAAGGCGGCGCAGCCGATGATCGCGGAGGCGACCGGGTCCAGCCCGTCGGGGCGGCGGGCCAGGGCGGACAGCGGCACGACGGAGTACTCGGCCAGGCCGCCCATGGAGTACATGGCGAGGAAGGAGCCGTCCGGCATCGAGAGGCGGCTGGTGCCGTCGTAGAGAGTCCCCCGCAGCCGGTTCTGGCCGAAGAAGTTGGCGCAGAGGTCGTCGCGGCCACGCCGGCAGGCCTCGCACTCGGTGCAGGGCATGATGAACGCGCCGACCACCGGGTCGCCCACGGACAGGCCGCGCGTGTCCGCGGTGCCCTCGCCGATCTCGACGATGGTGCCGCTCACCTCGTGGCCGAGCACCGCGGGCCGGGGGAAGGCGACCTCGCTCTTCACCACGTGCAGATCGGTGTGGCACACACCGCAGGCGGCGACCTTGATGAGCGCCTCGCCCGAGCGGGGGCGGGGAGTGGGGATCTCCATGACGCGCAGCGCCGGGCGATCGTCCTCCAGGACGGCGGCGCGCATGGTCTCCGGGATCGGTGATGTCGTCATCGACGGGACCTCCTTGGGAACGACGACTTATCTTCCGCGTTCACGCGCGACGATTTCAAGGCGTATTTTCGTTCACGACATGCGCAACAAAGTGGATTCGCGAGGGAGGGTGCAGCGGTGAAGCCTCAGCGGACGCCGGCGGCGGACGACCTGCTGGTCTTCCTCGTGGTGGCACGCCTGGGCCGGTACAACGCGGCGGCGCAGGCGCTGGGAATCACGCACACCACGGTGTCCCGCCACATCGCCGCGCTGGAGAGCCGGCTGGGCGGGCGGGTGCTGGAACGCAGCGCGATGGGCTGGGAGCTCACCCCGCTGGGCTCGGTGGCGATCAAGACGGCGGAGGAGATCGAACGGAGCCTCGGCAGCCTGGACGCGGCGCTCGCGCGCGACGAGGACCCGGTGTCCGGGCTGGTGCGCCTCAGCGCTCCCGACGGCTTCGCGGCGCACGTCGTGGTGCCCGCGATCGCACGGGTGCAGCGCACCCATCCGAAGCTGGACGTCGAGATGATCAGCGCGACGCGACGGGTGAGCCAGAACCGCTCCGGCCTCGATGTCGAGATCATCGCGGGCGGCATCGACACGAGCCGCGCGGAGACCTACTTCCTCACCGACTACTTCCTCAGGCTGTACGCGACCCGCGAGTACCTCGACCGAGCCGGCGAGCCGGTGCGCACAGACCAGCTCAGCCAGCACACGCTGATCTCCTATGTCGAGTCCGAGCTGCAGGTCAAGCAGCTCGGCTACCGCTCCACCGGCCTCCCCGCACCGGCGCGGCACGTGCAGTGCACCAGCATCTTCGCCCAGGTGGAGGCGGTGCGCTGCAACGCAGGCATCGGCCTGCTGCCCTCCTTCATGGTGCACGGGCAGGCGGACATCGTGCCCGTGCTGCCGGGGGTGTTCTGGAAGAAGCTGCCCTTCATCGCGGCGGCCCGGGAGGTCTCGCTGCGCTCGCCCGGCGTGCAGGCGGTGATCCGGGCGCTGCTGGACGAGATCCGCGAACGGCAGGATCAGCTGGCCTCCTGAGGGCCGGAGGCGGGGACACGGCGGGCGGGATCGCCGCGGCGACGCGCGATCGGCGCCCTCGCCGCGCTAACGTCGTGATCGTGACTGCAGCAGCCGTTTCCGCTCCCGCTCCCGTCCAGAACCTCCCGCTGTCCAAGCGGCCGATGGACATCGTGTTCCTGGTCATCTTCACGGTGTTCATCGTCACCTGCATCATCAGCGACTCCGTGGAGGGCCTCGGGCTCGACCAGGTGCCCGACTCGCCGAACCTGCTCGTGCAGTGGAACTACTGGTACGCGAGCAACTTCGACCCGCTGTACCAGTCGCATCCGCTCTGGCTGCGCTTCATCAGCGGCACCTCCGCCTTCGTCTACGTGATCTTCTACGTGCTGCTGGACCTCGCGATCATCTTCCGCTGGAACTGGATCCAGCTGCCCAGCGTCATCTACGCGACGATGATCATCGCCCTCACCGGCATCCCGATCTTCGGAGTGGAGCTCTTCGGCGGCCCGGGCGAGGCCACCCCGAACGTCCCGGTCTTCCTGGCGTTCAACCTCCCGTACATCGTCTTCCCGCTGCTGCTGCTCATCCGCATGCGCAAGCCGCTGCCCTTCACCCGCGCCTGGTAGCCGGCGGCGGCGGCGCGCTGCTCAGCCCTTCGGGCCGAGCAGCCGCCAGAGCCCGGGGAGCAGCGCCGCGGCGACGCCGGCCTTCACGGCGTCGCCGATGAGGAAGGGGAGGAAGCCCAGGCGCAGCACGGTCATCGGATCGTGCGGCTGGCCCAGCTGAGCGAGGGCGACGGCGAGCCAGGGCAGGCCGATCGCGTAGATGACGGCCGATCCGGCGAGGAAGCTCACGAGCGTGCCGATCACGCGCCGGTCCCAGCGCCGATGCGCGAGCCAGCCGGTGAGCGCCGCGGCGAAGGGGAAGGCGACGATGTAGCCGCCACTGGTGCCCAGCAGGACGGCCAGGCCGTGCCCGCCGTCGGCGTACACGGGCAGGACGAGCCCCGCCAGCCCGTACAGCAGCAGCGACGCGGCCCCGCGGCGCATGCCGAGCACCGTGCCGACGAGCAGGACGGCGAAGGTCTGCCCGGTGATCGGCACGGGCCACAGCGGGATCACGAGCTGCGCGGCCAGCGCGGTGAGCGCAGCGCCGCCGACGACGAGCGCCGCGTCGGCCAGCACCGAGCGGGGGACGACACGGTCCGCGAGCGTCGCCCCGCGGATCGAGAGGGTGTGGGTCATGGCTTCTCCTGTCGGGTCGGGGTGAGGGCGGCGGCCGGCGGGCAGGCCGGCGCCCTGGGTCGTCAGCGCCGTGCGATGGCGTCCACGATGGCGCGCGTGCCGGCGGCGTACGCGGCGCGCAGCCGCAGCGCCTCGGCCAGCTCCACCGCGCGGAAGCGGGCGATCGAGCCCGGCATCGCCTGCGCGAGCAGGTCGAGGTCGGCGCTGACGACCGTGCCGACCATGGCGTATCCCCCGCCGGAGACCGCGTCCCGGTGCAGCACGATCGGCTCGGTGCCGCCGGGCACCTGGATCGATCCGACGGGGTAGCCCGCGTCGACGATGTTGGACTGATCGGAGCCGGCGCCGAACGGCTGCACGCGCTGCGTCCACTCCAGGGTGGCCCCGGCGTAGCGCATGCCCGTCCGGTCGGCGAGGGTGGTCAGCCTCCAGTCCGTGGACAGAAGCGTCTCGCGTCCCTGCTCGCTGAGCCGGTGGTCGTAGAGGCCGAGGACCACGTGCAGCTCGATCTCGGCGGCCTGACGCGGCCGCAGCTGCGGCGGGACCGTGGCTCCCGCGCCCGCGCGCACCCCGGGCTCCGGTCCGCCGGCCCCCTCGCCGCCCACCGCCGTGCCGAGCGGCACGACGTCACCCGCGCGCAGGGCGCGATGCTCGAAACCGCCCAGACGGCCCAGGGCGTAGGTGGAGCGGCTGCCGAGCACGACCGGGACGTCGATGCCGCCGGAGAAGGCGAGGTAGTAGCGGGCACCGGCGGTCAGCAGCCCGAAGCTCACGACATCCCCGGGCGCCAGCGCGATCGCCGTCCAGGAGTCCTGCGGCTCGTCGTTCACGCGCGTCTGGACCTCCGCTCCGGTCACCGCCAGCAGCGCGGGCACGGTCACCGCGAAGCGCGGACCGAGGTAGGTGCACTCCAGCACCGCCGCCCCCGGCTCGTTTCCGACGAGCGCGTTGGCGACGACGGCGGCGCGGCGGTCCAGCGCACCGCCGATCGGGATGCCCAGCGCGTAATGCCCGGGCCTGCCGAGATCCTGGACCGTGGTGGCCAGGCCGGGCTCGAGGATCTCAAGCGCCATGGAGGACCTCCCGCAGGATCGAGGTGTAGGCGTCGGGATCGGCCAACGCCGCGGCGAGGTCGAGCTCGTGCGGCACGATGCGATAGCGCCAGCTTCCGGCGTCCACCTCGGCGCGGATCTGCTCGTAGCGCGCCCCGTCCACGGGGGCGAAGAACACGATGTCCCCGGGGCGGAACAGCACGATCGAGTCGGCGTAGTCCGGCAGCGTGCGCTCCGGCTCGTAGATCGGCGCCGCGGCGACGCCGAACATCTGATACCCGCCCGCCCCGCGCACCGAGTAGATCGCGGTGAAGCAGCCTCCGTGGCCGATGGTGAGCGCGGGGGTGTCCGTGCGGGGGCTGAGGTACTTCGGCACCTGCAGCTGCCTCTCGCGCGGGACCATCTGGTACATGAAGGGAAGCCCCGCCACGAAACCGACCATGGTGACGATCCAGGGCGAGGAGCTGTGCGCCCGGATGAACTCCTCGCGCCCGGCGAAGCCGTTCTCCGCCGCGGCGTAGTCCAGGTCGCTCTGCTGCGGCGTCTGATGGTTCGCGCGGAAGCGGGCGCCGACCTCACCGGTGAACGGGTCGTCGTACCACACCGGCACCTCGATGACGCGGCTGGGCAGGGTGCTGCTGCCCAGCTCGGCCGACCCCGCGGCGAGCGCCCGCACGCGCGCGAGCAGCTCTTCGGGTGCGATGAGCTCCGGATCGAAGCGCAGCAGCAGGGAGGCGTTGGACGGGCAGATATCGGTCAGGCCGGGCAGCTGCGCCTCGACGATGCCGCGGGTGAGGGCGGCCGCGCGGAAGTTCGCCTCCAGGCTCATCTCCTCGTCGATCTCGATGAAGAGGAACTCGTCCCCGCCCCAGCTGCAGCGGTACTCGCGCGTCGGCTGCGCGCCGCTCATGCCCGGGCTCCCGCCATCGTCAGCGCCTGCTCGACCGTGTCCGTGTGGTGCGCGGCCTCTCGGAACTCCTCGGACTGCAGCAGTCCGGGCAGGACGGCGGCGTTGCAGCGCACGCCCTCCACCCGCAGCTCCTCGAGTGCGCGGAGCATGCGCCGGATCGCCGAGGGCCTGTCCTCGTCGTGCACGATGAGCTTGGCCAGCATGCTGTCGTAGTACGGCGGGACCACGTCGCCGGAGGCGAAGCCGGTGTCCACGCGCACGCCGGGGCCGCCGGGCAGGCTGAGCCGCTCGAGGGTGCCGGGGCTCGGGAAGAAGCCCATCTGCGGGTCCTCCGCGTTGATGCGGACCTCGATGGCGTGGCCGCGCAGCACGATGTCCTCCTGCGTGTGCCGCAGCGGCTGACCGGCGGCGATGAGCAGCTGCTCGCGCACGAGGTCCAGGCCCGTGACCTGCTCCGTCACGGGATGCTCCACCTGCAGGCGCGTGTTCATCTCGATGAACGCGGCCTCGTGCCGCCGGGGGTCGTAGAGGTACTCGACGGTGCCCGCGCCGGAGTAGCCGGTGCTCACGGCGAGGGCGACCGCGGAGTCGAGCAGCTGCTGGCGCACGGCAGCGGGGATGCCGGGAGCGGGGCTCTCCTCCACCATCTTCTGCCTGCGGCGCTGCAGGGAGCAGTCGCGGTCGCCGAGATGGATGGCGTTGCGCCCGTCGCCGAGGATCTGCACCTCCACGTGGCGCGCCTCGTGCACGAGACGCTCCAGATACACCTCGCCGTTGCCGAAGGCCGCGACGGCCTCCGCCTGCGCGGTCGCGAGCGCGGCGGCGAAGTCCTCCTCCCGGTCCACACGGCGGATGCCGCGGCCGCCGCCGCCGCTGGAGGCCTTGATGAGCAGCGGCAGGCCGACCTGCTCCAGCAGGCGCGTCAGCTCCTCCTGCCCGAGCTCGTCGACGGGCGGCAGCGCCCCGGCGGTGCCCGCGATGGTCGGCACGCCGGCCGCGAGCGCGGCCTGCCGGGCGCGCGCCTTGTCCCCCATCAGACGGATCACCTCGGGCGCGGGGCCCACCCAGGTCAGCCCCGCCCCGCGGACCGCCTCGGCGAAGTCGGCGTTCTCCGACAGGAAGCCGTAGCCGGGGTGCACGGCGTCCGCGCCGACGGCGCGGGCGGCGGCGACCACGGCTGCGATGTCCAGGTAGGAGCGTGCGGCGGGAGCGGGACCGATGACGATGCTCTCGTCGGCCGTGCGGGCGGCCAGCGACTGCTCGTCGGCCTCGCTGACCACGACGATGGAGTGCATGCCCAGCTCTCGAGCGGCGCGAGCGATGCGCACGGCGATCTCGCCGCGGTTGGCGATGAGGAGGCGCTGCATCTCAGCTCGTCTCGATCGTGGCGAGCGGCTCGCCGGGAACGAGCATGGCGCCGTCCTCGACGAGGAACTCGACGAGCAGGCCCGAGGCGGGTGCCGTCACCTCGGCGAACTGCTTCATGATCTCCAGCAGCCCGATCACCTGCCCGGCCTGCACCAGCTCGCCGGGGCGGGCGTACGGCTCCTTTCCGGGGCCGGGCCGGCTGTAGAAGACGCCGGGGATCCCGGCCGTCACCGGAATGGTGCTCATGGATGCTCCTTGGCTGTTGAGGCGCCGCCGATGACGGCGGCGACGGCGGCGGCGACGTCGACGGAGTTCGCCGTGTCGGAGTGGACGCAGACGCTGTCGAAGGAGACGGCGATCCTCGTGCCGTCCCAGGCGGCGATGCTCCCGCCGGCCAGCGCCTCGCGCACCCGCTCGGCGGCTGCCGCCGGGTCGGTGAGGTGCGGCTTGCGCTCGATGCGCAGGGTGCCGTCGGCGTTGTAGTCCAGATCGACGTACAGCTCGGCGACGAAGGGGATGCCGCGCTCGGCGGCCACCGCCTCGTGGGCGGTGCCGGCGAGCCCGTACAGGGGCACCTCGTAGAGCTCGGCGACGTCGGCGACGGCGTGCATGAGCTCAGGGTCCCGCCCGACCATGCCGTAGAGCGCTCCATGCGGCTTGATGTGGCTCAGCCGCCCGCCGCTGCGGGCGAGGAAGGCCACCAGCGCGCCCACCTGGTAGAGCACGAGCGAGCCGACCTCGGCGGCGCTGAGCTGCATCGCCCGGCGGCCGAAGCCGACGAGGTCGGGAAGGCCCGGGTGCGCGCCCACCGCGACTCCCGCGTGCACGGCCGCCTCCACGGTGGTGCGCAGCGTCTCCGGGTCGCCGGCGTGGAAGCCGCACGCGACGTTCGCGACGTCGATGATCCGGAGCAGCCGCTCGTCGTTGCCGAAGGAGTGCAGGCCGAGGGACTCGCCGAGGTCCGAGTTCAGGCTGACCATGTCAGGCTCGCTCGGCGGGCACCGGCTCCGCGGCGGCGGCCGAGACGGAGGTGTCCAGCGTGACGCCCGGCTCCAGCTCGCTGACCTTGAGCGAGGCGGGCGGCACGACGAGCGAGAAGACGAAGTAGATGCCGCCCGCGAGCACCACGGTGATGAGCGGCACGAGCTCCTTCACGAGCGGCATCTCCTCCTGCAGCACGAACGGGATCCCGACGGCGACGGAGATCAGCCAGGCGGCGGCGCCGAGGGTGACCGGCTTCAGCCGGGAGGGGCGCACCTCCGGGAGCTCGTCCTTCTTGCCTGCGGTGATCGCGATGTGCACGAGCGCGATGGTGACCCAGGCGACGATGAACACCCCCTGCACCGACAACGCGAGGGTCAGCCAGTTCAGGACGTTGGACGTCATCAGCGCGAAGGCGCAGGCTCCCGCGACGAGGATCCAGACGATGCGCGGCAGGCGCACGCGGAAGACCTGCTCGACGAAGTCGCCGAGGTTGGTGGAGGCGAGGTAGTAGTTCGTCGTGTTGATGCGGGTCTGGCTGACCAGGACGAAGAGCAGGCCGGCGAGGCCGAGAGCCTTGATGATCGCGGTCACGAGCCCCGCCTCGTTGATCGCCGGGACCTGCCAGCTGGCGATCAGGAAGATCCCGACGACGCCGTTGACGCCGTAGGTGAAGAAGTAGAACACCCAGCCGAAGGTGAAGTGCCCGTGGAAGCGCTCGTCCTCCGGCTTGCCGAAGCGGGCGTAGTCGACGGTGAACATCATCATGATCCAGATGCCCATGTAGATCAGGCACGCGGACAGCCATCCCGGCAGCACGTGCGCGGCGCCGGGCTCGGGCGCCGGCGCGGGCAGGGTGAGCCATTCGGTGGACCAGCCCTGCTGCACGATCGTCGCCACCACGGCCGCGACGAGCCCGGCTACGTAGAAGGGCAGCAGCCAGCCGTTCACGCGGTCGAGCCAGCGCTGCACGCCGCCGAGCACGAGCGGCAGGGCGTACACGACGATGATCGCGTACCAGAGCAGCTGAGGGCCGCCGAAGTACTCGTGGAAGGCGACGGCGATGACCGATCCCTCGAAGACTGCGCAATAGGTGGCCGTGGCCGCGAAGATGAGGGAGGCCAGCGCGGAGCCGTAGGAGCCGAAGAGGCTGCGGGACCACAGCGTCACGTTCAGGCCCGTCCGCGCAGCCCTGCGGGCGAGGACGGTGTTGATCACGCCGAAGCTCGCGATCGTGACGGCCAGTCCGATGAGCGCGTCGAGGGTGCCGTACGCGCTCGCGACGAGGCCGCCGAGGACGAGCCAGATCATCGCGGACGCGCAGGCGTACCACGCCATCGTCAGTGACCAGCGGCCGGCTCGCTGCGAGGGAGGGAGGACATAGGAGGCATAGCGCTGCACCATTGCGGCTCGCTTTCGGATCCCAGTGGGCGGGGGGACGTTTCTGCGAGCGTAGGAATCGGTGTGCCGGCGACGGTATCGGGCAGTTGCCAGATCTTCCGCCACGCACGCTGTGCAGTTGCACGAGTGCGTGGCGGTGCGGGACGCCGCGCCGCTGAGCGAGGTGCGAGCAGCCGGTGCGGGACGCCGCCGAGCGAGGTGCGAGCAGCCGTCCCACGGCCGCGCCATGCACAGGCGCGCCGCCCCGGCGGCCCCGGCGCGCTCGCTCTGAGTAGGGTGCGTGCATGCGCGCGTGCCGGGACGAGGCGTCGTGGTAGCGATCCGGCGACTGCTGGAGAACGCGGAGCTCGGCCTGCGGCTCTGCTCGGAGGTTCCGCCCGAGCGCCTCGAGCGCCGCGTGGCCTGGGTGGTGAGCAACGAGCTCATCGACCCCACGCCCTACCTCAGCGGCGGGGAGCTGCTGCTGCTGACGGGCATGGGGCTGAACATCCGCGACGAGCGAAGCTGGGACGCCTACGTCGAACGGCTGGTCGACGCGGGGGTCGCCGCCGTCGCCCTGCACACCGGCATCGCCCATCCGGCCGTGCCGCGAGCGCTGCGCGACTGCGCCACGGGCCGGGGGCTGCCGCTGCTGGAGGTGCCGCAGCACGTGCCCGCCCATGCCCTGCAGCGCTTCGTCGCGGAGGTCCTGCGCCAGGACCGCTCGCACGGCCAGGACGCCGCCTGGCGGGTCGCCGCCCAGCTCGCCCATGCTGCGGCGGCCGGCGCCGAGCTCGACCAGCTGCTGCGCGTCCTCGCCGAGGCGATCGGCATCGGCTGCGAGGCGGCCGTCCTCGATGGGAACGGGGAGCTGCTCGCCGCCTCCGGCACCGGCCCGCGGGCCCCCGGTGCGGCGCGAGCGCGCGAGGGCGAGCAGCCGCTGCTGCTGCCGATCACCGGCCTGCCCAGCCACGCTCTCGTCGTGACGGACGCCGGCAGGCACCGCTTCGGCGCCGAACAGCTCGAGCCCGTGGTCGCGGTGCTCTCGCTGTACCTCGAGCGCAGCCTGGCCGAGCCGAGACGCTCGGTCTCCTGGCTCGCGGGGCTGGAGGAGCAGCTGGCCGGGTGGGAGTCCCCGGCCGCAGCGATCGCCCGCAGCCTCGCGGAGGCGGGGCTGCCGCTTCCCGCGCCGCTGTCCCTCGCCCTCGCGCGCGTCGAGCCGGGCGGCCCGTACGAGGCCTACACGGTCCGGCTGCTGCTGTCCGACCTCTTCGGCACCGTCCGGGTCGCCGCCCGCGCGGGCCACGTCTTCGCGCTGCTGTGCGACGCCCGGAGCGGGCCGACGGAGGACGGCGCCGCGGCGGCCGTTCACGAGGCGGTCGCCCTCTTCCGCGCACGCCGCCCCGCCCTCCCGATCGTCTTCACCGCGCCCTGCACCGACGCCGAGCAGCTGCGCGCCGCCTACCTCACGGCCCGAGCCCTGCTCCCCCGGCTCGACGGGCCCGCCCGAGCCCGCTCGCTCGACCTGCTCGGCGTGGTCGGCTCGGCGGCCCCTCCCGGCGCCCAGTCCGCCGCGGTCCGTTTCCTCCAGCCGCTCGTGGACCACGACGCGCGCTTCGGCTCCGGCCTGCTGCCCACCCTGCGCGCCTACATCGCGCACGACGGGCGGCCGGGCATGACGGCGGCGGCCCTGCACGTGCACCGCAACACCCTGGGCTACCGGCTGGATCAGATCGAGACCAAGCTCGGCGTCTCGCTCAGCTCCGTCGCAGGACTGGCCAGCTGCCTGCTGGCGCTGCAGCTCGCCGACGGCGCCGGTCCGCCTGACTGACGCCCCCGGGGGGTACGGGCGCTCATTCCGAGGCCAGCAACGCGGCCAGCAGATCGGCCCGCGCCCGGGAGCCGCTCAGATCCCGGCCCAGCAGCTCCTCCAGCGCCGCGATGCGGGCGCGCACCGTGTGCCGGTGCACGCCCAGCCGGCGTGCGGTGCGCTCCTGCTCGCAGTCGCATTCCACCCACGCGCGGGCGGTCTCCAGCAGGGCGGTGCCGTGCTCGGCGTCGTGGGCGCGCACCGGCGCGAGCGCGGAGCCGGCGAGGGCCCTGGCCCGCTCGTCCTGCACGAGCAGGCGCAGCAGTCCGTCGTCGACGAGCTCGCTGTAGCGCACCGCTGCTCCGCCTCCCGCTCGGGCGCGGCCCTGCGCTCGCTGCGCCTGCACGAGCGCCCGGGGCAGCTCGGGGTAGCCGGCCTCCGCCGAGACGCCGGCGCGAAGCTCCAGCCCCTGCAGGAGCGCGAGCAGCGGGGGGACCGCGGGCGGCTCCACCAGGAGCACCAGACGCTCGCCGTCCAGCGCGAAGAAGGCCGCCCCAGGCCGCGCGCGCACCCACAGCTCGAGCCGCTCCTCGACGAGATCCCGGGCGCCGGCGGGCACCTCGGCGACGACGACTTCGACCGGCGCCTGCGGCAGCGGTCCCCACAGCCGGGGCGAGATCCGCTGCGCGAGCGCCGTGTCTCCGCCGAGCAGCGCGTGCAGCAGGCCGGTGCGCAGCAGGGAGCGCGCCTCGTTCACCTCCTTGCCCCGCTCCAGCGCGAGGCCGGCGAAGGCGATGACGGAGCCGAGCACGTCCTGGCCGGCGGCGTCCAGCTCCCCCGCGGCCTCCAGCGCCAGCACCCCGCTGAGCCGTTCGCCCTGGCCCAAGGTCTGCAGCAGGATGCGCCGCGGCCCGATCTGCACGGCGGCGCCTGCCCGCCTGCCGCGGCGCAGCAGCCGTTCGACCTCGCGCCGCAGCGGCGCGGCGTCCTGCTCCGGCAGGGCACCCGAGGGGAACTGGCGATCGAGCCCTGCGGCGATGTCGAAGAGCCCGACCCAGCGTCCCAGCCGGGCGGCCACCTCGGCGAGGATCGCCGAGAGCCCGTCCGGGCGCAGCGCAGCCCGCGCGATCGCCCGCTGCACCTCCTCGAACCAGCGGCGCCGCGCGTCCGCCTCGGCGGTCGCCGCCGCCGTGCTCGCCTGGGCGACGGCGATGAAAGGCGTGCGGTAGGGCACCTCGAACAGCGGAAGCCCGTGCTCCGCGCAGGCCGCCGCGAGCGGACCGGGCGTGCCGTCGCGGATGACCTCCGTGCCGAAGCCCACCCCGCCCACGCCGCCAGCGGCCAGTCGTGAGACGTAGGCGCGGGCGCTCGCGCGGCTCACCCGGGCCCCGCTGCCGAACTGGGTGCCCGTCGTGAGCAGGACCACCCCCGGGGTGAGGAACGGAGTCGGATCCGGCAGATCGGAGCTGTGCACCCACGGGATCGGCCGGCTCAGCGCGCCGGCAGGCAGCTCGTCCTCCCGGCTGAGCAGGCGCAGCCCCAGAGCCTCCTGGCCCAGCAGCGTGCGCAGGTCCGCGGGCACCGGACCTCCTGTACGTCTCGGCCAGCGTGGCGCAGCAGATTGTACTTGCCGGACATCGGCCGGGCCGGGCTGTCCCCATAGCCTGCCTGCATGAGCACGGCCTCGACCTCGCACCCTGCACCCTCCGGCGTGGAGCCGGCGGCCGGCCCCCTTGCCGGCGCCCGCGCCCAGCTGGCCGAGGCGGTGGCGCTGCTGGGCTACGACGAGGGCATGCACGCCATGCTCGCCACGCCCCGCCGAGAGCTCACCGTGAGCGTGCCGCTGCGGCTCGACAACGGGCAGACGCGCGTGTTCACCGGGCATCGCGTGCAACACAACCTCTCGCGCGGGCCGGCGAAGGGCGGCCTGCGCTACGCGCCCAACGTGGACCTCGACGAGGTGCGCGCTCTGGCGATGTGGATGACCTGGAAGTGCGCCCTGCTCGACCTGCCCTATGGCGGCGCGAAGGGCGGGATCGCGGTCGACCCGCGCGAGCACAGCGCGGGCGAGCTGGAACGGCTCACCCGGCGCTACACGAGCGAGATCCTCCCCCTCATCGGCCCGGAGCGCGACATCCCCGCTCCGGACGTCGGCACCGACGAGCGGACCATGGCGTGGATGATGGACACCTACTCGGTCAGCACCGGCCACACCGTGCCCGGCATCGTCACCGGCAGGCCGCTCGCCCTGGGCGGATCGCTGGGCCGGCCCTCGGCCACGTCCCGCGGCGTGGTGCACGTCGCCCTCGCCGCGCTGGCCGAGACGGGCATCCGCCCGGCCGGCGCTCGCGCGGCCGTGCAGGGCTTCGGCAAGGTGGGCCGTGACGCGGTGCGCTTCCTCGCCGAGCAGGGCGTGCGCGTGGTCGCGGTCAGCGACCAGTACGGCGCGGTTCACGCCGAGGCGGGCCTGGACGTCGCCGCGCTCAGCCGCCACGCGGCGTCGACGGGCAGCGTGACCGGCTTCGCCGGTGCCGAGCCGCTGGAGCGGGACGCCCTGCTGGAGGCCGAGGTCGACCTCCTCGTGCCGGCCGCGCTGGAGGGCGTGCTGCACGAGGGCAACGCCCAGCGCGTGCGTGCCCGGGTGATCGTCGAGGGCGCCAACGGGCCCACCACGATCGCCGCCGACCGCGTGCTCGCCGAGCGCGGCGTGCTCGTCGTGCCCGACATCCTCGCGAACGCGGGCGGCGTTCTCGTGTCCTACTTCGAATGGGTGCAGGCGAACCAGGCCTACTGGTGGCGTGCCGAGGACGTCGAGCAGCGTCTGGAGGAGCGGATGCTGGGCGCCTGGCGGCGGGTGCGCGCCTACGCGCACGACCACGGCCTGCCCCTGCGCACCGCCGCCACGGTGCTCGCCGTGGAGCGCGTGGCGGAGGCGCATCTGCTCCGCGGTCTGTACCCCTGAACGCGCCCGCGGCGCGCATTCTGGGCAGTGTAACCCTTTCGGGGGCCAGACGGAACCGCTGGTGAGGGACGTTCCACCCGGGCAACAGTTGCGTAACGGTCCATTGCGTCGACCGGACACGGACACGGGAGGAACAACCATGACGGAGATCGACCCCGCACCGACGAGCGGCTCCGGAGCCGGGCCAGGAGACGGCGGCATCACCGAGAAGATGGACACCGCCCGCGAGGAGGCGTCCCAGCTCAAGGACACCGCGGTCTCGGCGGCCTCGGATGTCGCGGACACGGTCAAGGAGGAGGGCGCGAAGGTCGTCCGCGAGGCCGGCACCCAGGCCAAGGACCTGCTGCGCCAGGCGCAGGACGAGCTCCGCGAGCAGGCCGCGCGGCAGCAGGAGCGGGTGGCCTCGGGCCTGCACTCCCTCGGCAAGGAGCTCAGGGACATGAGCTCCGCCTCCGAGGAGCCGGGGATGGCCGCGCAGCTGGCGGAGCAGGCGGCGGACCGCGCCGAGGCGGCCGCGTCCTGGCTGGACGCGCGCGACCCGGGATCGCTCGTCGCCGAGCTCAAGGGCTTCGCACGCAGGCACACCGGCGTCTTCCTCATCGCAGCGGGCCTGGCCGGCGTCGCGGCGGGACGGCTCACCCGCGCCCTGGCCGAATCCGCAGCAGAAGGATCCGGCGGCCCGGGCTCCTCGGGCGGCTCGGCCGGCCGCACGCCTCCTCCGCCCAGCGGCGAGGCGACCACGCCGGCCACCACGCCCGGAGCGACCCCGCTGTACGAGGAGAGGCTCGCCGCCACCCAGGGCACCGTCCCCGGCGCCCATCCGGCTCCAGCTGAAGGACCCGCGGTATGAGCGACATGAACGAGGAGACACCCTCCGAGCAGCGCGCCGCCTCGACCTCGCTGGGCGAGCTGTTCGGCGAGGTCACCCGGGACCTGTCCACTCTCATGCGGCAGGAGATGGAGCTGGCCAAGGCCGAGCTGCGCGACTCCGCGATGAAGGCGGGGCGCGGGGCGGGCATGTTCGGCGGCGCGGCGTATGCCGGAGCGCTTGCCGTGATGTTCCTGTCCATCGCCGCCTGGTGGGGCCTGGGATACCTGATCGGCAACGCGTGGTCCGGACTGGTCATCGCCGTGGTGTGGGCGATCGTCGGCCTGATCCTGTTCCTCGCGGGCCGCAAGGACATGAAGTCCGTCAAGGGGGCGCCGGAGACGGTGGACAGCCTCAAGCGCATCCCCGAAGCATTCACAAGGAATGAGGAGAACCGATGAACGACTCCCCCGAAGAGATCCGCTCGGACATCGAGCGCACGCGCACGGAGCTCAGCGGCGATGTCGACGCCCTCGTCGACAAGGTCACGCCGTCCAAGATCGCGCAGCGCCAGACCAACAGGATGAAGGGCGCGATGCGATCGATGAAGGACAAGGTCATGGGCGTCGCAGAGGATGTGGGCGACTCGGTCGCCTCGGCGGCGGGCCGCGTGCAGGACGCCGCCGGCTCGGCCGGAGAGAGCCTGGCGGACATGCCGAAACGGGCGACGGCCAAGGCGGAGGGCAACCCGCTCGCCGTCGGGCTCATCGCCTTCGGCCTGGGCATGCTGGCGTCCTCGCTCATCCCGGCCAGCGCCAAGGAGCAGGAGGCCGCCGAACGGCTCAAGGAGAAGGCGCAGCCGCTGATGGACGAGGTCACGCACGCGGCCCAGGAGAGCGCCGAGCATCTGCGGGAGCCCGCGATGGACGCCGCGAACGCGGTGAAGGACGCCGCGGGCGAGGCGGTCGACGCCGTCAGGTCCGAGGCCTCCGGCGCCGCGGGCGAAGTGAGGGACCAGGCGCAGCAGGCCAGGGACGAGCTCGCCGGCGGCTGAGGACCCGCCGGCGCGCTCGCCGCGGCCTGCCTCAGGCACCCGCCGCGGCGAGCGCGCCGCTCTCGTCCTCGATCACCCCGCCCCCGTCCCCGACCCGGCGCCGAGCAGCACAGCGACCGGTCCGATCCCGGGCCGCCGCTCGTGACCGCCGCCCCTGCGGGGACGGCGGTCTCGCATCCGGGCCCCGGCACCGCCGGGAGGCCGACAGGGAAGAAGCGGAGGGCAGAGCGATGACGGAGCTCAGATATGCAGGATCGGTCTACAACATCTCGCGGGAGCAGGCGGAGGCCGTGAAGAGCGGCATCGTGGAGGCCACGAGCCAGCACACGGGTTTCAGCTTCACCGTGACGAACTCGCTCGGGGAGGTCTGGCTGCACTGGACCCCCGGCGTGGCTGTGATCCTCAGCGAGGCGCCCGAGGGGCGCGAGGGCTGAACGGAGGTGCGATGGACATGACGGTGAACGAGGTGCGCACAGCCGACTGGCTCCTGGACGAGGCGCGGGAGCGCGGCCGCCGGGTGCGCGAGCTGGAGGAGCGCCGGGACGCCACCCTGGCGCGCATGGAGGAGCTGCAGCAGCAGACGCCTCTGCTGCGGGAGTGGTTCGACGATCTGCGGCTGCGGCTGCTGGGTCCCGATCCGGAGCCGGACCGCACCGTCACCGGGCGCTTCTACACCTCTCGCCAGGCGGGGCGCTAGTGCAGGCAGAGCCCGGCGTCAAGTCCCTGGGTCCAGCGAGCGCGAGACGACGATACTCCTGGCACTGCTCCCGCGATGCGGAGGCACCCGTGAGAAGACAGACAGGGAGGGGGTGAGCACCATGGGTTTCATGAACAGCCTTCGTGAGGCGATCTCTGGCCGCTCCGAGCGCGGCGAGCTGACGATCGAGGACACCTTCGTCCGCGCCAGGCACGGACGCCCGCGGCAGTCCGAGGTGGCCTCGACGGGCGACGGGCCGGTGCGCGGCCGGCACGCCGCCGCGGAGCGCCTGCCCTCCTGAGCGGCGCTCCGCCGGGTGTCAGCTGCGCCCTGCCGCCCGCGCGGCCGCAACGGCCGACTCCACGCCGTCCCGCCACGGCTCGCCATGCCCGGGAAGCACGACGCCCGCGCCCGTGGCGGCGAGGGCGTCCAGCGCGAGCAGCGCCATCCCCGAGTCCGCGGTGGCGGCCCCTGCGACGATCTGAGCGCCGCGCTGCCCCTTGTACGGGTCGAGGGTCACCAGGGCGTCGCCGGTGAGGACGACGTCGCGCTCGGGCAGGTGCAGGCCGCAGTGCCCGAAGGTGTGCCCGGGAGTGAAGACGAGGTGCGGGCGGCCCGGCACGTCCAGCACTCCCTGGGCGGGCAGCTCGTGCACCTCGCTCACGCCCTTGACCCAGAACGCCCCGGCGCGCGCCATCGCGAGCAGCGCCGGCACCCCGCGCGGGTACAGCAGCGGGTACAGCAGCGCAGGGCGCTCCCGGCGGTACGCGTAGGGGTTGCGCGCCAGCCGGCGATCGCCGTGATGCAGATAGACGGGCACCTTCAGCTGCTGCAGCGCCGCCGCGGCGAAGCCGAGGTGGTCGAAGTGCGCGTGAGTGAGGACGACCGCGGCGACGTCGGAGGGGGTGTACCCCAGGGCGTCGAGGATCTCGGGCATGCGCCGCCAGGTCGAGGGGAAGGCCGTGTCCATGATCGTGAGCGCGCGGCCTTCCTCGACGAGATAGCAGTTGACGAAGGCGTGCTCCACCCGGTGCACGCCCGGAGCGACGTTCGGGAACAGCCGCGGGCCTGGCATCATCGACCTCCTGCCTCGGGCTGCTGGGGACGGGTTCGGGTCCGCTCGGGCCCCGTTCAGGCGCAGGCGAGCAGCCGCGCCGCCTGAGCGAGCTCCCGGGTCGTCTGCTGCTCGTGCTCGAGGTTCTCCTGCAGCAGGGCCTGGATCTGCGGCTCGCCGACCGCCTCCGCGGCCACGACGAGCGTCTGGTACGCGGAGACCTTGTAATGCTCGGCGCTCAGCGCCGCGGAGAGCGCGACGCCGTCCTGCAGCGCGCTGCTGGAGCGGGCGAGCGTCTCCACGCCCTCGCGCACCAGTCGGACGAGGCCGCCGGTCGCCGGCGCCGCACACGCCTCCGGGGGCTTGCCGAGCAGGCGGAAGGCCCATTCCAGGTTCCTCAGCTGCCGCAGCGTCTCCTGCGCCCGCCCGGCGAGCACTCTGCGAACCTCCGCGTTGCGCGCGGAGGCCTCCAGCTCCTGGAGCACCGTGAGGCAGTCCTGCTCCATCGTCAGGGCGGCCCGCAGCCGGCACTCGAAGAGCGCGCGTTGATCCTCGATACGCTCAGCCACGGCCGTCTCCGTCTCCGCGCTCATCGTCGAGCGCCTATGCCGTCCTCGCCGCCACCGCCCCTGCGGACCGGGCGGCGCGGAGGTCCCTCCGGCCGGCCTCATCGGGGCAGCCCCTCCGGCTTCGCCTCGGTGCTGGTGCCCGCATCCGGCGCGTCCACCCAGCCCCCTCGCCCGGTCGGCGGAGGCGCCTCGGGATGGTGCAGGTCCCAGGCCGGGGACTCGGAGCGGATGCTCGGGATCGACGTGAAGTTGTGCCGCGGCGGCGGGCAGGAGGTCGCCCACTCCAGGGAGCGGGCGGTCCCCCACGGATCGTCGAGGGTCACCCGGGAGCGGCGCCGGGCCGTGAGATAGACGTTCAGGAAGAACGGGATCATCGAGGCTCCCAGCAGGAAGGAGCCGATCGTCGAGAGCTGGTGCATCCAGGTGAAGCCGTCCTCCGGCAGGTAGGTGGCGTAGCGCCGCGGCATGCCGGCCACCCCGAGCCAGTGATGGATGAGGAAGGTCATGTGGAAGCCGATGAACAGCATCCAGAAGTGCACGTGCCCGAGCTTGTCGTTCAGCATGGTGCCGGTCCACTTGGGCCACCAGAAGTAGAAGCCCGCGAACATCGCGAACACGACCGTGCCGAACACCACGTAGTGGAAGTGCGCGACGACGAAATAGGAGTCGTGCACGTGGAAGTCCAGCGGCGGGGACGCGAGGATCACGCCGGTCAGCCCGCCGAAGGTGAAGGTGACGAGGAAGCCCAGCGACCACAGCATCGGCGACTCGAAGGTGACCGAGCCGCGCCACATGGTGCCGATCCAGTTGAAGATCTTCACCCCGGTGGGCACTGCGATGAGCACGGTGATCAGGGAGAAGAACGGCAGCAGCACGCCGCCGGTCGTGAACATGTGGTGCGCCCACACGGCCACCGAGTAGGCGGCGATCGCGATCGTGGCGTACACGAGCGTGCGATACCCGAAGATCGGCTTCCGGCTGAACGCCGGGAACACCTCGGAGACGATCCCGAAGAAGGGCAGGGCGATGACGTAGACCTCCGGATGGCCGAAGAACCAGAACAGGTGCTGCCACAGCAGAGGCCCGGCGTTCGCCACGTCGAAGATGTGCGCCCCGAAGATGCGGTCGGCGGCCAGCCCGAACAGCGCTGCGGCCAGCACCGGGAAGGCGATGAGCACCAGCACCGAGGTGACCAGCACGTTCCAGGTGAAGATCGGCACCCGGAACATGGTCATGCCCGGGGCGCGCATGGTCATGATCGTGGTGATGAAGTTGACCGATCCGAGGATCGTGGAGAAGCCGGTGATGGACAGTCCCAGCACCCACAGGTGCCCGCTGATCCCCGGAGAGAAGGTCGACACGGACAGCGGCGTGTACGCCGTCCAGCCGAATGACGCGGAGCCGTAGGGCAGCACGATCCCACTGCTCGCGATGGCGGCGCCGAAGAAGAACAGCCAGAAGGACAGCGCGTTCAGACGCGGGAACGCGACGTCGGGCGCGCCGATCTGCAACGGCATGATCGCGTTCGCGAAGCCGGCGAACAACGGCGTCGCGAACAGGAGCATCATGATCGTGCCGTGCATCGTGAACAGCTGGTTGTACTGGTCCCGCGTGGCGACCACCTGCAGGCCCGGCTCGAACAGCTCGGAGCGCATCACCAGGGCGAGCACTCCGGCCAGGCAGAAGTAGAAGAACGAGGTGCCCATGTACAGGTACCCGACGGTCTTGTGATCGGTCGTCGTGAGCAGCCCCAGCAGACGCGAGCGCAGCGACCGCCGGGCGCGGTAGGGCCGGGGCGCCGTCGCCGGGGCCGAGGAAGCGGGTGCCGCTGTCGTCGTCGCCATGGATGTCTCCTCCGCTCGTGCTAGAAACGCAACCTCGGCGCGACCGCTCGCCACAGAGGCTTGACATCCGCCGGCGGCGCGTGGCAGCCCCGGCGCGTGGCAGCCCGGGGCGCCTGGCAGCCCGGGCGGGCGGCGGCCCGGGCGGGCGGCGGCCGAGGCGGGCGTCGGCGCTAGCGGGCCAGCTCGACGCGCTGCGCCGCCCCGTACTTGAAGCGGGCCTCCGTCGCCCAGAAGCCCGCCTGGGCCAGGGAGGGCGCGGAATGGGTGCCCGTCCGGGCGAGCGCCCGCACCATCTCGGTCAGCTCGGTGGGCTCGGCCCTTCCCGAGCTCACGTCGAACACCCCGGGCTCGTAGTGCAGCGCACCGCCGGCGGGAGTGGTGCAGAGCGTGTTCCAGTCGAAGGTGCCCAGGAGGCTCCACACGGTGACCGCGAGCAGGGGCGCGCCCCGCGCCCGCAGCCGGCGGGCGGCGGACCACACCTCCCACAGCCACTGCTGCCGCAGGTCCCCGTCGCCGTCGATGTGCACCTCGGTCACTGCGAAGGGGATGTCCGGGTAGCGCTGCCAGACGTCGCGGAGCACCTCTTCGACGGTGGGCGAGGCGGCGCGCCGCGTCTCCAGCGCGGGGACGTCCACGTACTCGACGCCGTCCACGACGGCCCGCGGGAGCTCGGCGGGGTACCAGTCGGTCTCCTCGTCGAGGAAGCGGTTGCTCAGCAGATAGTGGTTGACGCCGAGCACGTCCGGCGGGCAGCGGTTCTCCTCCAGCCATCGCAGCTGCTCGGGGGTCAGCCCGCACGGGCCGATGAGATAGCCGTACAGGGGATGCCGCGGGGTCACCCGCCCCAGCAGGAGGTCGAAGGTCAGCCAGCGCCGCTCGTTCTCGTGCGCCACCTGCCTGGCGGTGCCCGGGGTCCCGGAGGCGCGGCCCAGGTCGTCGGTCTGGACGAGGCGGGCGCGCGGGTTCACCGCCCGGATCTCCTGCATGGCGCGCACCGTGCCGCGCACCTCGTTGTACAGCGCTCGCCCGAAGACGCGGTCGTCGCGGCCGTGCGGGTACCAGACCCCGTACAGTCCGCTGAAGCGTGCCGTGGTGAGCGGCTCGTTCACGGGCGTGTAGAGCTCCAGCCAGGGGTGCCGCCGGGCGACCATGGCCGCGTAGCGGGCGAGCTTCTCCGGGAACTCCGGGTCGACGAGGGAGGTGTAGGCCGGCCCGCTGCCGTGATGCAGAAGGCCCGCGATCACCTGGACGCCGGCCTCGCGCAGGAGCGCGAGCCGCTCGTCGGTGTCCGCCCAGCGCGGCTCGTCCAGGCTGTCCGGCGCCACCTGCTCCCAGAGCACCGGATAGCGGATCACCGGCACGCCCAGGCTCGCGATCGCGGCGAGGTCCTGCGCGGCGCGCCCGTCATGACCGTTCAGGCGCGCCTGATCGCACCAGTAGTCGCCCACCCGGTTCACGGTGCACTCCAGCCCTGCCCAGAGCTCGGGCGCGGACGTCTCCGGATCCATGCCCGCAAGCGTCCCCTCCCGCAGACCGGGAGCGCAGGGCGCTTGACATCGCGGCGACGGCGCTGATACGCCCGCGCACTCGCACGGCGACAGCAGTGAAGTCAAGGGAGTACAGGCAAGAGCGCCGCGCGGCGACGGTGTGAGCATGAACGCCGTGCCCGAGCATCTCACCACCGACCTGGTCTGCTTCTCCCATCTGCGCTGGGACTTCGTCGTGCAGCGCCCCCAGCACCTCATGCGACGCTTCGGCCGGGTGCGACGCGTGTTCTTCGTGGAGGAGCCCGTGCGCGTCGCCGGGGCGAGCCCCGGCCTGACCATCAGCAGGCGCGAGGGCGGCGTGCGCGTCGTGGTCCCCACGCTCCCCTCGCTCTCGGACCGGACCACGGTGGACCGCTGGCTGCGCCGGCTGGTGGAGCGGATGCTGCAGGAGCAGGCCATCCGTGACGCGACGTTCTGGTACTACACGCCGATGGCGATGTCCTTCGCGCCGACCTCGCGCGCCCGGCGGGTCATCTACGACTGCATGGACGAGCTGAGCGCCTTCAAGGACGCCGCGCCGGAGATGCTGGCCTACGAGCGTGAGCTGCTCGCCCGGGCGGATCACGTCTTCACCGGGGGGCACAGCCTGTACGAGAGCAAGGCGAGACGCCACCCCAGCGTGCACGAGTTCCCCAGCAGCATCGACGCGGAGCACTTCCGCCGCGCCCGCACGGTCTTGGAGGAGCCGGAGCCGCTGCGCAGGCTGCCGCATCCGCGGGTGGGCTTCTACGGCGTCATCGACGAACGCTGCGACGCGGAGCTCCTCGGCGCGGTCGCGGCCGCGCGGCCCGAGCTCAGCTTCGTGATGGTCGGCCCGGTCGTGAAGATCGACCCGGCGAGCCTGCCGCAGCTGCCCAACATCCACTACCTCGGCATGAAGGACTACGCCGAGCTGCCGGCGTACCTGGCCCACTGGGACGCCGCCATGATGCCGTTCGCGATCAACGAGGCGACGCGCTTCATCAGCCCGACCAAGACGCCGGAGTTCCTCGTCGCCGGCCTGCGGGTGGTCTCCACGCCCGTGCCCGATGTCGTCACCCCCTACGGCAGGGACGGCTTCGTGCACATCGCCGCGACGCCCGAGGAGTTCGCGAGCCGCCTGGACGAGGCGCTGCCGGCCCGCGATCCCGCGTTCCTCGCCGCCGTCGACGCGCTCGTGTCCTCCAGCTCCTGGGACGCGAGCTGGGCCCGGATGGCGCGGGTGGAGGCGCAGGCCCCGGCGCGGGCGGCGCAGCCGGAGCCCCTGGCCAGCTGAGCGGCGCGACGGCCGATTGTACGCCGCGCAGCCACCTCACGGATCCCCCTGGGGTGACACAGAGCCGGATGCCTACGGTGAGGCCTCCGGATATCGATCGACAGGAGGATGGGAATGTATTTTCACAGGCAGGAGCTGCAGCACGCAGCCGTCCCCGACCGCCCGGACGCGGTCTACGCCCGCAAGCTCCAGGAGGTGCTCGGCGGGCAGTACGGGGAGATCTCGGTCGCCCTGCAGTACCAGTTCCAGGCATGGAACATGCACATCCCCGGCAAATGGCGGGACCTCGTGTTCGGCATCGGCGCGGAGGAGATGGGGCATGTGGAGATGCTCGCCACGATGATCGCGCAGCTGCTGGAGAAGGCGCCGCTGGGCATCACGGAGGACGCGGTCCAGGACGACCCGGCCGTCGCCGCGGTGGTGGGAGGGACCGATCTGCAGCAGGCGATCGTGGCCGGCGCCGGCGCACGGGCGGTGGACAGTATGGGCAACCCGTGGATGGGCTCGTACATCACCGCGAGCGGGAACCTGCTGGCGGACTTCACGGCGAACGCGAACGCCGAGATGCAGGGACGGCTGCAGGCCGTGCGGCTCTATCACATGACCGACGACGAGGGCGTGCGGGATCTGCTCGGCTTCCTCATCGCACGGGACACGATGCACCAGAACCAGTGGCTCGCCGCGGTGGCCGAGCTGCAGGAGGAGGGCCTGGAGACGCTGCCCGTGCCGGGGAAGTTCCCTCAGCGCAAGGAGGACCGGAACGTGGACTACGAGTACATCAACTTCTCCGACGGTGCCCACGCCGCCGAGGGCTCGTGGGCCAGCGGCCCGACTCCGGACGGCAAGGGCGAGTTCAGCTACCGCGACGCGCCGGAGGCGGGCGTGCCCATGCCGCCGCCCACCCGCCCGGACTCGCGCTACTACGGCACGACCGATCTGCCCAACACCGTCGAGGAGATCGCGGCGATGGCGCAGGACGTCACCGGGCGCGAGTAGAGGCGAAGAGTCAGGCCCGAGGCGGGCCGGGGCGCGGACAGTCCGCTCCGGCCCGCCTCGTCGCTCACCGCCGGCGACGCGCGCGCGTGCGTGCCACGCCCGGGCGCCGGCCGTCCTCGAGGGGGCCGGCGAGCAGCCAGGAGACGATGAGCGCGGTCTGGGCCACACCGTCGACGAGGTACATCCTGCTGATGCGGCCCGGGATGCCGTAGACGGCGTCGATGGATGCGAGCACGCCGGCCGTGCCCATGCCCAGGCGGCGCGCGAGCGCGAGGCCGCGTGCATCCGGCGGGGCGCTCAGCTGCGTCGCGCCCGAGACGATGAGCAGGCCGGCCACCGTGCGTACGAGCCATCGGTCCGTCTTCGGGCCGAGCACCGCCTCGAAGCTGCGCATGCTCAGCAGCGGCCACAGCCCTCCGGCCAGGTTGAAGCCGCCGTGGAGGCGCTTGAGCGCCCTCGCCCGTGCGGGTCCTGCTCGATGCTCCGACATCTCGGCCTCCTGTCTGCGGCTGCCGCCTCTGCCCGAGGCGGGGCTCCAGCCTCAGTGCCGAGGGGGCGGGATCGCAGGGGCTTGACAGCGGCGGAGGAGGCGCACGGAGGCTGTCAAGCCCCCTCCGCCCCGGGGGCCCCGCTCCTAGCTTGGCCGCACGCACAGAACGGACAGAACGAGAGGAAGGCAGAGCAATGACCGTTGCACGTGACATCATGACTCCCGCTCCCCGCTGCGTCGGGGAGAACGAGACGCTCGTCGACGCGGCCCGGCTGATGGCGTCGCTGGACGTGGGCGCGCTGCCCATCTGCGGCGAGGACCAGCGGCTCAAGGGCATGCTGACCGACCGCGACATCGTCGTGAAGTGCCTCGCCCAGGGCGGGGACCCGTCCGCGACCACCGCGGGCTCCCTCGCCGAGGGCAAGCCCGTGACGATCGGAGCGGACGACGACGTGCGGGAGGCGCTGGAGACCATGAAGCAGCACCGGGTGCGGCGGCTCCCCGTGATCGACGGGCACGAGCTGGTCGGCATCATCAGCCAGGCGGACGTCGCACGCGCGCTCGAACCCGCCGAGGCCGGTGAGACCGTGGCGCACATCTCCGCCTGAGCGGAACGGAAGGCAGGAACGACATGGCCGAGAACGAGGGCGATCAGCAGCGCAGCGTCTCGGACGCCGTGGTCGCGCGACTGCGCGACTGGGGCGTCCAGCGGGTGTACGGGTACAGCGGAGACGGCATCAACGGCGTGATCGAGGCTCTGCGCCGAGCCGGGGAGCCCGCCTTCGTGCAGGCCCGGCACGAGGAGAACGCCGCCTTCATGGCGGTGGCCGAGGCGAAGTACGGCGGCGGCGCGGGCGTCGCGCTCGCCACCCAGGGGCCGGGCGCCGTGCACCTGCTCAACGGCCTCTACGACGCGAAGCTGGACAGCGTCCCCGTCGTGGCCATCGTCGGGCAGCAGCCGCGCAGCGTGCTGGGCTCCGGCTACCAGCAGGAGGTGGAGCTGCATGCGCTGTTCGCCGGCGTGGCGGAGTACTTCGTGCAGCTGTCCGCGCCGCAGCAGCTGCCGATGGCCCTCGACCGCGCCTTCCGCCACGCGCTGAGCCGCCGAGGCCCGGCGGTCGTCGCCTTCCCGCACGATCTGCAGTCCGAGCCGGAGCCGGAGCTTCCGCGTGCGCACGGCGTGGTCGCCACCGCGGCGGCCTTCGCGGCCCCCGTGGTGAGCGCCGACGATCGCTCGCTGCACGCTGCCGCCGCGCTGCTGTCGGAGGCGGAGCGGCCGGTGATCCTGGTGGGCCGCGGCGCGGCGCAGGCGCGGGAGGCGGTCGTCGCGACCGCCGAGGCTCTCGGAGCCGGGATCGTGACGAGCCTGCTGGGCAAGCCCTATGTGGACGAGGCGCATCCCCTCGCCGCGGGCACCATGGGCCATCTGGGCACCACCGCGAGCGCGGAGGTCATCCAGGACTGCGACGCGCTGCTGATCGTCGGCTCGAGCGACCCGTGGACGGAGTTCTACCCCGCGCCCGGTCAGGCCCGGGCGGTGCAGATCGACGTGGACCCGGGGGCGATCGGGGATCGCTACCCCGTGGAGGTGGGCGTCGCCTCTGCCGCGGAGCCTGCGCTGCGCTCGCTTCTGGAGCTCCTGACGCCGCGGGACCGCTCGGCGTGGACGGAGCGGGTGCGCACGGCGGTCGCGCGCTGGCACGAGGTGCAGGCTGCGCGCGCCGCCGTGCCCGCGGAGCCGCTGAACCCCGAGGCGGTCGTGGCCGCGCTCAACGACGCCCTTCCGCGGGACGCGTCGATCGCCCTGGACGTCGGCAGCGTCGTGTACTGGTACGCGCGGCAGCTGCGGGTGCCGGACGGCGTGCCGGTGCAGCTGTCCTCGACGCTGGCCAGCATGGGCGGCGGCGTGCCGTACGGACTGGCGACGAAGCTGCGCGACCCCTCCCGGCCGGTGCTCGTGCTCGCCGGCGACGGCGGCATGCAGATGACCGGGATCGCCGAGCTCATCACCGTGGCCTCGCGCTGGCGGGACTGGGCCGACCCGCGCTTCGTCGTCGCCGTCTTCGACAACGGCGATCTGGCCGAGGTCAGCTGGGAGCAGCGCGAGATGGAGGGCTCGCCGCGCTTCCGGCAGAGCCAGGCGCTTCCGGCCTTCCCCTACGCCGACTACGCTCAGCTGCTCGGCTTGGACGGCGAGCTCGTGGAACGGCGCGAGGACCTGGCGGCCGCGTGGTCACGCGCCTTCTCCGCGGATCGTCCGCGCCTGCTGCAGCTGCGCACCGACCCGGCCGTCCCGATGCTGCCGCCCATGGCGGCGGCGGACAAGACCTCGTCCATGCGCACAGCGCTGGAGGCCGAGGCCGCGGAGGGCGGCGAGCTCGCGGCGCGCGCACTGCGCCTGCTCGAGGAGTACGCGCGGATCGAGCAGGGCTAGCGGGCGGGGCGGCCACGGACGGCGGCGCAGCGGCTGTCAATCCCCCTGCGCCGCAGGGAGCCTCGGCCTACTCTCGCCGCATGGGCGAAGGCGAAGTGCGAACCCGGTCGAACCGGGGTCAGTGGGAGAACAGCGTCGAGGGCGCCCCCGAGCTGTCCCGCAGCTACAGCAGCCGCGAGGAGGCCGTCGAGCAGGGCGCGGCGCTCGCGGCGCAGCTGGGCCGCGAGCATGTCGTCGAGGACGCGCCGCCCACCGGGGCCGTCACCGACCCGGACCCGGACGCGCCCGCCCCATGAGCCTCCCGCGGGCGCTGCGCGTCCTCCTGCCCGCGGGGCTCATCCTCGCCTGGCTCGCGGCGGCGGCCGTCGGCGGCCCGTACTTCGGGCGGGTCGACGAGGTGTCCTCGAACGACCCGACGGCCTATCTGCCCAGCGAGGCGGAGGCGACGCGCGTGCAGCAGCGCCTGGGCGACTTCCTCGGCGAGGACGCCATCCCCGCGGTCGTGCTCGCCGTGAGCGACGGGGAGCTGAGCGCCGCCCACCGCGCCGCGCTGAGCGAGCTTCCGCAGCAGCTGCAGGCGACGCCGGGGACGGCGGGCGAGGCGAGCCCGCCCATCCTGTCCGAGGACGGCAGGGCGGCGCAGATCTTCGTGCCGATCGATGCGAACGCTCCGGTCGGCGAGGTGATCCAGGCGCTGCGCGAACGGCTCGCCGCCCTCGCACCCGCTGGCCTCGCCCTCTTCGTGACCGGCCCGGCCGGCTTCACCGGCGATCTCGTGCAGGCCTTCGCCGGCATCGACGGGCTTCTGCTGCTCGTCGCCGTGCTCGCGGTGCTCGTCATCCTGATCGTCGTCTACCGTTCGCCGCTGCTGCCCGTCATCGTGCTGCTGACCAGCACCTTCGCGCTGTGCGCGGCCCTGCTCACCGTCTGGTGGATCGCCAAGGCGGGAGTGCTGCCCCTGAGCGGTCAGACCCAGGGCATCCTGTTCATCCTCGTGATCGGCGCAGCTACCGACTACTCCCTCCTGTACGTGTCGCGCTACCGGGAGGCCCTGCGCAGCCACGCCAGCCGTTGGGACGCGACCGTCGCGGCGCTGCGCGGCTCGCTGGAGCCGATCCTCGCCTCCGGCGGCACGGTCATCGTGGGCCTGCTCATGCTGCTGCTCAGCGAGCTGCAGTCCAATCGCGCGCTCGGACCGATCGCGGCGATCGGCATCGTGTTCGCGATGGCCGCAGCGTTCACGCTGCTTCCCTCGCTGCTGCTGCTGTTCGGCCGCGCGGCGTTCTGGCCCCTGCGGCCGCGCCTGGAGCACGGCGCCGAGGCGGACGGCTCCAGGCAGGCGGACCGCTCCAGGGCGGCGGACGTCTCCGCCGTGCCGCGAGGACTCTGGGCCCGGGTGCCGTCCTTCGTGGCGCGCCATGCGCGGCCGGTCTGGATCGTGCTGTCTCTCGCCCTCCTGGCCGGCAGCGCCGGGCTGCTCCAGCTGCGCGCCGAGGGCGTCCCGGCCAGCGACCTCGTGCTGGGCAGCTCCGAAGCGCGCACCGGGCAGCAGCAGCTCGGCGAGCACTTCCCCGGCGGGTCGGGGAGCCCGGTCTCCGTCATCGTAGGCGAGGACCGCCTGCAGGCCACAGCGCGCGCCATGCTCGCCGATCCCGGCATCGGCGCGGTGACCGTCGCCAGCGCGGACTCCCCCAGCGGCACCGCACCGGTCACCGCGGACGGCGTGCAGCCTGTCATCCCCGGCATGCCGGCCCCCGCGCCGACCGTGGTCGACGGCGATGTGCTGCTGCAGGGCACCCTCGGCTCCGCCGCCGACTCCGCCGCCGCGCAGGACAGCGTCCGGGCGCTGCGCGCACAGCTCGGCCAGGGCGCGCTCGTCGGCGGGACCACCGCCACGGCCATCGACTCGGATGCCGCCTCCATCCGGGACCGCACCCTGATCATCCCGCTCGTGCTGCTCGTGATCCTCGTGATCCTCATGCTGCTGCTGCGCTCGGTCGTCGCACCGCTGCTGCTCGTGCTGACCGTCGTCCTGTCATTCGGGGCGACCATGGGCGTGTCCGCGCTGGTGTTCAACGACGTGCTCCGGCTTCCCGGTGCGGACCCGGCCGTGCCGCTGTTCGGATTCGTCTTCCTCGTCGCCCTCGGGATCGACTACAACATCTTCCTGATGACGCGCGTGCGCGAGGAGGCTCTGCGCCTCGGTGCACGCCGCGGCATGTCCCGTGGACTGTCCGTCACCGGGAGCGTGATCACCTCCGCGGGCGTCGTCCTCGCAGCGACCTTCGCCGCGCTCGCGGTGATCCCGGTGCTGTTCCTGCTGCAGCTCGCCTTCATCGTGGCCTTCGGCGTGCTGGTGGACACGATCCTCGTGCGCTCCCTGCTCGTGCCCGCGCTCGGCCAGGAGCTCGGGCGCGCGATGTGGTGGCCTTCGCGCCGGATCTCCCCCTGAGTCAGCCCAGCCCAGCCAGCCCCGCTCAGCTCAGCTCGCGCGCCTTGCGCTCGAACACGCGCCGTTCCCGCTCGTTGCCGCTGAGCCGAGCCGCCCGTTCGAGCTCCTCGCGCGCCTCGTCGAGGCGGCCCAGCCGGACCAGCAGCTCGGCGCGCACCCCCGGCAGCTGCGCGTAGGCGGCCAGCGCCCGGTCGGCCGCGAGCGCGTCCACGATCCGGAGCGCAGTCGCCGGCCCCTCCGCCATCGCAACCGCCACCGCCCGGTTCAGCTCCACCACCGGCGAGGGGGCGATCCGGCTCAGAGCCTCGTACAGCAGCACGATGCGCTGCCAGTCGGTCGCCTCCACGGAAGGCGCGAGAGCATGGCACTGGGCTATCGCGGCCTGCAGAGCATAGGGGCCCCGCCCCGCTGCGAGCCCGTCGGCACGGGCGAGCGCCTCCTCGCCCAGGGCGATGAGCGCACGGTCCCAGCGTGCGCGGTCCTGATCGGCCAGCAGCACCGGGTCTCGGTTCCGGTCGAGCCGGGCGGGGAAGCGTGCCGCGGTGAGCGCCATCAGGGCGACGAGCCCATGCACCTCGGGCTCGCGCGGCAGCAACCCGGCAAGGACCCGCGCCAGGCGCAGAGCTTCCGTGCTCAGCTCCGTGCGCATCCACTCGGGCCCGCTGCTCGCGGCGTGTCCCTCGTTGAAGATGAGGTACAGCACGCTGAGCACCGCGGAGAGTCGGGCGGGATACTCCTGCGGCGGCGGCAGCTCGAAGCGCACCGCCGCCGCCGCGAGCGTCTTCTTCGCGCGGACGATCCGCTGCTGGACGGTGGCCACCGGCACGAGGAACGCTCGGGCGATCTCGGCGCTGCTGAGCCCGCCGACGGTGCGCAGCGTCAGGGCGACGCTCGCCTCTCGGGCGAGCACCGGGTGGCAGGCGATGAAGACGAGCCGCAGCACGTCGTCGGCCACGGCGTCCGGCTCGGCGAGCTCCTCCTGCGCGGCCGCCGGCTCAGCCAGCAGGGCGTAGCGCTCGCTCTCGCGCCCCTGGCGGCGCCACAGGTCGATCGCGCGGCGCTTGCCCACGGTGACCAGCCATGCCCCCGGGTTGACCGGCACGCCGCTGGCCGGCCACGCCGCGAGCGCCTCGCCGAGGGCCTCTTGAGCGAGGTCCTCGGCGAGGGCGAAATCGCCGGTGTAGCGGGCGAGGGTCGCCACGATGCGAGCGGACTCGATCCGCCAGACCGCCTCGACCGCGCGGCGGGCGTCGGTCACTGCTCGGCGTGCTCGCGCCATTCAGCCTGCTTCTGGATCCACTCGTTGTCGGCCGGGAAGTCCTCCGGACCGGTGACGCGCCGGATCTCCAGCTTGTTGCCCGGCGTCAGCGGGGCGCGCTTGGCCCACTCCACGGCCTCCTCGATCGTGGGGACCTCGAGCGTCCAGAAGCCGTTGAACAGCTCCTTCGTCTCCCCGTAGGGCCCGTCGGTGACCACCGGGGGCGTCTCGGAGAAGTCCACCACCACCCCCGGCTCCGGTGCGAGGCCGTCCCCGGCGACGAGGACGCCCGCGTTCCTGAGCGACTCGTTGTACCGGCCCATCGCCTCGATGACCTGCTCGAAGGGGATCTGCTCGTAGGCGGCGACCGCCTCGTCCGTCGCGCGCATGATCAGCATGTACCTGGCCATTTCCTGCTCCTTTCTGTTCCGGCCCGCTCTCCAGGGCCGCTCACCATTGCGTCGAACGGGACGGCGCCGGATCGACAACCCCCGAGGATCGAGCGTAGATCCGGCGTTCCCGGGCAGGCGAGGTCCCTCCGGCCGGGCCGGTCGGGGGGCGCCGCGCTCAGGGCCGGCGCCTGCGCGCGATGCGGGCCGACAGGAGCAGCACCGCGCCGAACAGCAGCGCGATCAGGGCTCCCAGGAGCCATCCGCGCAGCTCGGCGCCCGTGGTCACCAGACCCGGATGCGGGTAGCTCCCCGGATCGCGGTTGGTCACCGTGCAGCTGGCGTGGTCCCCAAGCCCCAGGGTGATCGTCGTGCCGTTCAGTGTCCCGCCCGCGCAGCTCCAGCCGTCGGAGACGTACCCCGCGACCTGCTGACCGGGCAGGGCTGTCTCGGAGAGCGTGTAGCTGCCC
>Ga0182749_1000266_pt1 | contig 52792 bp, 58 predicted proteins | sample eDN3rd37CKraftMG_FD_128875 | JGI IMG/M metagenome (GOLD analysis project Ga0182749, IMG submission 128875) | Enriched Miracle-Growth compost microbial communities from Emeryville, California, USA - eDNA 3rd pass 37_C Kraft MG (version 2) (version 2) ...
AATGACGAGCCAAAGCGCCGCTAGGACGGAAGTTGCCATGGGCGCACCGGCGACGACCGAGAAGAAGGATCTCTATGAAATCGGTGAGATTCCGCCGCTCGGTCACGTTCCGAAGAACATGTACGCCTGGGCCATCCGCAAGGAGCGGCATGGCGATCCGGACACGGCGATGCAAATGGAGGTCCTTCCCACGTGGGAGCTCGACAGCCACGACGTTCTCGTGCTCGTCATGGCCGCCGGTGTTAACTACAACGGCATCTGGGCCTCGCTGGGCAAGCCCATCTCCCCGCTCGACGGCCACAAGAACCCCTATCACATCGCCGGTTCCGATGCTTCGGGCATCGTCTGGGCGGTCGGCTCCAAGGTGAAGCGCTGGAAGGTCGGCGACGAAGTCGTTATCCACTGCAACCAGGACGACGGCGACGACGAGGAGTGTAACGGCGGCGATCCCATGTTCTCGCCGAGCCAGCGCATCTGGGGATACGAGACGCCGGACGGCTCCTTCGCCCAGTTCTGCCGTGTGCAGGATCGCCAGCTGCTCGAGCGCCCGCGCCACCTCACCTGGGAAGAGAGCGCCTGCTATACGCTGGTGCTGGCGACCGCCTACCGCATGCTGTTCGGCCACCGCCCGCACGTTCTGCGCCCCGGCCACAACGTGCTCGTCTGGGGCGCGTCCGGCGGCCTCGGCTCCATGGCGGTGCAGCTCTGCGCCACCTCCGGTGCGAATGCCATCGGCATCGTTTCCGAGGAGGACAAGCGCGATTTCGTCATGCAGCTGGGCGCGCGCGGCGTCATCAACCGCAAGAACTTCGAATGCTGGGGCGAGCTGCCGAAGGTCGGCACGCCCGAATACGACAACTGGTTCAAGAGCGCCCGCAAGTTCGGCGCTGCGATCTGGGAGATCACGGGCAAGGGCAACAACGTCGACTGCGTGTTCGAGCACCCCGGCCAGTCGACGTTCCCCGTCTCGGTCTTCGTCGTGAAGCGCGGCGGCATGGTCGTGATTTGCGCCGGCACCACCGGCTACAACCTGACGATGGACGCCCGCTATCTGTGGATGCACCAGAAGCGCGTGCAGGGCTCGCACTTCGCGAACCTGTTGCAGGCATCGCAGGCGAACAAGCTCGTCATCGAGCGCCGCATCGACCCGTGCATGTCGGAAGTCTTCCCGTGGGACCAGATCCCGAAGGCACACATGCGCATGTTCCGCAACGAGCATAAACCCGGCAACATGGCGGTGCTCGTGTCCGCGCCGACGACCGGTCTGCGCACCTACGAGGACGTGCTAGAGGCGAGCCAGCGGATGCACGGCAAGTAAGCGGCAGAACCGCCGGCTACGCGGCCGATCGCGATAGAGGGGCTGCTGGACCAGATGGTTCGGCAGCCTTTTTCGTACCTGTTTCCGGCATTGCCAGGAGGTAGAGCGCAAATCCCGCCGCCGCGACACCGGCCAGAAATAGAAACGCCGCCGAGTAGCCGGCCGCCACCACGATGAAGCCGGCAACGAGCGTGCTGAGGGCGCCGCCGAGGCCGGCTGCTGCGGCGATCCCTCCGAGTGCGGCGTTGAAATGCCCTTGTCCATGCGTGATGTCCGCGACGACTACGGGAAACAGTGCGCCGAATATCCCCGCCCCCACGCCATCAAGCAGCTGCACGCCGACGATCCAGTAGAGCGAATCCGAAACCGGGTAGAGAAGCCCTCTAATCGCGAGCACCGCGAATGCAGCCAGGAAGATGGGTTTGCGCCCCCACGCATCGCACTTCTGCCCGGTCAGGTAGGCGACCGGCGTCATGATCACCTGGGCCGTGACGATGCAGGCCGCCATGAGCGACGTCGCGAGTGTCGGGTTGAGCACCGCGAGCTTCTGGCCTGCCAGCGGCAGCATGGCCGCATTGGCGAAGTGAAACGTCACCATGGAAAGGGCGAAGATTCGCAGGTTGCGGTCGTCAAGCACAGCCCTCCAGCTTGCCGATGGCCGGGTCTCGGATGCCTCCGAAGGGTTGAGGCCGCGCGCCACGCGGTTGTCGATGGCATCGGCGGGAATGGCGAGCGTGGCGGCGATGGTGCCTATCGCCATTGCCGCCATCAGCCAGAAGACGACGATGGGGCCGAACGAGTAGGCGAGGAGGGCAGCGGCAGCCGCCGCCGTCGCGTTTCCCGCATGGTTGAAAGCCTCGTTTCGCCCCATCCGGCCTGGGAACGCTTTCGGCTTGAAGATGCCGAGCGTGATGGCCGCGATGGCGGGAGGAAACACGGCCGCCGCTATGGCCGACAGTCCTTGGAGCGAGGCGATGGCGAGCCGTCCATCGAAGAATGGGACGAGAAGCGATGTTACGGTGACCAGCAACGCCCCGCTTACGACCACGGCGCGCTTGGCGCTGGTCCAGTCGACGAGCGCACCGGCCGGAGCCTGCGCCACGATTCCCATGACCCCGGCGACCGACATGACGGTCCCGATCGAGGCGGCGTCCCAGTGGTGAACCGACAGCAGAAAGATCGCCAGATATGGCCCCAGGCCGTCGCGAACATCGGCAAGAAAGAAGTTCAGCGCATCGAGTGCTTTGCCGGCCCGGCCTGCATTCCGCTGGAGCATGTAAGTGCCGCCATCGACGCCCGTCCGGGCAAAGAATGCGCGGCAATGGTCAAGGTTCCACCTTGGCAACTTAAGGCGGAGGTGGTGGCCTCCAGCGGGGCTAGCGGCGCGTCGGTGTGCGCGCCGCCACCGCATCGAGCCCCATCGCGCTCATGCGCTTGAACTCGAAGATTCCGCGGTTGAGCTCCGCCCCGAGAATGACGATCGCCGCGGTCATCTGGAAGAAAATCATCGCAACCATCAGCTGCGACAGGCCCGCATAGAAGCGCGTGTAATCGGACAGGTTAAGGTAATACGAATAAAGGCTCGCCACGGTGAGCCACAGCGCCGTCGAAACGAGCACCCCCGGCCATACATCCTTGATGCGGCGCTTTCCGGCGGCGAGCCACAGATGGAAGGCGAAGAGCTGCCCCGAGATGACGGCTGCGGCGGAGAGATAGCGGAACGTTGCACCCATCCACGTCGCGCGCATCAGCGTGAAGGACTGCGTCAGCGCCGGATCGAAGCGCTCGGCGAGCGCGGGCCCCACGACCACGACCCACGTGAGGATGAGCATCGAGGCGGCGGACGCGAGCACGAACACCATGCTCCGCGCCAAGCAATAAAGGTATGGTCGCTTTTCGATGACCCGGTAGGCGCCGTTGAGGGCCGTCCTCAGCGTTTCGATCGCGTTGGTGGCAAAGAACAGCGACAGTCCCGCGCTCACCGTGAGCAGGTCGATACGGGTGCGGCCCATGATGGCCTCGACCTGGGGTGCGAGACCCGCGGCAACGCCGCTCGGGAGAATCTGGAAGAGCTGCTCGATGGCATGGTTGGCGAGATCGCGGCCGCCGAAAATGCCAGCGAGCGCCCCGAGAAAAATGCAGAACGGGAAGAGTGAGACGACGAACGAGAAGGCCACCGCACCGGCCATCGCAAATCCGCTGTGCTCGTAGAGGCGATAGATGGCCTCTAGCAAGGTGCGGTAACGCTGCATTCCTGTTCTCCCCCCGGAGCCGCCGACTTTTCGCGCAACCTAACGGCGCCCACCGGGACGGTCTACGCTGGTATTGCCGCGCCGTTCTGGGGCCCTGTTGCGCCGAAAATCACCACGCGGAGGCCGCAGGACCGGTGCAGCGCGTGGACGGGGAGCGCCGCAATTTCTATGATGGCAGCCCAATCGGGACATACGGTGATGGCGGTGAAGGGTAAGACAAAGGATCGCGATCGCGCTGGGGCGGCATCCGTCCCCGGGGCCCTCTATGATCCAACGCGCCCCGCGCGGCTGGCCGCCGCCACCGATCCGCCGCCCGTGCCCGAACCGGCGGATATCGATCCCGATGGCTTTGGCACGGCGGACGAGGACGGGCTGCGCATGCTTGCGGCGCTCCAGAGCTTAACCAGCCTCGAGCCCGATTACGCCGTCGATCTCGCCGCCGAGGCCTCCGTGACCATCATCGAGGCCGCTCACATCGATGCCGCGCCGGATGATTTCGACCGTCCAGCCCACCCGCAGCGCGCCCTTTCCGCCAACGCTCCGCCGATCCGGCCTTATCCGAGCGGCTTTGACCCCTTTGACGGGACTGCCGCCCCCCTGGATGAAGAGGCGACCGTCGAGATCATCGAGACCCCGTCGGCCATCGAGGAGGCCGCTGCGCCCCCTTCCCGGCTGGTGCCACAACCCGCGTCGCTCTCCGAGCGCATCGCATCGGTGGCCGGGCGGACGGCGGACGGGCGCTTTTTCAAGGCCCTGTCGGGAGGGTGAGGAGAGATTCCGGGCGGGGATGATCGGCGCCTGCGGCACCGATTGCCTTGACGAAAGGCCCCTTTATCCGCAACGCAAACGTCACGTTCTGAAATTAGCGGCGCCGCTCAGGCGTTACCGCTGCAAAATTCCCAGGGAGGTCAAGATGACGACGTCGGTGAAGACGGCCGGGCAGGATTTGCTTGCAGCGGGTCCGCAAGCGCTTCTGGAGCGCGCAGCCCGTGCGGTCGCTTCCGCCGATCGCGTGCTCGAGGCGGCCAAGGCCGGCGTCAAGGGCAAGGTGGCGGAGGCGGGCGGCGTCGACAACATCCAGCACGCCGCGCACGGTCTCGCCTGGCTTGCGACGGCGGTCGAGGGTCTGCGCCAGCTGCAGGACTGGGGCAGCCGTCTTTCCGCCGAGGCTCGGTTCGGCGACTTCGAGCAGTTGATCCTGCTCGTAGGGTTCGCCGAGTACTTGGCGCAGATCTCCGGCGGCATTCCCATGAGCCAGCTTGAGTTCGTACGCCCCGAGCAGCTCGGCGTCGGCCGCGATGTCGTCCGCGCCTACGAGGACGAGGTCGCCGATCTCGTCGCGTCCGGCGCGACCCAGGACGTGAAGAAGAAGCTCGCCGACCTTATCGCCGCCCAGCCGAACGCCGCCAACTTCGGCGATCCCGGCCTCGATGAGACGCACGCGGCGATCCTCGACCAGATGCACACCTTCTCCGAGGCGGAGGTCATCCCCTACGCCCACGAGTGGCATCTCGCCAACGAATACATCCCGCTCGAGGTGATCCAGAAGGTCGCCGAGCTCGGCGTGTTCGGACTGACGCTGCCGGAGGAGTTCGGCGGCCTCGGGCTCGGCAAGGAGAGCATGTGCATCGTCTCCGAGGAGCTGTCGCGCGGCTACATCGGCGTCGGCTCGCTCGGAACGCGTGCGGAGATCGCCGGCGAGTTGATCCTCAACAACGGCACCGACGAGCAGAAGCAGAAGTACCTGCCGAAGATCGCGACGGGTGAGCTGCTTCCCACCGCCGTCTTCACCGAGCCGAACACCGGCTCCGACCTCGCCTCGCTCAAGACGCGCGCAGTGAAGGAAGGCGATACCTACAAGGTGACGGGCCAGAAGACCTGGATCACGCACCCCGTCCGCGCCGACCTGATGACGCTTCTGGTGCGCACCAATCCGAACGACGCCGGCTATCGCGGCCTATCGATGCTGCTCGCGGAAAAGCCGCGCGGCACCGATGAGAATCCGTTTCCCGCCGACGGCATGACGGGCGGTGAGATCGAAGTGCTCGGCTACCGCGGCATGAAGGAGTACGACATCTCCTTCGACGGCTTCGAGGTGCCGGCGACCCAGCTCCTCGGCGGCACCGAGGGCCAGGGCTTCAAACAGCTGATGAACACCTTCGAGGCCGCGCGTATCCAGACGGCGGCCCGCGCGGTGGGCGTCGCCCAGGCGGCGATGGACCTCGGCCTCAAGTACGCGCTGGAGCGCATCCAGTTCGGTAAGCCGATCTACGCCTTCCCGCGCATCTACAATAAGATCGTGATGATGGCCGTGGAGACGATGATCGCCCGCCAGCTCACCTACTTCTCCGCGCGTCAGAAGGATCAGGGCCACCGTTGCGACCTGGAAGCCGGTATGGCGAAGCTGCTCGGCGCCCGCGTCGCTTGGGCGAACGCCGACTGCGCGCTGCAGATTCATGGCGGTAACGGCTTCGCGCTCGAATATCCGATCAGCCGCGTGCTCTGCGACTCGCGCATCCTCAACATCTTCGAGGGTGCCGCCGAAATCCAGGCGCAGGTGATCGCGCGCCGTCTGCTGGAAGACAAGTAAGCCGGAAGCGGGTCTTCCAGACTGCTGCTCTCGACAGCGCGAGAAACGCAAAAACCCGGCACCGAAAGGTGCCGGGTTTTTGCTTGTCCGGCCGGCCGCGCCGCCACGGTGGCCTACAAGCGGGCACGCTTCTTCGCTAATGGCGCGATAGAGAACTGCGCTCATGTTTTATGCTTCGCCTTGATATTTGGGTGTCTCTTTCCGAGCTATAGCCTTGCCGTTCGCATCAGGGCTCAGCCCCGCGAGACTGCCTGCTGACGCTATGCGGCCACCCAGCGAGGCACCCATGGTTCAGTCGATCATCGAGACGCGGCAGCACCAGATGTTTCCGACGCTCTCGCCGGAGGAGATCGGCCGCGTACGCCGGTTCGGCGAGCGGCGTACCTACGCGTCGGGCGACGCATTGGCCCGCGTGGGCGATATAGCCCCCGGCCTGATGATCATCCTTTCCGGCCACGTCGACGTGTTCGAGCGTGACGAGAACCGGGGGCGCGAGCTGATTGTGCGCCATGTCCCCGGCGCGTTCATGGGAGAGCTGGCGCAGCTCGGCGGGCAGCCCTCGCTCGTCGATGCCATCGCGGCCGAGCCCGTCGAGGTCGTCGTCGTCCCGCCCGCGCGGCTGCGCGCGCTGCTCGTCGGCGATGCGGAACTCGGCGAGCGCATCATGCGCGCGCTCATCCTGCGCCGGATGGGACTTCTGGAAACCGGCACGGGCGGGCCGATCATCGTCGGCAGCGCGGATAATGCCGACGTGTTGCGGCTTGAGAATTTCCTGGCCCGCAATGGACACCCCCATCGACGGCTTGATCCACGCACCGATTCCTGTGCCCAGGTGCTGATCGACAAATTCCAGGTTGCACCGGACGAGCTGCCGATCGTCGTCTGTCCCAGCGGGCAGATGCTGCGCAATCCATCGGAGATGGAGCTTGCGCGCTGCGTCGGTCTCATCTCCTCGCTCGATCCCGATCGCATCCGTGACGTGGTGATAGTTGGCGCAGGCCCCGCCGGATTGGCGACAGCGGTCTATGCGGCTTCCGAAGGCCTGTCGGTTCTGGTGCTCGACGGCCGCGCGATCGGCGGTCAGGCGGGCGCGTCGGCGCGCATCGAAAACTATCTTGGCTTTCCTACCGGCGTGTCGGGAATGGCGTTGATGGGCCGCGCCTATAGCCAGGCGTTGAAGTTCGGTGCCGAGATCGCGATCCCCTGTGAAGCGCAGCGTCTCGAAGCGGAAGCCGTCGATCACGGCGGCGCGGTGTCACCGTGCGCTTGGGCGATGGGGAACACGTGCGCGCGCGGGCCGTCGTGCTCGCTTGCGGCGTGCGTTACCGGCGCCTTGCCGTCGATCGGCTCTCCGAATTCGAAGGCAGCAGTGTGCACTATTGGGCCTCGCCGCTGGAGGCCAAGCTTTGCGTGGATCAGGAGGTGGCTCTCGTCGGCGCCGGCAACTCCGCGGGCCAGGCGATAGTCTTTCTGGCCAGCCGCGCCAAGAAGGTATGGATGCTGGTGCGCGGGCCGAACCTCGAAGCAACCATGTCGCGCTACCTCGTTGACCGCATCTCTGGCCTGCCGAATGTCGAGGTCCTGACGAGGACGGAGGTGTCAGGTCTGGAGGGCAAGGACGGCCGCCTCGAGGCCATCACGTGGCGCACCGGGGACAAGGAAGAGCGCCACGACATTCGCCACCTCTTCCTGTTCATCGGCGCTGACCCGAATACCGGCTGGCTGCGCGATACCGCCGTCGCCCTCGACAAGAAGGGCTTTGTGCTCACTGGCCGCGATTTGAATAGCGTGAGCAAGCCTTTGGAAACCAGCCGGCGCGGAATTTTCGCGATTGGCGACGTCCGTTCCGGTTCCATCAAGCGTGTTGCAGCTTCGGTCGGCGAGGGTGCTCAGGTCGTCGCTGCGGTGCACGCCTACCTGGCCGATCTGCCGGCGGCGGCGGCCGCAGCACATGTTTGATGTTCCGATTGTCCGCTTGCAACGCAATTGTCCGGGTGCGATCAACGAAGCCATGAGCAAGAACAGCCCTCACCCCCGCGTCGTTTCGCTGATCGCCAGCTCCACCGAGATCCTGCACGCGCTCGGCGCCGGCGATCTTCAGGTGGCTCGCTCCCACGAATGCGATTGGCCGCCGTCGGTGTTGAACCTTCCTGCCGTGACGCGCCCCAAGTTCGACGTGAAGGGCACGAGCGCTGAAATAGATAAGCGCGTGCGCTCGCTCGTAGAGAACGGATTGTCGGTTTACGAGGTCGACGCCGATGCGCTGCAGAAGCTGAAGCCGGACGTGATCTTGACGCAGGATCAGTGCCAGGTGTGTGCGGTTTCGCTCGCAGACGTGGAGCGCGCCGTGTGTGAGTTCGTGCACAGCCGTCCGCGCATCGTCTCGCTGCATCCCCATACGATGGCCGACATCTACCGCGACATCGGCCTCATCGCCGACGCCATCGGCCGGCCGGAAGCGGGAAAGCAGCTGGTCGCATCCATGCAGGAGCGGCTCGCCGCCGTCGCCAGGAAGGTCGCAAAGCTTCCGCGCAAACGCCTCGCCTTTATCGAATGGGTGGATCCGCCGATGTCCGGCGGCCACTGGATGCCGGAGCTGATCCATACCGCCGGCGGTGACAGCGTGTTTGGCACCACCGGCCAGCCCTCGCCCTGGATCACGTGGAAGGACGTGGCCGCTGCCGACCCCGATGTGATCGTTGTGGCGCCGTGCGGCTATGACATCGAGGTCACGCGGCGCGAGGTAAAGCCGCTCGCGCGCTACGCCGTCTGGCAGCAGCTCCGCGCGGTGCGCAATCACAACGTCTTCCTGGCCGACGGCAATGCGTACTTCAATCGGCCCGGACCCCGGCTCGTCGATAGCTGCGAGATGCTCGCCGAGATCATGCATCCGGAAGCGTGCGACTACGGTCTGCGCGAGAAAGGCTACATCGACTACAAGATGATGCCTGCCGGTGTGATCACCGCCGCGTCATAGATTGTCGTTCATTTGCCTGAGGCGCCGCGACAGCCGCCGCAGGAGATCGAGCGCAAAGCCGGGATTGCGCGCCACGAGATGGTTGAAGGCGTGCTCGTCGATCACTGCGACCTCGGTGTCCACCCGGGCGATAGCGGTCGCCCCGCGCGGCTCGCCGTCGATGAGCGAAAGCTCGCCGAAGGTCTCGCCCGGTCCCGCGATCTCCAGCACGGTGCCCGCGGAGATAATGCCGACCTCGCCGGAGCGCACCGCGTACATGACGTTTCCATCGTCACCCTCGACGAAGATCCGCGCGCCTTCCGCGAAGCGCTGCAGCGGGTAGCCTGCCTCGGCTAAGTCATCGAAATCAAAGGTTTGCACCGCCATCTGCCGGTCCTGCCGAACGTTGCGGGTGACGAGAGACTAGGGTGCTTCCAGAAACGTGGGAACCGGCTTTCCGGTAAGAAGCACGACCAAACAATGGTCTAGAGCCGTTCTGCGTTCCTGCTGGACCGGGAGGGCTCCAGCTCGGGCGCAAGCCGGCGGCAACCCGAACGCACATGGACGACAACCTCCCGCCGGGCTGGCGCGTTATCCCGTTGCGGGCGCGTTACGCTCTGGAAGGCCCGTGCGGCGGCGCATCGCAAGCGGCGCGACAAGAGCCGGATTTTCCGTTATCGGCCTATACAAGCCGACCGGTGTGAAACGGGGGGAAAGCTGATGGCCAATCCGAAAGTGGCGTCCACGTCCATGTGGGGACGCGCAACCGACTATCTGCTTGGACGCAACACGCTTATCGGCGTCGCCTCGATCATGCTGCTGCTGATTTCCGGTTTTGCCACCTGGCACGGCATGCGTGACTTCATCATCGGAGTATCGACCTCGCCCGCGGCGGGCGCGCAAGAGCTGCCGGGCGGCATGTCGTTCTCCAATGACTTCCTCGTCATTATCGTCGTCGTCGCGCTGACCTTCTTGATGTGGCTGATGCTGCGCGAAACGTTTGCGCAGGGGCGTCGCCTCACCGACCGGCTCGTCACGTTTCCGCTCTATGTGTTCCTTGCTATCTGGTCGATCGGATTCGGCTACGGTTTTTGGTGGAGCCTCATCGCGGGCGAGGAAGCAACGCGCACCGGGCTTTCTGGACTTCAGCAGGATGCAGGCGATGCCGCGAGCGCGGTTGCGGCGCGCCTCGATGCGGTGAAGGTGGGGCTCGACGGCGTCGTGACGTGGTCCGAAACGCAGATGGCGCGTGAAGAGACGAGCGGCGGCTCTTGCGGCACATCATCGGGCGCAGGACGCGGACCACTCTACAACGCACGTGTCGGCGTGCGCGATCAGATCACCTCCCTGCGGGACGGCGTGCAGAACTCGTGGATCGCGCCGGTGCAGGCGGACATCGCCTCCCTGCAGCAGAGCGTTGCCCAGCTCCAGGGCGCGACCGTTGCCGAGCGTCAGGCGAGCTTCAATGCCATGGCGACGAATATCCGTTCCCGCGCGCGCGACATCGCAGCCCGTTCCAACGAGCTCGGAAAATCGACTGCAACGGAGATGCGCGCGATTGCAGCGGCGGTCTCGGTTGCGCCGGGACAGCAGGGTTTCTCCTGCTATGATCCGACACTCGCGCAGCGCCTGACCCAGGCGGCCGTGCAAGCCGATCAGCCGGCGCGCCTCGAACTGCGTGAAGCAGCATTCAACGAAGGCCCGGCCGGCGTCGCCAACGCCATCAAGCGGCTGTGGGAGAACATCGGCGATTACATGTCGAGCCTTGCCGGCTTTATCTCCGGTGGCACCGCCGAGGCGACCACCAAGGCCGGTCAGCCGATCACCGGCCGCGATATGATTGCGTTGCTGGCGACGATCGGCATCGATCTCGGCCTGCTGGCGCTGGCGATCCTCAATCCGCCGCCGCGGGAGAGCCGCCGTCCGTCATCGCAGGTGATCCGGCAGATCCGCTCGGCCATGAACACTGCGATCCAGCGTGCGCCCGGCGCGAGCATCGAATGGGTGCGCCGGCACTTCATCTATCACCGTGGCGCCTCGTATCTGGTGATCCCGAATCTCTACAGTTGCGATCCTGAGAACAAGGACGAATGCGCCAAGGCGCTGGCGATGAATCAGCTCGCCGGTGTGCTGGACGATCTCGACCTCGTGCGCTGGCCCCAGCGGGCGCGTTGGTGGAAGCTGCAGAAGGGCGAGCTCGATCAGCTCAAGAAGGAGGAGAGCCTGCCGAGCGACACGGACCTCAGCAAGATTCGCAAGGAGTGGATCAAGCGCAAGGAACAGGACGGGGAAGCGAAGTCCGCGGAGGACGCGGAGTTCGAGAAGGCAGCGTCGATCCGCAATCATGGCCTCTTCTCGAAGGCCGAGCGCGCGCTGACGTTTGCGGGCTGGAGCCCCAAGGCCCGCAGCGATATCGAAATCTTCCCACTGGAAGACATCGAGGGATTGACGCCGATTCTGATGGTGCTCGCCGACGACGGCTCCTTCGAGGCTGAGGAGGAGGCGCGGGCAAAGGCGGCGGCGCAGAAGCGCCCGTGGTTCTCGCTCGGTGGTCCTAAGGAGAAAAGTGCTTGAGGGAGGGAGCGGCGCGGCGCATCCCTGGTACCGGTAAGGACTTGGCGATCGCACCGTGGCAGAAGGGGGGCCCGCTGAGGGACGCGCCCAGCCGTCTCAACAGCAAAAGGCCGTCAGTGCATCAGCACATCAGTGCATTAGCACAAATGGGAAAGCCGCGTTCGCTGCGACGAGCGCGCCCGCCGAGAAGCCGAGCATCAGCGCGGAGAAGAAAGAGGTCGAGTTCGGCGGTGCGCGCGAGAAGGTGATTTCGTTAATCGCGTCGTTCAGCGCACGGCGCAGCTCGGATGCCGTTAAGCTATCGATCGATCGGTTACGCCACGTGACCATGGGAGCGGGGCTCCATACTACTCCATCGTTACGTCACCCCTCAGCAATGAGCGTGCCACTGTTAGATAGGTATCCGGCCGCGCCTCCTCAACGCAGCGCAACGGTCAGAAGTTCGCCCGGTAGAAGTCGTGGCAACCGGCGTCGGACAGCACCGGAAGCGGCCGCACGTCCTTGATGACCTGCTTGTCGACGAGGATTGCCGTGTAATAGCGGGCATGGCTGCCCTCGTCGCGGCCGGGAAAATCGCGGCAATACTGCCAAACCTCGGCCGTCCCGTTCGATCTCACGTAGTCGGGTCCGCCGACGAGTGAAACAAGCTCTGCGGTGTTCATGCCGGGGCGCACCGCCATCCACGCTTCGGGTGGAACGCCCCCGCATCCGCCGAGCCAGAGAGCGGATGCAACTGTTACCCAGAGTGCCATAATGGGACGTGCTAGACGCTTGCCCTCAAGGATAACGCGAGCGAATGCGTCAGCAATCCAGAGCTGACCTGAACCTCTTGAGCGTGGTGCCCGCTGCAACTCGACCATGCGCACCGGCGGCGGGCTGACGTACGTGCGGACAGAAACAGAAGAGGTCTCCCCCGCCGCGAGCGTCCTTTGCCAAAGCAGCGCGTCCGCCCGCTGCAGCGCGGTATCGTGGAGCCGGTTGCGTTCCCGTTCCTCAAGGTCAGGTGATAAGCCCAGCCATGCCAGGATCGCGATGGGTCCCGCGATCATCAACCCGATGACGCAAAGGACCACTGCGAGTTGTCCACCGCCGAGCAGAATGCACGAATGCACAAGCAATACGGCAGCTGCGGCGGCGATGATGAGTGCCGATCCCTTGGGGAGCATCGCGCAGGATCCCGATCGAAAAAAGCCGGGATCTGATTAAACGAGGCAGCCTGCGCCAAGCTTGCGATGCTGAAAAGCTGCCTGCGCAACACGGGAAGTCTGCGCAACAATAGATGCAGCCTCGCATCACTTGGTGCGTCAATGATTTAAAGTGCGAATGATCGCCTTGGTAAGATGTTGTGAATAACTTGAAGAATGACATCCTGATCACCGAATGATTCGGGGGCTGCGATGATCATAATCGTCGATGATCGTGAAGCGTTGGCGGAGGTAGACACGCTTGGATTCAGCCGTGAGGGCATTTCGACCGAAGGCCTTGCGGCATCGGATTTTGAAGATTGGGTGAGAACGACCCCCGAGATGGAACTCGCGGCCGTCGAAGCTTTCGTGCTCGGCGAGTTCGGTGACCGCAGGGCGTTCCCCAAGATCATCAAACAGCGCACGCGCGCACCCGTGCTCGCCCTCAACGGCGACCAGTCTCTACAAGAGACGCTCGATCTCTTTGCGTCCGGTGTCGATGACGTCATCGGCAAGCCGACTCACATCCATGAGATTCTGGCGCGAATTAAGGCCATTAAACGGCGCGCGCTCGTCGAGACGGAAGGCACCGTCAGCGGACAGATTCGCGTGTTCGGCGATGGACGCGATCCGGAAGTGGGCGGCGAGCAACTGCACTTGCCGCGCCGTGAGCGGCGCATCCTCGAATACCTTGTGAGCAACAAGGGCCGCCGCGTTACGAAGACTCAGATCTTCAATTTCGTGTACGGACTGTTCTCCGAGGAGATCGACGAGAACGTCATCGAGAGTCACATCAGCAAATTGCGCAAACGGCTCCGCCATCGCCTCGGCCATGACCCGATCGATAGCCAGCGCTACCTGGGCTACAGGCTCGTCGACCTCTAGGTGAGCCACGTAAAACGCAAGCGCCTATTCAGTTTCGCGCAAGGCCTAGGTGTTCCAATCGCAACGCGATTTTATGAGCGGGAGCAGGGCTGATGGGTCTTTACAGTACGATGAGGACGAGCGCGTCGGGCATGGCTGCACAAGCCAACCGCCTCGGCGCCGTCTCCGACAACATCGCTAACGCGACGACGGTAGGTTACAAGCGTGCGACGATGGAGTTTTCCTCGCTCGTGCTCGACAGCGGCGGAACGGAGTACGTCTCCGGCAGCGTTGAATCGCACACGCGCTACCACATCAGCGAGCAAGGTGCCCGCAGCTTCACGACTTCGGCGAGCGATCTTGCGATCAAGGGCAACGGCTTCTTCATCGTCAGCTCTGAAAACGGCCAGACGTACATGACGCGCGCCGGTTCGTTCGTGCCCAACGGCAAGGGCGAGCTGGTGAATGCCGCGGGCTACAAGCTCATGGGCTACAATGTGATGAACGGCCCGCCGAATATGGTCATCAACGGCACCGCGGGCCTCGAGGTCGTCAGTATCGGTACCCTGGCGCTGCAGGCCAATCCTTCGACCGTCGGTAACTTCAACGTCAAGTTGCCGGAAGGTGCGAGCGTGGTTCCCGCGGCGGACTTGCCTTCCGCCAACACTGCCGGCACGCAATATACGGCCAAGTCTTCGCTGCTTGCCTACGACAACCTCGGCAACCAGATCACGCTCGACGTCTATTCGTCGAACCTTGGCGGCGGCAACTGGGAAATCGCGGTCTTCAATCGTGCCGATGCAGCGCCGGGCGGCGGCTTCCCGTATTCGAGCGGGCCGATGTCCACCCAGACGCTGACGTTCGACACCACGAACGGCAAGTTTGCGTCGGCGAGCCCGACATCGGTAATGGTGCCGATCCCCAACGGTGCAAACCTCGTGCTCGACATGTCGGGAAGCAGCATGCTCGCCGGCGACTATACGCTCATCGACGCGACCGTTGTGAACGGAAACGCGCCGAGCGCCGTCGACCGCGTCGAGATTGCGGAGGATGGCACGCTCTATGCGGTGTTCCAGAGCGGCACGCGCATGGCCGTCTACAAGATCCCCGTCGCGAGCGTCGCGAGCCCGGACAACATGCAGCCCCTCGCTGGCAACGTATTCGTGGCCACAGCGAAATCGGGCGAGATGCAGATCGGCTTTCCGGGCGAGAACAAGTTCGGCACTCTGATATCCGGTGCTCTCGAGCAATCTACGGTCGACCTTGCATCCGAGCTTACGACGATGATCGAAGCCGAACGCAACTACACGGCCAACTCTAAGGTGTTCCAGACCGGTGCCGAGCTCATGGACGTCTTGGTCAATCTTAAGCGCTAAGGCACGCGCGTGCACTCGTCGTGGGAATGAGCAATGTCGCTTTCTAGCAGTCTGAATACAGCCATATCGAGTTTGGCTACGACGGCGGAGCAGACTTCTGTTCTCTCACGTAATGTCGCGCGCGCAAACGATCCGACTGCTTCGCGGAAGATCGCGAACATCACGACGATTCCGGGTGCGGGGGTGCGACTTGCCTCCGTCACCCGGGTCGTCAATGTCGCGCTGTTCAACAACGTGCTCTCATCCACATCGAGCGCAGCGGGGCACGGTGCGATCGTCAATGCTCTGGAGCAGCTCGAGCAGACGACAAACGACCCCGAGCTCGACGCTTCGCCCGCCGCGCTCTTGCAGAAGCTCTCCAACGCGCTTCAGCAGTATTCATCGGCGCCCGATAGCTTGGCGCATGCCCAGGCGGCCGTAAGTGCCGCCCGCGATATCGCGAATGCCCTCAATCGCGGTAGCGACCTCGTTCAGGAGGTGCGCAGCCAGGCCGACGCCGACCTTGGCGGCGCCGTCGAAAATCTCAATACCCTGCTGTCCCGCTTTGAATCGGTGAATACGCAGATCGTCAAAGGGACGAGATCGGGTAGCGACGTTACGGACTATCTCGACCAGCGCGACCAGCTGCTGAAGGAGATCTCCGCGGAAGTCGGTATTCGCACCGTGACGCGGGGCGACAACGACATGGCGATCTACACCGACAGCGGGGTGACGCTGTTCGATGTTGCTGCACGCCAGATCACTTTCCAGCCCACACCCTTCCTGTCCGCCACGTCGAGCGGAAATGCCGTCTACGCCGACGGCGTGCCGATCACCGGCACGGCGACCACCATGCGCATCAGCTCCGGCCGCATCCACGGCCTTGCGAAGGTGCGGGACGATATCGCCGTAACCTACCAGAGCCAGCTCGACGAGATCGCGCGCGGCCTTATCAATGCATTCGCCGAAAGCGACCAGAGCCCGGTTCCGCTGCTGCCGGACGTCGCGGGTCTCTTCACCTGGAACGGCGGGCCGGCCCTCCCCGGCAGCACGCTCACCCCAGGGCTGGCGGGATCGATCAGGATCAGCGCCGCCGTCGACCCGGACCAGGGCGGCGATGCCATGCTCGTGCGCGACGGCGGAATCGGCGGCGCCGCCTACGTATACAACGGCACCGGTGTTGCCGGCTTTACGGACCGGATCGATCAGCTCATCGATAAGATGAGCGCTCCGCAGGCGTTCGACCCGGCAGCCAAGCTTTCATCGTCCGCGTCGCTCGGAAACTACGCCTCCACCTCCGCAGCCTGGCTGGAAGAGGCGCGCCGCTCGGCCGGTGCCGAGGCGGACTATCGCGAGACGCTGCTGATCCGCTCGACGGAATCGCTAAACAAGATTACGGGCGTCAACCTCGATGAGGAGATGACCTTGATGCTCGAGCTCGAGCGCACCTTTCAGGCTTCCAGCAAGTTGATATCGACGATTGATTCGATGCTGGAAAGTCTCCTGGCAGCCGTGAGGTAGTGCTGTGAAGACGACTTTCATCTCCACCAACTCGATCTCCGCATCGACCCGCCAATCGATGGCGCGGGTGCAGCAGCAGCTCGCCGATGCTCTGAAGGAGATGGACACCAGCCGGTATGCGGATGTCGGCAAGACGCTCGGTTACCGCACCGGCCACTCGATTTCGCTCCGTCAGGAGCACGCGCGCCTGACGACGATGATCGAAACCAACGCGATGGTTTCATCGCGGATGGAATCGACGCAATCGACCCTCCAGAATCTCGTCGACACCGCGAAGGACTTCGTGGCGCAGCTCCTCGGCTCGCGCGGCGGTGGGCCCAATGCGCTCAGCGTGCAGACCGAAGCCAAGAGCCGGCTTGAGGGCTTCATCAACACAGTGAACATGGCATTCGGCAGCGGCTATCTTTTCGCCGGCGTCAATTCGGACGTGAAGCCGCTCAGCGACTACACCTCAACGCCGCCCTCCGCGAGCAAGCAGGCCGTCGCGAATGCCTTCTTTGCCGAGTTCGGCTTCACCCAGGACGATCCGGCCGCTGCCAACATCAGCGCCGCCGACATGCAGACGTTTCTCGATACGACCTTTTCCGCCCTGTTCGAGGATCCGGCATGGAGCACCGATTGGTCTTCGGCTTCGTCGCAGAACATGCGCAGCCGCATTTCTTCCAGCGAATTGATCGAAACGTCCACCAACGCCAACGAGTCAGCCTTCCGCAAGCTTGCTAAGGCATACACGATGGTCGCTGACCTCGGTGTGTCAAACCTCAGCCAGCCGACCTACGAGAAGCTCGTCGACCAGGCGCTCCTCGATATCAACACGGCGATCTACGAGTTGGGGACGCTGCAGGCTGGGCTCGGTGGGGCTGAGAAGCGGGTCAGCGACGCCAGCGAGAGAATGACGCTGCAGATCGACATAATCGGCAAGCAGGTAAAGTCGCTTGAAGAGGTAGATCCGAACGAAGCGGCGGCGCGTATAAGCCAATTGTTGACGCAGATGGAAGTCTCGTACGCTCTGACCTCCCGTATCATGGCACTCAGTATTCTGAATTACCTGTGATCCTCATGCAATCAACGCGCAACCATCTCTGAGTCGGGGCGAGACGATGTATCAATTTCCCTATGCTGATGTGCTCGAGAACAGCTCCCAGGTTACGCGCGAGCGGGAACGCCAGGTTTTCGAGCGCTGCCTCGAGCTGCTGAAGGCCGCCGACGAGAAGGGCACGAGCTCCTTCGAAGCCATTGAAGCGCTGTCCTACTGCCGCCGCATGTGGGCGACGCTGCTGGAGGATCTGGCGAGCGCGGACAACGCGCTGCCGAAGGAGCTGCGCGCGCAGATCATTTCTATCGGCCTCTGGGTGGTGCGCGAATCCGAGAACATCCGCCTCGGCGAGGCAACCGACTTCAAGCCCCTGATTGAAGTCACAACGGCGCTCTTCGAAGGCCTGCAATGAAGAAGCTGCAGATCTCGCTGAAGCCAGGAGCGCGAATATACGTCAATGGGGCTGTGCTCAAGGTGGACCGCAAGGTCTCCATCGAGTTCCTCAACGACGTAACGTTCCTGCTTGAGCACCATGTCCTTCAGCCTTCGGACACGTCCACGCCGCTGCGTCAGCTCTACTTCATCGTCCAGACCGTGCTCATCGATCCGGCGAACAGCGATGACGCGCGCGCGGCGTTCTACAACTCGTTCGAAGCGCTGATCCAGCTATTCAAGAATGAGACGATCCTCGAAGGCCTCGCAGACGTTCGCGATGCCTTCGACCGTGGGCGCCCGTTCGACTCCCTGAAAGTTCTGCGTTCACTCTTCGCGATCGAGGACGGTATCCTCAACCCAGCTGCGCGGCCTGAAAAGGCTGACGCTCACCAGGAATGCGAGGTTCGCTGATGCAGGTTCCTTCGACCACGATGACGGGGTTGAGCAACAACACCGAAACCACCGCGAAGACGCAGGCGGCGGGTCCCTCGCTCGATTATTCGGCGTTCCTCCGGCTTCTCATCGCGCAGATGAAGAACCAGGACCCGACCGCACCTGCCGATCCGGCCCAGTGGATGGGGCAGATCGCATCCTTCTCCAACGTCGAGCAGGCGATCCAGACGAACGCCAAGCTCGATGCCTTGATGACGTCGATGGCACTGTCGCAAGGCGACAGCTTGATCGGCCGCACCCTGACGACGATGGAAGGCGACGTCACCGGCACGATTACGTCGGTGCGCATCTACTCCGACGCGACGGTGGCCGTCCTCGATAGCGGCGCGGAAGTGATCCTCGGCGCCGGCGTGATCATCGCCTGATGAATCAGGCAGACGCATTGGATCTGGTCCAGGCCGCAATCTGGACCATCATCGTCGCTTCGAGCCCGGCCGTCGTCGTTGCGATGGCTGTCGGCATTGTCATCGCGCTCCTGCAGGCGCTGACCCAGGTGCAGGAAATTACCCTCACCTTCATCCCGAAGATCGTCGCCACGCTGCTGGTGACTTCGCTGATGGCGCCCTTCATCGGCACGGTGATCTACGCCTTCGCCGAACAGATTTACGGCCGCATACAACACGGCTTTTAAGCGCTTCCGCGCAACGAAGGCATTTTCGCGCAAGCTTCGGCATCTATTTCTGCCTCGGTTAAGCCGAGGAGAATCATGGCCGAATCCACCATCGTTGGCGCGGTGAGCCCCGTTAAGCGGGCCGGAAACCAGGATATCAGCCTGGCGGTCGGCATCGTCTTCATTCTGGCGGTGCTGTTCCTGCCGCTGCCGGCGCCGGTGATCGACGTCGGTCTGGCGTTTTCGATCGCACTCGCCGTGCTGGTGCTCATGGTGGCGCTATGGATCCAACGCCCCCTAGACTTCTCCGCTTTCCCGACCGTCCTTCTGATCGCGACCATACTGCGATTGGCGCTCAACATCGCCACGACGCGCCTCATCCTCTCCCACGGCGCGGAAGGCACCGCGGCGGCCGGGCACGTCATTGCCGGCTTCTCAAGCTTCGTGATGAGCGGCGACTTCATCATCGGCACCATCGTCTTCATCATTCTGATCACCGTGAACTTCATCGTGATCACGAAGGGTGCAACGCGTATCGCCGAGGTTGGCGCGCGCTTCACGCTCGACGCCATTCCCGGCAAGCAGATGGCGATCGATGCCGACCTTTCGGCCGGCCTTATCGACGACAAGGAGGCCATGAAGCGTCGCCGCGAGCTGGAAGAGGAAAGCTCCTTCTTCGGCTCGATGGACGGTGCTTCGAAGTTCGTGCGTGGTGACGCCATCGCCGGCCTCATCATCACCGCCATCAACGTGTTCGGCGGCATCGTCATCGGTGTCACCCGGCACGGCATGTCGTTCTCCGAAGCCGTCGACGTTTTCACGAAGCTTTCGGTCGGCGACGGTCTCGTCACGCAGATCCCGGCGCTCATCATCGCGCTCGCGGCCGGCCTCCTGGTCTCGAAGGGCGGCACGCGCGGCAGCGCTGAAAAGGCGGTATTCGGCCAGCTGGGTGGCCATCCCCGTGCTCTGACGCTCGCCGGCGTCGTCATGTTCGTGCTGGCGTTCTCACCGGGCCTGCCGTTCCTCCCCTTCGCAATCCTCGGCGGAACCATGGGCTTCATCGCCTACGCCATTCCCCGCCGGAACGCGGCCGCGCAGGCGGCGGAGGAAGCCAAGGCGCTCGAGGAGCGCCAGAAGGCCGACGAGGAAGTGCGACAGTCGGTGAAGGAATCGCTGAAGACCGTCGAGCTCGAGCTTTGCCTCGGCAAGCAGATCTCCGGCAGCCTCATGGCGTCGCACAACGAGTTTGCTCAGCGCGTCAGCAAGATGCGTCACAAGTTCGCGCGCCAGTACGGGTTCGTCGTGCCTGAGATCCGTCTGACGGACGACCTTTCGATCTCGCCCAAGAGCTACCAGATCAAGATCCACGGCACCGTCGTCGCGAGCGAGGAGCTGCGTATCGGCGACGTGCTCGTCATCGTGGGTGACGGCAAGGTGCCGGACGTGCCCGGCGATGAAACCCGCGAGCCGGCCTTCGGCATGAAGGCTATGTGGACCTCGGAGATGTTCTCCGGCACGCTACAGCGCGAAGGCTTCACCGCCGTTGACAACATGTCGGTGCTGTTGACACACCTCGGCGAGGTCATCCGCAACAACCTCGCGCAGCTCCTCTCCTATAAGGATATGCGCGCCCTTCTCGACCGGCTCGAGCCGGAATACCGGCGTCTGCTCGATGAGATCATTCCGTCGCGCATTTCCCATTCGGCGCTGCAGGCGGTGCTGAAGCTGCTCCTTGCCGAGCGCATTTCCATCCGCAACCTGCACCTGATCCTCGAAGCGATAGCCGAGATCGCACCCCACGCGCAGCGCGCCGAGCAGATCGCCGAGCATGTGCGCCTACGCATGGCCCAGCAGATCTGCGGTGAGATGGCGGACGATGGGGTACTGAAGGTGCTGCGCCTTGGCAACCGCTGGGAGCTCGCGTTCCACCAGAGCCTCAAGCGCGATCCGAAGGGCGAAGTGGTCGAGTTCGATATTGACCCCAAGCTCATCGAACAGTTCAGCACGGAGGCGACCGGCGTCATCCGCGGGCTCATGGATCAGCGCCACAAATTCGTTCTCGTCGCCGCGCCCGATGCCCGCCCCTACGTGCGCATGATTACCGAGCGTCTTTTCGCAACCCTTCCGGTGCTTTCGCACCTGGAGATCGCGCGCGGCGTTCAGATCAAATCGCTGGGCACCATCTCGTGACCGACATAGGGCCGCAGGCTGTCCTTGCGACCTTTCTCATTTTCTGCCGCATCGGCGCGTGCCTGATGATGATGCCGGGCTTCGGCACGCCGCGTGTCCCAACGCGCGTGCGCCTGTTTCTCGTCCTGACGGTGACGCTGGCCCTCGCTCCGCTGCTCGTGCCCACGGTTCAGGCCGCAACACCGAATGATTCGCCGGTCGCGGTGTTCGGTCTCATCGCCTCGGAATCCCTCATCGGCGCGATCATCGGGCTTATGGGACGGATGTTCTTCCTGGCGCTGCAGTTCGGCGGTACATCGATCGCGATGCTCATCGGTCTTTCCGGCACGCCGGATGCGCACATCGAGGAAGACGAGCCGACGTCGGGCGTGACGAGCCTCCTCACCTTCACGGCGACCGTGCTCATATTCCTGACCGACCTCCACTGGGAGATGCTCCGCGCCCTCGTCGATTCCTACGCCACCGTGCCGGTGTCGAAACAACTCGCGGCCAACTTCGGCCTGATCCGGATCGTCGATGCCCTGACCGACGGCTTCCTCTTGGCTCTGCGCATCAGCGCGCCGTTCATCGTCTACTCGCTGATGATCAACCTGATGTTCGGCATCCTTGGAAAGCTGACCCCGCAGATTCCCGTCTACTTCATATCGATCCCGTTCGTCCTCGCGGGCGGCGGGCTCATTCTTTACTTCACCTCCACCGAGATTCTGCAAATCTTCATCGGCGGTTTCTCCGAATGGCTTGCGAGACTTTGAGCGATGATCAAAGCGCGGCTTGAAAAGGCTAAGCGTCTGCTCGACCTCAGCCGCGATCTGCAGCGGCTGGAGGAGGAGAGGCTCGCGCGCCTGCGCAACCGCCAGGCGGAGATCGCTGCGCAACAGGAAGAGCTCGTCGGCTCGCTCAATAGCGACGCCAGCCTGCAGGGCCTTCTCATGCCGGTGATCGTGCGCCGCCTGAAGGGACTGGGCGACGAGGCAACGCTCGTTGAGCAGGATATCGAGCGGCGCACCAGCGCGCTCCGGGGTCTCGCCACGCGCACGAAGTACGCCGAGCGTCTTTCCCGCAATTACCAGCAGCAGCACACGCGCATCGAAGGCGAAAAAGAGCTCCTCGACGTAATAGAACGTATACTGCTCACCGACGGCGCAAGGCTCCCATAAGCTTATTGCGGCACCCTTCGGGAAGCTAAATCCTGCTTTCAGAGGTTAAGTCACAGGGTATGACCGGCTCCGACCTCATTCTCGGCGTCGCCAGCGCCGCCAACGCCACGAAGCACCGCGAAGCCGTCGCACGGCTGGAGCGTCTGAGCGGTCAGACGGCCCGCGCCGTGGATACGGCCGCTGCGGCGACGGAGACAGCTTCTTCGTGGAGCACCGCGGTGAAATCCGCCGCCGCCAACAGGCCGCGCGCAACCGCGCCCATTGCACCGCCGACGCCGAACGAGGGCACCAAGCCAGACGAGGTTTACGTCCAGTTCGAGGCGGTGCTGCTGCAGAGCATGGTCGAGAACATGATGCCAAAGGACAGCGAAGCGATGTTCGGGAGTGGTACGGCGGGCAGTATTTGGAAGTCGATGTTGGCAGAGAAAATTTCCGCAGAGATTGCGCGCGCGGGCACGGTAGGCTTGGCAAAGCAGATCGCATCGGCGCAGGCCGCCATTTCCGGCGCCAAGGCTCCCGCTGAGCTGAAGTCGGGTGACGCATGATGGGAACGATGGATCGCGACCGGGCCGCGCGCAGCCTGATCGAAAGAACCATGCAGCGCGTCGAGAAGCTGGTCGATTTCGAGACCGAAGCCTTGCGCACGCGCGCAGCGATTGATCTCAGGCAGACGAACAACAGCAAGAGCCAGGCGCTGCTCGAGCTTGGAATGGCCGCTCGCGTCCTTGAGGGTACGGAACTCGAGCCCGATCTCGTGGACCGGCTCAGGGCGCTGCGTGGAAAGCTCGAAGAGAACCGCCTCTTGCTGAGCCGTCATCTCGAAGCGGTGCGCGAGGTTGCCGGCGTCATCGCCGAGACGATCAAAGATAGCGAATGGGACGGCACATATTCCGAGTGTGATGCTGCCAGCGGCATCGGTCGATGATCCGCCTTGTCGTCACCGGTGTGTGGATCTGCCTTGTGACGGTGCTTTCGACCTATGCCGCCACGGTGTGGCACGGGCAGAAGACCGAGGAGCCGGGCGTCGAGAAGCTCTTTGGCGGGTTGCAGTCGATGCAAACCGGCATGATCAGCGTGCCGGTCATCTCCGCCGGAGCGGTCGACGGCTACGTGCTCGCGCAGTTCACCTTTACGATGAGCTCCGATGTCGTCAGCCGCATGTCGGTGAAGCCCGATGTCTTCCTGCTCGATTCGGCGTTTCGGACGATTTACGCGGCCGACCCGTCCACGCTGCGCGGGTCGAAGAAGCAGGACTTTTCCGTCCTCACCACCGCAATCAAGGAGCGCGTGAACGAGCGCTTCGGCGGCCCCTTCGTCGAGGATGTGCTGATCGAGAAGTTCAGCTTCGTTCCCAAGGAGGAGACGCGCAGCGGCGCCAATCTGGCCAAGATCGGCGCGGGCGAGAAACGCCCATAGGCGCAGCGATAGACCTACAGCACTACGAGAACAACGCATATTGAGCGTGCAACGCGCGCGGTGTGCCGAGCGATGCGCGAGCGGTGCTCAGCTCTGGAGCGCGCGCGCCATTTCTTGAAACGGATCGATGCTCGCCGGATCGCGCGGACTTTGCTTCATCGCATCGAACAGCTTCGGCACGATCTCTATCGCCTTGTCGAGTTCGCCGTCCGAGCCCTGGCGATAACCGCCCATGAGGCGCAGGTCGCGCGTATCCTCGAAGCGGGAAATGAGCGCACGAAGCTTGGAGACGAGATTGGCCTGTTCCGGCGTCCAGGCGTGCTGCGAAAGGCGCGATATCGACGCCAGCACGTTCACGGCCGGGTAGCGTGCCTGGTCGGCTATGGAACGGTCCAGCACGATGTGACCGTCGAGCGTGCCGCGAATGCTGTCGGCGATGGGATCGTTGTGGTCATCGCCATCGACGAGAACAGAATAGATGCCCGTGATGGAGCCCGCGCCTTCTTCGCCCGGGCCCGCCCGCTCCAGAAGGTTCGGCAGGTTGCTGAAAACGCTCGGCGTGTAGCCGCGCGCAACCGGCGGTTCGCCCGCGGCCAATGCAACCTCACGGGCCGCATGGGCAAAGCGGGTGATGGAATCGACGATGAGAAGCACCTTGTCGCCGCGGTCGCGGAAGTATTCCGCGATGCAGGTCGCTGTTTTAGGCGCGAGGCGCCGCATCATGGGGCTTTCATCGCCGGTGGAGACGACGGCGATCACGCGTTCCCGGTTGTCCGCGAGAGCATCCTCGAGAAATTCGCGCACCTCGCGGCCGCGCTCGCCCACGAGTGCGATGACGACGGTATCGAACCCCCGGGCCCGCGAAAGCATGGCCAGCAGCGTGGACTTGCCCACGCCCGACCCGGCGAAGATGCCGATCCTCTGGCCGAGACAGAGCGGCGTGAAAAGATCGATCACGCGCACACCGGTTTTGACCGGCTCGGTGATCCGCTGGCGGCGCAGAGGAGCCGGTGCGGCGCAATCCGGAAAAACGGGCCGGTCGCCGTGCGCCAGGGATTCGACGTCGCTCAGAGGCTCGCCGAGCGCGTTGAAGATGTGCCCCTTCCACGAGGGATCGGGACTGAGCGTCGCCGCGCCCGCTTTCCATGCGCGCGCGCCAAGGCCGGCCGCGAGCGGCTCGTCGAAGGTCTTGACGGTGACCCGTTCCTCATCGAGGCGGATCACTTCGCCGAGCTGCACTTTCCCTGCCGAGGCAAGGCTGACGCGATCGCCAAGCTTCACGAAGGCGGAGAGACCCGAAATGCAGCAGAACGCCGGCGTCACCTGCGTAACGGTGCCGCCGACCTGGATGAGCGGCTGCGTCGCCGCGGCGGCAGAGACGCGGTCGGCAAGCAGGTCGAGCCCGGTGCGGGGAAGCGTATCGGTCGTCACGGTGAGGATCAGGATGACGGCGCGAGGGCCTTGATGGCCTCGCGCAACGAGCCTTCGGACTGCTCAATGGAGGTCGAAACGGCGTCGAAGTTCCGCGAAGCCAGGATGAGCTGCGACATCTCCCACATCGGGTTGACGTTGGAGCCTTCGATGTGGCCCTGCAGGACACCGACGCGGTTGAAGTCGAGCGCCGGGGTAGCCGGCATGTCCGGAATGACGCCCGAGTTCTCGAAGCGCGAGAGCTTCGCCTGCGGGTCGATGGTGTAGAGCCCGATGGCGCCGAGCTGCACGTTATTCTGCGTGATCATGCCGTCGCTGGCGATCGTCACCGGGCCGCCGTCCGGATTGATCTGCAGCGGCGCGCCGCCGACGTCGAGGATCGGATAGCCGGCCATCGTATGCAGCTCGCCCTCCGGCGTGATCTGCATGCGCCCGTCGCGCGTGTAAACGATGCCCGAAGATGTCTGGATCGCGAACCAGGCGTCGCCCTGTGCGGCGACATCGAGCGGATTGCCGGTGCGGATCGTCTGCCCCGGATCGCGCTTGATATGCGTATCGCCGGGCGAAGCGAACGCAACCGGTTCGCTGGCATTGTGGCCCATCACCGTCTCGAACTTGATCTCCTCGCGACGGAATCCCGGCGTCGACGTGTTGGCAACGTTGTTGGCGATCGTTTCGAGGCGCCGCTGAAACGCCATCTGCGAGGACAGCGCGACGTAGAGACTTGATTGCATTCCTATGCACCACCCAGTTTCAGGCTTTGCAGGTTTGTCAGAATATCGAGACCGAGGACCGCGCCGAGAGGCTGGAACAAGGTCGAGGCTTGGCTGGTGGCGTTCGACGGGTTGTTGAGCTCCCACGCCGCGGCAAAGCGTGCGATGAACTTGCTGAGCTTCGCCGGGTCCTTCAGGTCGTCGAATTTCATGCGCTTGTTGATCAGCGCCGCCTGCTTGTCGATATCCATCAGCGACATCGACTCCGGCAGCCAGAGGGCGGTCTGCACAACCTTGAGCAGCGCCTTGTCCGCGAGGACGGAATAGGCGCCGGTTATGGTGGAAGCCTTGCGCTCGAAGTAAAGGGCAAGCCGCACGCCTTCATTCTCGCTTCCGGCGTCCTCTTCCACCTGCTGGCGGTAGTAGAGAGCCCGCGTCCTGAGGATATCGGCCCGGTCCTGCGCCACGTCGACCGGCAGGCGCGCGACACTGCCATCGGCGTTGAAGTTGAAGTCGGCGGCAAGAGATTTATAGGCTTCGTTGTTCGATCTGTTGGCGAAGCTGCGCCCATCGAGCGGATCGCTGGTGAGGATGCTGCGCAACGTGCCGTCGGAGACATTGCTGAGGCCGTAGGCCTTGACGACATACGCCTTGAGGCGCTGGTTACTGAGCAGGTCCTCGACCGATGAAACGGTGAGGATCGTCTCGGCGTAGTACTGGCTCTCGGCTCTGCCAAGCTTCTGATCGCTCGCGCGCGTGCCGACCTTGGCGTTGTAAAGCGCGACCGTATTCTTGGCGGCATTCGCCGTCTGCACCTGCGCGACGCCCTGCGGAAAGCCGTCCGCATCGAAGTTGAAGGCCGAAGCCAGTGCGGTGAAACGCGGATCCCGCAGCAAGTTGGCGTAGCTCGTCACGTTCTGCGGATCGCTCAGCAGCACCATCTTGATTTTTGACTTCGAAACTTCACCGGGATCGATGCCGTACGAGGAAAGCACGAACTTATAGAGCTTGCTGTCGTTCAGGAGAGCATCGACGTGTGATACGCCCCAGATGGCATTCTGATAGTATTGGATATCGAGTTTTTCGGTTCGGATCGCATCGCCATCATAATACTTGTTGAAGAGGCCCTTGAGCGCTTCCACCTGATCGGGGTCCAGCGCCGGGACGCCGTCATCGAGCGATCCGTCGGTGTTGAAGTTGAAAGCTGCAGCGACGGCTTTGTAAGCCACGCTCTTGTTGGCAGCGCTGTCGGGATCGGAGAGATCGCTGACGAGGATGTCCCGCATCGTCGTTGCCGATGTCACAATGGGATTGAGCCCAGCGGCCGTGGCCACGAAGTCCCGCAGGAACACGTTGTTGACGAGATCGTCCACATTGGTGACGCCCGCCATGAGCTGGTTGAAATAGTCGGCCTTGAATGCCGCCGCGGCCGGCGACTCGCCCGCGTTGGTCGCCTCGTAGTAGGCGAGCATCGTCTTGCTGGCCTGTTGCGAGGTCTGCGCCGACCCGCCCGGGGCCACCGATCCATCGGCTTCGAATGAGAACGCTGCCGCGAGGTTCTGATATCTCGTGCCGAGGCGATTGGCGGCGCTATCGGGATCGTCGAGATCGCTCGTCAGCACATCGCGGATAGCGGATACGGAGGCGATGCTGGCGTCGATCCCGTGCGCCGTCAGGGCAAACTTGAAAAGGCGCTCGTCCGCGAGCAGCTGGTCCACCGAGGTGATATTTCCGATCCGGTTGCCGTAGTAGGTGGCCTCGGTAGCCGCCGTCTCACCCTTGCGGACGCGCGCCTGCGAATAGAGGCCGATCATGGCATCTTCGCTCGCGGAATCCTGCGCGGTGACCACGCCCGGCTCGATGCCGCCGCCCGGGGTAAAGCGAAATGCCTTCGCGAACTCCACGTAGCGCTTGTCGGCAAGCTTGTTGACGAAGCTCGCGCTGTCCTTGAGGTCGCTCTCGAGGACCTTACGCATGAAGGCCTTCGCGTAGTCCATCTCCTCCAGGCCGAACGCCTTCATCGCGTACTTGAAGAGCCGCGTGTTGGAGATTAAGTCGTCGACCGTCTTCACCTTGGAGATGTTCTCAAGGTAGTAGGATGTATCGCGCGCAACCTGGGCTTGCTTTGCCGTATTGCTGAGCGTGCGCTCGAGATTTGAGGTGACGAGGCGATAGCTGGCAAGGGTGGTGAGCACGGCAGGCCTTCCCGGTCATAGGTGGCGAGGAGGTTGCACGCGTTTGCTTTCCCGAAGCTGGTGCCGCACTCGCCACAGATTCCCCCGGCGGCAGCCAGTTTCACGCAAGGAAGTGATGCTTCAACTCATAAGAGGATAAAATCACTTCGGATTTCCTCACGTGACCATTGTCATCGGCCTCCTGGTTACCCTGGGCTGCATGCTCGGCGGCTTCGTCGCCATGGGCGGCCACGTCGGCGTGATATGGCAACCGTGGGAGTTCGTGATCATCGGTGGGGCGTCGCTCGGCACCTTTATCGTCGCTAACCCTATAAAAACGATCAAGGATACCGGCGCGGGCATTAAGGAGGCATTGACCGGGCAGGCCCCTGGCCGCCAGCAGTACCTCGAAGTCCTCGGCATCCTTTACTTTTTGATGCGGGAGTTGCGCAGCAAGCCCCGCAACGAGGTCGAGGAGCACATCGACAGCCCCGATCAGTCGCCGCTGTTCCAGCGTTTCCCGTCCATTGCCGCCAACCGCGATCTGACGACGTTCATCTGCGATTATTGCCGCCTCATCATCATCGGCAACGCGAGAACGCACGAGATCGAGGCGCTGATGGACGAGGAAATCAACACCGTGCGGACCGACAAGATGAAGCCCTATCACGCCCTCATCAGCGTGGGTGAAGGGCTTCCCGCGCTTGGCATCGTCGCGGCCGTTCTCGGCGTCGTGAAGGCCATGGGCGCGCTCGACGAGTCGCCGGAGGTGCTCGGCCACCTCATCGGCGCTGCGCTTGTCGGCACGTTCGCCGGAATTTTTCTTTCCTACGCCGTCGTGACCCCGGTCGCGAACAAGATCAAAACCCTCCGGGAGAAACAGCTGCGCGGTTATGTGATCGTCAAACAGACGCTGCTCGCCTTCATGAATGGCGCAATGCCGCAGGTTGCGCTCGAGCATGGCCGCAAGACCATCTCGATCTATGAGCGCCCGTCCATCGATGACGTGGAGCAGATTGCGCTCAGCTCCAGCAGCAGCGCCGGCGGAGAGTCGGCGGCCGCCGAGGCCGCCTAACCGATGGCACAGACAACTGCACAGCCGCGCAAGAGCCTCGACGGCCTGTTTGCTGGACCGCAGGATCTTGTCGAGCGTCTGCCGATGCTGCGCACGATCCTGCAGAAGACGGCGCAGTCGTGGATCGAGCGCCTGAGCAGCATCTCCGCGACGGTGCCCGAGGTCGTTCTCGTCGGCGTCGAAAGCGGTCCGCCCGAGACCATGATTGCCTCGACGGCGAACCAGGCCATAGCCTGCGTTCTGGAGGCGCCGAACTGGAATGCGCGCATGATCCTGTGCGCGGAATACGAGTTCGTCTTTACGATCGTCGAGATGCTGCTCGGGGGCGACGGCTCCGAGCCCGCGCCCATGTCGGATCGCCCCCTCACGAGGACCGAGCTGGGCCTGGCCCAGCTCGTGTTCGACCAGTTTGCGCTCTCCCTCGAGCAGGCATTTGCCAAAGTCGCGCCCACGAATTTCGTCGCCGGTCCGGCTGCGGCGCGGGTGAGCTTCGATGTGCTCGGCCGCATGACGATGCCCGTCGTCAGCGCAAAATACCACCTGTTCGCGCTCGGCTTCGGTGGTGGTATCACGCTGATGATGTCGCAATCGGTGCTCAGTCCGATGCGCCACGAGCTTTCGCGCACGGCAGGGCCTGAATCGGTGCGGCCGGACCCGGCGTGGAGCCAGAAGATTCAGAGCGAGGTATCGCGCGCCAACGTCGAGCTTGTCGCCGTGCTCGACGAGCAGGAGCTTTCGCTGGCGGATATCGCACGCTTTGCCGTTGGCCAGGTGCTGCCGCTGGGCGCATCGCCCGATAGTGTGCTGCGCGTCGAAAGCAACGGGCAGCCGCTGCTCAATTGCGAGATCGGAAAGTCCAATGGCGTCTACGCGCTGCGCATTCGCGACTTCGTCGATCAGGAGCGGGAGTTCATGAACGACATCCTTGCCGGCTAGCTCCGGTTCGGCGGACGGAACGCATTGCGAAGGAAATAAGATGTCGAACTTCGATCCACTGAATATGCAGAACGATGGTGCGCCGGGCGCCCTCCCCGACCAGGGATATCCCAATCCGCCCACCGGCGCGCCCACCTACGGACCTGCGTCGACCGTGGCCGGCGCCGCCGGCACCGAGGGCCTCAGCCTCGATACGATCATGCGTATCCCCGTGACGGTGAAGATCGTCCTGGGCTCCGCATCGATGCCGGTCGCCGCGTTGATGAAGCTTGGGCGCGGCGCCCTCATCCCGCTCGACCGCAAGCTCGGGGAGCCCGTCGATGTGATCGTCAACGGCCGGGTCGTAGCGCGCGGCGAGGTTGTGGTCATGGACGATGACCCTTCGCGCCTCGGCATTTCGTTGACCGAGGTCGTCGGGCCCTCCGGCGTCGAAACCCTGCCGTAACGGAGCGTCATGGCCGCCACCTCCTACTCCCGCAGCGGATCCAAGCGGAACGTGCTTTCCGGCCCCGAGAAGGTCGGCATTCTGCTGCTTGCGCTCGGAAAGTCGCGGGCTGCGCAGCTTTTGCGCCGCCTGGAGCCAGAGGAGCTGCGCCTTCTAACCCGTTCGAGTTCGCGCCTGCGTCCCGTCACTTCCGACGAGGTGGAAGCGCTGATCGAGGAATTCGCCGACAACTTCAAGGGTGGCGTCAACTTCGCCGGCACGGCCGACGAGGTCAAAAACCTGCTCACCGATGTGATGAGCGAGGACGAGATCGCGCAGTATATGCGCGACCAGCCGACGGAATCGCAGCCCGTGTGGGACCGGCTCGTCCCGCTGCGCGACAACGTTCTGCAGCCGCTGATCCTGAAGGAGCATCCCCAGACCATCGCGGTGATCCTGTCACGCATCGATTCGAACGTCGGTGCGCGCCTTCTGCGCACCCTCGAGCCGGAGATGCGTCACTCGCTTCTGCGCCGCATGCTTGGCCTCAAGGGCGTCGCCGATTCGGCAATGGCTGCCATCGAGAATGGTCTGCGCGAGGACCTGCTGGCGACCATGCTTGCCGCGCCCAACCCCGAGACGCGCAAGACGATCGCCGGCATCCTCAACAAGCTCGACGGCTCCCAGGCGAACGAAATCCTGAAGAGCATCGCTGCGACGCGCCCCGAGGACGCCAACGAGCTCAAGAGCATGCTCTTCTCGTTCGCCGACATCGCCAACCTCAAGCCCCGCGCCCGCGCGCTCATCATCGAGAAAGTGCCGACCGAGCAGGTGGTGCTGGCATTGAACGGCGCCGATCCTCACCTGCAGGATGCCGTGCTTTCGACGCTGACGGCCCGCGTCCGCCGCATGGTGGAAGCCGAGCTCGAGGCCGCGGCGCCTGCGCGCTCGCGCGACATCGAGGAGGCCCGCCGCGGTATCGTCGCCACCGTTCTCAACCTCATGGCCCGCGGCGAGATCACGCTCGAGGATCGCGTCGGCGAAGGCAACGAGTTCGATTGACGGATTTAGATGGCAGGCAACGACGAGGACAAAGAAAGTAAAACAGAAGAGGCATCCGAAAAGAAGATTCGCGATGCCCTTGAGAAGGGCAACGTTCCCTTTTCGAAAGAGCTGACGGCGTTTGCCTCCCTCACCAGCCTCATCCTCATCACGAGCTTTCTGATCGTCTCCAACGCGATCGAGCTTGCCGCTTCCCTCAAAGGGTTCATGGACGACCCCGGCCGGTGGCCGTTGGAGAACACGGCAGATGTCGTGCAGGTGTTCGGCGTCATCAATCTAGATGCTGCGCGCCTTATCTTGCCGATCGTGCTGCTGCTCGCGTTGGCCGGCGTCGCAAGCTCACTCATCCAGAATACCCCGCGCATCGTCGTCGATCGCATACAACCGAAGCTTTCCCGGGTTTCGATCAAATCCGGCTGGAAGCGTATCTTCGGCCTGCAGGGTTGGATCGAGTTCCTCAAAGGGACGTTTAAGCTGGGCGCGCTCGCCGTTCTGGCGGTGCTCCTCGTCAACGCCGCGCGCTACGAGGTGTTCAACGCGCTGGTCATGTCGCCCTACATGCTGCCGAGCCTCCTTCAGAGCATGTCGGTGCGCCTGTTCGCGTCGGTAGTGGCGGCCCTCATCGTCATGGTGGCGCTCGATGTTCTGTGGACGCGCTTCCACTGGCGGCGCGAGCTCCGCATGACCAAGCAGGAGGTGAAGGACGAGCACAAGCAGTCGGACGGCGACCCCATCGTCAAATCCCGCATGCGCTCGCTGGCGCGCGACCGCGCCCGCAAGCGGATGATCTCGCGAGTGCCCCAGGCGACCGTCGTCATCGCCAACCCCACGCACTATGCCATCGCGCTGCGCTACATCCGCACGGAAAACCACGCCCCCATCGTGGTTGCGAAGGGTCTAGACCTCATTGCACTGAAAATTCGCTCGATCGCCGAGGAACACGGCATTCCAGTGGTCGAAGACAAGCTTCTCGCAAGGTCGCTGTATGACAAAGTTGATGTCGATCAGCTTATTCCCACTGAGTTCTACAGGGCCGTTGCAAACGTGATCCTATACATCATGTCACGCGGGAAACCGATGCAGTCAGGCGGGCCGCACCGATGATGAAGCAACCGAACAAGTTCACCTATGAGCGTGAGCGGGCATTGGGCCACGGCATTCGCGAGCTGGCGTCGGACTTACGCCTCGTCGAGCCGGGCGACTACATCAACTACGTCCGCACCGAGCGATTTGCGAACATCGCGCATCTCGTCTCGTCGTCCGCGGAGCTGTTCTTCAAGCCAGGGACGATCTCGTTCGGCCACTCGGGCGACGTCGCCGTGAGCTGGGGCGAGCCACCGACCGTCGCGCTCGACATGGAGTTCAGCCATCGCTGCGTCAACGTCTACTTCCGGCTGATTCTCGCCGACGAGCGCGCAGGGGTCGAAATCACCTATGTCGCGTTCGAAGGCGCCTCCGAGGAGCCGGACGAAAACACCCGCCGTCTCGTGGAGGCCATCGCCGACGCCCGTCTGATGCCCGTACCCGAGCCGGACGACGCGCTGCTGAGGCTCGACGAACAGTTAACGACAAGCCTCGGACAAGCTTAGCCGGTTACGCCTCGGTGAGGACAAAGGACGGCTACCGGCATGAGCTCCATATATCTTTTCGATGTCGCCTCCCAGCGGAGCAACTGGCTTTCGCTGCGCCAGGAAACCGTCTCCGGCAACATCTCCCATGCCAACACGCCGGGCTACACCGCGCGCGACGTACAACCTTTCGATGAAGTCCTGCAGTCGGTGCGGCCGGAGCTGGCGACCAGCGATCCGGCGCACATGAAGTATGCAAGCGGCCCCGCAGAAACCATCACACGGGATGATGAAACCGCGTGGCATGTCTTCAATTCCGGCAACTCTGTCAGCCTCGAGAAAGAGGTCGTCAAAGCCGGCGAGATCAACAGTGCCTTTGCGTTGAATACCAGCGTGGTGAAAGCGTTCCACCGCATGCTGCTAACCAGCGCGAAGGGCTAAGACGTTGTCCGATCCACTTCAGATTTCCCAGAAGATCTCCGCGGCCGGTCTCGACGCCCAGTCGCACCGCATGCGCATCATCGCCGAGAACATGGCGAATACGCAGTCGACGGCCACGACGCCCGGCGGCGATCCCTATACGCGTAAGACCGTCGTCTTCTCCAACCGGTTCGACGACGTATTGGGGACCAACATCGTCGGCGTCGAGCAGATCGGCAAGGATCCTGCGCCGTTCCGCATCGAGCGCAACCCGACCCACCCGGCAGCGGATGCGAACGGCAACGTCAAGTATCCCAACGTGAACATGCTGATCGAGATGGCCGATATGCGCGAGGCAAATCGCTCATATGAAGCCAACCTTCAGATGATGAAGCAGTCGCGGGCCATGGTGATGATGACCGTCGACCTGCTGAGGAGCTCATAAGCATGCTGGACCAGATTGTTCCTGCGCTTCCCGGCGTCGGTCAAAGCTCGCCCGTCCAAGCTGACGCCACCATCCGCGCGCGCCCCGCGGCCGCTTCCGACGCTTCGAGCGACTTCGGTAGCATGCTGTCCCGGATGACGACCGATGCCATTGACACGCTGAAGAACGCAGAAGCTGTCTCCATTGCCGGCATCAGGGACAAGGCGTCGGTACAGCAGGTGGTCGAATCGGTCATGGCCGCCGAACAGTCGCTGCAAACGGCCGTCGCCGTGCGTGACAAGGTCGTCGCCGCGTATCTCGAAATCAGCCGCATGGCAATCTGAGGAAGTCGATCATGAGAGCGCTTGCCATTGCAGCGACGGGTATGAATGCCCAGCAGTTGAACGTCGAGGTGATCGCGAACAACATCGCGAACATCAACACGACGGCATTCAAGCGCGCCCGCGCGGAATTCACCGATCTTCTCTATCAGTCCGAGCGCCCCGCGGGCGTGCCGAACCGCGGTAACCAGAACCCCATCCCGGAAGGCGCGCGGGTCGGCCTGGGCGTCCGCAACGCAGCCATTCGCAACCTGCACGTTCAAGGCGCTCTGACGAGCACGAGCAACAAGCTCGACGTCGCCATCAACGGCCGCGGCTGGTTCCAGATCGAAGGCGACAATGGCGAGACGTTCTATACGCGCGCCGGCACCTTCAACAAGAACGCCGAGGGCCAGATCGTCACCATCGACGGCAACCTGGTCATGCCGCAGATGACCGTGCCGCAGGACACCACCGAGATCATCATCAACAAGACGGGCGAAGTGTTCGCGCGCATCGGCACGCAGGTCGATCTTCAGTCGCTCGGCCAGATCACGCTCGCGAACTTCGCCAACGACGCCGGCCTCGAGCCCATGGGCGGCAATCTCTACCGCGAAACCACGGCCTCCGGAGCGCCCGTCGTCGGCATACCGGGCGATCCGAGCTTCGGCACCGTCGAGCAGGGCTATCTCGAGTTGTCGAATGTCGACCCGGTGAAAGAAATCACCGAGCTCATCACCGCGCAGCGTTCCTACGAGATGAACTCCAAGGTCATCCAGGCCGTGGATGAAATGTACAGCACCGTTTCGAGAAGGTAGCCATGAACGCCCTTTCGTTCGGATCCCGACTGCTGCACGTCGCCGTCTTCGTTGCGGCGACGTTGTTCGCCGGCGCGCATTCCGCGCAGGCCGATCACGTTCAGTTGCCGGTGCCGCGCGTAACGATCTATCCCGGCCAGGTGATAGATGGGGGCATGCTGGTCGATCGCGCCTTTCGGCTGAACGGCGCGAAATCCGTGACGATGTCGAAGGACGACTTGATCGGCAAGGTGGCGCGGCAGACGCTGCTGCCCGGACGCCCCGTCAACAACGATGCGGTGCGCGCGCCTCACACCATCACGCAAGGTCAGGCGGCGACCGTCGTTTTCCAGAGCGGCGCGCTGACCATCACCGCGACGGCCGTTGCGCTCCAGAATGGCGGCACCGGCGACGTCGTATCCGTACGCAACGTCGACAGCGGCCGGATCATCAAGGGCACGGTTGGGGCCGACGGCGCAGTGCACGTGGGTGACGAATGAAGCGTAGCCTCGGCATCGTCGGACTGCTTTGCGCGTTCCTGCTCGCGATTCCGGGGGCTTCGTACAGCGCCGATGTCGGCCGCCGCTTCGACGGCGATATGGGACCCTCCGGGCTGCCGCAGTTCGGCAGTCCGACCCGCATCAAGAATATCGTATCGGTGCAGGGCGTGCGTCCCAACCAGCTCGTCGGCTACGGTCTCGTGATCGGCCTCAACGGCACCGGCGACAGCCTGCGCAACTCGCCGTTCACCCAGCAGTCGCTGCAGGCGATGCTGGATCGCCTCGGCGTCAACATCCGCAAGCAGAACACCCGTACGCGCAACTCCGCGGCCGTCGTCGTGACGGCCGAGTTGCCCGCGTTCGCACAGACCGGCACGACCATCGACGTGACGGTGTCCTCGCTCGGCGATGCGACGTCTCTGCTCGGCGGCACGCTCGTCATGACGGCGCTCTACGGTGCCGACAATCTCGTCTATGCCGCGGCACAGGGGCCGCTGACGGTTTCCGGCTATCAGATCACCGGCGCCGCGCAGACGATGACCCAGAACGTGCCCACCTCCGGTCGCATTCCCAACGGTGCGCTGGTGGAGCGTGAAGCACCCGGCCAGTTCCTCGAGGTCGATTTCCTCGGTCTTGAGCTGCGCAACCCCGACTTCGCAACGGCAATTCGCATTTCCGATGCGATCAACGCCTATGGAATCGACCGCTTCGGCATGGAGCTCGCGCGCGCCGCGGACCTGCGCAGCGTGGCTGTCCGCCGTCCTCCGGATATGTCGCCGACACGTCTGATGGCCGAGATCGGCGAGCTCATCGTCGAGCCGGACGTACCCGCGCGCGTGGTGGTGGACGAGCGCACGGGTACGATCGTTATCGGTCGCGACGTCACGATCTCTACGGTCGCCGTCAGTCACGGCAATCTGACGGTCACGGTCACCGAGACGCCGCAGGTCTCTCAACCGCTGCCGTTCTCCGAGGGGCAAACCGTCGTCACGCCGGAAACGAACATTGCCAGCTACGAGCAGGGCGGCGCGCTACGCATCATACGCGGCACCAGTCTCAATGTGCTCGTGCGCGGCTTGAATAAGATGGGCCTGAAGCCGCAGGGCATCATTGCGGTGCTGCAGGCCATCAAGACCTCCGGCGCACTCCAGGCTGACTTCGTGGTGCAATGATGGCTGACGCCAGCGGGATGCCTGGCCTTTTCGCAATAACGGGCGCGCTCCTTGCGAGCGTGCTTTTTGCCGTTTGGCCGGCTGCGGCCCAGGAAGGCTGGGAGCCGCTCGTTTCGCGGCCGGCGATCAAGCCTTACGATCCCCCGCCCACCTCGCCGTCGCACGCGCTCGCGAAGGCGGCTCGGTCGATACCGACGGCACGCGTCGCGCCGCGCCCGCCCGTGCCGCAGATGAAGCCTGCGGCAGCGAAAAAAGCTGCACCGGCGATCTCGTCCGTACCGGAGGGCACGCCGATCCCGGTCGACGGCGACGACATCATCACCGGGTCGGTTGATTCGTTCCCCGCGCGCGCTCCACTGGCCATCGAAGATTCGGCCCGCCTCTTTGCGGAAAGCGGCGGTCTCAACGCGAGCCCCATCACCACGGGAGCCGTCGACGGCCCCAACTCCGATCTCGCGAAGAGCTATTGCGTTGCCATCTCGAGCGCGGCCGTCGATGCGCGCATCGCCGTGCAGAAGGCAAAGCTCGCCGAGGTCGAGAAACAGATCAGCCAGCGCATCGCGGCACTGGAAGCCAAGACTGCCGAGTACAAGTCCTGGGTCGACCGCCGCGACGAATTCCTGAAACGCGCCAATAATTCGCTCGTGAAGATCTATACGCAGATGGAGCCGGATGCGGCGGCGCTGCAACTCGTCGAGATGGACGAGGAGACAGCCGCATCCTTGCTGCTGAAGCTCGAACCTCAGAATGCGAGCGCGATCCTGAACGAGATGGTGCCTGATAAGGCCGCACGTCTGGCGGGCACCATTTCCGGCTCTGCGCGCGTCAAGCGTCCCAACACTCCGCCGCCTGCCGCAGCACCTCAGCGTCCCGCCCAGGAAGGCGTGCCGCAGCCCGTGCCGGAGCGAGCCTACCCAGACGGGGGAAGATCATGATTACACGGCTCGCTCTCATCTCGACTATGGCCGTTCTCATGGGCGCGTGCGCGGTGGACGTGCGCGACTTCAACCGCGAGCCGCATATGACGCCAGTGGGCAGCGGCATGGTGCCGAAACGCGTCGCAATGATTACCGAACCCTCGCCGGAGAACGTCTACCGCGGCAATTCCTCGATCTGGCAGGATAGCCGCGCGGATCTTTTCTCGGACATGCGTGCGCGGCGGATCGGCGATACCGTCACGGTGAAGATCTTCATCAAGGACAAGGCGTCGATTGCCAACGATTCCGAGCGCAAGCGCGATGCCTCGAACAACCTCGGATTCGACTACGCCTACGAGTTCAGCTCGAAGGATGCTTCGATCCCCTATAGCGCTGCGCTCGATGTGAACACCAACTCGCGCACGCGCACCAAGAGCGAAGGCGGCATCGAGCGCTCGGAGAAGATCGAGCTGCTCGTTGCGGCCGTCGTCTCGGACGTACTGCCCAACGGCAATCTCGTGATCAGCGGCTCCCAGGAGGTCCGCGTCAACTTCGAGATGCGGGTGCTCAATGTCGCCGGCATCGTCCGGCCCTTGGATATCGCTGCCGACAACACGATCGCCTACGAGAAAATTGCCGAGGCGCGCATTGCCTACGGTGGCCGCGGACGCCTGATGGAAGTGCAGCAGCCGCCCTGGGGGCAGCAGCTCGTAGACAACATCTCTCCGTTCTGAGCGGCGGGCGGCTCCGATGTCGATGGTAGGCACAGATGGAAAGTCGGGTGAACCTGGCCAAGAGGCCCAGGGTCAGCCGTCGATGCTCTACTTCATCGCCATTGTTGCCGTGCTGACGCTTGTCGCCGCCGGTGTGGGCTATTTCAGCGGCAAGGAGCTTTTGTCGACCGCGCAGGAGACGACCGCCAAAGACGAGAGCAACGCCGGCTATCTGGGCGAGCGGTTCCGCATGGAAAGCTCCAAGCTGCGGCCCTTGGCGCCCATCGTCACCAATCTTGCGGGCACCGAGGAGACCTGGATCCGGATCGAGTCCTCGCTCGTGTTCAACGAGGTTCCCGGTGACGTGGACGCTCTCACCGCCCGCATCACCGAGGATATCGTGGCGTTCCTGCGCACCGTCAAAGTGAGCGACATAGAAGGAGCGATCGGATTTCAGCACCTCAGCGAGGATCTGAATGACCGCGTGCGCGCGCGGGGCGACGGCAGTGTGCGCGAGATCATCATTCAGGGGCTGATCGTAGAATGAAACGCATTCTACTGATCGGCGCGCTGTTGCTGCTGGGCACGCTCGGTGCATCCGCCCAGCAGTTGCCGGGCCTCGATCAGTTGCTGCCCCCCGGCGATGCGTCCGCCGCTGGACGCATGGTGCAGCTCGTGCTGCTCATCACCGTGCTGTCGGTCGCGCCGGGCATCCTCATCATGGTGACGTGTTTCACGCGCTTCGTCATCGCGCTATCGTTTCTGCGGGCGGGGATCGGTTTGCAGACCACGCCTGCGAACCTCATCCTTATCAGCCTCGCCCTCTTCATGACCCTCTACGTCATGGCGCCGACGTTCGACCGCGCCTGGGAGAACGGCGTCTCGCCGCTGATCGAGAACAAGATCACGGAAGCGGAGGCCTATGACCGCATTACCGCGCCGTTCCGCACGTTCATGATGGCAAACGTGCGCGATAAGGACCTGAAGCTTTTCAACGACCTGGCGCACGAGTACCTCTGGCCGAAGCAGAACGGGGTGGACGGCGCTCCCACACCCCCTCCGCCTCCAGCGCCGTCACCCGACGGCCAGATCGAGCTGCGCATTCTCATCCCGGCCTTCATGATCTCGGAGTTGCGGCGCGGATTCGAAATCGGCTTCCTGATGGTGCTGCCGTTCCTGGTCATCGACATGATCGTCGCGACGCTCACCATGTCGATGGGCATGATGATGCTCCCCCCGACCGTCATATCGCTGCCCTTCAAGATTCTCTTTTTCGTGCTGATCGACGGCTGGAACCTGCTTGTCGGCGGCCTCATCCGTTCGTATGCGTAAAAGTGACCACCGCGTTAACCAATCCGCAATGTGCTCGCGTTAAGAATCACGGCAGCGTTGCCTATGAGTAAAAAACTCGACGACAGGTTGGGCCATCGGCCCAAAGGCATGATGCCGTACTGTCGTGCCGGCAACGACCCGGTATGTCCCCCATTAACCATTCCGACGATAGGGACAGCCACACATGGCAAGTATTAACACGAACGTCGCCGCCCTGACGGCATTGCGCGCGCTGACGCACACGAACACCTCCCTCGAGCAGACCCAGAACCGCATCTCGACCGGCCTGCGCGTCAACGACGCCTCCGATAACGCCGCCTATTGGGCCATTGCGACCACGATGCGCTCCGACAGCAAGGCGCTGTCCGTTGTGCAGGACTCGCTCGGCCTCGGCGCCGCGACCGTCGACACCGCCTACGCCGGCATCAACTCGGCGATCGGCCTGGTCGACCAGATCAAGCAGAAGCTGCTGAGCGCCCGCGGTGAAGGCGTCGACCGTTCGAAGATCCAGAAGGAAATCACCGAGCTCCAGGGCCAGCTCCGCGGTATCGCCGACGCGGCCGTCGTCCCCGGCGCCGAGAACTGGCTGTCGACCGATTCGAGCGTGCCGGGCTACAACGCGCTGAAGAGCATCGTGTCGTCGTTCACGCGCGTCAACGCTTCGGTCTCCGTCCAGACGATCGGCGTCGATACCACGAACATCAAGCTCTATGATGCGAGTCCCGCCGCGGTTACCGGCACCACCACGGGTACCTTCACCGCGGCTGCCGCCACTTTCGCTGTGTCGGTCGGCGGCAACGCCGTTGGCACCATCACCACGACGGCGGGCTCGACGCTCAACAGCATCGCTGCTGATATCAACGCCCTCGGCGCTGGCATCACCGCGACGGTGAACGGCACGCAGCTCGCCTTCACGAACAACAACGGCGCCGCCGTTACGTTCGCCGCCGGCTTCGCAACGGGTACGGGCCTTACCGCGCCGCCCCTTGGTGCAGCTGGAACCGGCGTCGTCTATGGCAACACCACCGGTACGTTCACTGCCGCCGCCGCCGGTCCCATCAACATCACGGTGGGTGGCGTCAACGTCGGCAGCTTCTCCACCACGACGAGCTCGACGCTTGCCAGCATCGCCTCCGACATCAACGCCCTCGGCATCGAGGGTCTCAGTGTGGCGGTGAAGGGCAACCAGCTCACGTTCGCCAACCGTACCGGCGGAGCAGTCGCCTTCAGCGGCGCCTTCTCTGGCTTGACGGGGCCGAACATGGCCGCCCCGGCCGCGACCAATAGAGGTGTTCTCGATAGCTCCATCATCGACACCTTCAACGGCACCAACTGGGTGAGCTACAGCGTCACCGATCTCGACATCTCGGCTCTGACCAACAGCACCGTGGACCTCAAGACCCTTGAGGCCCTGATCGGCGGTGTCGACGCGCAGCTCGGCAAGCTGACCGACGCGGCAACGAACCTCGGTTCGGTCAAGTCGCGCATCGACCTGCAGAAGGACTTCGCGAAGAACCTCATGGACACCCTGGACACGGGCATCGGCCAGCTCGTCGACGCGGACATGAACGAGGAATCGACGCGGTTGCAGGCGCTGCAGGTGAAGCAGCAGCTCGGCATCCAGGCGCTCAGCATCGCCAACGCTTCGAGCCAGAGCATCCTGCGTCTCTTCCAGTAAGAGAGCGCGCAAGACTGAAAGATCGGGTCAGGCTCTTAGGAGAGCCTGGCCCTTTCTATTCCCTTATCCGTTGCCATCGCTGACGTTCGTCGGAGGGTGGAAGCCAGGGACGATTTCTCTTAACCCAGTTCTTCGGGCAGTGAGCAGCGGTGAAGCCTATTAATCCCGCCGCAAGCATTGTTCTTTAAAGCCTAAAGCACGACAGGTTGGGCCTCCCGGCTCAAGGGCATGAAGCCGAACTGTTGTGCCGGAAATGATCCGGTATGTCCCCCCAGTTTGTACGTTTAGTCAGTAACTCAGGGACAAACCTCTATGGCGAGTATCAATACCAACGTCGCCGCGCTGACGGCGCTGCGCGCACTCACGGCCACCAACACCGCTCTTGAAAAGACCCAGAACCGCATCTCGACCGGCCTGCGCGTCAACGACGCCTCCGACAACGCCGCCTACTGGTCGATCGCCACCACGATGCGCTCCGACAGCAAGGCGCTGTCCGTTGTGCAGGACTCGCTCGGCCTCGGTGCCGCGACCGTCGATACCGCCTACGCCGGCATCAACTCGGCCATCGGCATCGTCGATCAGATCAAGCAGAAGCTGCTGAGCGCCCGCGGTGAAGGCGTCGACCGTTCGAAGATCCAGAAGGAAATTACCGAGCTCCAGGGCCAGCTCCGCGGTATTGCCGACGCGGCCGTCGTCCCCGGTGCCGAGAACTGGCTGTCGACCGATTCGAGTGCAGCCGGTTACAACGCGCTGAAGAGCATCGTGTCGTCGTTCACCCGCGTCAACGGCACCGTGTCCGTTCAGACGATCGGCGTCGATACGTCGAACATCAAGCTCTATGACGGCAACTCCACGCCCGTAACCGGCACCACCACGGGTACGTTCGCCGCAGCTGCCGGTAACTTCACCCTGTCCGTCGGCGGCAACGCCGTTGGCACGGTGACCACGACGACGGGCTCGACGCTCAACAGCATCGCTGCTGATATCAACGCCCTCGGCGCTGGCATCACTGCGACGGTGAGCGGCGGTCAGCTCGCCTTCACGAACAACAACGGCGCGGCTGTAACGGTCAACGCTGGCTTCGCAACGGCCACCGGCCTTACGGCTCCGACCCTCGGTGCCGCGAACACCGGCGTCGTTTATGGCAACACCACCGGTACGTTCTCCGCCGCCGCCGCCGGTCCCATCAACATCACGGTGGGTGGCGTCAACGTCGGCAACTTCTCCACCACGTCGAACTCGACCCTTGCCAGCATCGCTGCTGACATCAACGCCCTCGGCATCGAGGGACTGACTGCAGCGGTGAACGGTTCGCAGCTCACGTTTGCCAACCGTACGGGCGGAGAAGTCGGCTTCAGCGGCGCTTTCTCTGGCTTGACCGGCCCGACGATGGCCGCTCCCGCTCCCGCAGCCAAAGGCACGCTCGATAAGGCCATTATCGACACCTTCAGCGGCGGCCGCTGGACGAGCAGCAGTGTGACCGACCTCGACATCTCGGCTCTGACCAACAGCGCGACCGATGCGGCGACCCTCGAGACCATGATCGCGGGTGTCGACGCTCAGCTCGGCAAGCTGACGGACGCGGCCACGAACCTCGGTTCGGTCAAGTCGCGCATCGAGCTGCAGAAAGACTTCGCGAAGAGCCTCATGGACACCCTGGAGGCGGGGATCGGCCAGCTCGTCGACACGGACATGAACGAGGAATCGACGCGGTTGCAGGCGCTGCAGGTGAAGCAGCAACTCGGCATCCAGGCGCTCAGCATCGCCAACAGCTCGAGCCAGAGCATCCTCAGCCTGTTCCGGTAAGGCAACAAACGACAATAATTGGAAAAGCCAAGCCCTTTCCTAGGGCTTGGCTCTTCTAGCGCAATTTTCGCGCAAGGTTCCCAACGAAAGATCGCGCCGGCAATCCATAGGCCGGGGATCGAACTGTTGGGGAGCGTGATGGTCTGGAGCGAACAGCTCAAGCAATTGTGGACCAACCTGTTGGCCCTCGGGCCGCGACGTCTCGCGGTGCTCGGGCTCGTGGGTTTCACGGTGTTCCTCGCCGTCGGCCTCGGCAGCTACTATTTGAGCCGCCCCGAGTACGAAACGCTCTACGCCGGACTGGAATCGCAAGACGCTGCGCGCATCGGCGCGGCGCTGCACGAATCCGGCATCTCCTTCGACGTCAATCCCGAAGGAACCGCTGTCCTTGTGCACCCGGGGCAGGCATCCCGCGCGCGTATGCTGCTGGCGGAAAAGGGCCTGCCCAGTAGCGCCAGCGCCGGCTATGAGCTCTTCGACAAGATGGGCGCCATCGGCCTCACCTCCTTCATGCAGGAGATCACGCGCGTCCGCGCCCTCGAAGGCGAGATCGGCCGCACCGTTCAGGGCATGAAGGGTGTGCGCGCGGCCCGCGTGCATATCGTCATGGCGGATACGGGATCCTTCCGCCGCAGTACGCAGCAGCCGTCGGCCTCCGTGGTCATCCGCACCGATTCATCGTCTGATTTTTCCTCAGCGCAGGCGATCCGTCATCTCGTCGCCGCGGCCGTGCCGGGCCTCACCGTCGACAAGGTACGCGTGCTCAGCACCGATGGAACGGTGCTCGCTTCGGGAGACGGTTCGTTCAACACCGCACCCACCAAGATGCTGGAGCTGGAGCGCACAGTCGCAACCGAGCTGAAGCAGAATGTGAGCGAGACGCTGGCGCCCTACATCGGTATCGACAACTTCCAGCTCAGCGTCGCGGCCCGCCTCAACATCGACAAGCGCCAGATCAACGAGACCGCCTTCGATCCGGAATCACGCTTCGAGCGTTCGCGCCGCACCATCAAGGAGCGATCGAACTCGCGTGATGCGGGTAATACCCAGCCCGTCGGCGTCGACCAGAACCTTCCCGCCGAGCAGACGCAGGGCACCGGAGGCGACAATTCCTCCTCCCGTTCCAGCGATCGCAAAGAGGAGCTGAAGAACTTCGAGGCGAACTCCAAAACGATTTCCACCATCAGCGATGGCTATCGCATCGACGCGCTCACGGTTGCGGTGGTCGTAAACCGCAAGCGGCTCGAGGCGCTGCTGGGTCAGGGCGTCACGCAGGAAGCGATCGATGCCAAGCTGAAGGAAGTGGAGAACCTCGTTGCTTCCGCGACCGGCGCCGACATGAAGCGCGGCGACCGTATCACCGTCGCCGCGGTCGAGTTCATGCCGCGCTCCGATATGCTCGAGGCGCTGCCGGATGCCGGCATCACCGCTTACCTCTACGACCAGATGGGCACGCTGGTGAAGGCGCTGGCGGTGCTCGGCGCGGCTGTCATCCTCGCCTGGTTCGGCTTGCGCCCCGCCACGCGCATGCTGCTGGAGTTCCAGCCGACGCCCGCGATGGCCGTCACCGCGGACGCCGGCGAGCTGCCGTTCGAGCCGCAGATCGCACCTGCATTTGCGGTTGAATCGCCGTTCGCCACCGCGGAGATGGATGATGCTGCGCCCGATCTCATAAGCGACCTTACGAGCCAGATAAACCGCACGCCGCAGAAGCGGCTCGAGCAGATGGTCGACTTCGATGAGGATCAGGCCATCGCCATCATGAAGCAGTGGCTACGCGGAGGACAGCAGGCGTGAGCGGGGTGCCGATCGCCAACTTCCTGGTCGATTTTGGCAACAAGGATCTTTCCCTGGAGCTCGCTCCCGCTACGCTCAGTCCCGTGCTTCCGATCGTCGAGGAAGTGAACTGGGCCGAGCGCCTTGAAGAAGCGCGAGCGCGCGGTTTCGAGGAAGGCCGTCAGGCTGCGGAAGTCGAAGTCGAGAAGCGCCTGTCGGAGCAGAAGGCAGAGGCCGAGCAGGATATCGCTGCGGCACGCGCCGCCTGGTGCGCGGAAGCGGGGCCGCAGCTCGCCGATCAGTTCAGCACCGCCGTTCGCGAGATGGAGGATCGTGTCACCGACGCGCTCGAGCGCGTTTTGAGACCATTTCTCGTGAGCGCGGTGCGCAAGCACGCGATCAGTGAGCTGCGCACCACCCTGGAAGAGCTGGTCGGCAAGAATCCCGGCATCGCCCTGGAGATTTCCGGGCCCGAGGATTTGCTGGAAGCTGTGCGCGAGAGCCTTCCTGCGTCGCTGAACGATGTCGGCTACGCCGCCAACGACGCGCGCGAAATCCAGGTGAAGGCCGGAACGGCCCTGATCGAAACGCGCATCGCCAACTGGCTCGATAGCATCGCGGGGCAGATCAGATGAGTACCCCCCCGCCCGAAGGCGAGGAGGACACTCGCCAGCACGAGCTCGTCATCATCCGCCGCCGTGGCCATGACGATGACGCGCCCCATAAGGGCGGCGTCTGGAAGATCGCGCATGCCGACTTCATGACCGCGCTGATGGCGTTCTTCCTCGTCATGTGGCTCATCAACGCCACGGACGAAAAGACGATTTCGGGGGTCGCGAACTACTTCAATCCCATGCGGATGAGCGACTCGACGACGCGGCCGAAAGGTGTCTTCACCATGGACGCCGGCAGCTCGACGGATGCCAGCGAAGGCACCGCTTCGGAATCCAACGATCCCGGCAAGGAAGGACGGCCGCGGGGCAAGGGAAAAGCGAAAGGCGGCGAGGCAGCGCTCTTTGACGATCCCATGGCGGCGCTCGATGGATTAGCCGCAGAGGCACCGCACGAGAACGCGGCCAACGCCGCGGCAAAGGGCGATCCCGAAGGCCACAAGGTCGATGAGTTGTTCCGCGATCCCTTCGATCCGGACTCGCGCTATGCGCCGACGAAAGAGGAAGAAGCCGAGCGCAAGGCAGCGGCCGACTCGGCTGCCGCCGGCGGTGGCGGTGGCGGTGCGGGCGAGGGCCCTGCCGGCCCGCACGTAGCCGCGGGCGCCGGCGTGCCGGCCGACCTCGTCCAGCTCATCGAGAAGTTGATGGAGGAGACGGGCTTCCCGGCCATGCCCGCGGTCGAGATCAAGACGAGCGAGGAAGGCATCCTCATCAGCCTCAGCGATCAGCAGGATTTCGAGATGTTCGGTGTCGCCTCCGCGCGTCCGAAACCGGAGCTGGTGGTGCTGATGGAGAAGCTCGGCAACGTACTGCTGGAGCGCAACGAACCGATCGTCATCCGCGGTCATACCGACAGCCGCAAGTTCAAGGCCGGCGGATCCGACAACTGGCGCCTTTCCAGCTCGCGCGCACAAATGGCCTACTACATGCTGATGCGCGCCGGCGTGCCCGACGAGCGCATCGACCGTATCGAAGGCCACGCCGACCGCGAGCTGAAGAACGCAGATGATCCGCTCGCCGGCGAGAACCGGCGCATCGAGATTCTGCTGCAGAGGGATAAACCCTGATGCAGCGCTCGGCTTTCAGCGTCATCGCCGTGTTGGGGCTTGGAGCGGCCTTCGCCAACGCCGACGACGCGGCCACCAAGAAACCGTACGAGCTCGTGCGCGAGCTCCAGGTCTTCCAGGATCAGGCGGCACTGAAGCGAACAGGCGAGCGCGCCGAGCAGCGCGAGCGCATTGCCAAGGTCGCGGAGGCGCTGAGCAAGTTCGACGCCAGCGTGTGGGTCGAGGAACGCAACCTGCGCGCGGCGGTGATCTACGTGTTGAGCGGCGGCGATCCGCGTGCGCTACGCAGCCTCGTCGATTCCAAGGAGGATCTCGGCGACAACGACAGGCTGGTGAAGGGCGCCCTGGCGTACAGCGAGCGGCGCGACGCCGAAGCGGCTGAGCTGCTCTCGGGCGTCGATGTCGAATCGCTCGACCGCAGCGTCGGTGGCCATGTCGCGCTGGTGCGGGCGTCCCTCGCCGCCGAAAGCGACCAGCGCAAGGCGTTTGCGCTGTTGGACAGGGCGCGTGTCATCGCGCCGGGCACTCTTGTCGAAGAGGCGGCGCTGCGCCGCCAAGCCATCCTCGCCGCCAAGATGGGCGACCTCGATACCTTCGAGCGGCTGTCTTCGCAGTATTTCCGCCGCTTCGGCGCCTCGCTGTTCGCCGGCAGCTTCGAGCAGCAGTTCGCCCAGGAAGTCGTGTCGAAGGCCTATCCGGCACAGGAAAAGCGGATGGCCAAGCTCGAAGAGATCATCCGCAGCCTCGAGCCGGAGGTGCGCATCAACACCTGCCTCGCGTTGGCCGAGCAAGGCATATCGAGGGCGAATGTCGAGGTCGTGCGTTTCGCCGCGCGCCTCGCAGGCATCGATGCGCAGTCCAGTCCGCTGGATGCCACGCGCATGCGCCTGTTCGAGGCCGCGGCGTTGCTGGTAACGGATGCGTACGAGGAAGGCTCGCGCGCGCTCTGGACCATAGACCGGGCGAAGCTGGGGGTGCGCGAAGAGGCGCTGCTCAATGCGGCCTTTGCGGTCTCGCGCGAGATCGCGCGGCCGCCATCCATGGCGACGTGGGCCAGGCAGAAGCCGGGCACGCCGGAAGCCTCCGCTACGGAAAACGCCGACGCGGCAGCCGATAAGGCAAATGAGATTACAGAATCCCGCGTCGTCAGCGACGCACAGCAGGCACTTGAGCGCGTCGATGAACTTTTGAAAGAGGCATCGAGATGACAGGACCGGTTGCAAATGCAGCGAGCGCGCCGTCGAAAGCCCCTGTAGGTTCGCGCCAGGGCGGCGGCAGCAAGGGCGATACCCCGGCGGGTAAGGAAGGGTTTGGCGACGTCCTGTCCGGCCTTGAGAAGACGGACCAGGACCAGGCTTCCGGAAAGACATCGACTGCCAAATCCACTGGGCGCGCCGGCGGACGCGAAGGCATGCCGCGCGGTGATCTCGGCATGCAATCGCAGGCGGCCGACCCTGCGGCAGACAAAGACGCTGCCGCCACCGACGCGCTTGCCCTTTTGCAAGATGATCTGCAGCTCATCGGCGACGCTCAACAGGACGCGAATGCACCGGCGCCTGCCTCCACCGCTGGAACGACGGCGGCGGCCGATGGCGCCCAAGCCGGCATGTCCATGATCGCGGCGCTGAATGCCGCAAGCCAGGGATCGCCTGCCGCGCCGGACGCAGTTGATGCGCAGGCCGACGATGCCGCTCAGCCCGGCACTGTGGAGCTGGATGACGCAGTGGCAGGCGGCGCGGCAAAGCGCGCCGTACCCACCTTCGCAGTGAAGGGCGAAACGGCCGCGCAGGCCGCCGTTACTGAAAAGAGCCCGGCCGGCGCCGCCGATCCGAACATCGCGCGCGTTGCCGCCGCTGTGCACAGCCCGCCTGCGCAGAGCAAGAAGAGCGACCTTGCCGATGCGGCAACTGCCACGGCGGAAATGCCGGCGGATCTGGAAAGCGACGAGAACATCAATATCGTCCGCCAGACACGGGCCAATGTCGTGCGCCAGGAGGTGCATTTCGCCCCCGTCACGGAACCGGTTTTGGTAACCGACGGAACCGAGCAGAGCACGCCCTCGGTCGACGCCCCGCAACAGGACCTCGGCGAGCTGGGATCGAGTGGCATGCGTCCCGCAGAGCAGGTCGCGCAACGGATTGCCTCCGAAGCGGCTTCCTCGCCGGCCTTTGCGCGCCATCTCGCGGGCGCTGACCAGCCCATCGGAAAGCCCGCGCTCAAAATCCTCCAAATACAGTTACAGCCCGCTGATCTCGGCACCGTCACGGTGCGGATGGAGATGAAGGATTCCGATCTCGTGCTGCACGTTGAAGCCGATCGCGCCGCCACCGCGGAAATGCTCCGCAGCGATCAGGATTCCCTCTCCAAGCTCCTGCGCGCCTCCGGCTACAACGTCGATGCGGGCTCGATCCGCGTCGTCGAGGGCGATCGCGGTGCCGCTGCGCAGCAGAACAATCAGCAGGGCGGCGGTCAGCCGAACCTGCAATCGCAGGCCCAGTCGCACTCCGGTGCTTCGCACCGCGATGATGGCGCACAACAGCGCGGCGGCGGCCAGACGACCGGTGGTGAAGCCCAACCCGCACGACGGAACGAAACCCATGGGACGACTACGCAGCGCGCTGGCTCTGGTCTCTATCTTTAATTGCCTCTCGATCACGGTTGCCGCCGCGGGCGAGCTCAATGCGTGCGAGAGCGAGATGGTGCGCGCATCGGCGATCCACAACGTTCCCCTCGGCATGCTGTATGCCGTGGGCTTGTCGGAGACCGGCCGTGGCGGCGGCCTGCGGCCCTATGCGCTCAACGTCGACGGCCGTGCCATCTACGATCTCAGCAAGGCAGCCGCGCTCAGAGCATTCCACGAGGCGCAGCGCGACGGCGCACGCTTCATCGACGTCGGCTGCATGCAGATCAACCACCACTTCCACGCCAAGAACTTCTCCTCCGTCGAGGATATGTTCGACCCGGCGCAGAACGTCGCCTACGCGGCGCGCTTCCTCAGCGAATTGAAGGAGCGGGAAGGAACATGGACGAAGGCCATCGCGCGCTATCACGCCGGACCCGCTAACGTCACCGCACAGAAGACCTACGTGTGCCGCGTCATCTCGCGAATGGTAGCAAGCGGATTTGGCGAGTGGACCGACGAGGCGCGCACCTATTGCGGTCGATCCTAGAGTGTTTCCGGATCGCGGAGACCGGTTTTTCGTAAGATGCGCGGGCAATCAAAGAAATAGAGGCGCGCTGCGATCGAATGAAAAGCGGTCAAGTGATGCGTTCGCAATTGGGAAATCGCGTGGCTGATACCACACCTTGAGGGGGAAGATACGAACGATGGCTGCGAAGACAGGCTTGCTCGGGCCCTATCGCCTCAGCTTCGATGGCATAAACAGTGCGGTGGCGCGCCGCTCGGCGGGGGTGTACGTGCTCGGGAGCGCAGACCCGAGCGGCAATTTCCAAGTGAAGCACGTCGGCCGATCCGACAGCGATGTGCGCAGCCGCCTGTGCGAGTGCATCGGCTCGGACGCCCTTTTCAAATTCAGCTTCTACGGATCGGCGCAGGCGGCCTTCGAAAAGGAGTGCGAGCTGTTCCACGATTTCGCGCCGCCCGGAAATCGCATCCATCCGGGCCGAACCAAGGGCTCGAATTGGGAATGTCCGCGCTGCCGCATCTTCAATGCTGGAAGATGAGGCTCACCGCAGGCGCACCTCGAACTTATCCGGATCGCTTTTGATTACGGTCCCTGTCAGCGGTTGAGCAGCTTCAGCATGTCGTCGATGGCGGCCTGATAGCCGTGGTGCCAGTAGGCCTGCTCCGGCGACCCGGCATCGAGATGCCGCTGCTCGAAATCCGTATGCTCTCCCGCCTGCGCCAGCCACTCGCGAATGCGATCTCTGCGCTCGGCGAGGAGTGCCAGGTTGCCGTCTGCCGACATATTCTGCTTGTTCCCCACTGACGCACTTCGTGGCGCTTCACGCGCATTTGCCGATCCTAGTGGAGAGATGTTGGCGCCCCCTCAAACCAATTGTTCGAATTTTCTCGATTTGGCCGGGCGGCTTTGCGCGCTATGACGCATGCCGCTGCTTGACCGCGCTATCGATCAGCATGTTGGCGATCATCATGCGGCGCGTGGCGTCGTGCCGCTCCGCGTCGAGGCAGCGATCCGGATGATTGGCGCGCGCGAACTCACGGCGCAGACGGTTGAGATCTGCGATGCCCATGCGATCGGAAATCGCAAGCTCGGCGGCGATCGCCTGCGGATCGGTTGTCAGTGATGCGCGCGGCCGCGCGTGCTTTTCTATCTGATGCTCGAGATAGAGATCGAGCGAGCCCGGCGCGGTCGCGACACCCGCACCGCGCATGCGGCTGACGACCGCCTCGACGCTCGCTTGCGCGTTGCGGAGCTGGTGCTCGCGCGCCGCGCTTATGTCGTCGAGCTCGATCCCAGCCGCGCGCGAGGCGTTCTCCAAGATGTCCGCGAAATCCAGCGCGGAAGATGTCCCGTTCAGAAGAACTCGCATTCATCGCCCCCGGCCCTAGCCTGCCTCGGCATATCCGGCTGTTTCAGCCGTTCGCTGAGGGAGGCCAGGAGCACGCCGTCGCAGGCTGCGCGCGCATCGAGCGCCCAGTTTTCCGGGGCGGATGTTGAGACTTTCTTAAGGAACTCGGAAAGCCCGATGAGATTTTGCGTGATGTGGTCGATGCCCTGCAGCACGTCGAAGCACTGCGCCTGGCGCAGGGAATCCCTCACCCCCGGCAGCTCCACGATGTCGTGCAGGCGTTCGACGTCGACGGCGAGGCTATGCAACTCCTCCCCCACCACATTCAGCAATGCGGGGATCGGCGTGTGCTCATCCTGGGCGTCGTCCGACTGTTTTTCCATTTTATTGTGCGTGCCGGGCGCGCCGTCCCGGTCCTCCCTCAGAACAGCTCCAGATCCCCATCGGGCATCGGCTTGGCGGGCGCCGCCGGCGGCGGTGCAACCGTTTGCGGATCGCCGACGAAGATCTGCCGCGCCCGTCCGCTGACGGGCCAGAATTCGACACGGCGGCCCGACTTGCCGCCAAGGCTGCCGCCCACGATGCCGATGCCTTCATTCCGCAGAAAGCGTTCGGCGAAGGCCGCATTCATTTCACCGACGTCCGAGCTCTTGAAGACCGTGCACGCGCCGCCGAACAGCTTGGCCTCGAGCCGGCCCCGTTGCGCGCCCTGGCTCATCAAGCCGTTGACGAGAAGCTCCATCAAATGGACGCCATAACGTTCCGCGTCGCGAGACCGCGCACGCTCTGCATCACCCGGCAGGAGGAAATGATTCATTCCCCCTATGCGCGCGACCGGATCGCGCAAGCATGCGGCAACGCAGGAACCCAGCACCGTTGTCAGGACGAGACCGGGCTCGTCCGAGACATGGAACTGGCCTTCCATCACGTGCCGGCGAGTGACCGCATGGTGGTTCATTTTAGGCGACCGACGACCGCCTCCAACGCCGTCTTGAGCGCCGGAACGGTAAAGGGTTTGGTGAGGTAGTTGTTGATGCCAAACTGGATCGCCTTTTGAACGACCTCCTTATCGCCTTTGCCGGTGAGCATGATGAAGGGCATCTTCTGCGTCGGCGCATGCTGGCGGATGGCGCGCAGCAGGCCCAGCCCATCGAGCTTTGGCATGTTGAAGTCGGAGATCACCAGATGCGTCGGCTGGGTCATCACGTGCTTCAAGCCCTGCTCGCCATCGGAGGCGAACGAGATGTTCTTGATGCCGATCTCCTGCAATCCGTCGCGCACAAGCATACGGCTCGTCGTCGTGTCGTCCACAATGAGGACTTTTAGTTGGTCAGCGAGTGACATTTGTTGTTCTCCCTCCCCTGGCGCCCACGCAAATTGGTCATGACGAGAACCGCGTTCGCGATCCGAT